>Ga0256839_1004826_pt1 | contig 12873 bp, 15 predicted proteins | sample 354166metaG_FD_185968 | JGI IMG/M metagenome (GOLD analysis project Ga0256839, IMG submission 185968) | Hydrothermal vent microbial communities from Mid Atlantic Ridge, Atlantic Ocean - 354-166 | ecosystem: Environmental > Aquatic > Marine > Hydrothermal vents | place: Atlantic Ocean: Mid...
TATTTTATCAATGTTCATCATTCAACCTCTTTTTAATATCTTGTGAGGACATATTGCTTTGTTTGGATTTTTTGTAGATGGCTATAAGGTAAAGTAGACCTTCGTTTAATTGATTGAAGTAAATCACTCTTACACCGCCACGTTTTCCACTTCCTTTAATTGACCAGCGTACTTTCCTTGCACCATCTGCTTTAGGTATTACATCGCCAGATTCAGGGTTTAATGCTATCCACTGGATAAAGTCTAATCGTTCATCCTCTGACCATATTTTATCAACGTGCTGTTTAAAGGTTGGTGTTTCCACGACTGTAATCATAATTTATTATACTACGGGTAATCCGTACTTTCAATGAAACCGTAAGTTTCTGTTCAAATGCCCCCGCTAGTCCAAAAAAGTACATTATTTGTACTTTTTTTGTTCATTATTTGTTGCGACAGCCGTCGCCAACAAGTTTCCTCGTTTTACACATAATTCTCTATACAAAGACAATTCATAAAAATTAAAGAATGGCGCTATAGTAGGGTTTTTAACCTTGAATATTACACACCTGATGCACACGTGTATGCTTCACAAAGCCATATATACAGCCATTTTTGATATTCTAATATAATGTCTTTTTCAAAGAAGGGTATTCTAAAATAATATCTTATTGATTTATAAAAGAAAAAACGTGTTTGGAGGGGAGGTGTAAAGAATGTAGAAACGCATCTACTTTATTGTTGTCATTATTACTGATTAGGGTACTTAGCCAGCCACTTACTAGAAAAGGCTTTAATCTCTTCATAGTCCATGTCGTGAAACTCATACAAAACCTTACGCTTAAATTCAAGTACTATTTCTCTATCGCGTTCGGTTTCATCGGTATTGCCATTCTTGTCGGTATAGCGATACATATTAGCGCGTATCGACGATACGATCCCAACCCCTACATCAACTTCCATGTGACTTAACATTATTCATACTCCTCTAGTTATTTGTATAGGGTTTTGTATTAAGGCTTCACCACCTCAATCAACTTAATATCCTGCCTAAGCAGATCATTCACTAAACTAGCCAGTTCTACGCCTTTAGTTTGGGCGTGTTTCTGTAAATAACTTTGCACCTCATCATCCAGATACACAGGAAGATTAAAGGTAGCATTTTCTTTAAAAAACTTACCACGCTCTGCGTTTGAAAAATCATATTCTGCTTTCATAGTGTATGCCTCATACTGTCGTTTTTCTTGTTTAGTCGCTGGTCTGGCTGAGATCATCCGCACATTGACGGTGTTATCCGTAATCTCCTGATAGGTATGAATCACCACCAATGTTTTACGGTCTTGTGATAATCCCATCGTTAGCCAGCGTTCCTCTGTCTCGCTGTGTTCTGTATCAGGAATGGATAACATCAGCGGATCATTAAACACCGTTGATGCACTTTCAAAACTCACGCCATGTTTGCGTAGATTACTGCTTGCTTTGCTTGCATCCCATTCAAAATGATAATTAAAGCTCATGGGCTATTGTCTAACCTGTCATCGAAAAACGATTAGAATCATGTTTTAGCACATCAATATTTTTATAGGCTCTAATCTCATATAAAATTCGATAAGCATACTGGCTGATCTCGCGGAATTGCTCGTCATTAATCTCTGGCGTTTTACGGTTCTTGTAAGGCAGATCATCTATATTTTTAGTTTTAAGCACAATCGCCTCACTGACCCGCTTGGCATAGAGCACAGAATCGTGGGCAATATAATCATGAATGTTGCGCAACTACGCTAAGGCATGGTCTGTCCATGTCACCTGTTTGTATGTCGCTCAATACTTTCTCTACTGATTGGGTTTTACCCTGTGCCGCATCTTCTCGACCTTTTCGGATATTCTCTAATACATAGAGTCTGTACATAATCTCTTCCATATCCGTATCATCGGGTAATTCTGCAATAGTGTTTAATGCTTCTTGTTTCAATGCTTGCATGGTTTATATTTTAAGGTGGTTTGTATTGAGCTTATAGTAGCATACAGAAGAAGATGCTAATAATGGGTGTTATGTTAAGTGGCGAGTAGTTCTAATAGATGCCCTCTTCCGCTATAGTTACTAAGTCGTCACTCACTTTGTGACTTTTGGAAACCCTTTATCATGTCTGAAACCGTAAGCCATGCCCTGCTCTTGGAATTAGTTGCTGCTGGATCGGTTCGCTCGGCGGTCGCCATTGCGGATGGGGATTGTTGGTTTTTGATGGTGCGCTATGGGCGGATTGAGAAAACACTGCGGTCTAAGTCTGGCAAGGTGCGTTCCTGGCGTAAGCTCGATTCCCTGGCGAAGTATATTATTGTGGAGTTGGGCTTGCCTCGCTTTGAGGTAGAGGGGGCTAATTATGATCCGTCCCTGAAGACTTTGCGGCGACCTGATAGCTCGGCTGTGCTGAAGAGAGCGCATGCGGCGGTGAGAAAAGGCTAACCGCCCTACTCCTGTCTTTCAGCTATATGCCAATCTCACTGTGAGATCCTAAACGAGTGAGTCGTAAAACATTTTCATCTTCTACAACACGGTAAATTAAGACAAGATCTGGTTTAATGTGGCAGTCACGGTGGTCTTTCCAGTTTCCTGTCAATGCGTGATCCTTATGCTTCTCTTCCAATGCTTCATCTTGAACCAATGATATAAGCACTTTTTTTAAGTCATTCTCAACGGTTGCCTTATGGCGACCTTTTAACTCTCTTTTATAATCTCGTTTGAATTGAGACGTTCTTGCTATTTTAAGCATTTAAATCTGCCATAAGGTCATCGACAGAATCAAATGACTTGAGATTTTTACCTTCTCTGGTTTCTTTCATTGCTTGGATTGTTTCAGCATTGGGAATCAATGGCTCAAACGGTAAGGCTTTTTCTTTGGCAACACGCGTTAGCATCAGTCGGAAAGCATCAGACACGGTTAGACCCATGCTGGCTAATACAACAGTGGCTTCTTCTTTGATTTCTTCGTTAATCCGTGCGCGTACTACTGCATTTTCTGCCATGATAGATACCTAAATATAGTTTGAGCTACATCGTAGCCCAGTAAAGGTGTTATTTCAATGGCGTATTTTTTGGGGAAAGCACCCAACTTCTATTTTTTTGTGAAAAAATATTTCTGTAACATCAAAAGCCAAAAAAGATAAAATGCTAGAAATCTAGCTTTTTATCTTTTTGTGTTTTATAGACTTCAAAAGAGGCTTCTAGTAATTCAACAATTTTTAGGTCATCATTGAATGCCTGTTTTTTGAATTCTTTTAAGAATTCAGGAGACACCCTAGTCGCAAATTGAGCTGTCCGTCCTGTTTTGTATCGAGCTTTCTTTTTAGTATTATATTTTGGCTTTTCTGTTTTTGGTGCAGTTTCAGGAGCTTCTAGGTTCTCCCCTGCTTCCTCTATTATGGGAGGCGCACCAAAACGATTCTTTTTAGGTACTTTTTTCTTTAGTTTTGAAGTGTCTATTTTAGTCATTGGTAAGAGTGTTTATAATTGATTGAACGAGTTCTTGCGCTTTCTCATTTATCGAAGCGTATCTAGTTTCTGTTACGGCTAAACCATCATTTTGAGCTTGTCTATATGATGGTTTTTCGGGTAAAAAACCGTTTAGCAAATGATAACCAGATATTTTAATATATTCTCGTGCGTCTCTAATTTCTGATTCTGTAGCAACTCTCACAAGAGCTATAGCAAACCTTCTTGTAGGTATTCCCTTTTTAGTGAGTTCATGAGCCAGTAGAACGGTAGGAATAAGATCATCACGACTAGCCCCTGTCGGTAGTACAATTAAATCCGCTACTTTGGCAATTTCAGAAGTGGCACTACTCGCACGAGGCGCACCGTCGAGAATTAACATATCAAAATCATCAGCGGTTTTTAGTGCATCTTTAGCTTTTCCAAAAGTTTCTACCGACCCTATACGATCATGCCCGTTAGCTTCTCGCTGTCTGTGCCAGTTGATGATTGTTCCTTGCTGTGTGTCTAGGTCGGCTACTTTTACAGATAGTCCACCTTTGGAAGCTTCACAAGCTAACGCACGGGCTAGGGTGCTTTTCCCTACTCCTCCTTTTTGACTTAAAAACGCTACGATATATCCCATAATTTAGATTGTATTAGAAATAGATAAAAAGATAAATAGATAAAAAGCTATAAACATAGCTTTTTATCTATTTAGGTAAGTATTTTAGAAATATTCTGTGCCTTGTGTAGTACTCGTACAATGGTTATCTGTGTTTCTGACTCGATATAAAAAATTAGATGTTTAGGAAAGTTTTTAACGGGAAACCAGCGCATACCTGCTAATCTCGGATTAGATATTTCAAATATTGAGGCAAGTTTTGGAGAACTAGAAATTAGCTCGTGTGTTTCTTCGATCATATCCAAAAAACGATAAGCAACAGCGGGATTATCTTTGGCTATATAGAGAAAAAAAAAGTCTGAATCTTTGTCCGCTTGTGGAAGTGTTATAACTGGAAGCATTTAGGAATTAATTTTTTTTAGTTCTTCTTGAAGCCGTGCTTTTTTTCCTTTCCAGTATTCGGGAGTAACGGGAATTGGTTCACCAGACTCTAAACCTTCGAGGAGTAGGGCCTCTACTCGTTGTTGAGTTTCTTTTTTTTCTTTATCTTCTCGAATAAGAGAACGTACATAATCGCTAGGATTACTATAGTCTGCTGTTTTAGTCTGATCTTGTGCAAATATTTTTAATGAATCAGGGAGTGATATATTTAGAGTAGCCATTTTATTGATTGCTTTAGTTAGTACGGTTTTATTATATACTTCTATTAATTTATGGCAAATTTTTTTAAAAAAGATAAAAAGCTATATTTTTATCTTTTTGTTAAAATAAATTATGCTGCTTATCCTTACTTGCTCTTTTCTTACAGAATCCCAAAAAGGCTTTTTCTAGGTTATTAGGAACAGGTTTACCAGTGTTCATCCACCAAACTCTAAACTCTTGTTCTAATCCATATATATCGAATAAAGGAGCTACTTTCTTAGCTCTATCATAAGTTTCAGTATTGAGAGCAGGGAGTTTTCTTTCAGGATCGCTGGGTTTATCTTTCCACCAGGAATTACGGTTTTTAAATCTAATTATATTAGAGTCGCTATCATATTCGATACTGTAATCAGGTAGATGGTTATGTTTTACTATATTCTTTAGTGCTTGCTTGAATCTTCTTACTGTTGCTTGTGAGCCGCTTTTCTTATGGAGTAATACTAGGCTAATAGCCCATTCTTGCTTTTTCCCACAATGCTTACGAGCAAGCTCATAGATACGTCTTTCAATAGGCTTTCTAAGCCTAAAGTAGTCTCGATGCAGTGTTAGTACGTTCTTTTTCTCAATGGCTTCAAATACCCAATCAGAAAGTTCAATATCACACCATATTAATCTACCATCAATGCCATTTTTTCTTCGTGTACCAGCACTTTTAATTAAACCAAAAGCTTTCCATTCTTGTTCATCATTATCAACGCTTACATTAGTTCTAATACGTGTACCTTCTAAGCGGTCTAAAGAGTCTTGCAAAGACATATAATCACGTCCAGAAGTTCCTCTATTGGTGAATCTAAGCAGATCGTGGCTATTTATTCTTATACGTTGTGAAACTGATTCCCCATTATTAACTTTTGCCATAATTTGAGAAATAGCATAAATCAAAATATCCTTATCATAGATAGTTGCAGAACCCTTGATAGTAGGGATTATTTCAATCCAGTTACCATTGTGTTCATATCTTCTTGCCTCGGTACATGGCTTTTTTGAGAGAGAATAAAAAGGATGTTCCATCTGAGGCATTATGTCTTTTAGGATAGCATCAGCAACATCACAGATGAATAAATCACCTTGAGGGTATTTTTCAGGAATGAGTTGATTATCAGCCATAAAAATTATGTTCGTGGTTTTAGGTACATTACTATTATTCGTGGTATTAGGTACACCGTCAACCATATTCGTGGTATTAGGTACATATGTTCGTGGTATTAGGTACATATGTTCGTGGTATTAGGTACATATGTTCGTGGTATTAGGTACACCACCAACTAAATAACATATGTATATCATAGAATTAGAGTGTATTTTTTCACCGTAACACTCTTTTAACACATCTTTAACACTTATTAACACAAGCTACCCTGTGGATAACTCAACGATTCGGTTTTTTAAATACGTTTAGTCTTCTTTTTCTTATAAAAGTAGTTTCCTGTTTTAGAAAAGCGCGCCTACAAATTCTGTATTCCTTTTTAAGTTTCTCTCTCCCCATGCCAACCTCTTAAAAGACAATAATGGATTCGCTACGCTCATGCTTTTTGAAAAACAAAAACATCTTAGCGTTAAAAATCGTTCCGCTATGCGCGGAATAAACTGCTAACTAGATTTAACATTGTAGAACTCGCTTCGCTCGATAGGTTTGGCAAGGAGAAGGTGGTATTTTTATTAAGGATTATTTCAACAATAAACGCCGTAGATTCACCGTAGGCTTGTAGAAGTCTGTTTAGCGTAAGGGGTATCCCCTTACAACCCCAAAAAACGCTTATATCGCAAATTAGAGGTTTTTAAAAAATAAAGGGGAATTTAAAATAAAAGATGATTTATCAGTGCCTTTATTTTATTTCCGTTAACATTTTTTCTAGTCTCGTTTTAAATTGTGTATGCATTTTTTGAGCGAAGATAAAAAGCAGTATAGCGATTAGTAGCAGAACGATGCTGAAGTAATTATTGAAAAGTGTGTCAGAGAAATAGGCATTGAGGATAACCCCGCTGATAACACCACAGAAAAATAAGAACATACCGTACAAAGAGGTATAGCTTAAGGTTAAAAATTCATGGGCATCTTTTCGAGTGAGTTTTCCTTCTGGTTTAATTAGATGGGTATCTTGCATGGTAAAACTCCTTTAAAAATTATAGGTAGGTTTGATGTGTTTTCGCATCAAAACCTGTCGGACTGGCGAAGTCACGGGGGAGCAGGGTCAAGTAAGAATCGTGTTGTTCTATTCTTGCTTGAGGCAGTGATGGGCTGGCAGCCCTTTTTTATTATTTAGATTCATTTGAGCATCTCCTGGTCTTTGCAAGTTTTTGGTTGGGCTGGATTATTGAGGGAGGCTGCGGGTTCAAATATTTGGGTGAGGGAGATACCGTTGCCGTTGTGAATGGTGGCAAAGGCGAGTCCGTCTATGCACAGTGATAGGGGTTTTAGAAAATCAGTGGCTGCTTCCTTTGGGGAGGGATTGTCGCAGGGGATAGTAGGATTATTGAGGCGATGAATATGAGTTTATTCATGGGCGATGATCTCCTGTTTGTTTTTGGTAGCATAGCATTTTTGCGTGCACTCCGTCTCTTATCATTTTGTCAAAAATGTAAGTGACGGAGTTCGATATTGGTAATAATTACTATGGTTTCGCTATGAGTAATGATACTTCATTGTGCAAGTTGGTCTTTAGGTGCTAGTATAGAGGGTGTTAAAGGTTTGCTACTTTCCTAAAGTAGTTTGTTTTCTTATAAAGTTCGTAAGCGAGAAAAAGGCGGTTTCCTGGGACTGATATTGAACAGTTGAAAGCTTGAAAGAGTGAAATTTTTACATTTATATTATGGGTTTTTTAACCATAAAAATTGCTACAAAATAAGAGGGTGACTTCATGTGTCCTTTACAATGTTATTGAAGAGGTTTGCCTCTTTCACCTGACCTAAGGTGTGATTGGGTACTGGTGTTTCAATTTCCTTAGAGTGCCAGCTCTGCCAGCCGATGGTCTGTGTATACCGTCCTAGCCAGCAAACTAAGGTTTGCAAATCCCCCTTATCACGATGGCTTGATTTGGCGATGGGGTCCGTTGACCATCCAATTTAATTTGCTGAACACGTGGTACAAGAGACTAATTCGACCACTGCGCCAGCAGACCGAATTATGTTTTTTTGTGCTTGTATTTTATTAATATTATTGGGCGCAGGAGGAGAAAAAAATAGCGCAAAAACAACGTAAGAGTTAGTTCAAAACGGTAAGATTTTTTAAATGCGTTTCTTACTCGGATATTGTCTAAGATACTTCAAGCTACGGCTCGTTTTATTTGACAATTTATTTACATTTAACAGCGTTTTTACCGCGTGCAATTTTTCTAATTGCCAATGGGAGAGCTATGTCTCATCGATCCGATTACCAACTCAATCAAATCTGTAAATATAATAAAGATGGTAGTCAAAATACCAAAGAAACTCGACACCGTAACTTGGTGCGTTTTATTAAACATATGCAGGATAATCGTGGATATTCGTCACACTGGGAGTTGTCTAAAATTGGAAAGAAAGAAGTCCATCGTTATGTTCATGATCTTAAAGAGAAGGGATTGGCTGATCGTACTATTGAGAATAATTTGAAGGATATTCGTTGGTTGGCTTCTAAGCTTAACCGTGAAAGGTTGATTCCTTCTAATCGTGAGTGTGGTCTTAAAAAGCGTGCCTTTTCTAATGAGAATAAAGCGGTGGTTCTGAATGCTTCGCATTTGGCGATGATGGATAAACGGTTGCAGTTAATTAATCGTTTAAAGTTTGAATTTGGTTTGAGGGAGAAAGAGGCTTTGAAGTTTAGTTATCAAGAGGCTATTCGTAAGGGTGATAAAATCCATTTGAAAGGAACTTGGTGTAAGAATGGTCGTCCTCGTTCTGTTCCTATTGTGAATGATCGACAGGTGCAGCTTTTAAATGAGGTGAGGGTGTTTCAGGAGGAGAGGGGGCTTAATCGATACGGTAAATATTCGATGATTCCGAATGATAAGAAGTTTAGTAGTTATCGTAATGAGGTGCAGGAGAGTAGTAGGTTGGTGGGTATTAAGGGGCATGGTTTACGTCATCATTGGGCGCATCAGCGGTTTGAGCAATTGTCTGGGTTGGTTTGTCCGATTGCGGGTGGAACGCCTTATGAGGATTTAAGTATTGAAGAAAAAGAAAAATGGGATGTTGCTGCGGGGGGGGTTAATCAGGAGCTGGGGCATGGGGAAGGACGCTTGGATACTACGGCTACTTATATTGGAACGAGGTAGTATTTATAGAGTAGGGGGAATAATTTCTTGGGAGTCTGCGTTTAAAGTGAAAATAAGAAGGTAGGACTAGAAGATACCTTTTGTCTTGTAGAGAATGGCAACCAAAATACTAAGATTGATAATATTGTCTTTAGGTGCTATGAATACTTCTTATTAATGTGCTTTATTAAGAGATTAAGTATGCGCCAGCTTTGTTTTATTGGCAATCACCACCAAGGTTAATAACAAAAGCATCTATGACTACAGCCTAACGTATAACAACTTAGGCAAAATAACAGGCAAGCAAGAAACGCTGGACGATGGCACGGTAAATGATTACAGCTAGGACTAGCGGGGGCATTTGAACAGAAACTTACGGTTTCGATGGTAAAATTGATTCGTAACCGTAATTTCCTGTAAGAAAACCCCCTGCTATATTATTAAAAACCTTCGTTTTTGATAACTTTCTTAATTGAGAAAGAATGACCAGCTTTGCTGGGTTTATCATTATCACAAACCTATCTTAAAACTAAATCACCGACTAGGCACAGTAGCATGAGTTTTGAGAATATATTAAGCAGCCACTAGCTCATGGATAACGCTAGGTTCATTTATAATCAGGTGCATTAAACAATTTACCGCGCCAGAGGAAGGGTAACGACCCTGTTCCCAGTCACGTAATGTTGCAACAGGTGTATGAATAAGGACTGCAAAATCCTTTTGTGAAAGCCCTGTACTGGTTCTTGCATTGCGGATTAAAAGCTGTTCTTCTGTATAGGTTCTCTCGGTCTTACCTTGCTCCATTTCCGCAAGGCTTTCTTTCAAGCCTTCTATTTTCTGACCTGCATCTTTCTCAATGGCTTCTGCTATTTTATCAATGTTCATCATTCAACCTCTTTTTAATATCTTGTGAGGACATATTGCTTTGTTTGGATTTTTTGTAGATGGCTATAAGGTAAAGTAGACCTTCGTTTAATTGATTGAAGTAAATCACTCTTACACCGCCACGTTTTCCACTTCCTTTAATTGACCAGCGTACTTTCCTTGCACCATCTGCTTTAGGTATTACATCGCCAGATTCAGGGTTTAATGCTATCCACTGGATAAAGTCTAATCGTTCATCCTCTGACCATATTTTATCAACGTGCTGTTTAAAGGTTGGTGTTTCCACGACTGTAATCATAATTTATTATACTACGGGTAATCCGTACTTTCAATGAAACCGTAAGTTTCTGTTCAAATGCCCCCGCTAGTCCAAAAAAGTACATTATTTGTACTTTTTTTGTTCATTATTTGTTGCGACAGCCGTCGCCAACAAGTTTCCTCGTTTTACACATAATTCTCTATACAAAGACAATTCATAAAAATTAAAGAATGGCGCTATAGTAGGGTTTTTAACCTTGAATATTACACACCTGATGCACACGTGTATGCTTCACAAAGCCATATATACAGCCATTTTTGATATTCTAATATAATGTCTTTTTCAAAGAAGGGTATTCTAAAATAATATCTTATTGATTTATAAAAGAAAAAACGTGTTTGGAGGGGAGGTGTAAAGAATGTAGAAACGCATCTACTTTATTGTTGTCATTATTACTGATTAGGGTACTTAGCCAGCCACTTACTAGAAAAGGCTTTAATCTCTTCATAGTCCATGTCGTGAAACTCATACAAAACCTTACGCTTAAATTCAAGTACTATTTCTCTATCGCGTTCGGTTTCATCGGTATTGCCATTCTTGTCGGTATAGCGATACATATTAGCGCGTATCGACGATACGATCCCAACCCCTACATCAACTTCCATGTGACTTAACATTATTCATACTCCTCTAGTTATTTGTATAGGGTTTTGTATTAAGGCTTCACCACCTCAATCAACTTAATATCCTGCCTAAGCAGATCATTCACTAAACTAGCCAGTTCTACGCCTTTAGTTTGGGCGTGTTTCTGTAAATAACTTTGCACCTCATCATCCAGATACACAGGAAGATTAAAGGTAGCATTTTCTTTAAAAAACTTACCACGCTCTGCGTTTGAAAAATCATATTCTGCTTTCATAGTGTATGCCTCATACTGTCGTTTTTCTTGTTTAGTCGCTGGTCTGGCTGAGATCATCCGCACATTGACGGTGTTATCCGTAATCTCCTGATAGGTATGAATCACCACCAATGTTTTACGGTCTTGTGATAATCCCATCGTTAGCCAGCGTTCCTCTGTCTCGCTGTGTTCTGTATCAGGAATGGATAACATCAGCGGATCATTAAACACCGTTGATGCACTTTCAAAACTCACGCCATGTTTGCGTAGATTACTGCTTGCTTTGCTTGCATCCCATTCAAAATGATAATTAAAGCTCATGGGCTATTGTCTAACCTGTCATCGAAAAACGATTAGAATCATGTTTTAGCACATCAATATTTTTATAGGCTCTAATCTCATATAAAATTCGATAAGCATACTGGCTGATCTCGCGGAATTGCTCGTCATTAATCTCTGGCGTTTTACGGTTCTTGTAAGGCAGATCATCTATATTTTTAGTTTTAAGCACAATCGCCTCACTGACCCGCTTGGCATAGAGCACAGAATCGTGGGCAATATAATCATGAATGTTGCGCAACTACGCTAAGGCATGGTCTGTCCATGTCACCTGTTTGTATGTCGCTCAATACTTTCTCTACTGATTGGGTTTTACCCTGTGCCGCATCTTCTCGACCTTTTCGGATATTCTCTAATACATAGAGTCTGTACATAATCTCTTCCATATCCGTATCATCGGGTAATTCTGCAATAGTGTTTAATGCTTCTTGTTTCAATGCTTGCATGGTTTATATTTTAAGGTGGTTTGTATTGAGCTTATAGTAGCATACAGAAGAAGATGCTAATAATGGGTGTTATGTTAAGTGGCGAGTAGTTCTAATAGATGCCCTCTTCCGCTATAGTTACTAAGTCGTCACTCACTTTGTGACTTTTGGAAACCCTTTATCATGTCTGAAACCGTAAGCCATGCCCTGCTCTTGGAATTAGTTGCTGCTGGATCGGTTCGCTCGGCGGTCGCCATTGCGGATGGGGATTGTTGGTTTTTGATGGTGCGCTATGGGCGGATTGAGAAAACACTGCGGTCTAAGTCTGGCAAGGTGCGTTCCTGGCGTAAGCTCGATTCCCTGGCGAAGTATATTATTGTGGAGTTGGGCTTGCCTCGCTTTGAGGTAGAGGGGGCTAATTATGATCCGTCCCTGAAGACTTTGCGGCGACCTGATAGCTCGGCTGTGCTGAAGAGAGCGCATGCGGCGGTGAGAAAAGGCTAACCGCCCTACTCCTGTCTTTCAGCTATATGCCAATCTCACTGTGAGATCCTAAACGAGTGAGTCGTAAAACATTTTCATCTTCTACAACACGGTAAATTAAGACAAGATCTGGTTTAATGTGGCAGTCACGGTGGTCTTTCCAGTTTCCTGTCAATGCGTGATCCTTATGCTTCTCTTCCAATGCTTCATCTTGAACCAATGATATAAGCACTTTTTTTAAGTCATTCTCAACGGTTGCCTTATGGCGACCTTTTAACTCTCTTTTATAATCTCGTTTGAATTGAGACGTTCTTGCTATTTTAAGCATTTAAATCTGCCATAAGGTCATCGACAGAATCAAATGACTTGAGATTTTTACCTTCTCTGGTTTCTTTCATTGCTTGGATTGTTTCAGCATTGGGAATCAATGGCTCAAACGGTAAGGCTTTTTCTTTGGCAACACGCGTTAGCATCAGTCGGAAAGCATCAGACACGGTTAGACCCATGCTGGCTAATACAACAGTGGCTTCTTCTTTGATTTCTTCGTTAATCCGTGCGCGTACTACTGCATTTTCTG
>Ga0256839_1004827_pt1 | contig 12873 bp, 8 predicted proteins | sample 354166metaG_FD_185968 | JGI IMG/M metagenome (GOLD analysis project Ga0256839, IMG submission 185968) | Hydrothermal vent microbial communities from Mid Atlantic Ridge, Atlantic Ocean - 354-166 | ecosystem: Environmental > Aquatic > Marine > Hydrothermal vents | place: Atlantic Ocean: Mid...
CAAAAGCACTCAGAAAAACCATGGCGCAGATTATTGAAAAACTGCCAGACTTTCCTGAATGGATAGATGAGCAGAGAATTTCAGAATTTAACTGGCCGAGCTTTTCTAATGCAATGCGTGCAGTGCATGCTCCCACTTCACCAAAAGACACTGAATTAACCTCACCTGCTCGCATGCGTTTAGCCTATGATGAATATCTTGCTGGCCAGCTTACCTTGCAGATTATTCGTTCAACTTTGGTAAAGCAAAAAGGTATTGCAAGACAATTTAGCGGCAAACTGACACAGGCGTTAAAAGCCGCCCTGCCCTTTGATTTAACTGCTGGGCAGAATGATGCAATTGCGCAAATTTTATCTGACCTTAGCAAGCCAGATAAAATGTCACGTCTGTTGCAGGGCGATGTTGGGTCGGGCAAAACAATAGTTGCAATGATGGCAATGGCGGCTGTGGCTGAGGGTGGTGCGCAATCTGCCATTATGGCTCCTACAGAAATTTTAGCAAGCCAGCATTATGCAACGTTAAAACCAATATGTGAGGAGATTAGCTTAAATATTGTGCTATTAAGTGGCAAACAAAAAGCTGCTATTCGCAAGCCTGCTTTGGCTGGAATTGCCGATGGCTCAATTGATATTATCGTTGGCACACATGCGCTTTTTCAGGCTGAGGTTGAATTTTCTAATCTTGGCTTAAGCGTGGTAGATGAACAGCATCGTTTTGGTGTTTATCAGCGGCTTGCCTTATCAAAAAAGGGTGAGAAATCTGACCTATTAGTAATGACAGCGACCCCTATTCCACGCTCGCTGGTGTTAACGCATTTTGGTGATATGGAGGTTAGCATTTTACGTGAAAAACCAGCAGGACGACAAGAAATTGACACTGCTACTTTGCCAATCAGTGAACTTGGCAGGGTGGTTTCTCGATTAAAAAAACGCGTTGATGAGGGTGCGCAAGCTTTTTGGGTTTGTCCATTAGTTGAGCAATCTGATCTAATAGATTTAATTTCTGCACAAGACAGATTTAACGAATTAAAAAAGATATTTGGCGATAAAGTAGCTTTGGTGCATGGTCGCATGAGCGCTAAAGAAAAAAACGATATTATGACTCGCTTTGCGGCGAATGAAATAAAAATTTTGGTTGCAACCACAGTGATTGAAGTTGGGGTTGATGTGCCGAATGCTTCAATTATGATTATTGAACATGCTGAGCGGTTTGGCTTAGCGCAACTACATCAATTACGTGGCAGAGTTGGGCGAGGAAGTGAGCGATCAGCTTGCCTACTGCTTTATAAAGAACCATTAAGCGAAACTGCTAGCGCTAGACTAAAAACTATAAAAAGCACAAATGATGGATTTAAAATAGCAGAAAAAGACCTTGAATTGCGCGGCGAAGGTGATGTGCTTGGCACACGCCAATCTGGCATGCCGGGGTATAATTTAGCAGTGCCAGATGTGCATCGGCATTTACTTGAGATTGCACACAAAGATGCCAAAGGAATTTTTGAGGCTAATCCCAATCTCTCAGGAGAGCAAGGAGATGCAATTCGAAGTCTATTATATTTGTTCCGAAAGGACTTAGCAATTCCTCTGATTAAATCTGGCTAGGGTAATTTTTATTTTTTACTCCTAAAATTCTCAAGGAACATAGCTTTAAGGCAATCCAGGGATATTGTGTAATGATTTGAAGTTTCTGGATTGCCGCGCATCAAAGATGCTCGCAAAGACAACTGAGAGGCTGTGGTTGTTAGTAAAGGCGTTGCTTTTCTTTTTATCCAGCCCATATTTTAGCTAAATAAGATATTGTTACACATCAACATCAGCCGTCTTTGCGAGAAGACGAGAGCCGACGCGGCAATCCAGAGATGCAGTAAAATGACTAAAATGGCTTACTTTTTGACTCTTGGTTTTTTATCTACTTTCTCTTCTTCTGGTTTTTTATCTGCAATAGCTTTCTTTGCCAGTTCAGCAATTTTCTTTTGATAATCTGGTGCAACAAGACCTGCTGAAATAATCAATTTCGCAGCCTCTTCAGTATTCATATCAAGAATAATTATGTCTTTTTTTGGCACAAAAAGAAGAAAACCAGAAGTTGGGTTTGGTGTGGTAGGCAAAAAACAACCCATCATTTCTTCATTATCAATTTTTGCTGCAACCTCACCCTTTGCTTCGGTAGAAATTAACACAATTGCCCAAATCCCTGGGCGAGGATATTGAATAATTCCGACCTGCTTAAATGTCTTACTACTTTGCGTCATAACTGTTTCAAACAATTGTTTCAAACCGCCATAAAGTGTAGAAACCATTGGCAGACGAGCCAAAATGCTTTCACCGAATTGCACGAAAGAGCGCCCAACCAAATTTGCGGTTAAAAAACCCAGTGCCATAATTGCTACAATCGCCACAACAAGGCCAAAACCTGGCACATCAAAGGGAAGATAATTATTAGGGTCATATTGTGCTGGAATTAACGGCTTAACTAAATTATCAACGGCACGAATTATTGACCAAGCAATATAAAGCGTAATGCCAACAGGGCCAGCAATCATTAAGCCAGTAAGGAAATAATTCCTTAGGCGGCGGCCAAATGTAATATTGCCGACATGAAGTTCATGCTCGTGATGATTTTTATCATTTTTATTCACTTAGTTATCGCCTTTAAAAAATTTAATACTTATAAAAATAACACCCGCGCGCCCACAATTTTATATAGTGATTATTCTCATATAGTGATTATTTTTAACAATCCAATAGGATTTTATACTTTCCAAATAGTATGCAATAAATAGCTCTGATTGTTGACATAAACATTATCAGCAAAAAACTAAACTTATCATATCACTCTACAGTTACAGATTTAGCTAAATTGCGAGGTTGATCAACATCAGTGCCTAAGTAAACAGCGCTATGATAGGCAAGTAACTGCACGGGAATAGTTGCTAAAATCGGGGCAACAAAACTACTCACTTTAGGCATAAGAATTGTCTCTATGTCATCTTCTTTTGTGGCTTTTGCGCCATCTTCATCGGTTATCAAAATAATCTGACCGCCACGGGCTGCAACTTCAGCCATATTTGAGAGGGTTTTTTCCATCAATTCGTCACTTGGTGCAACAACAATCACTGGCATATCCTCATCAACCAGCGCTATTGGACCGTGTTTTAACTCACCTGCAGCATAAGCCTCGGCATGAATATATGATATTTCTTTAAGCTTAAGCGCACCCTCATGAGCAATTGGATACATCGCCCCACGCCCTAAATATAACACATCAGAGGCTTTTGAGAGATGTTTTGCAATTGTCTCAATTTGCTTTTCGTTTTTAAGAGCATCGGTGACAGAACGCGGCAGATGAATTAGCTCACCAACTAATTCTTGCTCTTGCTCACTGTTAATTGTGCTACGCGCTTTACCAGCCGCAATCACCAATGAGGCAAGTGCCGTTAATTGCGCAGTAAATGCTTTGGTTGATGCAACGCCAATTTCTGCCCCACATAATGTTGGAAAAACCACATCAGATTCTCTTGCAATGGTTGATTCAGGCATATTGACTAAAGAAGCGATATGCTGCCCCTGCCCTGCGCAATATCTAAGTGCAGCTAACGTGTCTGCTGTTTCACCAGATTGCGAAATGAAAAACGAAAGGCTATTTTTTTCTAGTGGTGGCTCACGATAGCGAAATTCGGACGCTACATCTATATCAACAGGCAATTTTGCATAACGCTCAAACCAATATTTGGCAACAAAACCAGCTAAATATGCCGTTCCGCATGCAACTATGGTAATGCGGCTTAAATCTTTGAAATTAAAAGGCATATCTTCAGTTAAATCAACTTTTTGCTCACCCATATCAATATAATGCGCTAAAGTATGGGCAATTGTTTCGGGCTGTTCATAAATTTCTTTAGCCATAAAATGACGGTGATTGCCCTTATCAACCTGTGTGGTGGCGGCAGAAGAAATTTGCATTTCTCGCTGCACCTGATTGCCATCAAAATCACGTATGGTCAGACTTTGTGGCGTAATAACCGCCCAATCGCCTTCTTGCAGATAGGTTATTTTATTGGTTAGCGGGGCTAGTGCATAAGCATCTGAGCCAAAATACATTTCGCCATCACCATGGCCTATCGCTAGTGGTGACCCCTGACGCGCAGCAATTAGCATTTTGTCATTATCTTTGAACAAAAACACCAAACCAAACGCACCACGCAAGCGTTTTAATACGTTTGCTACAGCGGTTTGTGGGTCAGCGCCATTGTCAAGCTCACGTGTTACCATCATGGCTACAGGCTCAGTATCTGTTTGAGTTTTTGGCTCATAACCATCTTTTTTTAGCTCTTCTAACAGCTCACGGTAGTTTTCAATAATGCCATTATGCACAATTGCTACTTTTGGTGTTGCATGCGGGTGAGCATTATTTTCGGTTGGTGCGCCATGAGTTGCCCAACGTGTGTGGCCAATGCCAATTAAGCCATCTATAGAGTTCTGCTCAAGCTTTGCCGCTAAATTTACGAGCTTTCCCTTTGCGCGAGTGCGAGAAATTTCACCTTCATAAATTGTGGCAATGCCTGCACTATCATAACCACGATACTCAAGCCTTTTAAGCGCCTCAACCAAACGTGATGCAACTGATTGATTACCCACTATTCCAACTATGCCACACATATAATTTCTCTTTGTTTGTTATTTATTCTTATTTTTTAACGCCATAGCTTTTGCACGTAATTTTGAGGCAAGACCCTGTTTATTAACTTGTTTAGTGCGTGCAATTGCTAATGCATCTGCTTCTATATCACTTGTTATTACAGAGCCAGAGGCAATATAAGCCCCTTTACCAATTTTTAGTGGCGCAACTAAAGAAGAGTTCGAGCCGACAAACACATCTTGCCCAATATTTGTGCGATGTTTATTAACTCCATCATAATTGCAGGTGATTGTGCCTGCGCCAATATTGGCATTTTTGCCAACATCAGCATCGCCAATATAACTAAGGTGATTTAACTTTGCCCCTGCGCCAACATTGGCCTTTTTCACCTCAACAAAATTACCAACCTTTACACCTTCCTCAAGGTTCGCATCAGGACGAAGGCGGGCGAATGGACCAATATTTGCGCACTTGCCAATATTCGCCCCAACAATATGGCAAAAGCCAAGAATATTTGCACCCTGTTCAATTTTCACCCCAAGACCAAAAATATTATTAGGCTCGATGCTTACATCACGGCCAATTTTTGTATCATAAGAAAAATAAGTCGTGCTTGGGTCTTTTAGAGTTACCCCAGATTTCATAAAATCTTGACGCAAACGATTTTGAAATAAGTTTTCTGCTATTGCAAGTTGTGAGCGATCATTCACCCCATGCACATCATCGGCGGGTGCAATTGCATAACCCACATCATAGCCAAGCTGATTTGCTAGAGGAATAAGATCACCAAGATAATATTCCCCCTGAGCATTTTCATTACCAACTTTTTCTATCGTTTCTTTAAAAACATTTGCCTTAAAACCTAAAATACAAGCATTGCAAAGAGTAATCTCACGCTCCTCATCGCTTGCATCTTTATGCTCAACAATATTTAGTAATTTGTCGCCATTTGTGATGAAGCGGCCATATCCTGTTGGATCATCTGGCTCAAAACCAAGAATGCAAACGTCTTTACCTGCATTAAGTTGCTTGATGATGATTTCAAAATTTTGTGAGCGTAACAATGGGTGATCGCCATAAACCACAATCACATAATCTTTTGCCTTGCTCCAAAGTGCTTTTGCCATTTGTGCGGCATGGGCTGTGCCTTTTCGCTCAACCTGCTCAAAAATCTGCGCATTTGGTGCTATTGATTTAACTGTTGCACTTAATTGAGTGGCATTTGGTGCAGTGATAACGCCTAAGTGAGTTGTGCCAGCGCCAATTGCCGCACTTAGCACATGCCCCAAAATTGGTAGGCCTGCAACTGGGTGCAGTAATTTTGGCAACTCAGACTTCATTCGCGTGCCCTCACCAGCCGCCAAAACTATAGTTGTAATTTCATTCATGTCGCCCACTATTCATTTTTATAATTATTTTGCTGTTATGACCTATTGCAATAAGAAAACCAACAAATTTTAATACTAATGATAAACTATATATAATTGTGATTCGTTATTATTTGTGGAGTTAAAGAAAATTGGCTCGTTTTATTGACAATATTAAGACCTCTGACGTGAGTTTTTGGGGCATAGTAGCACTGAGTGTTGGTGCAATTGCGGTATTAAGCGCCAATATGCCATCAATCATTCCTGCCGACCTTGCAACAAAAATGCACGCAACAAGGATTGATGGAGTTAGTCTTAATCACATGCGAGTTCAGGTTAGTGAACTTGAAAATGATGCTGCAAAAATGCGCGATGAATATAATCGCCTAACAACCATGTTGAAATTGGCTGAACAGGGGCGCAATGATGTAACTAAAAGAGTTGGCGCTATGGAGACTTCTTTGCCGCTATTGCTTGAGGCAATTCCCCCTGGAGTTAAAATTGATAGCTCAATTACCACCGCTAGCATTGGTGAGGGTTCAAATGAGACAAAAATTGAGGGGCAAGGCGGTTATGCAATAGTCTCTAGCACTGCAATTGAAGAAACAAGCCATGATAAGCCGCTAGATGTTCCTCAAGAAATAATAAAGCCTCTTGATGAAGCAATACCCCCCCAATTAACAAACAATCAAGCGCTGGAAGAACAAGCAGCAAAAGAAATTGCAGTTACTAAAAATGGTTTTTTTGGAATTGCTTTGGGTAAAGAAATAAAAACCACTGATGCAATTGTTGCTTGGCAAGATATCGAGAGAAAAGTTGGAACGTTATTACTTGGCTTAAAACCAATATTATCAAAAAATGACGGTAATGATATACGAATGCTAATTGCAGGGCCTATTGAAAATTATGCGCAGGCCGAGCAATTATGCAATAGAATGCAAAGAGTTGGCATAGCCTGCCTGCCCCTACCCTATGAAGGGGTAGAATTGCCCAAGTAAAAGGAGTTATTTTTAAAAAAAATAAAAATGGTACACTAAACATGATGAGTTTGGGCAATGGGTTGAAATAGTAAGGTTTTAAGAGGTATAGAACATCTTTATAACGCCGCTAAATCTGTTTCAATTGGCACGACTTTTCCATGATGATATGCTGCGGAGGTCAGGATCATTCCATATTGCTATGCAGTGAACTTGAATTAAAACAATTATTTGAAGTTATTGGGTGATGCGTATATATGCCTGACTTTTGGTATTCATATCATGTTTGATATGATTTACGTCGTATAGTAAATAGACATATATGAAGCGGACAAAAATGCGGACATTATATAGGATAATTAAATGCTCGTTTTATATCTAACACTATGCTATAGCTAAATAAATACCACGTAGCTAACAGGACAAAAAAGCGGACATATTGCAGGAAAATAAATGAGAGATGATGGTGAAACAATAGGGTTATTTGAACCCCTGATGGTCTCGGAAGGCTCGCCCGAACGCACGGCGTTGAATGATCTTGCGCTAGAGCTGGCAACTATTTCTGCCTCACTCAAGAGCAGCTTGCCTGATTCAATTGCCTTTGCTCTGGCTGATCTAATTCGCTCAATGAACTGCTATTACAGTAATCTGATTGAAGGTCATAACACCCATCCGATTGATATCGAAAAGGCCTTACAAGATGATTATAGCACTGACCCGAAAAAACGTGATCTGCAACTAGAAGCCAAGGCTTATATTACAGTGCAAAAATGGATTGATGAAGGCGGACTAGAAGATAAACCAACATCACCCGATATGATCGTGGAAATTCACCGCCGCTTCTGTGAATTGCTGCCACCTGATTTGCTGTTTGTAGAAAATCCAAATACGAACGAGAAAGTTCCGCTCATTCTTGGTCAGCTACGAGATCGCGATGTTGAAGTTGGCCGCGATGTCGCCATTAGCCCTGGCGCAGTGCCACGCTTTTTGAAAAGGATGCACGAAGCCTATCGAGATGCAGGACGTATTGAATCTATTCTGGCTACGGCTTGCGCTCATCATCGCTTGCTATGGGTGCATCCGTTTATAGATGGCAATGGACGAGTTGCCCGCCTGATGTCTTATGCCATGCTTAAATCCACTTTAGACACTAAAGGTCTGTGGTCGGTGGCGCGAGGGTTAGCGCGAAATGAACAAGAATATAAACGCCACCTAGCCGCCTGTGATCACCCGCGTCATGGAGATCGTGATGGGCGAGGATCGCTGAGTGAAAATGCCTTGGCAAGTTTCACAGCTTTCTTTTTGCAAACCTGCATTGATCAGGTTAAATTCATGGAAAGCCTGATGAAGCCCGCGCGCCTGCGTGATCGGATCATGATATGGGCAGAAGAGGAAATCCGCGCCAAAAACCTTCCCATAAAATCCGACACGGTTCTGCGGGCAGTATTGTTGCAAGGCTCAATAACGCGCGCTGATGTGGTTGCCCTGTTAGGCGTTAATGAACGAACAGCGCGCCGTATTACATCGGCTCTTTTAGAAAGTGGCGCACTAACCTCAACCAGCACCCGCGCGCCCCTGCAACTCGCCTTCCCTGCTAAACTGGCAGGGCGCTGGATGCCTGGGCTGTTTCCTGATGAGTGAGAGTGTGTTTCACACATTTCACAAAAAGAAAACGCAGGGATAATTGATCAGGTGTCAAGATGATGGCTTGGAGGTTGATAGGGGTTCTATGTAGTGCAGAACCCAAACCGTCGATTAAGAGATCTGCCCTCTCACCACCGAAAGACCCGTTGCAATAATTTTATAATTACCACTAATTATTATAAAATCTTCACCCATCACCCAACCCTCACAACATAGTTTCCACCATATGTTTTAAATCCCAATCTATTAAGAAATTTTCCTGTTGATTGCGGCTCAATACCTGAAGTAGAATGAATGTGAAGTTCGTTTGCTTGATTAGCTTTTGCCCAGTCTGTTACAGCTCTTATCAACTTTAGGGTCACTTTCCCTCCTAAAAGCGAACTGCGAACATCAGCGGATGTATATATGCCATAAACTGTTACCATTATACCGCCTTCGCCTAAATAGTAATCACCAATGCCTGCATGAAGCAGACCAACTGTTTTTCCTTTATGTTGTACATAAACTATCAAAGTATTTGCAGGATTATTGATTGCTTTAATAAAATTCTTTTCAAATTTCTTTTCTGAAAAAACAATGTGACTATACCTGCTTTCAGCGTGGTACTGCATTAAAGTGGGGCGCACACAAGGCATCTCTTCAGGTGTACTTGCACGAAATATCTTTAAGCCGATGGTAGTAATTGTTGACATCTTTTGATCTGCTCCTAAGTTTTTTTATTTTTTTGCAATACCCATGGTTGATTTATAACCTCATGCAACTAGTCTATCAAGTTCCACACAATATTCGCTTCTTTGCATCATTTAAGAATAGTTAAATTTTAGGAAGTGATAGAAAAAATCAAATAGAAAAAGATTTGCAATAAGCTCGACCAGTTAAAAGGAATATCAAGGAGAGGAAAATGAATATTTCCAGATATCTGATAACGTGAATAAGCTAACAGATTAGCGTAGATGCTTAGAAGAATTACGCCAGCTACAAAACATATAATAAGAATATGCTATGCGCTACATAAAAATGAAATCATCTGCTGACAATTGGTTAAGGCTTACACCAAACAATGTGATTCCTTCGCCATTGTCGAGATTTATATAGGTGTTATCAGCCCATTGTGTAGAATTGGCAATAAGATCAGCAAAGTTATTTATACTTTGATCATGCAGTTCAATAACATCACCATTCACTGAACCATTATGGCTCTCAAAGTCAGCAATGCCATCCCATTCAGTCCCACTACCAAATACAAATGTGTCATTGCCAGCACCTCCAACTAACCAGTCATCACCGCTACCGCCGTATAAAATGTCATCACCATCACCAGCGTGCAATTCGTCATCACCAGCACCGCCAAAAATAATATCATTTCCAGCATCGCCATAAATTTCGTCATTACCGCTTCCTGCAATCAGCAAATCATCATCCCAACTGCCAATTAGCACATCATCACCAGCTCCAGATTGAAGAATAGTTGCCTGTGATGTTGCGATTAATGTATCATCAAATGAAGTTCCAATAATATTTTCTATATCATCGTAATAATCACCAGCCGCCTCACCAGTATTTTCCCAAACATTCTCAAAATTAACATAAACACCCTCGCTAGCGCCTGCGTAACTTACGGTGTCATTACCTGCACCGCCTGCGAAATAATCATCACCGCTACCGCCGTGCAAAATGTCATCACCATCACCAGCGTGCAATTCGTCATCACCAGCACCGCCAAAAATAATATCATTACCAGCATCGCCAAACAGAACATCATTACCAGCATCACCAGTTATGACATCATGGCCTGCACCACCATCAACAAAGTCATTACCTGCATTACCTGCAATCTGATCATTCCCAGAGCCACCATAAACTTGATCATCTCCATCACCTGCATAAACTACGATAGGCTTATCACCATAAGAGGCGTAAAAAATATCATCGAGCTTGGAGCCGAACACACCTTGATAATTTTCTGCAACTAGATCTATATCTGCCGCTACATATTCATCTTGTATAAGATAATTAATGTCATCTTGTGCTTAAAATTCTATAGAAAAACCAGCATCGGTTTGCACTACACGATGACCATAGGTATTGTGCGCAAGCCCCATATCTTCACCATCAATAATAGAGCCATCAGTTTTATGTATTTTAATCGTTCCACCAGATGTAGAGCCATCGGCCATTAATATAACATTGCCATCAGAAACCATTTCAATAGCACGAATTCCAGCATCACTTAATGATGTTAATTCACCATCTTCTGATATACCATTAGAATTTACATCTTGCCAAATTTTAAACTCATCAAAACGCTCATCATTAGCATCTAAAACACCGTCCTGATTTGTATCAAAAACCTCAGCCAAAGCTTGAAGATCACTATCTGCATTGCTAGACCAATTAGTAAATACGAGTTCACTCGATTGATCTATTTTGCCATCAGCCCCAGCGCTACCATCTGCAGCAAGATCAATAACCAGTAAGCCATCGTCTTTACCAACCCAAGCCGTGCGTTGCAAAAAGCCATCATCATTAAAATCAAAATAAGTCGAGGAAAAATCAAGTGGGATATATTCAACACCATCACCATCCATATCAATTAAAATTGGTTTAGATGAACTTCTATCATCAGAACTATCTGAACTATCAGAGCTTGAACTGCCGCCTTCCCACTGGTTAGTATCGGCATTATATTGCCTATCGTTTGGATCACCACGGGTCACGCCCGTGTCAAGATTAGTGACCGAACCGTCAGCATTCACAACATAAGTATAGCCATTACCAGGGTTGGTAATTGTGCCAACAGTGGCAGTTGAGCCAGATGCTAAAGTCACAACTGGCCCACTGCCGTTAATCTGGGTATTATTGGCCAATAATGTATTGCTATCATCAGCGCTATCATCGCTCGGATATTCCCAACTATTGGTATCGGCATTATATTGCCTATCGTTTGGATCACCACGGGTCACGCCCGTGTCAAGATTAGTGACCGAACCGTCAGCATTCACAACATAAGTATAGCCATTACCAGGGTTGAAAACCGTACCTGCCTCAACGACTGTGCCAGATGCTAAAGTAACGAGAGGAGCGCTGCCAGTTATCTGAGTTCCATCTGGAAGTGAAATATTGTGTACCCGCACTCCGTCCGCAATATAAGTATGATAATTAGCCACCTCGAAATTATAGGTTTTCCAGCCCTGCTTGAAAACAGGAGCTAGAGCCAACCCGCCAGTGTGTGGTGCATCTGTTTGACTTACAAAGCCCTCCGCCTGCTCAAACATATCCGCAGTTTGAGCGCTATAGTAGATATACTCGCCCGTGACTCTTTCAACCTCACCATTGGCGCTAATGATTTCACCATCGCTGGCAAGAATATCCGCAATCGTACGGAACTCACCCTTTGCATCGAGAAAATGATGGCCGGGAGTTACGGTTAAATCATTGGAAAGTCTAATCCAAACATCGGTGATATTTTCAAACAGGCGCACAACTTTTTGACCTGCCAGCCCACCACGACCAGCAAATTGATCTGGGTGAAAAGCCGCAACCTCATCTAAAACAGCAATATCAGAAATAGCCTTGCTCGTGCCGTCTGATAGCTGGATTTGCGTGTGGGCGGGGAAGCATTGGTTGACCTCGGTGGTGAAGATATTATCAACACCAAGAAGGTTATCAGTTCCTGGAAAAAAATCTTTGTGGCCAGGAGCATCAGGCAAAACATCATTTACGTCAATGCCCACAGATGCTAAAACTGCTGCAACAAGTGAGTTAGAATTTTGGTCAACTCCAATACCCCATCCAAGATATTCTAAATTTGCATCGCTAATTGCTTGGGCTTGTTGCTTCATTGCCTCCCAAACAGTAGCTGAAACATCTCCCCCAAGAAGGAAACGGCTACCAAACTCTGCGCTATCATCTTTTGGACGGCTGTCTAAACTAACGCCCATAGGAACTCCGACTTCTACTTCAATAATATTGGTTAATGGATTGCCAGGCGAAGGACCTCCACGAATAACAAATTCCTTGCCAGAATCATCTTCATAAACCAGATAAAGATGATCGCCAGTTAAGAACGCATTGTTAGCTTCAATGTATATTTTACCCATTTTATTTCCTTTTTAATAAAATTACCGGTATGCTCGAATGAACTTCCCATTCTCGTCAATTAATATTTTTATTACCCAACTTTCTACACCCAATAAACGAGCGTAAATTGTATCGACTTCTATTTCTATTGAATAATTATTACTGCC
>Ga0256839_1004828_pt1 | contig 12870 bp, 8 predicted proteins | sample 354166metaG_FD_185968 | JGI IMG/M metagenome (GOLD analysis project Ga0256839, IMG submission 185968) | Hydrothermal vent microbial communities from Mid Atlantic Ridge, Atlantic Ocean - 354-166 | ecosystem: Environmental > Aquatic > Marine > Hydrothermal vents | place: Atlantic Ocean: Mid...
GAAAACACCCCTTGTCATTCCGAGCGCAGCGAGGAATCTTGACCTTCGGAGAACAAGATTCCTCCCTTCGGTCGGAATGACAGCGTTCTGTGTCATTTCGAGTACAGCGAGGCATGAAAACACCCCTTGTCATTCCGAGCGCAGCGAGGAATCTTGACCTTCGGAGAACAAGATTCCTCCCTTCGGTCGGAATGACAGCGTTCTGTGTCATTTCGAGTACAGCGAGGCATGAAAACACCCCTCGTCATTCCGAGCGCAGCGAGGAATCTTGAGCCCGGCAACAAGATTTCTCCCTCCGGTCGAAATGACAAGGGGTTCGGTCGAAATGACAGGGAACTGACATCCGAAATGAGCAAGGACGAAATGCGGTAACAAAAAGACCCCGCCAGGCGTACGCAACGGCGGTTTTGTGATCACGATCAAGGATTCTCCATTTTGTGAAACAGTTCACAGAACCGGGGCGCCCTCCTGCCTACCATGAGTCCTGTAAACCGTGACGCCGTTCCTTGCCACGGCACGGTGGAAGAGGAAAGGCGTCCTGTCACAGACCTTTGGAGGACAGGATCATGGCCAACAACAAGAGCACGCGCGAATACATCTGCCTGAACAAGAAGGACAAGGAATTTCTCGAAAACACCTATCTGGAGGACCTGCTGGACGTGGAGGGCCGGAAGAACGTTCCCGTCAAGCAGGAAAACGTGCGCAAGGCCATCGAACACCATCTGGAACGCCAGCAGCTCAAGCGCCAGATCATCGACTTCGACCTCTACGACGACGAACACTGACCTCCCTGCCGGTCGTTCTTCCGGTCACTCCCCGGTGCCGCGGTCCACACGCTCGCCTCACACCTCCCTTCCTCCCCGGGCCGCGGCACCTTCTTCTTTTCCCTTCACCCCTGATCAGGCCCGGGCAGGTGCATATGCACCGGGCAACAGGATATAATCACCCTGCCCATCCTGCCCCGATAGCTCAGCTGGATAGAGCGTCCCCCTCCTAAGGGGAAGGTCACACGTTCGAATCGTGTTCGGGGCGCCATCTCCCGGCCCGTCAAGCCCTTGTGGAATCCTGCCGATAAAAAACAGGAAAAACCACAAAATCCTCTCGGAATTCCCACATGCCCCTGCCGGTCATAACCGCTGTCCCGCCGCGAAAACTCCGGCATAATAGGCGCTTCAGAACAAATACATCTACATCTCGATAAAAAAGGCGAAAGACATATCATGCAGAACCGCTGGAACGACGAAGAGGCCGCCCGCTTCGAGGGCGATCTGGGTCTGCGCGTCTACACGTCGCGCCTGCTGGGACAGGACAAATCGCTGGTATTGCACGGTGGCGGCAACACCTCGGTAAAGATTCGCGAACCCGATATTTTCGGCAAGGAGACGGACATCCTCTATGTCAAGGGCAGCGGCTGGGACCTGGAGACCATCGCCGAGGCAGGCTTTTCCCCCGTGCGCCTGGACCATCTCATTGACCTGGCCAGACTGCCGGCGCTGAGCGATCCCCAGATGGTCAACGAGCTGCGCACCCACATGACCGATGCCGGCGCGCCCACGCCCTCGGTGGAGGCCATTCTCCACGCCATCATTCCCTACAAGTACGTGGACCACACCCACGCCGATGCCGTCATCGCCGTGACCAACACGCGCGAGGGTCGCCAGCGCATCGAGGAGATCTACGGCGATGACGTCGTCGTCATTCCCTACATCATGCCGGGCTTCGACCTGGCACGCCTGTGCGCGGAGCGCTTCGCCGCCGAGGCCCACGACGGCACCATCGGCATGATCCTCATGAACCACGGCGTGTTCTCCTTCGGTCCCGATGCGCGCACGGCCTACGAACGCATGATCCAGCTCGTGAGCCGGGCGGAAGACTACCTGGCCTCGCGCCGGGCGTGGCACGTCACGATGGGCCCCTCGAGGGAGGAGACGCCGGTGGACAAGCCCCTGCGCCTCGAAATCGCGGCCCTGCGCCTCGAAGCCTCGCGCCTGGCCGGTTTCCCCCTGCTGCTGGCCACCCACCGTGATCGCGACTGCCTGGCCTTTGCCCGGCGGGACGACCTGCCCCGCATCACCCAGCAAGGCCCCGCCACGCCGGATCACGTCATCCGCACCAAGCGCCTCCCGCTCCTGGGAAGGGATCTCAAGGCTTACGCCGAGGCCTATCGCGCCTATTTCGAGGAACACGCACCCCGCGCCAGGGCTGCCCTGACCATGCTGGATCCGGCACCGCGGGTGATCCTCGATGCCGAGCTGGGCCTGGTCACCCTGGGGCGCAGCGCACGGGAAACGGATATCGTCGCCGACATCTATCGCCACACCATGGAAATCATCCTGCGCGCCGAATCCCTGGGCGGCTACCAGGCCCTGCCCGCCGGCGACATCTTCGACGTGGAATACTGGGACCTGGAGCAGGCCAAGCTGCGCAAGTCGGGCCCGCCGCCCCGCTTCGCCGGCGAAGTGGCCCTGGTCACCGGCGCGGCCTCGGGCATTGGCAAGGCCTGTGTGAAGGCCCTGCTCGACGAGGGGGCCGCCGTGGTGGGCCTGGACATCAATCCGGACATTCAGCAGGCAGTGGATCACGCCGCCTTCCTCGGCCTGGTCTGCGACGTCACTGACGAGCAACAGCTCAGGGAGTCCCTGGAGAACGCCGTGCGCCGTTTCGGCGGCCTGGACATGCTGGTGCTCAATGCCGGCGCCTTCCCCGCCAGCCGACCCATCACCGAACTCGACACCGCTCACTGGCACAAGGTGTTCCGCCTGAACCTCGATGCCAATCTCGCCCTGTTGCGGGAAAGTCACCCCCTGCTCAAGCTGTCCCCGGGCAAGGGACGGGTGGTCGTGGTCGGCTCCAAGAACGTGGCGGCCCCCGGTCCCGGCGCCGCCGCCTATTCAGCCTCCAAGGCCGCCCTCAACCAGCTGGCGCGTATCGCCGCCCTGGAGTGGGCCGGCGATGGCATCCGCATCAACACCGTCCATCCCGACGCGGTCTTCGACACCGGCATCTGGAGCGAGGAGGTGCTGGCTTCGCGGGCACGCCACTACGGGATAAGCGTGGAGGAATACAAGACCAAGAACCTGCTCAAGACGGAGATCACCTCGCGCGACGTCGCCGCCCTGGTCACGGCCATGCTGGGCCCGCTCTTCGCCAAGACCACCGGGGCGCAGCTGCCCATCGACGGCGGCAACGAAAGAATAATCTGATGCATTTTGGGAGAGATGGAAATACCGTAAATTCATGAACTTATAAAAATGTGATACAATGGACACATCTGGCCGGATCCGTTCTCCTACCCTCTCGCAGCACAGCGTCCAGACCGGCACGGATTCATCGGGACAGGACGTCTTCACAAGAGGAAAGGGGACTGGCGGACAAAGGCAACATGCCACCGGGAAATGCAACCGGAAAGTGCCACTGGGAGGATGTGCGGGTCGTGGCAGAACACTTCACCCAATTTAACCCGGCAGCGGATCACTACCGGGCCTGCCGCCTGCCCCGCCTCCTGTTATGAACAAGATCCTCAAAATCCATACCGCCCATGGCGAAGACTCCCGCACCGGGGCTGCCGGCCAGGATGCCCACACCCGCGTCATCGCCATCACCAGCGGCAAGGGGGGCGTCGGCAAGACCAACATCACCAGCAACCTGGGCATCGCACTTGCCAGCCGCGGGGCGCGGGTCTGTATCTTCGATGCCGACACCTCGCTGGCCAACATCAATGTCATCATGGGGCTTGCGCCCCGCCATACCATCGAGCACCTGCTGTCCGGCGAAAAGACCATCGACGATATCATTATCAACGGCCCCCGCGGGGTGAAGATCGTCCCGGCGGCCTCCGGCATCGCCCATTGCGCCCAACTGGATGACACCCAGCGCCAGCGCCTCTTCGAAGCGCTGGCCGAACTGGAGGAACGCTTCGACTACCTTCTCATCGACACTGCCGCGGGCATCGGCGAGACGGTACTCAGCTTTCTCCAGTCCGCCCAGTACGTCATCGTCGTCATCTCGCCGGAGCCCACTTCACTCACCGATGCCTTCGCCCTCATCCGGGTACTGAGGCGCCGCGGCTTCGACCGGCCCCTCTATGTCCTCGTCAACATGGTCCTGAACTATGCCAACAGCATGGAAGTCTTCAAGCGCTTTGAGGCCGCGGCGAGGAAATACCTGCACGTCCAGGTCCACTACCTGGGCTACATCCCCCGGGACGAGGCCGTGGGCAAGGCCGTGGCACACCAGACGCCGGTGGTCCTGCAGGCGCCCACCAGCGTCGCAAGCCGCTGTTTCATGACCCTGGCCGATGTGTTGAGCAAGCAGCTCAAGACAGGAGAGGCCATGCCCCGTTTCAGCGAATTCTGGCGGACGCAGACAGGCACGCCGGCTGAATCCGCACCTTCCCCAGGGCCTGCCCCTGAATCCGCCACCCAATCTGTCCCCCAAGCTGTCTCGCCGCCCGCGCCGCAACCGCCCGCCACACCGCCCTCTTCCGGCCCAGCGGTTTCTCCGGAGGCGGAGACTGCGGACGGGAAAGACGAGCCGGAACGATCCCTGGAAAGGCTGCTGTCCTTTCTTGCCGACGAAAAGACCTCGGACGACATGGCCGCCCCCCTCCTGCACCGGCTCATCGAAGCCTACGAGAACCGCTTTCACAGCCTGCCCTGCGACACGCAGCAGATCGTGCGCCTGCTCTCGGAATCTCCCCGGCTCAACGAAACGGAATTCCGCGACCTTATCTTCACCCTGGAAAGCAATTTCGAGAAGCGTTTCCACCATCCCCTGCGCAGCCTGGAAAGCCGCATCACCAAGCTCCTCGACGACATCCAGGATACGAAGGATCTGTGCAGGCAACTGGTCCTGCAACTGAAGGAACGCCATGGCGACGAACTGTGCCGTGAAGTCTTCACCACCCCGGAAGAGATGGTCCGCCTGGTCCGCGACGGGGCCCTGGACCAGGAGACCCTGGCCTTCCTGGTGGAAGGCCTGGGCGCCGTTTACCGGGAGCGCTATGGCGCCCTGCCCGACAGCGAGAGCCACGCCATCGTCGCCGGCATGCACAAGCTGGTGGAACGCCTCAACCGGCAGGAGACTGCACTGGAGGACAGCCTCCTGCGCCTGAGCCGTTTCATCGACGACAGTCTCCGCGAGGTGGGAGGGCAGAAAAACGATTCGCAGGACGATCCTCCAGCGCCCTGACCCCCCCTCGAACCCCCCGCCGCTTCGGCGCTTTCCTTATTCAAATCATATGGCTGCCGATAATTCCTGAAGAGGAAGAAATGAACGCCTGCGGGCATGCCTTCCCCCCGGGACTACACAAAACACGACGCCGATGCCGAAAGTGCTGCGCGCACAATACACACTCCTGCCCTGCCGTCGCCCGGGGGCGACGCCTGGCTTTTGCGCCTGGATCCTGCTGTGCCTGTCCTTCTGGCAAGGCGGGGCACTGGCAGACGATGTCACTGCCTCCCAGCGTTACCAGCAGGCCCTGGAACAGGCCCGTGCCGGGCGGCATGCACCGGCGCTTGCCACGCTCCGGGCGCTCATGGCGGCCCATCCGCGACATCGCCAGTATCTCTACGACACCATCGTCGTGCTGGGCTGGGCCGAGCGGGATGAGGAGGCCCTGGCATTCCTGCCCCGCCTGGATCCCCGACGCGACCCGGCCTATGTACTGGAATCCCTCGCCAAGTCCGCCCGCAACCTGGGCCGCTTCGAACAGGCGGCCAGCCTGTACCGCGGCGTCCTGCAGCGCTTCCCGGCGCGGCGCCCGGCGACCCTGGGCCTGGCCCTGACCCTGGCCGACATGGGCCGGTCCGCCGAGGGCCAGACCGTGCTGGCGGCCTGGCCCGAATCGACCGACGACCTGGAGATCCTCGCCGCGCGGGCCTATGTCGCCTACCGGGGCGGCGACTATTTCTCCGCCCTGCGCCACTACGAGGCGATGGCCCGCCTGGATCCCGGCAACCGCGAGGCACGCCGGGGCCGGATCCTCGTCGCCGCGCGCCTGGGGGCGCCGCAACGGGCACTGGAGCTGGCCAGTGCGGATCCCGGCCTGCTCAGCGCGGCGGAAGTGGCGGCATTCGAGGCCGACGCCACCGCCCTGGCCATTCGCTGGACCCGCCTGCCTCACGACGACCCGGCTGCCCGCCGTGCGGCCCTGAGACGGATCATCGCGCGTCTGGAGTCACGCCTGGAGGACATGGCGCGCCTTCAGCGGGAAACGACACCGCCTGCACGACGCAGCCGTTTCGACCTCATGGTGGCCTACCTGGACGACCGGCGGCCGCGCGACGTGGTGAGCCTGTTCGAGGCATTGCCGCAGGACGACCATCCCCTGCCGGCCTATGTCCTGGGCACCGCCGCCGAGGCCTATCTCCAGCTGCGCCAGCCGGCGCGGGCCCTGCCCCTGCTGGAAGAGGCACTCCAGGGCGATCCCGGCAATTTCCATTACCAGCTCTCCCGGATCTATGCCCTGCTGGAAAGCGAGGACTTCACCGCGGCCATCTCCCGGGCCGAAAAGCTGGCAGAGCAACAACCCCCCTGGCTGGGCAAGGGGCCACCCGCCTATCTGCGTCCCAATCCGGACAGGCTCTCGGCCGACACCACCGCCGCATTGGTCCATGCCTTCGCCGATCACCTGGCCGAGGCCCGGCAACGCCTCCAGGAACTCGTGGCGCGGGCACCGCACAACGCCGACCTGCGCACCGAGCTGGGCAACGTGCTGCGCTGGCGCGAGCTGCCCCGTGCCGCCGAAGAAGCATTCCGCATCGCCTGCACCGCCGATCCGCGCCACCTGCCCGCGCGCGCGGGGCTCGCCCATGCCCTCTGGGACCAGGGTGACTACGAAGCGGGCGCGGCCATCCTGCGCCGGCTGCGCGCCCGGGATCCCGAACATGCCGCGGTGCGTGATCTCGCACGGCGCTGGCGCATCCACAACCTGCGCCAGCTCTATATCACCACGGGCTACAGTGAAAGCTCGGGCGTCGCCGAAGGCGGCGAGAGCTTCGAACTCGATGCCTGGCTCTACGACCGGCCGCGGCGCTACCGCCACCGTTTCTTCCTGCGCAGCCACCTGGCCAGCGCCCGCTTCACCCGGGCGGAAGGCCGCATCGACTACCGGCGCGCCGGTGTGGGCTGGGAATACCGCCGCCGGGACCTTGCCACGTCCATGGAACTGAGCCGTGATGCGGGTGATGCCGTCAACCCGGGACTGTCCCTGAGCGCCCTGTGGCGCAAGGGCGATCACTGGCGCCTGGGCGCAAGCTATGCGAGCTACAGCAATGCCGTGCCCCTGCGGGGTCGCCTCAACGAGGACCTGGAGGGCTGGGAGGCGGGACTCGACGGCGCCTACGTCTTCCATGAATCCCGGCGTATCGACATCGCCGCCCGTTATCTCGATTTCAGCGACGGCAATCAGCGCCGCAGCGTGCAGGCGGGCCTCTTTCAGCGCCTGTTGTCCCAACCCCGATACAAGCTCGATGCCAGGGCCGGCTTCTATGCCTCGCGCAATGACCGGCGCAATGCCTCCTATTTCAATCCGCGGCGCGACCTGTCCCTGGATGTCACGCTGACGGGGGAATGGCTGCAATACCGGCGCTACGAGCGCAGCTTCCGCCACCGCATCGAGCTGGGCGCGGGTCTCTACGAACAACAGGACTATGGCAGCGGCCCCACCTGGGTGCTGCGCTACGAACAGCAATGGAATCCGGGAGACCGCCTGAGCCTGCGCTACGGCGTCTCGCGGGCCCGGCGGCTCTACGACGGCGATGCGGAAGACATCACCCGCATCGACCTGACCCTGGACTGGCGCTTCTGAGGCGTGGCCGCATGATCGACAGGCGATGGCAAAAACCCGTGCGCGCCGTGCTCCTGGCCCTGCTCCTGTGGGGGTGGGGATCCGCGGGCGCGGCCGGCTTCATCGCCCTGTGCTATCACGATGTCCAGGACGACCCCGCCACCCAGCGGACCGCCGACGCCCTCACCATCAGCACCGCCGATCTGGTGGCCCAGTTCAACTGGCTGCGGGAGAACGGCTACCGGGTGGTGAGCCTGGAAGACATCGTGGCCGCCCGCGAAGGACGCCGTCCCCTCCCGGACAAGGCCGTGCTGCTCACCTTCGACGACGGCTATCTCAGCACCTATACCCGGGTCTTCCCCCTGCTCAAGCTCTTCAACTATCCGGCGGTTGTGGCCCCCCTGGTGAAGTGGATCGACAGCCGGGAAGAAACCGTCACCTTCGGCAGCAAGACGGCACCCCGCGATGCCTTCATGAACTGGGACCAGCTCCGGGAGATGGCGGCCTCGGGACTGGTGGAAATCGCCAGCCACAGCTACGACCTGCACCGCGGCGTGACCGGCAATCCCCAGGGCAACCGCCAGCCCGCGGCCACCACCCGCCTGTACGCCGAGGGACGCTACGAGGACGATGCCCGCTACCGCCAGCGCATCACCGCGGACCTGCGACGCAGCCGCGACCTCATCGAACGCCACACCGGCTTTCGGCCACGCGCCGTGGTCTGGCCCTACGGCAGCTACAGCCACGAGCTGCTGGACATCGCCGCCGGTCTCGGCATGTCCATCACCTTCACCCTGGAAGACCGCAGGGGCGATGTCCGACAGCTCTCTGCCGTCCCCCGCGTGCTGTTGTCCGACGGCGCCGATCTCGCCGACCTGGTGGCCGAGCTGGAGACCACCGAGCCGCCGGCCGTCGTGCGCGCGGCGCAGGTGGACCTGGACTATGTCTATGACCCGGACCCCCGCCAGCAGGAAGCCAACCTGGGAAGATTGCTGGACCGCATCAAGGCCCTGGAGATCAACACCGTCTATCTTCAGGCCTTCGCCGATCCCGATGGCGACGGCACCGCCGATGCCCTCTATTTTCCCAACCGCCACCTGCCCGTGCGCGCCGACCTGTTCAACCGCGTGGCCTGGCAACTGCTGACCCGCAGCAGGGTGCAGGTCTATGCCTGGCTGCCGGTACTGGCCTTCCAGCTCCCCGCGGAGCACCCGGCCGCGCCTCTTCAGGTCCTGAGCGAGGTCGGCGAGGCCGCAGCCGACACCGCCGTGCCGGACGCCGCGGTCTACCGGCGTCTCTCCCCCTTCAGCAGGCAGGCTCACCAGGCCGTCCTGGAGATCTACGAGGATCTGGCACGCCATGCCCATTTCCAGGGCCTGCTGTTCCACGACGACGCCTACCTGTCCGACCGGGAGGACGCCAGTCCGCTCGCCCTCAAGGTCTACCGGGAGCAATGGGGCCTGCCGGGATCGCTGGCGGAGATCCGCGCTGATCCCGTCGCCATGGCGCGCTGGACCCGGCGCAAGACCCGGACATTGATCTACTGGACCCAGACCCTGGCGGACCGCGTGCGCCGTTACCGGCCCGAGATCAAGACCGCCCGCAATCTCTACGCGGCGCCGGTGATGGACGAACGGGCGCGGCACTGGTTCGCCCAGTCCCTGCCGGACTTCCTGGACGCCTACGACTACGTGGCGCTGATGGCCATGCCCTACCTTGAAGGCGCCCGTCATCCCCTGCGCTGGCTGGAGACACTCGTGAAGCGCGTGCGGCAGGTGGCGGGGTCCGGGACGAAGGTGGTCTTCGAACTGCAGAGCCGCGACTGGCGCAAGGGTACAGCCGTGCCGGATACCCTGTTGTACCGCCAGATGCGCCTGCTCCAGATCCTGGGCATGCCCCATTTCGCCTATTATCCCGAGGACTTCATCGCCGGGCGGCCGGCCATCGCCCGCATCCGGCCGGTGATGTCCCTCGCCACGCATCCCTATCCCCGCCCATGAACGAATATCTCGCCCGCTTCATCGACGTCCTGCTCTATTTCGAGTTCTACTATCCGCTGTTCATGGCGTACCTGTGGATTCTCGGCGCCCTTTATTACCATTTCCACTGGGAACGGGGTCCGCAGAACGATTTCCGCAATCCCCCGCCACTGGACCACTATCCGGGAGTCTCCTTCATCGTGCCCTGCCACAACGAGGGCGAGGTGGTGGAGGAGACCGTGCTCAACCTGTTGCGCCAGAAATACCCGGAATTCGAGATCATCGTGGTCAACGACGGCAGCCGGGACAACACCGGCGCCATTCTGGACCGCCTCTGCCGGCGCCACGCCCGCCTGCGGGCGATCCACCTGCAGAGCAACCAGGGCAAGGCCATGGCCCTGCGCATGGGCGCCCTGGCCTCGCGTCACGAATTCCTGGTCTGCATCGACAGCGACGCTCTCCTCGACCCCTGCGCGACGGCCTGGCTCATGAAACACTTCGTGACAGGCCCGCGGGTCGGCGCGGTCACCGGCAACCCCCGCATCCGCACGCGTTCCACCCTCCTGGGCAAGATCCAGGTGGGCGAATTCTCCTCCATCGTCGGCATCATCAAGCGTGCCCAGCGCATTTACGGCCGCATCTTCACCATTTCCGGCGTGGTGGCGGCCTTCCGCAAGACGGCGCTGCACAAGGTGGGGTACTGGAGTCTGGACATGGTGACCGAGGACATCGACATCAGCTGGAAACTGCAGCTGGATCACTGGGACATCCGCTACGAACCCAACGCCCTGTGCTGGATCCTCATGCCGGAGACCCTGCGCGGCCTGTGGCGCCAGCGCCTGCGCTGGGCCCAGGGCGGTGTCGAGGTCCTGCTGAAATACCTGCGCTATCTCTTTTCCTGGCGCAAGCGCCGCATGTGGATGGTCTACCTGGAGTTCATGGTCAGCGTCACCTGGGCCTATTTCATGGTACTGGTAGTGCTGCTGTGGCTGACCGGGCAGTTTCTCGCCCTGCCGGAGCCCCTGCGCATCGAGGCCGTCACGCCGGGTTGGAACGGTGTCGTGCTGGGCGTCACGTGCATGATCCAGTTCGCCGTCAGCCTGGCCATCGACGGCCGTTTCGAGAAGGGCCTGGGGCGCTATTACTACTGGATGATCTGGTATCCCATGGCCTACTGGTTCCTCAACGTCCTCACGGTGACGGCGGCCGTGCCACGCGCCCTGTTCAAGCGCCGGGGCACCCGCGCCACCTGGCGCAGCCCGGACCGCGGCCTGCGGCCAGGAAATCATCAGCCTGGCAAATCAACACAAGGGGGTGTCTCGTGAAGAAACAGCCCTTGATCATCGAGACCCCCGGCCTGCAGAGCCTGCGCCAGCGCTACGGCTATGCCCTTCTCACGCTCGCGTTCTGGATCCTCTGGTTCTACCTGTGGATTCCCCTCATCAGCCTGGTGGCCTGGCTGCTGGGCATCGAGTTCTTCCACCGCGAAATGATCCAGCTCGACGGCCTTGAGGGGCTGGTGGACCTGCTCGGCTGGTACGGCCTCACCATCGCCGTGATGGGTGGTTGCTATACCGCCTGGGCCCTCTACAACCAGCTGCGCTTCCGCGACAAGAACCGCCGCCAGGAACAGACGGTAGTGGAACCGCTGGAACTGGCCGGCGCCTTCGACATCGATCCCGCCCTCATCCTCCCCCTGCAGGAAGCCAAGCGCGTGCTCATCGTGCATGACGAACAGGGCCGCATCCGGAGAATCAGGTCGTGGCGGGCGAAAACATAACCGGCAATAGCGCATTTTCGCATCATGGCATTTGCCCAGCTGACCTGCCGCGAGAGCCTGCGCGATATCGAAGCCTGTTTGTCGACCCAGGCCGCCAAACTCTATCACTGCGGTATTCGTTCGCCGGTCAAGCGCACCACATTGGCCGATGCCAACGAACGCAGAGACTGGCGTATCTATGCCGAGTTTGCGCAACGGCTGATTACGCAAGCACGAAAACTGTATGCCACGGAAGATCTGGGGCTGGAACTGTCGAACACGGTCTATGCCCTGGATTCCACCACCATCGACTTGTGTCTGTCCCTGTTTCCGTGGGCGCCCTTTCGGCGCACAAAGGCCGCAGTCAAGATGCACACCCTGCTCGATCTCCGGGGCGCCATTCCCGGTTTTATCCATATTTCCGATGGCAAACTGCACGATGTCAACGCCCTCGATCTGCTGATTCCCGAGCCGGGCGCTATCTACGTGATGGACCGGGGGTATCTGGACTTCGAGCGGCTCTTCACACTGCATCAGGCAGGGGCATTCTTTGTGACACGCGCCCGCAAGAACAACGATTTCCGACGCGTTTATTCGGCCCCAAGCGATCGGGCCCAGGGTATCATTTGCGACCAGACCGTGGTGCTGGCCGGATTCTACAGTCATCAAAGCTACCCGATACATCTGCGACGCATTCGCTTCAGAGATCCCGAAACCGGCAAGACCTTCGTCTTTCTGACCAATCTGTTTGGACCACCTGCACAGACGATCTGTGCCTTGTACAAGGCACGCTGGCAGGTCGAATTGTTTTTCAAATGGATCAAGCAGCACCTGCGTATCAAAAAGTTTTTCGGCACCTCCGAAAACGCCGTCAAAGTCCAAATCCGGACTGCGGTCTCGGTCTGCGTGCTCGTAGCCATTGTCAAGAAACGCCTCAACCTGGACACCTCACTCTACACTTTGCTACAGATATTTTCTGTCACACTATTCGAGAGAATCCCTTTAAATGCAGACTTTCTCGATACAAATTACAATCATGAAAAGACCATGAACAGTAACCAATTGAATCTGTTCGGTTCTTAACCGGACACTAGTGTTGCTGGATTCTTCTTCGTCGTTCTAAATATGATGTAAAACAATATGTTATGTATTGAGGCGTGTTTTCTCGGGCGCGGCTGCCTCCTCGCTGGTAACCGGTTTCGTCGTTCCAGGCGGAGAGGTCAATCTGATTGTGTGAAGCATGATTCTTGAATATACTCGACTCATGTGCCGAGCACGCCCAACGACCTTCAGGAAAACCCTCTGGGTTGTCTATCTGAGCCTTGCGCTGGTATTTATCCAAG
>Ga0256839_1004829_pt1 | contig 12866 bp, 9 predicted proteins | sample 354166metaG_FD_185968 | JGI IMG/M metagenome (GOLD analysis project Ga0256839, IMG submission 185968) | Hydrothermal vent microbial communities from Mid Atlantic Ridge, Atlantic Ocean - 354-166 | ecosystem: Environmental > Aquatic > Marine > Hydrothermal vents | place: Atlantic Ocean: Mid...
TCTCCCTTTGGGGCAAGCCCCTCGGCCAGCAGGACGGGCAGGAGTTCCAAAGGCATGCGCAGGACGGATAGCTCGCCGCTCTGGTGAAGCCTAGCCAGCTCAGGTTCGGCCTCGGGAAGGGGGGGGAGTTCTCCCCTCACCAAGGCCCGGGCCAGGCGAGCCACCCCCTCAACCTGACCGAAGAAGCAACCCGCCGGAAGCTCCTCGTTTCCCACCGAGGGATGCCTGAGGCGCAGACAAAAGAGCGCACTGGGAAGGGAATCTCCCCTGGGGATAAAACCCCAGACGCCATGACGCACCTCCCCACCTGCCCGGTGGACCAGCAGGCGCTTGAGGGGATAGCCTCTTAGGGGCTGGCTGTCCAGCAGCTGGGCGATAAGCCTCCGGTCGGTGAGTGGAACGATCTTGCCCGGCTTCCTTCCCACCTTGGCTAGGCGGCGAGAAAGACCGACTGCTCACAGGCGGGTCCGACGCTGAGCAGGGTGACCGGCAGGCCCACCTGCTCCTCAATGAAGGCGATGAAATCCAGCACCTCTCGGGGCAGAGCCGAGTGTTCGGTGATGCCGGTGGTCTCGCAGTGCCAGCCGGGCAGGGTCTCGTAGATGGGTTCGCAGCGGGCCAGCACCGTATCGTCGGGGTCAACCTCGTCCACCACCTCACCCTCATAGCGGTAGGCAATGCAGACCTTGATCTCCTCAAACTCGTCAAGCACATCCAGCTTGGTGATGGCAAGCTCGGTGCACCCGTTAATGAAGGCGGCGTAGCGAAGCAGCACCAGGTCCAGCCAGCCGCAGCGGCGGGGGCGGCCGGTGGTGGTGCCGTACTCGTTGCCCGCCCGGCGCATAAGTTCTCCTACCTCGCCGAACTGTTCGGTGGGGAAGCTTCCGTTGCCCACCCGGGTGGCGTAGGCCTTGCTCACCCCGATCACCCGATCAATGCGATTGGGGGCGATGCCGGTCCCCAGGCAGGCCCCGCCGGCCACCGGGTGGCTGGAGGTGACGAAGGGGTAGGTGCCGTAGTCAATGTCCAGCAGGGTTCCCTGGGCTCCCTCCAGCAGGATCTCCCGGTCCTCCGCCAGCAGGCGGCGCATGAGAGGAGGGACCGGCCTGATCAGATCAAGGAAACTTTCTGCCGCCCCCATCACCTGGTCGTAGATCTGGTCGGGGTCAAGTTCAGGTTCACCGTAGAGCCCCTTAAGCAGGGCGTTTATCCGTTTGAGGTTGAACTCCAGCCGGCGGCGGAAAACCGAAGGCTCCAGCAGATGGGCCACCTTGAGGCCGCTGCGGTCATACTTGTCGGAGTAGGCGGGGCCGATGCCGTGGCCGGTGGTGCCGATGGAATCCTTTCCCCGCAGGCGCTCCTCCAACCGGTCCAGCAGCTTGTGGTAGGGCAACACCAGATGGGCACCGCTTGCCACCACCAGCTCGGCCCTGAGCCAGCCGCGCTCCCTAAGACCTTCTATCTCCCGGGCAAGTCCGATGGGATCAACCACAACGCCGTTTGCAATGATGCAGAGCTTTCCCTCCCTGAGGATGGCGGAGGGAAGCAGGTGGAACCTGAAGTCCTCCCCCCCTACCCTGACCGAGTGGCCGGCGTTGGTCCCTCCCTGGTAGCGAACGTCAACGTCGTAGTCGGCGGCAAGAAGATGGGTGATCTTCCCCTTCCCCTCGTCGCCCCACTGGGCACCGACCACTACGCAGACACTCATGGCTTGTCACTCCCAAACTAACCCCACCGGGCACAAAACTGCCATTATAGGCAGAAGAGCCGGGCGCAGGGGCCAAATTCCGCTTCATGGGAGAGGTGGGTTAGAGGTGAAAGGGGACCCCAATGGCCCTGTTCCCTTCCCCCTCCGGGACCTGCGGGGGAGCATTTTTCTTCACAGCCAGGGGCCGGTTTTGCTAGAATAGATGCGCATTTGAAGGGAAAAAGTTGGGCAGGCAACGAGAGATCACCATGACCCTTTCCTACCTGGCCTACCTGAGTTTGGCCCCTGGGAAAAGGCGGGCAGGCTCTGCCCAGACTCCTACACAGAGAGACTAGGTCCTATGACAAAGGAGAAGACCACAACCGAGACCGAGGCACTGGAGACGGAGGTGATTGAGCCGGCCGAGGAGGGAACCGTTCTCCCGCCTGCGGCCGAGCCGCCCGAAGGGGAGTACACCAGCAAGCAGATTCGGGTCCTCAAGGGGCTGGAGGGAGTCCGCATACGGCCTGCCATGTACATCGGCTCCACCGGTCCCAGCGGCCTCCACCACCTGGTCTACGAGATCGTGGACAACGCCATTGACGAGGCGGTGGCGGGCTACTGCAACCAGATCAAGGTCACCCTGCTCAGGGATGGAGGGGTAAGGGTGGAAGACAACGGGCGCGGCATCCCGGTTGACCCCATGGAGTCGGAAGGGGGGAAAAGCGCCCTGGAGGTGATAATGACCACCCTCCACGCCGGCGGCAAGTTCGGTGGAGGGGCCTACAAGGTCTCCGGTGGACTCCACGGGGTGGGGGCAAGCGTGGTCAACGCCCTCTCGCGCCGCTTTGAGGTGGATGTCCATCGGGATGGCAAGGTCTGGCGGCTGGTCTGCGAGCGGGGGGAGGTGGTGGAGCCGGTCCACGAGGTGGGCAAGACCCGCCGCCACGGCACAGTGGTCACCTTCTGGCCCGACCCAGAGATCTTTGAGACCACCGAGTTCAAGTTCTCCGAGCTGGAAAACCACCTGCGGGAGCAGGCCTTTCTGGTGGCCGGCCTCAAGATCGTCCTGGAGGACGAGCGCGACGGAGAGAAGGCGGTCTTCCACTACCGGGGTGGCATCAAGGAGTTCGTCCGCCACCTCAACCGCAACCATAACCCGCTTACCAAACCGCTTCACCTGAAGAAGGAGTTTGAGCTACCAGCGGGGGAGAACGGCGAGCGGGTGCGCCACTACCGGGTGGAGATCGCCATCCAGTATGTGGACGACTACCGGGAGCTGATCCTGGGCTTTGCCAACAACATCCACACCAAGGACGGCGGCACCCACCTGGAGGGGTTCAAGGCGGGGCTTACCCGGGTGATCAACAAGTACGCCCAGGACCATGTGCTCTTAAAGTCTGGCTCTCCCAGCCTCACCGGCGACGACATCCGCGAGGGGTGCACCGCCATCGTTGCGGTCTGGCTGGAGGAGCCCCAGTTTGAGGGCCAGACCAAGGGGGCGCTGGGCAACAGCGAGGTCAAGGGGCTGGTCCAAAACACTCTCACCGAGCAGCTTACCGAGTGGCTGGAGCACCACCCGGGGGAGGCGAGAAAGATCGTCACCAAGGCGGAGGCGGCCGCCCGGGCCAGGCTGGCCGCCCGCAAGGCGCGGGAGATAGAGCGCAAGAAGTCAAGTCTGGACCGCACCCTGCCCGGCAAGCTTGCCGACTGCTCCAGCAAGGACCGGGACCGCTGTGAGCTGTTCATCGTGGAGGGGGTGTCGGCCGCCGGCACTGCCAAGGCGGGCCGGGACCGCAACTTCCAGGCCATCCTGCCCATCCGGGGAAAGATCATCAACGTGGAGAAGGCGGGGCTCTCCCGCGTGCTCAACAACTCCGAAATCCAGGCGCTGATTACCGCCATCGGGACCAACATTGACGCCAACCAGGACCTAGACGCCCGCCGCTATGACAAGATCATCATCCTCACCGACGCCGACGTGGACGGGGCCCACATCCGCACCCTGCTGCTCACCTTCTTCTTCCGCCACATGGACAAGCTGGTTGAGGCGGGCAAGGTCTATATCGCCAAGAATCCCCTCTTCCGCATCCGCAAGGGGCGCGACCAGCGGTTCTACGTCTTTACCGAGAAGGAGCGGGACGAGAAGGTCAGGGAGCTGGGGGGCAAGGTGGAGGTGACCCGCTTTAAGGGCCTGGGCGAGATGGACGCCGAGGACCTCTGGCTCACCACCATGAACCCGGAGACCCGCACCCTCATCCGGGTGAAGGTGGAGGACAAGCTGGAGTGCGAGGAGACCTTTGAGAAGCTGATGGGCTCAGAGGTGGAGCCGCGGCGCAAGTTCATCCAGGACTACGCCCGGGAAGTGGAAAACCTTGACATCTAGCCGGCCTCAGCCGGTAAACATTCCGGAACGGGGCCGCACAAGCTAGCAGGACAGGGCCATGGCTGACCAAAAAGACCTCTATCAGGAAGGACGCATCGTTGAGGAGCCCCTGCGGGAGCTTCTGGAGACCAGCTTCCTGGAATATGCCATGAGCGTCATCGTGGGCCGGGCCATCCCCGATGCCCGCGACGGCCTGAAGCCGGTCCACCGCCGCATCCTCTACTCCATGCTGGAAAGCGGATATACGGCAAACAAGCCCACCGTCAAATGCGCCAAGATCGTCGGGCAGGTTATCGGCAACTTCCACCCCCATGGCGAGGCGGCAGTCTATGACGCCCTGGTGAGGATGGGGCAGGACTTCAACATGCGCTACCCCCTGATTACCCCCCAGGGCAACTTCGGCTCCATTGACGGTGACCCGCCGGCCGCCTACCGCTACACCGAGGCCAAGCTCTCCGAGCTGGGGGAGTACCTGCTGGCAGACATCAAGAAGGAGACGGTGGACTTCATCCCCACCTTTGACGGGGAAACCCAGGAGCCGGTGGTGCTCACCGCGGGGGTGCCAGTTCTACTGATGAACGGGTCGGAGGGGATCGCGGTGGGCATGGCCACCCGCATACCCCCCCACAATCTGAAAGAGCTGGTGGGGGCAGTAAAGCTCCTCATTGAAAAGCCCGAGGCCACCACCGAGGAGCTGATGCAGCATGTCAGGGGGCCAGACTTCCCCACCGGTGGGGTGATCCTGGGCGATGGGGGGATAAAGAGCGCCTATGAGACCGGCCGGGGGACCATCCACATCCGGGGACGGGTGGAGATTGAGCTTGACCAGCGGGACCGCAGCCAGCTGGTGATCAAGGAGGTCCCCTTCCAGATCAACAAGGCCCAGCTCATTGAGCAGATCGTCAAGCTCTCCAAGGAGGGCAAGATTGAGGGGATCACCGACATCCGCGACGAGTCAGACCGCAGTGGGATTCGGGTGGTGATTGAGCTTGCCCGCAAGGCGGTACCCAAGGTGATTGAGCGACAGCTGCTGCGCTACACCCGCCTGCAGACCACCTACCCCATCCAGATGCTTGCCCTGGTGGACGGGGTACCCCGGGTCTGCTCGCTAAGGAAGCTCCTTCAGGTCTTCATTGACCACCGGCGGGAGGTGATCCGCCGGCGAAGCGAGTTTGAGCTTAAGAAGGCAAAGGAGCGCGCCCACATCCTGGAGGGGCTAAAGATCGCCCTGGACAACATTGACCGGGTGGTGGAGATAATCCGGGCGAGCGAGAAGGTGTCCGAGGCGCGCCAGGCCCTGATGGAGGAGTTTGACCTCACCCAGGTCCAGGCCCAGCACATCCTGGACATGCCCTTAAAGACCCTGACCGGGCTTGAGGTGCAAAAGATCCTGGACGAGCTAGAGGCGCTCTACAAGAAGATAGCCGAGCTGGAAGAGCTACTAAAGAGTCCAAAGAAGATTGATCAGGCGCTTGTCTCGGAGCTTGAGCAGGCGGCGGAGAAATTTGGCGACGAGCGGCGCACCCTGATCCTGCCCGACGCTGACCCCAGCGGGGAGTTTGACGAGGCGGCCCTGATCAAGCCGGAGGACATCGTCATCACCATGACCCGCGACGGCTACATCAAGCGGGTCCCCCTCTCCACCTTCCGCGCCCAGCTTAGGGGCGGCCGGGGGCTAAAGGGGCAGGCCACCCGGCCGGAGGATGTGGTGGAGCACCTGGTGGTGGCCAACACCCACGACTTCGTCCTCTACTTCACCGACCGGGGTAAGGTCTACTCCAGCCGGGGATACCACGTGCCCGCCTACGAGCGGGGGGCGCGGGGTATTCCGGTGGTCAACCTCCTTTCCCTGGAGAGCGACGAGAAAGTGACCGCCATGCTCGCCCTGCCGCCGGGCCACCCCTACCGCTACCTCTTCCTGGTCACTGAACTTGGCACGGTGAAGCGGGTGAAGGTAGAGGAGTTTGAGCACCTGCGCTCCACCGGCAAGCGGGCCATCCTGCTTGACGAGGCCAAGGGCGACCGGCTGCGCTTCGTCATCCCCACCACCGGCGGTGACCACGTAATGCTCCTTACCCGCGCCGGGAAGGCGGTCTGGTTCAAGGAGGAAGAGGTGAGGGTTATGGGCACGAGCGCCCACGGGGTGGTGGGAGTTAGGCTGAGTGGTGAGGACGACCGGGTGGTGGGGGCAGATGTGGTCACTCCAGAGGACACCATCTTGGTGGTGGGAGAAAACGGCTACGGTAAGCGCACCAGTGCCAAGGAGTTCCGCCATACCCACCGGGGCACCCAGGGGGTCATCGCCATGAAGGTTACCGAGAAGACCGGGCCGGTGGTGGCGGGCTACCGAGTGGAGGAGAAGGACGAGATCATGATCATCACCACCGGCGGCCTGGTCATCCGCCAGAAGGTGGGTGAGATCCCGCGCTACGGAAGAAACACCCAGGGGGTCCGGCTGATCAACCTGAAGCCGGGTGACCGGGTGGCCAGCGTAGATGTGGTGAGACAGCATGAGAGCTACCAGATATAGCTTTAAGGTAGAAGATATAGACTGACCCTCAATTCACCTCGGCCTAAGAAAAGACTTAGACACCACTCGGCTAGGGACTAGAATGTGGTCTCGTGATGCTCTTCTCCCTGATTCGACTAGAGCGTCCCGAGCTGGTAAGGCTAATTTACATCAGTCTCCTTTCAGCCCTTGTTGGGGTGGGTGGGGGTGCACTAGCATTCGCGGTTTATTATTTGATCTACTTCGTAACTAATCTGGTCTTTTTTCAACGTTTATCTTTTGAACCGATCGAACCAAACATTCAGAAGGTCGGGATTTGGGTGGTCTTCATTGTCGCCGCCGGAGGTGGTCTAGTTTCCCTCTTGGTATGGCTCTTTAGACAACCCCAGCTTCTGGGCCATGGTGTCCCTGAAACCGTTGAGGCGGTCCATCTCAACCGGGGCAGATTTCGGGCCCGGATGATGATCCTCAAACCTCTTGCCTCCGCCTTCTCCATCGGAACCGGTGGCCCGTTGGGGGCCGAGGGGCCCATCGTGCAGACCTGCGGAGTGCTGGGCTCCTTCATCGGGCAGAGCCTGCGCATCACCACCTACGAGCGACGGGTACTGCTGGCCTGTGGGGCAACCGCGGGTCTAGCCGCTACCTTTAATGTCCCTTATGCAGCTGTTATTTTTGCTCTTGAGCTCCTTGTACTTGAACTAAAACTCTCCAGCTTTATTCCATTAATCATAGCAAGTGCCTCAGGAACTATCGTAAGATATATTTTACTCGGAAACCAAGCTAAATTTTCTGTGTCTGTTTCAGATGGAATTAACTATCCCAATCTAATTCCACTTGTTATTGTTGTGGGAATCTTTGCAGGATTCTTGTCTGTTCTAATTATTAAGTTGCATAATAAGATTGAAACTTCGCTTGAAAAAGCAAGACCAAATCGGCTTCTGATGCCAATCATAGGCGGAGCTATGATTGGCACCATTGCAATTTTTATTCCACAAGTACTAGGATTGGGCTTTATCCATTTGAATGAAATCTTGAACAATAATATGGATTTAAGCCTGTTAATGCTTATTATGTTTGGCAAATTGATCGCCTGGTTCATAGCGTCAACCATGGGCAGTTCCGGCGGTACGATCCTTCCTTTGTTTTTGGTAGGAGCCTCTTTAGGAGCTCTGGTAGGTAAAGTCTCCTCTCTATTTCTCCCCTCAGCTTGGAACAGTCCTGAGATTCTTGCCGTGGTGGGGATGATGGCCCTGTTTGGGGCCTCCATGCGGGCCACCTTCACCGCCATCCTGTTCGGGTTTGAGGCGGTGCACGACTTCAACGTGATCGTTCCCCTGATGGTGGGGTGTGTGGTGGCCGATCTCGTCGCCAACCTCTACTGTCGCGACTCGCTGGTCACCCACCTGCTCAAGCGCCGGGGAATGAAGCTCAGCCTGGAATATGAGGCCGACATCACCGAGGAGTTCACCGTCGGTCAGATCATGACTAGGGAGGTAAAGACCATCTCCGCCTCCCTCAGGCTCTCTGAGCTCCTGAAACGGATCAACGACCCCTCGGACGAGCTCTACCCCTATGATGCCTTCCCCATCCTTGATGAGCAGGGGAGGCTGGTGGGGATCATTTCCCGAGACGACATGGTGCGCATCGTCAAGCACCGGGAGCACGCCGACCGGAGGGTGATTGAGCTTGCCCGCAGCGACGTGATCACCGCCACTCCTGACATGAACGTGCACGAGGCGATGATGCAGATGATCCGCCACCGGGTGGGTAGGCTTCCCGTGGTTGACCCGGAGGACCACACCAGGCTGGTGGGGATCATTAGCCGTAGCGACGTGCTGCGCTGCTGGCTGAGGGACCTGGAGGAGCACACCGAGGTGGAGGAGCCGGTCTATCACCTGCGCCGCTTCCTCCCCCACCTTCCTCCCCGCCCGCCCTCCAAGGAGTAGGGTCAGCTAGTAGACTTTCCTTTCCGTGTTCTTCTGGTTTCGCCGAAGGAGGACGCCCCGGCCCGAGTGGCTGGTGGTGGGGCTAGGAAACCCCGGGCTCAAATATGCCCCCACCCGCCATAACCTGGGCTTCATGCTGGCCGACCGGCTGGGGGATGAGTTTCGCAAGCTCTCCCGCTTTGCCCTCTGCGACGCCCAGTGCCTTCACCTTCGCCTGGCCGGTAAGGATGCGGTGGTGGCCAAGCCCCAGTCCTACATGAACCTGAGCGGGGGGCCGGTGGCCTGCCTGATGGAGAAGCTCTCCCAGCCAAAGCTTTTGGTCGCCTGCGATGATGTGAACCTGCCCCTGGGGACGGTGCGGCTTCGGGCGCGCGGATCGGCCGGCGGGCACAAGGGGCTAAAAGACATCATTGAGAAGCTTGGCAGCGAAGAGTTTCTGCGGGTAAGGATCGGCTGCGGCCCCCCCACCATCCCCGACCTGGCCGAGTTTGTCCTCTCCCCCTTTGAGGAGGAGGAGTGGCCTCTGGTTAGGCAGGCACTGGAGCTTGCCCGCGACCTGGTGGTCAAGGCGTTGGCGGAGGGATTGGAAAGTGCCACCCTGAGGGTGGAGGACTACCAGCCCCCCAATCATGGCAAGGGGGGCTGAGCACTACTCCTTTAGGGGTTTTACCTCCTCCCCGCGGAGGTAGTCGTCAATGAGCTGTCTGGCCAGGGGGGCATCGTAGTCGGCCACCATCAGCCGGTAGGGGACAAGGCCGCGGAAAAGCCCGCCCCAGACGGTGTTGGAGGCGGTGTCGGAGATGAAAACCTCAATGTCGTGCTGGCGGAGAAGCCCAGCGATCTCTTCGGCGTGGATGAGATCGGTGGTCTGGTAGACGACCTCCATCAGCTGCCCAGCCGGGCGGGGGCCGGCTCAGTCTGGCCTTGCTCCTTTAGGGAGTGGTGAAGCTGGCGCACTGCGCGGATGAGACGGCGGGCCTGGTTAAAGTCCAGTGCCTGGGGACCGTCGCAGAGAGCCTCATCCCGATTGGGGTGCACCTCCACCAGCAGTCCATCGGCTCCCGCCGCCACCGCCGCCAGGGCGGCCGGCTCCACGAAGCGATAGTCACCGGTGGCGTGGGAGGGGTCCACTATCACCGGCAGGTGGGTCACCTGGTGGAGCACCGCCGGGGCAAGCACATCAATCTGGAAGCGCAGGGTGGGCTCAAACCCCCTCACCCCCCGCTCGCAGAGCACCACCCGGCTGACCCCCTCCACCAACAGGTACTCGGCGGCGGAGAGCCACTCGTGGTAGGTGGCGCTCATGGCACGCTTGAGCAGGACCGGCTTGCCCAGCCTGCCCAGCTCGCGGAGGAGGGCAAAGTTCTGCATGGAGCGACTGCCCACCTGCATGAGGTCAGCCACCTCGGCCACCCGCTCTACCTGGTCGGTGGAAAGCACCTCGGTGCAGATGGCAACTCCATACTCCTCCCTGGCCCGGCCTAGAAGGCTAAGCCCCTCTTCCCCCAATCCCTGGAATGCGTAGGGGGAGGTGCGGGGTTTGAAGGCACCACCCCGGATCACCTTGATCCCCTCCTCCCGCAGGAAGGCAACGGTTTCGCTTAGCTGCATCCAGCTCTCCACCGAGCAGGGGCCAAAAATCAAGGAGAGGGCGCCGGGGGCAAACTCCTCGCCCCCCACCGTGAAGCGGGTGGAGGGCCGGGCTGGCGACTTGCAGACCCGGGAGAGACCTTCCGTAAGCGAGGTTAGCTCCTCCTCCATGGCGGGCTTGTAAGGATAGTCACAAGATGGCGTGCGCTCCATTCTAGCTTACCGCTTGACTAACTTTTCTTCCCCCTGCTGGGCGAGGATGGCCTGTCCCCGGGGGTAGCTCAAAGCTCCCTCATAGAGGGAGGTTCCCACGATTATGCCGAGGAGGTTGGGAATTTTAGCCTGGCGGAGCTTTCTAAGATCTGCCTCCCCCGCCACCCCTCCACTGGCCAGCACAGTGGACTGGGGGACGGCGGAGCAGAACTCCCTGAGAATCCCGAAGTCCACCCCGCTTAGGGTCCCGTCGCGGATGATGTCGGTGTGGACGAAGTGGCGTACCCCAAGCTCCACCATCTGGCGGGCCAGGTCCACCGCCCTTAGATCAGTGGGCTTGCTCCAGCCGCGGGTCTTGACCATGCCCTCGGCGGCATCAATGCTTACGATGAGGTATTCGGGGTAGATGCGGGCGAGCTCCTCCACCAAAGAGGGGCTCTCAATGGCGGCAGTCCCCAGAATGACGTAGTTTGCCCCAAGTTCCAATAGGGACTCAAAGTGGAGGCGGGTGCGCACCCCACCGCCGACCTGGAATTCGGCGCCAAGCTCCTGACAGATCTCGCCGATTAGCTCCAGGTTGCGGGTGGGGCGGCCGTAGGCGGCGTCCAGGTCAACCAGGTGGAGGCGGCGCGCCCCCATGGCGATGAAGCTGGCCGCCACCGAGAGGGGATCGTCGCTGTAGATGATCCGCTCCTGGTCGGGGCCCACCTCGCGCACCACCCTACCCTCGCTGATCTCAATGGAGGGAATGAGAATCATCGCCTTTCCCACCGGCAGTGATATTAGCCCAAGCGGGGCCTAGGGGGCACCTATAATCCTCGCCGATGATCCTGGCGGTGGAGACCAGCTTTGACGAGACCGCCATCGCACTGGTTGAGGCAGGGAGCGGGCGGGCGCTGGACCACCTCTACTCAAGCTCGGCCGAGCTCCACGAGCGCTTTGGGGGGGTGGTGCCGGAGCTTGCCGCCCGGGCTCACCTTACCAACCTGCCCCCCATCGCCCGGGCACTAAAGGAAAAACACTCCTTTAACAAGATTGAGCTGGTGGCGGCCACCGCCGGGCCCGGCCTGCCGGGCTGTCTGCTGGCCGGGGTGGGCTTTGCCCGGGGACTGGCGCTGGGGCTTTCGGTCCCCTACAGCCCCATAAACCACCTGGAGGGCCACCTGCTCTCCCCCTTCATGGAGGGGAGCATCTACCGCCAGGAGGGCAGGAACGAGCAGGGGGAGCCGATGGGGGCAGAGGAGATCCCCTTTCCCCACCTGGGCCTGATCGTCTCCGGGGGGCACACCGAGCTGGTCATGGCCGAGGAGGTGGGGAACTACCGGGTGCTTGGCAGGACGCGGGACGATGCGGTGGGGGAGCTTTTGGACAAGCTGGGCAACCACCTGGGGCTGGGATACCCGGCCGGGGCCAAGCTGGAGAGGCTGGCCCACGAGTTCCTGGCCAGTCACCAAAGGCTGGAAGAGGCGCTGGAAAGCCACCCCCTTCCCGTTCCCATGCGGCAGGTGGCGGGGCTGGACTTCTCCTTCTCCGGTCTAAAGACTGCCGCAGTGAGGATGGTAGAGAGGCGGGGGATGGAACGGGTAAAGGAGGAGCTTCCCGCCTTTGCGGCGGCCCTGCTTGCGGCCTGCTTCCTCTCCCTGGTGGAGCGCACCCGGCTTGCCCTCAGGGAGCATCCGGTGGCGGTGGTGGGGATAAGCGGCGGGGTGGCCCGAAACCAGATCCTGCGGGAGATGATCGCCCGCCGCCTGCTGGAGGAGGGGACGGTAAGGGAGGTGCGCTTCCCCTCTCCCCGCCTCTGCATAGACAACGCCACCATGGTGGGCTACGCCGCCTGGCTGAGGAGGCACACGGGAAGGCTCCTTGAGGACCGTGACATCATCCCCCGCTGGCGACTGGAGGAGCTCTAGGGGCAGGGGCAGCGGGTGGAAAGGCTTTAATATCCCCCCGTGCCCGCCAGACCACCCATAGCTTTCAGCGATGAGCTCTGTCCCCTCAGCCTGCCGGTGGACGCCATCTGTCGCCGCCTGCTCTCCGGCCTAGCCTTGGGGGAGGCGATCCGCCGCCACCCCGAGGGGCTGCTCTGCTGGCAGCGCCAGCGGACCATGCTGGCCTGGGGGCTGAGGCTTGCTGCGGTGCTGGACCTTACCCCCATGGAGACCTCCCTGGTGGAGCTGCTGGGAAAGCTCGCCCTGCCGGCGATGCTGGGGATGGGCGGGCTTTCCAAGGAGCTTTCGCTGGTGGGTGAGGTGGTAGAGGGACTGCCCGAGCTTGATGGAGAGTGGATCTATGGGGTAGTGGGCGAGGTGAAATACCTGTGGGAGGCCCTCACGGCCAGAGCGCCCCGCTGGGAGCTGGTGGGGAGGGTGGCATACCTTGCCAGACACCTACAGCTAGACCTAGAGGAGACCTTCCTCGGCCTCCCCCGCACCCGTCAGCCCCTGGTCAGGGTGGGCCGGGATGAGGGGGCCTTCATCCAGGTGGTGGGGGACGGGCAAGTGGTGGAGGAGGCCTGGCGGGTGCTGCTTCCCCACC
>Ga0256839_1004830_pt1 | contig 12865 bp, 10 predicted proteins | sample 354166metaG_FD_185968 | JGI IMG/M metagenome (GOLD analysis project Ga0256839, IMG submission 185968) | Hydrothermal vent microbial communities from Mid Atlantic Ridge, Atlantic Ocean - 354-166 | ecosystem: Environmental > Aquatic > Marine > Hydrothermal vents | place: Atlantic Ocean: Mid...
CAAAGCGTTCACTTTACAACCGCCCCTGCTGCTCAACCGGGCTCACCCAGTAGATACCTTGCCCTTTCAGGCTTTTTTGGCCGATGATTGTGGCGATGACGTGATCAAGATCTTCATCTTTTAGCAAAATATCCACCCGAACTCGCGGTATATAACCCACCACTCTGTCTTGTGCTGAGAGGAAGGGGTCATCCTCGCTGAATTCGGAGTGCCCCTCCACCGGGTTGAAGGTGAAGCCACTGACCTGTTTGAGTGCCCGCAGGCTATCGGCCAGTGTCTGCTGAGCGCCGGCGTGGATTACGATGCTGAGGTTCTTCATAGCGGTGCTCCTTTTTGCTGCTCTTTGCGCCCTTCAAGCCAGGCGTAGAGGGTGGGCAGTAGAATCAGGGTGAGCAGTGTTGAGGTGAACAGGCCACCGATAACAACTACCGCCAGTGGTCGTTGCAGTTCAGAGCCAGGCCCGGTGGCGGTGAGCAGTGGCACCAGCCCTAGGCTGGCGATGAGTGCGGTCATGAGTACGGGCCGCAGTCGTCGTTCTGCACCCTCTTGCACTGCTTCCAGTACGGTACGACCCGCTTCACGCAGCTGGTTGAAGTAACTCACCATCACCACACCGTTCAACACGGCGACCCCGAACAGGGTGATGAAGCCTACCGATGCGGGTACTGACAGGTAGAGCCCAGAGAAGTAGAGGGTGACCACGCCGCCGATCATGGCAAATGGAATGTTGAGGATAATCAAGCCCGCTTGTCCCAGTGAGCGGAAGGTGCTGAAGAGCATTAAGAAGATCAACACAATCGCCAGCGGGACCACCAGTGCGAGGCGCTGTGCGGCCCGTTGCTGATTTTCAAACTGTCCACCAAAGGTGACGTAGTAGCCCTGTGGTAGTTGCACTTGCTGCTCTATTGCATGGCGTACCTCTTCTACAAAGCTGACCACGTCGCGGCCTTCAACATTGGATTGAATCACCACCAGTCGTTTGGCAGACTCCCTCGATATCACCACCGGGCCATCCACTTCGCTAATATCAGCGAGGCTGCTGAGGGGGATTCGGTGGCCATTGGGTGCCGTCACCAGAAGGGCGCTAATGGCTTGGGGTGAGGTGCGTACCTGCTCAGGATAGCGCAGTAACACGCCAATTCTCTGGCTCCCTTCGATCACTTCGGTCACCACCTGACCACCCACCGCGACTTCGATAAGGCGGTTGATATCTTCAATGTTGATACCAAAGCGGGCAATCGACTCAGGACGAATCTCAATCTGTAAGTAGACCTGCCCGGAGAGCTGGTTGCGGAACACATCAATCGCGCCGGGTATGGTGCTGACCAGCTCTTCAATCTGCTTGGACTTCTCTTCAAGCAGGCTTAGGTCATCACCATAGAGTTTGATCGCCATGGCGGCGCGCACCCCGGTAAGCATCTCCGAGACACGCATGTCGATGGGCTGAGTGAAGGCGTAGTCGATGCCGATAAAAGTATCCAGCTTTTCACGCAGATTGGCCTGAAACTCCTCTAGGGTAATGGTCCATTCACTTCTTGGTTTGGTGATTAGGAAGTTATCTGTTTGATTAAGATCCATGGGGTCCATACGCAACTCATCGGCACCGGTACGTGAGACGATGCCGGTCACTTCTGGAAGCTCCATAATTGCCTTTTGGTACGGTGCATCCAGCTCTAACGAGCGCTCTAGGGAGATGCTGGGGAGCTTTTCAATGATCACCACGGTGGTGCCCTCATCCATCACCGGCATAAACTCTCGGCCGATCATGGTAAACAGCACGGCGGAAATCGCCAGTCCAACCAGCGCACCACTAATGGCAATTGCCCGTTGGCGCAGTGCCCAGCGCATTACCGGTAGGTAGATGCTTTTGAGTGCGCTGAGGAGACGGCCATCCTCTTCACTTCCACCACGCATCAAAAAGCTGGCGATCACCGGGATAACGGTGAGTGAAAGAATCAGTGAGCCGATCAGCGCGAAGCTGATAGTCACCGCCAGTGGGGTGAACATTTTACCCTCTAGCCCGGAGAGGCTGAACAGGGGTAGAAAGACGACGATGATAATCAAAATACCCGAGATAACCGGGGTGGCCACCTCAACCACAGCACGATAGACCAGGTGTAGACGGCTGACACCGGGCGGGGCTTTGCTAAGCCGGGTGTGGATGTTCTCCACCACCACCACCGCAGCATCAACCAAAATGCCGATGGCGATCGCCAAACCACCCAGCGACATGAGATTGGCGCTCACATCGAACAGCCGCATCATAATGAAGGTAAACATGACCGAGAGGGGTAGAATCAGTGCCACGGTCAGTGCGCTTCGCAGGTTGCCCAACATGACTAATAAGACGATTAATACCAGAATAACCGCCTCACCGAGTGCTTTTTCTACGGTCCAGATGGCATCATTGACCAGCTCAGTTCGATCATAAAAAGAGCTGATGGTCACCCCGTCAGGGAGTGCGGGTTTTAGCTCTTCGAGAGCCTGTTTAGCCGCCTCAATTGTGGAGCGGCTGTTGGCTCCTCGGCGCAGTAGCACCAAGCCGGTAACCACTTCACCCTCGCCATCGGCAGTCACCGCACCGTAGCGCGTTAGGGAGTTGATGCGTACCTCGGCAACATCGCGGATATGGATCGGAATGCCGTTGTCGCTGGCTACCGTAATGCTACCGATATCTTCCATGGTGCGCAGTTGGCCGATGGTGCGGACTAACAGCACTTCGTTGTTGCGGTTGATCCGGTCGCCACCGGCGTTGCGGTTATTGGCTTGCAGTGCGCGCTCTAGGTCGTTGATCTCAAGCCCATAAGAGGCGAGTGCCACAGGGTTGGCAACCACTTCATAGACCTTGACTTCGCCACCCAGTGAGTTGACTTCAGCAACCCCATCAACGCTGCGTAGGCGTGGACGGATGATCCGGTCTTGAATGCGGCGTAGCTCCTGATTGCTGTAATCATCGCCATTTATGCGATACATATACCCCTCGCCAAGCGGCGTGGTGATTGGCCCTAGCCCGCCTTCAATACCACTGGGAAGTGATCCCCAGACTTGATTGAGGCGCTCGGTGACCTGCTGGCGAGCCCAGTAGATGTCGGTGCCATCTTCAAAATCGATCACGATGATGCTGAGGGCATATTTGGTGGTTGAGCGCAGTATGGTTTGACGTGCCAACCCTTGCATCTCTAGCTCAATAGGGTAGGTGATGCGATTTTCCACCTCAGAGGGTGAGAGTCCGGGAGCCTTGACGATGACCTGCACCTGAGGTGAGGAGATCTCGGGGAAGGCATCAATCGGCAAGGTTTTAAAGGCCCACATTCCGGCCGCTATTAGGCCTAGGGCAAGCAGTAACAGCATCAGCCGTTGCACCAAGGCGAAACGAATTAATGAGTTAATCATGGTCTACTCGCCCCCTTGGTATTGCCAGTGTGATTTAAGCTCGGCGACACCGCCGCTGACTACTTCAGCGCCAGCGCTAATGCCCGATTCGATCTTTACCCAGCCGCCTTGTGGGGGCATGGCGGTGACTTTGGTTGGCTGATACTGGCCTGGTCCTGTGACAACAAAGAGGTAGTTGTCATTGCCGCGGCGGAAGAGGGCGCTCTCTGGCACCATTAAACCGGAATAGCGAGCACCCTCAAGTTGGGCTTGAACATACATGCCGGGGCGTAGCAGCCCCTGTTTGTTGTCAACGACCACACGTCCGGCAAGGGTCTGGCTGCTCTCATCGACTTCACCGCTCAGTGTTTCGAGCTGGCCGCTGAAGCTCAGTTGAGGAAAAGCGACTACTTTGAGTGTCGCTTTGGCACCGATCTGAACATCGCTAATACGGGCAACCGGTATGCGAACATTAGCCCATATCACGCTGAGGTCGGCGATACGAAACGCGCTCTCGCCTGCCGCCAACATCTGTCCGTTTTCTGCGCTTACCGTGAGTAAAACACCGTCAGCGGGGCTGATGAGTGGATATTCAGCAATGTTGTCGGGGTGTTGGGCAATCTTTTCAATCTGTGACGGGGTCATACCTGCGAGCGTGAGTGCCCGCTGGTGCTGGTCCAGTATGGCGTGTGCGGTTTTATATTGGCTATCAGCAGCGATCAGGCGGCTTTCAGAGACCACACCATCCTCACGTAGACTCTTGATACGCTGGTAATCCGCCTCCGCCACATCGTAGTGAGCGAGTGCGGCCAGATAATCGGCTTGCGCTTGGCCTAATGTGTTGCTGTAGAGGCGGGCTAATACTTGGCCTTTATGAACTTGGGTCTGCTCGACTACGTTAAGCTCAGTGACCAGGCCATCGACCACCGGAGAGACACGGAATAGCCGTTGCTGGTCTGCTCGCAGGGTGCCATTTACCCGCAGTGTTGCAGAGGCTTGTTGCTCTGTCACCAAAGTGGTGGTTAGGTTGGCAGTGCTGATCTGTTGTGGGGTTAGCTGCAGTGCTGCTGCTGCCATGGGAAGAAGCAGTGCAGGCAGTGTAACCAGTGTGAGTAAAAGGGGGTTTACGAATAAGCGCTTCATTGTGCGGCTCCTTCATTAGTAGACGGTTGTGTGCTGAATAACGAAACGCCTGCGCTGCGGCGCAGCTCGGCGGACTCTAGCCAGGCCTCTTGTAGTAGCTCAAGATAGCGGCCGCGGGCATTAAAATAGGTATCAACGGCATCCACCAGGTTAAGGATTTCAACCTGACCCGATGAGAAGCCCTTGCGGGTCAGCTGGAATATCTCATTGGCCGGCTCCAGTACATGGTGGCGATAGTCGTTCACCTGCTCAATCAGGTGGGATAAGTGCAGGTGGTTGAGGCGCAGGCGATTACCCAAGTTGCGTTGCAGGGCGTTCACCTCAAATTGCGCCTTCTGCCGAGTTGCCTGTGCTGAATCAATATTACCTGAGCCGCGATCCCACAGCGGTACCGTTACTGATACACCCAGTGCGGTGACATTTTGTCGGCGGTCTCCGACAAAGCTGCGCTCGCTACTCAACCAAACTTCAGGGTCAGAAAAGCGATTGGCGCGGGCGATGGTCACTCCGTAGCGAGCGGCCTCTACGGCTTGGCGGGCGGCTCTGAGGGATGAGTGGTTTTCAAGCTGAGCCTCCAGCGCTGCCAGATTGGGTAGGGCAGGCGGCTGGTCAAGTGCGATCAGCTGTGGGTTATGGTGACGCATATTCACCAATGTCTGAAAATCAGCGAGTGATTCGCTCACTTTACCTTCAGCAGAGGTGATCGACTGCTTGGCGGCTTCCCGCACCATATCAAGGCGTAGACGCGCCAAACGAGAGAGATCACCCGCCTGTTCGCGACGCTGGCCAATGCGCTGAAATTCATTGGCGGCTTCTAGCTGCTGTTGTGCCAGTTGATAGAGTGCCAAGTGTAGTTGTAGATTGTGGAAAACCCGCGAGGCTTGATACTCCAGCAACAGCCCCTGTTCAGCAAGTTGAGCTTGTGCCTGTTGAAGGTTGGCCTGTGCCTGTTTGCGTTGTCCCTCTAGGCGGCCCGTTAAAAAAGGGAGAGGCTGGCTGATGGTGAATTGGTCAAAATCATGGCCACCCGCGCCATCTTCTTTGCCCAGCGAATTGCTGAAACCCAGCTCAATGGTAGGGTTGGGCCAGACATCAGCCTGTTTTTCCGCCCCCTGACGGCTCAGTACTTCGGCTTCAGCGGCTTGCCGTTCGGGAGCCTCCTGCAACACTCGTTGCACTGTTGAGGTTAAGTCCCATGGGGTCGTCTGGGCGGCAAGGTTACTGCTGAAAAGCAGTATAGTGGTGTACTTTAGGATACCTTTTAACACGGGTTATCTCCTGGACTCTGGGTGATCGCTAGCAATACTCCGCGCAGAGCATCACGAATGACTATCTGCGGGGTAATAAAAACATTGAGAGTGAAATAGTAGTGCAATCAGGTTTAAGCGCTATGGCTTAAAATGCAGTGACACGACTTTAATCAACAAGGATTAACAGGGTGGTGCGCGGGGGGGAGGGGTAAAGCAGGCTCTTCGGGAGGTGAAGGGCGTTGTAAAGCAGCGGGAGAAGTATTGGCCCCGGTTGAGTAGCGTGGCGAAAATAACCATGCTTAGAAGTAGCGTGACAAACAGGCTATCATTCAGTTTAAGATTCTTGACCACACCATCGGATGAGAGCTCAAATTCGCTATCAGGGCCATAGAGCAGATCATTGCTGTCAGAAGGCATGATGTGTATGGAAGCACCGCCCTCTGCGGGTTCCGCGAGGGTAGATGAGTTGTGAGGCTGGCTGTGAGTGATGTGGCTGTGAAGCGGCAAGTTTTGCACGAACAGAAGCGCCAGAATGGTGATGTAGACCATCCAGAATGGTTTAAAGTGCTTGTGGGTGTGGCGGCGGTTCATGGGGTTGTGAGGCAAGCTTGCTCATATTAAGTTAGAGTGATTTTCCATGCAGGCTTGTCATCTGTCAACTACTGTGGATAACTTTTTTTCTGTATGGGAATTTTAGCCAGATTTGTAATTAGAGGCTCCAACACAAGGTCGCTCAATAGATGAATTTTAATAAGCTGTTGCTGCTGGTCATGGTTGCACTGTTGATTACACTGTTTTTTGTTTTTGATCTGGGGGCGTTTTTTAATCTGGCGTATTTCAAAGCCCAGCAAGATGCAATTTTAGCGTTTCAAGCGGCCAACCCTTGGCAAATGGTGGTTATCTTTTTTGTGATCTATGTGGTGATGGCCGCATTGTCGCTGCCAGGTGCGGTGATCATGACGCTGGTGGCGGGTGCCCTATTTGGCCTGTTATGGGGGGTGGTGATTGTCTCTTTCGCCTCCAGTATCGGTGCTACCTTGGCATTCCTAGTCTCCCGTTTTCTGTTGCGTGATGTGGTACAAACACGTTTTGCAGGTAAACTAAAAGCGATCAACCAAGGGGTGGAGAGGGATGGGGTGTTCTATCTATTTACCCTGCGTCTGGTGCCGCTGTTTCCCTTCTTTTTGATTAATCTGCTGATGGGTCTGACTCCACTGAAAACCCGCGATTTTTACTGGGTTAGCCAGCTAGGTATGCTGGCGGGCACGGTGGTGTATGTTAATGCCGGCACCCAGCTGGCGCAGCTGGACTCTGTCGGCTCTATTTTATCCCCGGCACTGCTCGCTTCATTTGTTTTGCTGGGCATTTTCCCCTGGGTAGCCAAAAGCCTGATCAAGCTAATTAAAACCAAGCGGCTCTACAGCGGCTATTGTCGACCGAAAAAATTTGACCGAAATCTAATTGCCATTGGTGCCGGGGCAGGTGGGTTGGTAAGCACCTACATTGCAGCAGCGACCCAAGCAAAATCATCTTTGATCGAGAAGCATAAAATGGGCGGCGATTGCCTGAATAGCGGCTGTGTCCCTTCAAAGGCGCTGCTGGGTTCGGCCCGATATGTGAGCCAAGTGTCACGCTGCAAGGCGTTTGGTGTTGATTCAGCCACGGTGGAGTTTGAGTTTGCACAGGTGATGGCGCGGGTGCAAAAGGTGATCAAGCAGATTGAACCGCACGATTCGGTAGCGCGTTATCGTGACTTGGGAGTGGATGTTATTCAGGGTGAAGCTAAAATCACCTCACCTTGGACGGTAGAGGTGAATGGCAAGGTGCTCACCACCCGTAATATCGTAATCGCAACCGGGGCGCGGCCGCGCACGCCTGACTTGCCGGGAATTGAACAGATCAACTACCTCACCTCCGAGACTATCTGGAGTTTGCGTGAGCGCCCGGATCGACTGCTGATTATGGGTGGTGGGCCAATTGGTTGTGAACTGGCGCAATGTTTTGCACGCCTTGGCAGTCAGGTGACCCTTGTGCAGCGTGATACCCGCCTGCTGCCCCGAGAAGATGAGGATGTCTCTGCGCAGGTTGCGGCGCGTTTTGCTCAGGAGGGGGTGGTATTGAAAACGGCCCATTTCGCCAAGGAGTTTAAGGTACAAGGTGAGCAAAAAGCACTGCTCTGTGAGCATCAGGGCGCAGCGGTGGAGATCGCGTTTGATCAGCTGTTACTGGCTGTGGGGCGCGAGGCAAATACCGAAGGCTTTGGCTTGCAGGCGTTGGGTATTGAAACCCGGGAGAATGGCACTATTGAAGTAAATGAGTACTTACAAACCCAGTATCCTAACATTTATGCAGTGGGCGATGTCACCGGGCCGTTTCAGTTTACCCACACCGCCGCCCACCAAGCGTGGTATGCCACGGTAAACGCGCTGTTTGGTCGCTTTAAAAAGTTCAAGGTGGATTATTCAGTCATCCCATGGGCGACCTTCACTGAACCAGAGGTGGCGCGGGTGGGGTTAAATGAACGGGAGGCGAAAGCGCAAGGAGTGGCTTATGAGGTGACCCGTTTCGATCTTGAAGAGCTGGATCGGGCAATTATTGATGGCGAGGCCCATGGTTTTGTAAAAGTGTTGACGGTGCTGGGCAAAGATAAAATTTTGGGTGTCACTATTGTTGGAGCACATGCGGGTGATCTAATTGCCGAATATGTGCTGGCCATGAAGCACGGCCTAGGGCTGAATAAAATCCTCGCTACAATTCATATCTACCCCACCATGGCAGAGGCCAATAAATATGCGGCAGGTGAATGGAAGCGCGCTCACGCACCGCAACGATTGCTGAAATGGGCGGCGCGTTTTCATGGCTGGATGCGTGGGTGAGGGTTTTTCCAGCCCTTTTCAGGGTAACCGCTATCACCAACCTCTTAGCTTGGTTATAATCAGTGGCTCTTTTTCCAGCGCCAAGAAATGATTCCTATGAAGAAACCTGAACTGCTTGCTCCCGCAGGTACCCTGCATAATATGCGTTATGCCTTTGCCTATGGTGCGGATGCGGTCTATGCCGGTCAGCCGCGCTACAGTTTGCGGGTGCGTAATAACGATTTTCAGCTGGAAAACCTGCAAATAGGGATTGATGAGGCGCACGCACAGGGGAAGCAGTTTTTTGTGGCTTCCAACGTCATGCCTCATAATTCAAAGGTAAAAACCTACCTGCGTGATATTGAGCCGGTGATCGCCATGCAGCCAGATGCGCTAATTATGTCTGATCCGGGGCTGATTATGATGGTGCGCGAAGCGTTTCCCGATCAGGTGATTCACCTCTCGGTGCAGGCGAATGCGGTGAACTACGCGGATGTGCAGTTTTGGGAGAAGATCGGCCTCTCGCGGGTGATTCTCTCCCGGGAGCTGTCACTGGATGAGATTGAAGAGATTCGCCAGCGCTGTCCTGATATGGAGCTGGAGGTGTTTGTTCATGGCGCACTCTGCATCGCCTACTCTGGTCGCTGCCTGTTGTCGGGTTACTTCAACCACCGTGATCCCAACCAAGGCACCTGCACCAACTCCTGTCGCTGGGAGTATAAGATGGAAAATGCAGAGGATAATATAAGTGGCGATATACAAAAGCTCGATTTCGACCCTTTTGCGGCGATGAATCAAACCGGCATCACTGATCTAGGTGGCATGAAGAGACATCCGCTGGCAAATCGCCCCTATCTTATTGAAGAGAAAGGGCGGACGGGTGAGAGTATGCCGATTTTTGAAGATGACCACGGCACCTACATCATGAACTCCAAAGATCTGCGAGCGGTGGAGCATGTGCAGCGTCTCGCCGAGATGGGTATCGACTCACTCAAGATAGAGGGGCGTACCAAGTCCCACTACTACGTGGCACGCACCACACAGATCTATCGCCAGGCGATTGATGATGCGGCGGCGGGGCGGCCATTCAATCCGGAACTGTTTGGCAAGCTGGAAGGGTTGGCCAGTCGGGGCTATACCGACGGTTTCTACCAGCGGCACCACACCGCAGAGCATCAAAACTATATTGATGGCAACTCAAAGGCCAATACACAACTGTTTGTGGGTGAGATCAAAGGCTATGATGATGAGCGTGGCATGGCGCGTATTTTGGCCAAAAACAAGATAGTGGTGGGGGATGAGTTGGAGCTAATACTCCCTGCCGGTAATCGTCGCTTCAAGCTGGAGAAGATGGAAAATCTAAAAGGTCAGCCGGTAACACAAGCCGCCGGTGGCGGCCATGAAGTGATGATTCCTCTGGATAAAGCGGCGTTTGAGTATGGCTTGTTGGCGAAGTTTTTATAGTTGAAAATGCTTCTCGGACAGTCTCCTAGCCATAGCGGTTATAGACGCTGTCTCGCAGTAGCGGTGGGTATTTTCTGCGGTTATCTGCCTGGGCTCGTTTGAGTTTTTCCAGCTCACCTCGGGCAAGCTCATGGCCCTGATTTGCGGCTAGGCGAAGCCACTTGTGGGCATGGTGCAGATTGCGCAGTACATCACCGGTCTCTAACCCATCCAGATAGATGCGCCCCAGGGTGTATTGCGCCTCGCTCTCGCCAGTGGCGGCAGCTTTAAAAAACCACTCCATGGCAATAAAAGTATCTTGAGGAACTCGGTTGCCCTCAAGGTGAATCTCTCCTAAGGCGATTTGTGCCGCAGCAAAGCCCTGATCGGCAGCTTGTTGGTACCACTGTAGTGCCTGCCCAATATTTTGCGCAACGCCGATCCCTTCCCAATAAAAGATCGCAAGGTAGTTTTGTGCTGCGGGGTCACCCGTTTCGGCGGCAAGTTGGAACCAGTAGAATGCTCTCTCATGATCTGCGGCTGTCAGGCCACCATTGATATATTGCAGTCCAAGATAGAGCTGCCCATGAATAAAGCCAGCCTGCGCTGATTCTATATAGAGCTTTAGAGCCATCTCCTTATCGACAGCAACCCCTTCACCATTTTCGTACAGTGTGCCAATCGCAAAGGTGGCTGCGGTGTAGTGATTGGCAGCGGCCTTCTCAAACCAGCTTTTAGCCTCTACCGCATTACGCTTAACTCCCTGCCCCTCCAGATACATAAAACCCAGCATATGCTGAACTTCAGCATTGCCCTGCTCTGCAACGGGCAGCCATTGATCGTGGGCTGATTGATAGTCCCCGTTTAAATAGGCATCCCAACCGGCTATCTCATCAGCAGCGAGTTGCAGGGGGAGCAGTAAGAGTATTAATAAAAGGCCAAAAACTGTTTTTTTCATGGTGATGTCCATTACCAGTGAAAGCTTATATCATTACTTTTCGGCGGGTAATTACCAAAGCTTGAGCGATAACGTTAAAAAACAGGAGGTATTTATGGCTGGAGTGTTGCCGAAGTAGTGCATGGGTGGTGTGAGTTGAGTGAGCGTCTCTACCAGTAGATAAAAAACAAATGAAGAAGGATAGTCATAATGAATGAAGGCATAAAACAGCTGGGTTTAGCACTGGCTCTAGGGCTGTTCTCGGCAACCATTATTGCAGACGACCACGGTGATAAGTCGGGTGAGGCTTGTGAAGATTTCGGCCCGCAAACACCACGAAATATAGATAGTCAGGCAGGTGAAAATAAGCGTATTTTTGGTACCGCACCTGACTCAAGTGAGATGAATTTGTGCAATATCCACTTCCACAAAAACGCCGAACATAAAGCAAGCGCATTTAGCATCTATGCGGGTGATGGCGATGGTAAGGGATATAACAGTGGTTACCAGTGTGGCATCAGCAAAACCTTGAGTTCAGCAGAGCTGAAGCCAACTAAAAACGCTATCTGTGAAGGTAAGGGTGGCGGCTTGAAGCCCGGTGACACCATCGAGGTTCACTGGGTACACTCCTCTTGCGATGTCGAGCCGGGTGCGACACTGGGTTCCTGTCTCTCAGGTGATGATTGCTTGAACCCATCACTGCGAGTGGAGACTCAGGTATTTACCTTGGTCAACGACCCTAGCGCGATGAATTTCAATGATATGGATTACGATGGCAATAACATTAATGACTATCATCAGCCAAAAGGGTTGCCAACCAATACCGGTCAGCCGATTGAATTCCTCGGCTCAACCACAGGCCCCAGCTACAGTGGCGAGAAGTGCTCTCCGGCACAGGTCACCTGGAGTGTTCGCCCACTGTGTGCCAAAGTCGATATCAACAGTGTTGGTGAGTGGTGTAAAGATAATGTATTTGATGAAGGGTATGCCCAGGGCGTTCGCAAGTTGGTAACCAACCCCAAGTTGCTCTCTGATATTAAATAGGCACGGGCTCTATCCATAACAGAAAGCCGCTACTGGCAGGTGCGGTAGCGGCTTTTTTATGGGGTGCGTATTAGCCCTACGGGCGGGGCTTGAAGATGACGGCGCGAATACGGCGGTTCTCTGCTCGCCCCTCCGGAGTTTGGTTGTCTGCAATGGGGCGAGTGTCGCTATAACCTGCAATCGAAACCCTCTCTCTCGGAACCTCCAGTGCGTAGATCATATACTTAGCTACCGTCGCCGCACGAATAGCCGATAACTCCCAGTTGGAGGTATAACGATATTTGAGCTCCTGGTTGAGTGGGAGGCTGTCGCTGTGTCCCTCGATGCGGATAGAGTAGTCAGGGTAGCGGTTTAACGCCGCCGCAATCTCCTCCACAACCGCTTTACCCTCTGTGGTGAGGTCCACCTGAGCCGAAGGGAAGAGGGCGGTTTGGCCTAACTCGATAACCGTAAGGTTCTCAATTTGTTGAACCTTGATGTTGTTTTTGCGAAGCGCTTCGTCCAGGTCAAGACGCAAGGCTTCAATTTCGGAGCGAGCTCTCTTTTGCTCTCGATCAGAGAGCCGCTGCTGACTCTCCAACTGCTCGTCATAATCTTTGCGTAGCTGCTGCTGATAAGCCTCCTCTTGCTGTAGCTCCAGCTTAAGTGCTTCATTCGCCTCCTTTAGCTCCTTGGTGGAGCAGCCACCCAAGAGGAGGGCCATGGTGAGTGCCAAAAGCGTAATGCGGTAGCTGTACATATTTTTCTCCTGCAATATCAACTTTATAACGCCTGTTGTTCGCGTTGTATCAGATGATAGCGATTTATTAGCTCAATACAAG
>Ga0256839_1004831_pt1 | contig 12862 bp, 11 predicted proteins | sample 354166metaG_FD_185968 | JGI IMG/M metagenome (GOLD analysis project Ga0256839, IMG submission 185968) | Hydrothermal vent microbial communities from Mid Atlantic Ridge, Atlantic Ocean - 354-166 | ecosystem: Environmental > Aquatic > Marine > Hydrothermal vents | place: Atlantic Ocean: Mid...
TGCATGCGCACGATAGAACGACGGCGGCCACTGCCCACGGAGAGGGGCAAGCCCCCTGCACGGTGCGCACGACGGTGGATACGACGGCAATCGGCATGGCCGCGAGGCTACCATGGCGCCCCCCCCCTCGGTGCCCGGCCGGAGACGAAGCCTGGTGATCTTCCATGGTACTCTCGGGGCGTGGGAAGATTTCTCCTGGCATCGCTCCTCCTGGGTGCGTGCACGGCCGGCGGGTCCACGGACGCGGCCGGCGGGTCCGCGGGCACCACCGCGACGGGCGGGACCGGCGACACGGGCACGGCCACCGGCTCGACGACCGCCGCGGACGACGGCACCGCCTCCGCCGGTGGGACCGCGGGCACGGCCTCGGCCTCGACCTCGGCCGGGGGCACCACCGGCGGCGGCGAGCCGTGGGACGACCCGGTCCCGGACGCGTTCTTGGGCTGCGAGGGCGGGCCCACGGGCACGATCTACGAGGCCACCCCGAGCGACGACCTCTCGGCGATCGTGGCGGCCATGGTGCCGGGCGACACCCTGCGCCTTGCGCCCGGCACGTACACGGGAGGGCTGCGGCTGCACGGCCTCGTCGGCGCCCCGGGGGCCTGCTTCTATTTCGAGAGCCAGGATCCGAACGACCCCGCCCGGTTTCTGGGGAGCTCCAGCCGCAACACGGTGAGCCTGGCCGACAGCCGGTACGTGGTGGTGCGCAATCTGGAACTCGACGGCGACGGCCAGCTCGGCGACGCCGTCAAGGCCGAGGGCACGGCGAGCTTCGTGGACCACGTGGTGATCGAGGGGCTTTGGATCCACGACCACGACGCCGACCAACAGGTGGTGGGGATCAACACGAAGTGTCCCGTCTGGGCCATGTGGATCAAGGGCAACCGGATCGAAGGCGCCGGCACCGGGATGTACCTGGGCGACTCGGACGGCTCGGCGCCCTTCGTGCAGGGGCTCATCGAGCACAACCTGGTGACCCGCACCCTCGGCTACAACCTCCAGATCAAGCACCAAAACGCCCTGCCGGACGTGGCGGGCCTGCCCACCGGCCCCACCGAGACGATCGTCCGCCACAACGTGCTGTCGAAGGCCGAGGGGGCCAACGGCGGGGCGCTGGCGCGCCCGAACCTGCTCATCGGGCACGTGCCCCCCACCGGGCCCGGCAGCGACAACCGCTACCTCGTCTACGGCAACTTCCTGTTCGACAATCCGACGGAGGCACTGCTCCAGGCCGAGGGCAACGTGGCGATCTACGCCAACGTGCTACGAAACGACGCCGGGCCAGCCGTCCACGTCCAGCCCCACAACGACGTGCCGCGGAACATCGACGTGTTCGGCAACACGATCCTGGCGGCGACGAAGGGCCTTGGCCTTACGGGCGCCGACCCGAACGCGGTGCAACGGGTGTTCGGCAACGTGATCTTCGCCGAGACGCCCCTCGACGCCCCGGACGACGGCGCCAATCTCACCGGGCCGCGCTCCGACGCCGCCTGCGTCCTCGCGGCGCCCGACGCGGCCCCCGGCCAGGGTTTCGACCCGCACCCGCACCCTGGTGCCCCGCTCCCCACCGCCGACTACGCCGTCGCCGCGCCCGCGATGGCCCACGAGCGCGACTTCGACGGCCGCCTGCGGTCGGCCGCCCTCGCCGGCGCCTACGACGGCCCTGGCCGCGGCGACGCCTGGCTGCCCAGCCTCGAACCCAAGCCGTGACGGCCGGGGCGACGCGCCGCCGCGCCGATCCGACCGTCCCGGCGGTGTGCGACCGCGCCGGCCCCGGCACGGGTTGAACGGGGCCGCCGCCGCCCCGTACCCTCGCGCGCGACCGCCGTGCCCGCCTTCGACGAGCCACGCTTCCTTGCGGGCCTGCTGTGGGCCCTTGCGCTGAGCGGCGCCGCGGCGGCCGCGGCGCTCTTCGTGCGCCCCGCCCCCTACGGACGGCACACGCGTGCGGGGTTCGGTCCCCGGATCCCGGCGCGGACGGCCTGGATCGTGATGGAGAGCCCGGCGGTCGTGGTGTTCGCCGCCGCCTACGCGGCCGGCACGCACGCCCGTTCCCTGCTCCCCCTTTCGTTCGCCGCGCTGTGGCTTTTGCACTACGCCCACCGCAGCTTCGTCTACCCCATCGTCACCTATCGGCCCGGGCAGCGCCCGACGCCGCTGCTCGTCGTGCTGCTGGGGTTTTCGTTCAACGTGGTCAACGCCTACGCGAACGCGCGCTTCGTCTCGCAGTACGTCGTCTACGACGGGGCCGACCTCGTGCGGCCGACCTTGTACCTCGGCGTCTTCCTGTTCTCGTGCGGCTTTTCGATCAACCGCTGGGCCGACGGGGTGCTTCGCCGCCTGCGCGCGGAGGGCAAGGGCTACCAGATCCCCCGCGGGGGGCTGTTCGAGCTCGTGTCGTGCCCGAACTACCTGGGGGAGATCGTCGAATGGGTGGGCTTCGCCCTCGCCACCCGCAGCCCCGCCGCCTGGGTGTTCGCGTTCTTCACGGCGTGCAACCTCGCGCCGCGGGCCCGCGCCCACCACCGCTGGTACCGACGCACGTTTCCCGACTACCCGCCCGGGCGCCGGGCCCTCGTACCGTATTGCTGGTGACGGTGCTACGATCGAGGCCGTGCGCGCACGCCCCCGGCACGCAGGCGCGGCCGCCCTCGCGGCCGTGCTGGCAACCGCCTGCTCGGGCGGCGCGGGCGCGGCCTCGGCGGGCCCGGGCGGCTCGCCCTCGACCACGGGCGGGGACTCGGCGGCGACCGCCTCTTCGGGCGGCCCGCACGGAACGGCCACCGCCTCCGCCACGGGAGAGACGGCCCCCACCACCGGCGCCGACTCGACGACGGGCCCCGACGCGGGCGGCACCGGCGCGCCCCCCCTGGTCTGCAACGGCGCCGAGCACCTGTGCGACCGTCCCTTCGACCGCGTGATCTTTCCCGGCACGCACAACGCCTTCTCCGCCACCGAGGCGGGCTTTTCCTCGATCGTGGCGAACCAGCACCGCACGCTCGCCGAGCAACTGGACGACGGGATCCGCCTGTTGCTGCTGGACATCACCGAGGACGGCGGGGAGACGGCGCTTTGCCACCAATTTTGTACGTTCGGCAAGACGCCCCACCTCGACGCCCTGGCCGACATCCGTGCCTTCCTGGAGGCAAACCCGAGCGAGGTGATCGCCATCATCTACCAGGACGACGTGCCCGGCACCGCGGTCGAGCAGGACATGGCGACCGCTGGTCTCGACGGAATGCTCTACACGCACCCGCCGGGAGCGCCATGGCCCACCCTTCGGACCCTCATCGAGCAGGGCACGCGGTTGGTGGTCTTCGCCGAGGCCGGCGGCCCACCGCCGCCGTGGTGGCACCACGCCTGGGACCACGTCTGGGACACCCCGTACACCTTCAACGATCCGGCCGACTTCAACTGCATGCCGAACCGGGGCGACCCGCAAAACCCGCTGTTCCTGGTCAACCACTGGCTCAGCACGACGATCGGCCTGCCGGACGAGGGGCGCGCCGCCGAGGCGAACGCCTACGACGTGCTCGACGCGCGGATCCAAGCCTGCCTCGATCTCCACGGCCGCCTGCCCACCTTCGTGGCCGTGGACTTCTACGACGTGGGGGACCTGCTGGCCGTGGTGCGCGACCGCAACGCGCCATGACGGCCGCCGCCGGGCGCGCCGGCCCCCGCGTTGACCGGCGCCGAGGCCGGCGCTACGGTCGAACCCGTGCGTTTTTCGCGAAAACGCCGCGGCGCGGTGCTCCTCGCCCCGTTTCTCCTCCTCGCGGCACCGGCCGGCTGCAAGACCGGCCCGGACCTTTCCGCCGACTACGGGCAGACCGCGCGCGAAAACTACATCTTGGCCCTGGACGAGTTCGCCGACAAGGACTGGGAGGAGGCCATCGCCTACGCCGACTTCGTGCGGATCCGCTTCCCGTTCAGCCGCTACGCCGTCGAGGCGGAGCTTCTCATCGCGCGGGCGGAGTTCGAGCAGGGCAACTACGTGACGGCGCGGGACGCCTTCAAGCAATTCGCGCGGCTGCACCCCACCCACCGGCACGCGCGCAACGGCTGGGCGGCGTACATGGCGGCGGTCTCGTCCTACATGAACGCACCCACGAACATGTTCCTGTTGCCCAAGGCGTCCGAACGTGACCAGACGCCGCTGCACGAAGCGCTCGAAGACCTGGAGAACTACTTCGCGCACTACGCGGGCACGATCACCGAGCCCTACGCCCGCAAGCTGCGCGCCAAGGTCCACCGCCGCCTGCTGGAGCACGAGCTGTACGTCGCCCGCTACTACCTCGACCGGGACAAGCCCCGGGCGGCGATCGGGCGCCTCGAGGCCGCCGGCAAGCGCTACCCGGACGTCGGCAAGACGGCCGACATCCTGTTCCTCCTGGGCGTGACTCAGCTTCGGATCGGGCAGGTGGAGACGGCGCGGGCCACCTTCAGCGACCTGGCCGCCCGTTTCCCCAAGCACCACCACGGCAAGCAGGCCCGCCTGTACCTGGAGTACATCCGCAAGACCCACGGCTCCGCGACCCCCGGCAAGAAGGACCCGCCGCTCGAACCGCCCGTCCCGGTCTCTCCACCGCTGCCCAAAAACCCCGACCGTCCCTACCGCCCGGCGGCCGCCTCCGCCGGCGCCAACACACGGTGACCCCATGGAAGCAAGCATCAAGCACCACCTAACCGTCGGCCGCGAGCACTACGTGGCGGGCGACTACGAGCAGGCCGAACCCCACCTCGAAAAGGTCCTCGAAAGCTACGACGGCTTCGCGGACGTGCACAACATGCTCGGCGTCATCTACTACGATACGGGCCGGGTCAACGAGGCGAAGGCGGCCTTCGAACGCGCCGTGTCCCTCAACCCCCACTACACCGAGGCGGCCTTGAACCTGGCGGTGGTCTACAACGAGCTGGGCCGCTACGAGGACGCCAAGGCCGTCTACGACCGGGCCACCTCCACGGCCGAAGGCGAAAGCGGCGCCATCGAGCGTCTCGACGCCTACGCCCGTGGTAAAATCGCGAACCTTCACTTCGATCTGGGCGCCGCCTACGAGGCCGTGGGGCTTGCTCGCCACGCCGTCGCCGAGTACCGCAAGGCGCTCGACCTGTGCCCCACCTTCGTCGATATTCGGACGAAGCTTGCCACCACCCTGCGGGACTTGGGGCGCATCGACGAAGCTCTCGACGAGTTGCTCGGGATCCGGGAGTCCACCCCGGAGTACCTGCCCGCTCGGATCCAACTCGGCGTCACCCTTTGGCGGGCGGGGCGCGTGGAGGACGCGCGGGCCGAGTGGCGCTTCGTGGCGGCGCGCGATCCGTCGAACAAGAGCTGCCACGTCTACCTCAAGATGACCGAAGATGGCGGCGGCGCCCCTTCGGATGGATGAGGTCGTCGCCCCCCCGCCGGCCACCGCGGACCTGCCCGGCATCGGCGGCCGCATCCGGTCGAAGCCGGAGGACTTTCGCGTCGAGGAGATCCCCGCCTACCCGGCCGACGGGGCGCCGGACGGGGCCCACGTGTTCGCCTGGCTGGAAAAGCGTGGCTGCACCACCGACGACGCCGTCCGCGCCGTGGCCCGGGCGCTGTCGATCTCCCCGCGGGCCGTGGGCGTGGCCGGCAAGAAGGACCGACACGCCGTCACGCGGCAGCGGATCAGCGTGCCGCGGGAGGCTGCGGCGGGCCTTGGCGCCATCGACCTGCCCGACGTCGCCGTGGTGGGCCCGGTCGAGCCGCACCGGCACAAGCTGCGCATCGGCCACCTTCGGGGCAATCGTTTCACCGTGGTGATCCGCGGCGTCCCGCTGACGCCGGACGAGGCGCGGCGCCGCCTCGCCGCCAAGATCGAAGCGATCGCCCGCCTGGGTGGGATCGAAAACCGCTACGGTCCCCAGCGCTTCGGGCGCGACGGCAAGAACGCCGGCAGGGGCCTCGACCGCCTGCGGCGCGGCCGGCCGCGCAAGGGGGACATCGTCCTGTCCGCCGGGCAATCGCTGCTGTTCAACCACTACCTGCTCGCCCGGCGGCGCGACGGGCTGCTGCGCACCGCGCTGCCCGGCGATCTGGTGCAACGGACGGACTCCGGGGGCATGTTCGTGTGCGACGATCCCGACGAGGTCACGGCCCGGCTCGAACGCGGTGAAGCCGTCCTCACGGGCCCCATGTTCGGCAGTCGCATGCGCGCGCCGCCCGAGGGCAGCCCGGCCTTCGAGCGCGAGGCGGCCACCCTCGCGTGGGGCGGGATCGACGCCGGGCGCCTTTCGGAGCTGGGCCGCGCGGCCCCCGGCACGCGTCGGCCGCTGCTCGTGCGGGCCGAGGGGCTTTCGGCCACGGTGACGCGCCGCGGGGACGAGACGGTCGCCGTCGTCCGCTTCGCCCTGCCCGCCGGCAGCTACGCCACCGTCCTGCTCGACGAACTGTGCCACCCCGCGCCCGCCGTCCAGGCGCCGCCCGCGGGGTGAGGGTGCGGCCCGCGCCGCGCCGCCTTGCGCGCGGAGGGGCTTCGGGTATCTTGCGGGCGCCGCCATGAGTCTTACCGAACGCTTCCTCCAATTCTCGCTGCTGGGTGCCGAGTGGGTCATGTGGCTGCTCGTGGCGCTGTCCGTCTTCAGCGTCTACGTGATGATCGAGCGGGCGCTGGCCCTGCGGGCCGCACGGCGATCCGACGCCGCCGTACGAAGACCCGTGATGGAAGCCCTCGAAGCGGGGGACCTGGCGGCGGCCCGGGCCGCGACGAAGGGCGCCGAGGGTCCGGGCGGCCGCCTGCTGGCCGAGATGTTCCGCTACGACCGGCGCGACCACGCGACCCTCGAAGCCCTGCTCGACGCCGCCCGACCCCACGAGAAGCTGCGCCTCGAGCGGAACTTGAGCTACCTGGGAACGGTCGGGGCGAACGCGCCGTTCGTGGGGCTGTTCGGCACGGTCCTGGGGATCATCAAGGCGTTCCACGACCTGGCCGAGGCCGGGATCAAGCCGGGCGGCGACTCCACCGCGGTCGTGATGGCCGGGATCTCGGAGGCGCTGGTCGCCACGGCCATCGGCCTGATGGTGGCGATCCCCGCCGTCGTGGCCTACAACGCTCTGCAGCGCCGGGTCAAGGCGCTGATGGCCGAGGCCGAGGCGCTGGCCGGGGCCGCCGTCGGGCTCCTACCTTCGAACGGGACGAACGGCTGATGGGCGCGAGCTTCGACGAGGACGAGGAGATCACCTCGATCAACGTGACCCCGCTGGTGGACATCACGTTGGTGCTGCTCATCATCTTCATGGTCACGACCAGCGTGATCGCGAATCCCGAGGGGATCGAGATCGACAAGCCCGACGCCAGGACGGGGCGCCCCCTCGACCGCACGCCGAACCAGGTCGTGGTCAAGTGCTACCAGGACGGCTCGTTTGCCGTGGCGGGGTCGGACGCGCGCCTCGACGAGGCGGCGCTCGCGGCGGCCCTGGCCGAGGCCGCCCGGGGCGACGACGTGCAGGGCGTCGTCGTGTGCGAGGAGACCGCGCCGGCCGGGAGCATGATCCGGGTCATCGATCTGATGCGCGAGGCGGGGATCAAGAAGTACGGCGTGGCCACGGAGCGGCCGCCGTCCGCGGCAGGCTAGGCGGACGGACGGAGGGACTTCGCAGCGATGCGGCACGCGGCACGCCGGCGGTGGTCCCTCTTGGGATCCCTCGCTCTCCACGGGACCGCGTTCCTGCTCGCCCTGCGGGCGCCCAGGCGCGGGCCGCTCGAACCCCTGGTGTTCGAACCGGTCGAGCGCGTGACCCTGCCACCCGAGCCCGAGCCTCCCCCCGAGCCCGAGCCTCCGCCCGAGCCCGAGCCCGAACCCGAACCCGAGCCTCCACCCAAACCCCAGCCGAAGCCGAAACCGAAACCGGCCCGCCCCAAGCCGAGGGCGGCGACCCCGACCGCCCCGCCCGAGCCCCAGGCGGACGCGCCGCCCCCGCGGTTCGAGCTGCCGCAGGACCAGGTGGTGCGCGGCGCGGCGTCCGGCGTCACCGTGCACGTGGGCACCACCCGAGGCGGGGTCCCCGGCGGCGTCCCGGGGGGCACCGGCACGGCGCGCCGAGGCCCCGCCCGCGCCGGCGGCGGCACCGGCAGCGGCACCGGGGACGACGACCGCTGGGCGCCGGCTTCGGCCGGCCGCATCGCCTCGCTGCCGAAGGTGCGCCGGGTGCCGGAGCTTTCGTGCCCGGCCGTGCGCGAGCTCGGCGTGTTCGGGACCGTCCGGCTGCGCGTGCAGGTGCGCCGGGATGGTAGGGTGCGCCGCGTGAAGGTCCTGTCCGGGATCGGCCACGGCTGCGACGCCGTCGCCCGCAAGGCCCTGGCCCGGGCGCGCTTCGATCCGGCCCGGGACAAGCAGGGCCGCCCCGTGGACTTCGTCCTCACCTATGAGTACGTGTTCGACCTGGAACCGTAGCCCGCGGCGACGGAGCGGCCGCGGCGCCCGGCTCGCCGCCGTGGCGGCCGCCCTCGTCGCGTGCGGCGCCGCCTGGGGGCCGGCGCGCGCGGCCGCGGCGGCCGAACCGCCGCCGGCCCAGGGCGATCTGGTGCCGCCGCGCGTCCTCAACCAGGTGGAGGTCACCTACCCCGAGGCCCTCCTCGAAGCGCCGAACCCTCCCTCCGGGGAGGTGATCGTCCGGCTCGTGGTGGGCACCGACGGGGTCCCCAAGGAGCTGGCCGTGGAGCAGTCGCTCCACCCCTTGCTCGACACGCGCGCCCTCGAGGCCGTGGCGAAGCTGCGCTACGAGCCGGGCACCTACCGCGGCGAGCCCGTGGAGATCGCCATGCGCGTGGCGATCCCCTTCGTCCCGCCTCCCCCGGCCGAACCCGAGCCGCCCGCAAGGACGCCGGGCGCGGGCGAGCCGCCCGCACGACACGGTCCCGGCGAGGCCCCCGTGACCACGCCCGAGACGGGTTCGGCCGGCGGCGCCGCCGCCGAACCCCGGCCCGCCGAACGGGCCGCCACCGCCGGCGAGGCGGGGGCCGGGACCGGCGAGGCCGGCGAGGCCCCGGCGCCCAGCCGCCCGGCCGGCGACGCCGTCCTGGCCGGGGTCGTGCTCCGGGCCGGCGACCGCGTGCCGGTGCGCGATGCCCAGGTCGCCGTCGTCCCGGCGCCGGCGGGCGCGCGCCCGGGCCGGGTGCGCAAGCGTTCCTACGCCCCCCGGCCGCCGCCTCCGTGGGAGGTGGTGGTGCGCACCAGCACCGACGGCGCCTTCGAGGTGCCCGACCTGCCCGCCGGCACCTACGAGGTGTCGATCCTCGCGCCGGGGTTCGAGACCGCCACCTACGTCGAGCGGATCGACGCCGGCTCGAAGTTGTCCCTGCGCTACTTCATCGTGCCGCTGCCCTCGAACCCCTACCGCACCGTCGTCCGCGAGCGCGGCGGCGAACGCGAGGAGGTGACCCGGCGCCGGATCTCCGTGGCGGAGATCAACAACCTCCCGGGCACCCAGGGCGACGCCTTGAAGGCCCTGCAGAACTTCCCGGGCCTCGCCCGCGCCCCGTTCGGCTCGGGCCTGCTGCTCGTGCGCGGAGCCGCCCCCGACGACTCGGCCGTCTTCCTCGGCTACCACGAGATCCCGCAGTTGTTTCACTTCGGCGGCCTGACCAGCGTGTTCAACTCGGACATCCTGACGGGGATCGATTTCATCCCCGGGAACTTCGATCCGCGCTACGGCGACGCCACTGGCGGCGTGGTCAACGTCGAGCCGCGCGCAGGACGGCGCGACGGCTACCACGGCTACCTCGACAGCGACCTGTTCGACACCGGCGCCCTGTTCGAGGGCCCCGTGGGCAAGGGCTCGTTCGTGCTGTCGGCCCGCCGCTCGTACATCGACCTGCTCCTGCCCCTGGTCATCCCCGACGACGCCGGCCTCAACGCCACGGTCGCGCCGCGCTACTGGGACTACCAGGCCCTGTTCGACTACCCCGTAGACGGCGGCAACCTGTCGGTGCGTGTGTTCGGATCGGACGACCGGACGAAACTCGTGTTCGCGGGGGAGAACGACGACGCGGAAGACGACCGCAACAAGTTCGAGACGACCACGTTGTTCCACCGGGCCGACCTGGTGTACCGCCGCCGGATCGGGGGCTGGTCGTTCCTGGTCACGCCGTCGTACCGCTACGACTTCTCGTCCACGGCCGCCGCGGGGATCTTTCGCTTCAAACTACGGGTGCACACGTTCGCCTTCCGCGCCGAGGTCGAGCGGTGGCTGTCGCGGCGGTTCGCCGTCCGCTTCGGCACGGAGGTCGGCGCGGGCCAGGCCGACATCGACGCCGAGGCTCCCCCGGTCCCCCAGGGGGCCGGCGGGTCGAGCGACGCGACCTTCGCGGCGGTCCAGAAGATCCCGTTCGCCAGCCTCGCCTTGTACTCGACCTGGACGATCCGACCGGTCCCGCGCCTTTCGTTCTATCCGGGGGTGCGCCTGCAGCTCTACAACCAGCCCGAGGTGCGCGCCACGGTGGACCCGCGCCTGCGCGCGGCCGTGGACGTGGCCGACCGCACGACGATCAAGGCCGGGGTGGGGATCTACTCGCAGCTTCCGTCCATCGTCGAGTGGAACCCCCGCTGGGGCAACCCGCGTCTTTCGCCGGAGCGATCCCTGCACACGAGTCTCGGCGTGGCCCAGGGCCTGCCGCTGGGCATGGACGTGGAGGTCACCGGCTTCTTCAAGTACCTGTGGGATCTGGCGGCCGACTCGGACCGCATCGTCCTGCGGCCCGAGGGGACCGTGGGCCCCGAGACGTTCGCGTCCACCGGGGTCGGGCGCATCTACGGCGCGGAGCTGCTGTTTCGCAAGAACCTCACGAAGAACCTGTTCGGGTGGGTGGCCTACACGATCCTGCGCAGCGAGCGGCGCGATCAACCCGGCGACCCTTGGGTTCTCGCCGCCTTCGACCAGACCCACATCCTGACCCTCGTGGGCGTGTACAAGCTGCCCAAGCACTGGCAGGTGGGGGCTCGCTTCCGCCTCGTGTCGGGCAACCCCACCACCCCGGTGGTGGGCGCGATCTACGACGCGGACAGCGGCACCTACATCCCCCTCGAGGGCAAGGAGCACGGCGACCGCCTGCCGCCCTTCCACCAGCTCGACGTCCGGGTGGACAAGCGATGGATCTTCCGCCGGGTGATGCTAAACGCCTACCTGGACATCCAGAACGTCTACAATCGGCAGAACCCGGAGTTCGTAAACTACAGCTTCGACTACCGCGAACGCAACTACATCCCGTCCCTGCCCATCATCCCGTCCATCGGCCTCAAGCTGGCGTTTTGATCATGCGGCCCCACCTTCCCCGCATCGTCTTCGTTTCGGTCCTCGGCCTGGCCGCGGGCGGCTGCGGCGCGGGCCTGCCCGACCCGGACTTCATCGCCCACCCGCGGATCCTGGCCCTCGACGCCGTGGTGGAGGCGCCGGCCGACCCGGTGCTGGGCACCCGCGCCGAGGCCATGCCCTTCGAGTCCGTGCGGCTTACCCCGCACCTGGCCGATCCGGACGGGCCGTTCGATCCGCAGTCGATCGCCGCGCTCGACCCGCAGTGGTTTGCGTGCACGCTGCGCCCGGGCCAGGGCGTCGGCGGCTGCCTGCTCGACGCCCGCCCGCTGGCCCCGGCCGCAATCCCCGCCTGCCCCGCCCCGGATGCCGTGGACCCCGGCGCGCTGGATCCGTCCGATCCGTCGTCCTTCGAGTCCCCCACCCCGTGCCGCCTGACCGAAGGCCCCCCCGAGGCCCCCACTCTGCCGGTGTTCCTCGATCCGCTGTTCCTGCTGGGCGGGGACCTGGAGGTCGCCTTCGTCGCGGGGCTCGGCGGCGCCTACGACACGGACCGCTGCGTGGCGGACCTTCTGTCCGAGCCCGGCACGCCGCTGTCGTACGACTGCCTCGTGGGCGTACGGCGCCTGGCCATCGGCCCCGACAGCACCCTGGCCGCACTGGCCGAGTCGTTCGGGGTGCCGGCGCCGGGACCGCCGCCGCCCGACCCGCCGGAAACGCCCGACTTCAACCCGGTCCTCGACGCGATCACGGTCACCGTCTCCGGCCAGGGCGGCCCGTTCGAGATCGCGTCGGGCGAGCTGGTCGAAGCGCCCATCGGAGCCCTCCTGGAGGTCGTGGTGTCGGTCACCCCGGACAGTGCGCAGGACTACCTCATCGTCGTGGACGACGCCGGGACACCCCGCTACGAGACCCGCACGGAGCGGCTGACCGGCGACTTTTCGTCCACATGGGGCTATATCGAGTTCGGAGACAGCCAGGGGCTCGAACACCGCAACCAGTGGACCTTGATGCAGGCGGAGGAGCAAGACCCGAAGCTGCCCGGGGACGTGGTGCACCTGTTCGTCGTCGTCCGCGACGATCGGACGGGGGCAACGTTCGTGAAGATCCCCGTGCGCCTTACGGGACCGGGGCCGTGACGGCGCCAGGCGTGGGTGCTCACCCGCCGTGGCCTGCGTCGAGGGCCTCGACGCAGGCCACGCAGTTGTCCTGGGCGTTGCGGCAGGCCAGCTTCGCCTCGCGGCAGTACTGCTGGTACGTCTCGTCCCCCGGGCGCTCGTCGGCCAGGCGACAGAGCTTCTCCTTGACGCCGCAGATGCTCGTGGCGAGGGAGCAGACGTACTCGCAGGCGTCCGGGTCGGACGAGGAGGCGGGCAGGTACTGGCCCTGCTTGTCGCGAAAGCGCCGCATCCGCTCGATGAGCTCGGGGGCCGTCTCGCCCTCGTGGGGTTCGAGGGGCTCGGTGCGGTCCTCGGCCACGGCGTCCGGCGCCGGCGGGACCGTGGCCGTGCGCCCGCCGGCCCGCGGGCCACAGGCGATCGTCACGAAGGCACCGGCGAGCAGGGCGGTGCAGAGGACCGGGACGAA
>Ga0256839_1004832_pt1 | contig 12860 bp, 13 predicted proteins | sample 354166metaG_FD_185968 | JGI IMG/M metagenome (GOLD analysis project Ga0256839, IMG submission 185968) | Hydrothermal vent microbial communities from Mid Atlantic Ridge, Atlantic Ocean - 354-166 | ecosystem: Environmental > Aquatic > Marine > Hydrothermal vents | place: Atlantic Ocean: Mid...
CCCATACCCCTCCGGCAAATACTGCCACCGAATAAACCGACCATCCCGCCTGAAGAGCGCAAAACGATCCTGCGTCTCCTGAATGTAAAGCCGATCGCCATGCACCAGCACATAAAAGGGACGACGCAACGTCCCCGGCTCGTCAAAGCCCGGCCGGCCAATGACCTGTAAGGGTCGCCCCAGGCTGTCATAGACCACCACCCGGTGCAACCGACGGTCCGGCACATAGAGCCGAAACGGATCCAGCGTGACCGTCACCGTCAGAAACTCCCCCAGAAACAGCGTATCTGGCTCCTCAAGCCGGATCGTATCGACCAGCACCAGCTCGGCCCGAAAGCCTGCTTGATCTGACGCCTCGCCACACCCCCACCCCAACACCAACAAAACAAGCAGCCATCTCCTACGACCTGCCATACCCGGAGTAGCTGACCCGAAGTTGCCCGAACTACGACCAATTTAGTAAAAACAGCCCTGGCCGACAAGGCCTCACCGCTGCACTTCCACCCGGTAGCGCCCGATCAACCGACGACCCGGCTCGTCCGACAACCGTATGTAAAGATGAAACGCCTCGTCCCGCCCCAACACCGGACCCGGAAGCTCCAGCGCCTGCTGCCACACGCCCGAAAGACCCACAACCACCCCATAGGGCTCTATATCCCCGTCATCCCAACCCGGACGTTCAAAAAAAGAGGGCTTCATATTGAAAAAATAAGCCAGCACCAACGTGTCCCCCACCAAATACACCCCCTCCATGCTGGAACTCTGCAGCAACAGCTCGTTGAACCGAGCCCGATCATTCACCAGCAAATCCGCCGGCATCTCCTGTGGCGGATCCCGCCAGGCCGGATGGCGCAATGCCACCCGCCCCCGTAGCTGAGCCGACGTGTCGCCCAGCGCGTAAAATTGCAACTCCAAAGACTGCGCATACACCACCGCGGCAATCCGACGCTGCTCCGTTACATCTACCGCTACAAAACGCCAGATATAGCTTCCTTCCAGGTACATACGGGGATACTGCCCAAAGCGATACAGCACCCTACTCAAACTGGTATCCATGACCGAAAGCGACCGCGTTTCAGCACAGGCTGGCTTGAACCAGTCCGAACAGGGTTCGGCCAGCGCAATCGACGGCACCACCAGACGACTCCCATCCAGCCGACGCAAGCCAAATTGCACAAGATATCCTTCTGGAAAGCGTGGACGATCCAAGAAACGGCCCCCTATTGTAAAACGGCTGATTCTACTTCCAGACTCTTCCACGTAGAGAATGGTATCATGCAAAAGCACACGGACAGGCCGACGTAAGGCGTCGGGTTCCTCAAACCCTGGCCGGCCGATGACCTGTAAGGGTCGCCCCAGGCTGTCGTAGACCACCACCCGTCCCAGCCGAAAATCCGGCACATACAGCCGAAACGGTTGCAGGGCAACTTCCACCGAGCGAAACTCCCCCAGAAACAGCGTATCTGGCTCCTCAAGCCGGATCGTATCGACCAGCACCAGCTCGGCCCGGAGCTCGGCGGGCTTTTCCACGCCGCATCCACACAGAAGGGCCCCGATGACCACAACCCACAGCCACCGGAGCCCTTCTCTAACGACCGGAAAGATCATTGCTGTGGCTTAATGACAATATCACAGAAGCAATTAGCAGGTGGTGAAGTACAGATGCCATCACCATACCGATCAATCCAACAAATATAATCCGGTGGATCTGCTACCACTTCTTTGGGCTTGTGCATCCACGGCAGCAGGCTCAGACCTACCGCCACCACCAGAAACAACGTCGCCAACCAATCCTTCCAACGTCTCATGACTCACCTCCTTGTGTTTGGTTTGTGAAAAGATACAGGAAGCTCTATTGCTCATCACGAAGAAAGTCGGCCAACAGCAACCGCACCGATTCAACCCCCCGCACCGTGCGCAACACCTCCGGACCCAGTTCCCCCACCACCCAACCCTCCCAACGAACCACCGCCCGCGGCAACAACGCCGTCCCATAATGCCGCCCGTACCATCCCAGCGAATCCCACCACACCGCAAACGGAAAGGCCATCCCCGACGCATAGCGCCACGCCAGCGCCCGGCTCCGGTCTTCCAGAATCCCTACCACTTGAAAGCCCAGTGCCTGCGCCCCCTCGACCCAGAACGCTGCCGTGCGTGCCACCGTCTGACCGCATTCGTCCGGACTGAAAAACAACAGCACCTCGCCCCGGCGGTTGGTCGGTGCTGCGGCTTCGGCCGGGGTCCAGACAGGCACGAACGCTTCGGAGGGGAAGGGCACCTGTGGCGGGCGCTCATGCACGCGCCAGGCATACAGGCTCCAGCTCAGCGTTAGGAGCAACAGGCCCAGGCCGATTTTCCAGGCTGCCGACATGGCCGAAAGGTTTCAACCGCGAACCGTACCTCGCTTTTGAGAAGCTGCCGTTAAGATACACACACACAGGATTTGTCAAGCGCCAGGGCCGGTGTAAAATGTAACTTTTTATTTCAACATATTTGAACAAACAACAATGCAGATGACGAGCACGCTTTGCTGAAGCGCGAAAGCCTGGAGACCCTGTCCTCCAGGGATTCGTTACGTTTATCGTCATATATCTTGCTTCATTTCTGGGTCTGCATGCAAAAAACGGACGCGCCGGACAGACGGTATGAAAACATTGCGTTGAAAGCGCCGACCGTTTCCTTGCAGACTGGACGTCCGTATCTTGAGCAGCGATCTGTCGGGTAGCGAGGGTCCGTTATGCTCTGGCTGTTTGCCCTGCTGGCTACGCTATTTGCGGGATGGCGTGCGACGCGCCGCCTGCTGTTTTTCCTGCACCTGTTCCAGCTCGAAGGATACAAACCGGGTCGCTTTGTGCACTGGCTGCGCACGCACCCCGACGTGCTGTTGCGCCGCTCACATGCCGCAGGTGCCCTTTTGCTGGGGGCGGGTGTGCTGGCCTTGCCTTTTCTGGGCGCATTCTGGACGCCGGCCCTGGTGCTGCTGGGATGGTGCGTCGCCTTTGCGTCGTCGCGTCGCTACCGTCGCGACCGTCCCAAAAAGCCGCTGGCGTTTACACCGCGCATGCGCCGTCTGTTGAGCGTCGCCGCGCTGCTCACGCTGGCGGGTCCCGTCGCGGGTGGCCTGCTGGGTCGGAGCGAAGGGGCCGCAGGCTGGCTGTACTATCTGGGAGGCTGGCTTGTGGCAGACCTCGGCGCGCCGCTCTGGGTACTGCTGGCCGGATGGCTGCTGCTGCCCGTCGAGCGGGCTATTCAGAAAGGCTTCAAGCGGAAAGCCCGCCGCAAGCTGGCCGCGCACCCGGACCTGACCATCATCGGCATTACCGGCTCCTATGGTAAGACCAGCACAAAATTCATCATCGCCGAAGTACTGCGCCTACGCTATCAGGTGCTGGCCACGCCGGGCTCCTACAACACCCCCATGGGCATCTGCAAAGTGATCAACGAGCAGCTCCGGCCCGAACACCAGGTGCTGGTGCTGGAGATGGGCATCCGCCATCCCGGCGACATCCGCGAGCTGTGTGCCATTGCCCGACCGGACATCGGTGTGGTGACGGCCGTCGGCCCCATGCACCTGGAAACGATGGGCTCCCTGGAGGCTATTGCCCGAGAAAAAAGCGAGCTGGTGGCCTGCATACGTCCCGGCGGGCCGGTGGTGCTGAACGCCGACGATCCACAGGTAGCGGCCATGGCCGAGCGCGCCCGTGGACCGGTCTGGCGCGTGTCGGTCGAGGGACACCCCGAGGCCGATCTGATCGCGCGCGACATCACCTACGGTCCGGAAGGTACCCGCTTCGTGGTACGCGAAAAGACCGGCCCTGAGCAGGTGTTCCAGACCCAACTGCTGGGGCGCCACAACGTGCTCAACATCCTGCTGGCCCTGGCTGTCGGACGCATCTTCGGGCTACGCCTGCGCCAGATGGCCCATGCCGTGGCGCGGCTCAAGCCGGTCGAGCACCGCCTGCAACTGCGCCGGGAAGGTCCCATCACGGTGATCGACGACGCGTTCAACGCCAACCCGGTCGGTGCCCGCAATGCCCTGGAGATTCTGGGGCAGTTTCGGACCGGCCGGCGCATCGTGGTAACGCCCGGCATGGTCGAACTCGGCGCCCGCGAGGCTGAAGAAAATCGGGCGCTGGGCCACTTCATGGCCCAGCATGTGGACCTGGCTGTGCTGATCGGGCCCCGCCGCACCCGACCTATCCAGGAAGGATTGCGCGAAGCCGGCTTTCCCCAGGAGCGCATCCGTGTGTTTCGAAGCCTGTTCGAAGCGCAGGACTTTCTGAAAACCTATCTTCAACCGGGCGACGTGGTGCTCTACGAAAACGACCTGCCAGACCAGTACGACGAGCCATAGATCCGTTATGGAAGAATCAAGGCCGGAAGTGCGTTGCTGGCAGCAGGGCTACCGGCAGGTGGCCGGTGTGGACGAAGTAGGCCGCGGGTGCCTGGCCGGGCCCGTTGTGGCGGCGGCCGTCATTCTGCCCCCGCATGCTCAGCTCGACGGCGTGCGCGACAGCAAGCAACTCCCCCCTGAAAAACGCGCGGTGCTCGCCGAAAAAATCCGTAGGCAGGCGCTGGCCATCGGGATCGGAATGTGCACGCCGGAAGAGATCGATCGCCTGAACATTCTCAGGGCCGCGCTGGAAGCCATGCGTCGCGCGGTGGCCAACCTGTCACAGCGTCCCGACTATCTCCTTATCGACGGCAATCGATGCTTTCCTGATCCACCCTGTCCGGCCGAGCCCATTGTGAAAGGGGATCGGCGAAGCCTGCTCATTGCTGCGGCGTCGATTATTGCCAAAACCACTCGCGATGCCCTGATGCAGCGACTTCATCAGGAATTTCCGATCTATGGCTGGAATCAGAACGTGGGCTACCCGACGCGGGCCCATTACGAGGCGCTGGCCCGCTACGGCCCCTCCCCCTATCACCGGCGTTCGTTTCGGCTCACGCGATAGGTGCGCAGCGCATGGAGCACAGCCGCGACCGTCTCTGCCACCGACAGGCCATCGGTGGCTACCACGTGATGCGCCTGCCGATACCAGGGTTCGCGACGGGCCAGCATCGCAGCAATGCGCTGGCGAAGCGCGACTCCTTTCAGGGGGTGTCCCTGCCGATCCTGCAGCAACGGGCGTCCGACCGCCTCCGGTGTCAGCCGTCGGACCAGCTCATCGACCGACACCTGCAGATACACCACGCGTCCGTTGCGGAGCGCCCACGCCAGGTTGTCGTCCGAAACCAGCGCACCGCCGCCTGTAGCAATCACGTAGGCCTCCAGGGCGGCCGTCTGCCGCAGCGCATCCCGTTCCAGCATCCGAAAGAGTGCCTCTCCACCGGTAGCGAAGATCTCCGGAATCGAACGCCCGGCTCGCCGCTCGATCAGCGCATCCAGATCCAGAAACGTGTAGCCCAGCCGACGGGCCAGCAACGGTCCGACCGTGCTTTTGCCACAGCCCATAAAACCGGTCAGGTAGATGCGCGTAGGAAAGGCCGCCCGTAATTGCATCGGAGGTCAATGCCTACGTATCGGTTACTCGTTGAATACGACGGAACAGATTTCAGTGGCTGGCAGATCCAGCGCAACGGTCCCAGCATCCAGGCCGCGCTGGAGGAAGCACTGGCCGTGGTGTTGCGCGAGCGCGTACGCGTTACCGGATCCGGGCGCACGGACGCCGGCGTCCATGCACGTGGCCAGGTCGCTCACTTCCGCACCCGGCAGCCCATCGATCCAGAGCGACTCCAGGGCTCGCTGAACGGGCTGTTGCCGTCCAGCATCGCAATCCGATCGGTCACGCCGGCACCCGACGACTTTCACGCCCGCTACGATGCCCGCTGGCGGCGGTATCACTACTACGTCGCTACCGTTCCCTGCGCCCTGGAGCGACACCTGCGCTGGTATCTGCGTCCGGCGCCCGACTTTGAGCGGATGAACCGGGCTGCCCGCGACCTGCTCGGCACCCACGACTTTTCCACGTTCTGCCGCACACAGACGGCCACCCGCAATCGGACCTGCACGGTGTACCTGGCCCGCTGGGTGCCGGATCCCCGTCCCGGCGACTGGCATTTTGAAATCGTAGCCGACCGTTTTCTGCACGGCATGGTACGAGCGATTGTGGGCACGTTAATCCAGATCGGCCGAGGACAGCGGCCTGAAACGGCCATTTCGGAGCTGCTGGCCCAGCGCGATCGCCGCCTGGCCGGTCCGGCCGCCCCGGCCCACGCACTGGTGCTCGAAGCGGTCGGCTACGAAAACGACCCGCTGCCCGTCTCATGAAGCGCCCGCTGCACTTCGTGGCCCTGCTGCTGGTGCTCGGGGCCTGCGAACGGCCGTTTGTGCCGGTGCGTACGCCCGAGATTGAGGTGGTGGCGCCCGATCTTTCCGAAGTGCAGACCGACTCGGTGCTGACGCTTCAGGTGCGGGCGACTTCTTTCAGGGCCATTGCGCATGTGGAAGTCGAAGGACAGCCGCTGCGCTACGATAGCCTGGCGGAGGTGTGGGTCGGCAAGGTTTTGCTGCAATATGGGCTGAACCGCCTCCGAATTACAGCGGTGGACGAAAAAGGCGTGGCAGCCACCGACACGGTCTGGGCCCTGCGCTTGCAAGCAACCGTGCAGCCGGGACCGCCGCTGCCTGCCGGACGCGGCGGGGGTCGCTTGCTGCGCCTGCCTGACGGACGGCTGCTTTTCACGGGCGGCGCCGAAGTATGGACCAGCCCGGCCCGTCGTGACCTGTACGTCTGGGAACCCGGAGCGCCCACCTTCGAGCGGGTGCATCCCGGTCTGCTCACTCCCCGCGCCGGCCATACAGTTACGCTCCTGTCCGACGAGCGCCTCCTCCTCTTTGGTGGAAGTGTACGGGGCCGACCGGAACGATCCGACGATCTGCAAGCCAACGCTGAACTGCTGGATCTGGAGACCGGCGCGCGCCAACTTCTGCCGGTCGTCGCCCGCGCTGCCCGGGCCTGGCACACCGCCGCTCTTCGCCAATACGAAGGCCGGCGCTTCCTGGAGGTGCTGGGCGGCTACCACCGGCTGCGTAGCGGCTCGCCGGCACTGGGTGCCGCAGCCGACCTGATCACCTTCGAACTGAAAGAAGATTCCCTGGTGCTGCTAACGCCCGGTCTGGGACTTTACCTTACCCCCCTGGCCGCCCACATCATGGCCCCACTTGATGCGGCGGGCACCCGCTTTCTGGTAGCTGGAACGCTGCAAATGCCAGATTATATTGAAACGAAGACGTTCCGGCTGGTGCTGGATCCAGCCGGCCCGGTCGATACACTCGGCGCACCGCCCCTTCCCGAACCCCGCTCCTTCGCCGCGGCCGTTATGCTTCGCCCGGGCGTTGTAGTCCTGATAGGCGGCTATGCCAGCCCGTTTTCTCAACCCTATCCCTATCCGCTCTTGTATCTGGAGGCGGCCAATCGTTTCTTTCGCTATCGAGCGCTGCGGTTGCAACCGCGCTTCGACGCCAGTGCAACCTTAATCGGCGATTTTCGAATACTGGTTACGGGCGGCTTCGGCCCCGATGGGCAGGGGCTTTCCCAGACCGAAGTGGTGGCATTTGTGCCGTTTTGAAAACCCGGATGTGCTATGGACCTGCAGCAGGTATTGCGTGGATTGATCGTGGTCATCGTGTTGATCGTGGCCGCTGTATTGCTGGGGGTGATCCTTCAGGTCGCCACCGCATTGCTGAAGTTCGCCCTGAAGGTGTTGCTCATCCTGATGGTCGTGCTCATCGTGCTGCGCTTTTTGGAAATGCTTCGCCGTCGGGTCTGATCTTCAAAGCGCTTCCGTCGTATCTTGGCATGTCGTCTTTTTGACCAATCGGGAAAAGAAATGTCCCCCACGGCTTCGCTTCCGACCGTCTCGTTGCGTTTTGCCGTCGCCTCGGAGATCGATCCGCTCCGGCAGGTGATCGTCCATACGCCCGGTGCCGAACTGGAGCGGGTCACCCCCGAACAGCGGCTGACGTTGCTCTTCGACGACATTCTGTTTCTGGAAGAAGCCCAGGCCGAGCACCGACAGCTGTGCGCGTTGTTTGAGAAGGTTGTCGGTGCCGAAGGAGCTGTACTCCAGATCACCGACCTGCTGCGCACGGCGTTTGCTTCGGAGGCTGCCCGTGAAGCGTTTGTCGAACAACTCTGTCGCCTGCAGCCGGAAGCCAACCTGCAGGCTTTTGCCCGGGAGCTGGCCGGACTGGATCCGGACGACCTCCTGCACTTTGCCCTGACCGGTCAGAGTCCGCTCCCGCTTAATGCCTTTCCGCTGCCCAACCTGCTTTTCACGCGCGATCTGGCCGCCGTCGTCAATGACCACCTGATTGTCAGCCACCCGGCCACGGCCGTCCGCGCCCGCGAAAGCCTGATCCTGCGCATCATTCTGGAATATCATCCGGGCTTTGCCGAACTGCGCGACCGCATCATCTACCTGCCCGAAGGGGTCACCTTCGAAGGCGGCGATCTGCTGGTAGCCTCGCCAGAAATCGTGCTGCTGGGACACTCCGAACGCACTTCCCTGGGCGGCGTAGCTCACGTGGCCCGCGCGCTGTTCAGCCGCACTTCCGTCCGGCACGTGCTCGTGGTGGACCTGCCCAAACAGCGCGCCTCCATGCACCTTGACACCGTGTTCACGTTCGTCTCGGCCGATGAGTGCGTCGTCTTCCCCCCTATTCTGCATCAGGAAGGCAATGTGTTGCACCTGACACCAGGCAACACGCCCGAGCAGTTCGTGACCGAAATGCCGACCGACCTGAAAACGGCGCTGGAAAACCTGTTAGACCGATCCCTGACCTTCATTCCCTGCGGTGGCAACAATCCCATTCACCAACAGCGCGAGCAGTGGACCGACGGGGCCAACTTCTTCGCACTGGCACCGGGCGTCGTGGTGGGCTACGAGCGCAATCATTACACCTTTGAAGAAATGCGGCGGCACGGCTACCGCGTGGTCACCGCCGCAAGCTTTCTGTCCTACTATGCCGAAAGTCCGTTCGAGCCCGGATCCGAAAAGCTGGCCATCAAGCTGGCAGGCAATGAACTGTCGCGCGGCCGCGGGGGCCCCCGGTGTATGACACTTCCACTGGCCCGGCAAACCAGGACCCCGGAGGCTGGAGCTGCCGAACCTTCTAAGAAGCATTAGAGGTATACTTCAACGAAATAATCCAGAACACCGCAAAGAGCAGGAGGGCAAAAGCAAGTATCAGAAAGATAAGCGGTTCTATTTCAAGAAAAGGATCTCTAACCAACTGGATCATAATAATGGGCATAGCAAGCGAAATGGCAGCATAGATAGCGAAAAAGCTTGCTACAACAATTTTTTCACCTTTTTTAATATTCATTCGCTTGTTTACACCAAGCCATAGTTTTAAAGCGACCATTCCACTTCCTATTCCAACTGAACTCATCAAAATAGCAACCACATTTTCATCGTGATTACTTATTTTCATAATATTTTTAATAACCGTATAGTATAGCAAGGACAGCGCAATCCATATCCCAATTAAAGGGATTATTTGCTTAATCCTGATTTGCATCATTTTTACTGATCAGTTTAAAACCATTCTTTGAGTTGAGCATACTTCGAGGAAGTAGCAAACTGGTCAGGTAAACAGGCACAAAAATGAGTACAAATAAAATTGAAATCATGAAATAACTCACTTCATCCCATATCGTTCTATTCCAGATTTCAAGTTCAAAGAATGCCAAAGTGACACCAAACATAGACAAAATCAATGCATATAAATTAGACACGATTTTGCTTATTTTCCTATTTTCTAATTCATAAGCTATACTCAAAAGAAAATAAGTAAATCCAACACCTGCAAGACTGATCACCGCTGCTTTTCCAAAAGCATTGAAAACTATTTTCAGATGAAATTCAGAATTTTCTTTAGCATTCAAATAGAACGTAAATATAACATCATTCAATAGAAATAATATTGAGAGGACAAACCAGTTAATCATGGAGGACAAAAAGGGCCTTCTTTGAAAGAATTTGCGCCACATTCCTCTTTCTTTCTGAATGGCCTCACATACCTCTTGAATTTTAACAAAATTATTTATTTCACATTTATTCAAAATACTTTTTATTTGTTTTTTCAAAAACACAAGATGCCACCATGAGCTTGCATCGCCTGCTGAAAGCACACCGGCACTGGATGGAGGCCGCACTGCGGGAGGCCGAAGAGGCCTTCGAGGAAAGCGAAGTGCCCGTGGGCGCTGTAATCGTCAAAGATGACCGGATCGTCGGACGCGGCCATAACCGCGTCGAGCAGCTCAAAGACCCCACCGCCCATGCCGAAATGCTGGCCATTACAGCCGCCTGCACTACACTGAACACCAAATACTTGCGGGGCTGTACGCTTTATGTCACGCTGGAACCCTGCCCGATGTGTGCCGGCGCCATCGTCTGGGCCAGGGTGGACCGCGTCGTTTTTGGCGCCTTCGACGAAAAGGCTGGCGCGGCTTCCACGCTCTACAACATCCTGCAGGATCCCCGTCTGAACCATCGCGTGGAAGTCATCTCCGGCGTAGAGGCCGACCGGGCAGCGGCGCTGCTGCAACGATTCTTTCGCGCACGCCGCACCGAAGACTGAACCCTTTTCTTTTCAACACTTCATGCCCGGCCCGAAACCCGATCGGCCGCTTCCGGTACAGCCAGCAACCTGTGGAGCGCAGGCAGAAAGACGGAACCTGACGTCCGTGTAAACCATCTATGGCCTCCGCTATGCCTGGTAGGGCAAGTACGTTGCCTGTCTCCCAGAAACGTGCCCGAAAGGCGTTCCCGCGATTATGGACCGCCTCGCACGTTCACGACCAATACCCTGGCTATGAACCAGCCGCTTACGGCCATGTGGGATGTTGTCATCATTGGAGCCGGTCCCATCGGGTTGGCCTGCGGGATTGAGGCCCAACGGCGCGGCCTTGATGCCCTCATCATTGAGAAGGGCGCGCTGGTGAACTCGTTTCTGGGCTACCCCACCAACATGGAATTCTTCTCGACGCCGGAGCTGATGGAGATCGGCGGCCATCCTTTCCCCACCCGCGGCTACAAACCTACCCGCGAGGAGGCCATCGAATACTACCGTCGCGTGGCTATTGCCGAACAACTCCGCCTCCGACTCTACGAACGCGTGCTGCGCGTGGATGGCACGGACGAAAACTTCACGGTGGTTACCGAAAAAGGCACCTACCGCACCCGCAAAGTCGTGGTGGCCACGGGCTTCTTCGACCTTCCCAACCGACTGAACGTCCCGGGCGAAGACCTGCCCAAGGTTACCCATTACTATAAAGAGCCGTATCCCTTCACTGGACAGAAGGTGGCTGTGATCGGTGGGCGCAACTCGGCCGCCAAGGCGGCGCTGGACTGCTACCGGCACGGCGCAGAAGTGACGCTCATTCATCGGGGAGCGACGCTTTCGGACAAAATCAAGTACTGGATTCGTCCGGACATCGAAAACCGCATTCGCGAAGGCAGCATCCGGGCATTTTTCAATACGCACGTGCTGGAGATTCGTCCTGACAGCCTGCTGCTTCAGACGCCCGACGGCCAGCTTGAAATAGAAAACGACTGGGTGCTGGCCATGACCGGCTATCGCCCTGATCTGGATTTTCTCGCCCGGCTGGGCATCCAGATTGGCGACGATCCGGCCCGTACGCCCTGCTATAACCCCGAAACGTTCGAGACAAACCGACCGGGTCTGTACCTGGCCGGCACGGTCTGCGGCGGGTTGAACACAAGCCGATGGTTTATCGAAAACGGCCGGTTGCACGCCCCGCGCATCATGGAACACATCGCTACAGGCCGTGTGGCCGAAGCACCCGCCCTGGAAGGCCAGCACTGGAAAACGGCCGAATAGCTACCCATCAAAAACAAATGATGCATCCCTGGCAGGCCGCCGGTAAACGGCAGCACATGCCAAGTACCACCGGAAGTGGGTAGAGCGAACGCCCGGCTTGCCCTTTCAGAGGAGCGCTGTCTTCGTCCAGCGACAATGCTCATCTCAACACGGCTGTCCATCACCGCCTCCGGCCTTATCCTGACGCTCCTATGCCATTGCCCCGGGTTTGGTGCTCTGATCGCACAAAATCACCTCCCCGTCGCTCTGCGACAGCTCCCCCTCAAAGAAGGGAGCGAATCTTTTTTGGTTCAATCAAGCACCAGTGGACCGAATGAGGCAGCATGCGAAAGTCAGGGAAAACGGCTTTTACCAGGTTCCCTCTCCCCATTGGGGAGGGGGACAGGGGGAGGGAAACCCAACCAACGCCATCGTCCCAGACGCTGGTGCTTCCATCAGGCGAATGCCCCCCTCAGGCCTTCGGCCAGCTCCCCCTACAAGGGGGAGCACAACCTTCTGGCTTAGCCGCGCAAATTGTGGCGTAGCAGTATAACTACAAGCAAAACGGTTTTTACCAAGTCCCCCCTCCCCCATGGGGAGGGGGACAGGGGGAGGGGCCCTTCAACCACCAACACCCGATCAGGCTAACCGTTTTGCTTTCACCGCAACGCTGCTTTCAACAAACACCCCCTCAGGCCTTCGGCCAGCTCCCCCTACAAGGGGGAGCAAGATTTCTGGTTTCTGGACCAGTGGCAGAGCCGGCGCAACCCCTGAAAAGCAGCCCTGCAGGTATCTTTGAGAGCCCCCTCCCCTCTGGGGAGGGGGTCAGGGGGAGGGGCCAAACCACTCTACCCGATTAAACCGCTGGCTTTTCCAGAGCTTAGATGTGTAGCCAGAAAGACACCCCCTCAGGCCTTCGGCCAGCTCCCCCTACAAGGGGAAGCAAAGTTTTCTGGTTCAGCCACATGAAGGCTTACCCCAGCGCATCTGCCAGATCCCTGGCCCAGCTTCTTCGTCGCAGTCCCCG
>Ga0256839_1004833_pt1 | contig 12859 bp, 14 predicted proteins | sample 354166metaG_FD_185968 | JGI IMG/M metagenome (GOLD analysis project Ga0256839, IMG submission 185968) | Hydrothermal vent microbial communities from Mid Atlantic Ridge, Atlantic Ocean - 354-166 | ecosystem: Environmental > Aquatic > Marine > Hydrothermal vents | place: Atlantic Ocean: Mid...
AACAAGTTCGGCCATGCGCAATTCTGTTTTGCGGGCGCGCTCTCTTTCAATCTGCATCAATTCACGATGCTCACGACGGTTTCGGGCAGCCCTGAGAAACAGCCAAATCAGCAGCAGCGAAAACAAAATTGAAAACACAATTGCCATATCCGCCAGCGAATACCAGCGGGTTCCGAATTGGATAAATGGGTCAGAAAAGTCGATTGGATTAATGTTCATTGGCCAACTATAGATGATTCGAGGTGACTTATAAGATCAAATAGTGAACATTGGCTGAATCGAAAACTTGACGGGGCCAGCCTTATTTCATATCTCACCCTGACAACCGCTGGCTTTCCCAATAGAGTCTTGATCTTATGAGCATAAAACCAATTATATTAATACCCGATCCAATTTTGCGGGTTCAATCCAAGCCCGTTGAACGGGTGGATGATGAACTGCGGTCATTTCTCGATGATATGCTGGAAACAATGTATGACGCGCCGGGCATTGGCCTTGCCGCCATTCAGGTGGGCGAACCTTTGCGGGTGATCACGCTTGATGTTTCGCCACGCGCAGAAATAGATGAGGATGATCTGGATGAAGATGGCGCGCCAAAAGAGGTTGCTGAGGAGCCGGAAAAAAATCCAATATTCCTGATCAACCCGGAAATTGTCTGGCATTCAGATATGCCCAGTACCTATGAGGAAGGCTGCCTTTCTATTCCTGAATATTATGCCGAGGTGGAGCGGCCTGAAAGTTGCCGTATAACCTATCTTGACCGCGATGGAAAAGAACAGGAGATGGAAGCCAGCGGGCTTTTATCAACCTGCATTCAACACGAAGTTGACCACCTCAACGGGGTGTTATTTGTCGACCATATTTCAAAGCTGAAACGTGATATGGTGATCAAGAAGTTCACCAAATCTGCCAAACAATCTGGCCGTAAATTCATCGGTTGAACAACTTGGCGTTCTCCAGACGGGAAACAAAATCTCATGAGTTTGCGCGTTATATTTATGGGGACGCCGGAATTTTCTGTGCCGGTGCTTGAGGCTATTCATGCCGCTGGCCATGAAATTGTCGCGGTTTATTCCCAGCCACCGCGTCCGGCCGGGCGTCGCGGCCTGGAATTAAAAAGGTCACCCGTTCATCAACAGGCCAAAACGCTTGGTTTGAATGTTTATACGCCAAAATCACTTAAAGGCGCGGAAGAACAGGAGGCATTTGCCGCCCACAAGGCAGATGTGGCCGTGGTCGTTGCCTATGGCTTGCTCTTGCCAAAGCCCATTCTTGATGCGCCCAAATTTGGCTGTTTTAATGGCCATGCATCGCTTTTGCCGCGTTGGCGAGGTGCGGCTCCTATTCAACGGGCCATTATGGCGGGGGATGAAAAAACCGGTATGATGATCATGAAAATGGATGAGGGGCTGGATACCGGTGATATTGTGCTAACCGCTGAGATCGCAATATCCGCTGACATGACCGCTGGCGATCTGCATGATGCGCTCTCGATACGCGGTGCATCATTAATGGTGGATGCCTTGGAAAAATTGGAAAATGGCGATCTTAAACTGGTGCCTCAGCCAGACGAGGGAGCCATCTATGCCAAAAAGATTGATAAATCCGAGGCACGCATAAATTGGGCAAAACCCGCAACAGAGGTTCATAATATTATTCGCGGATTGTCGCCTTTTCCAGGCTCCTGGTGCGAAATGCCCTTGGGCGATAAATCAACCCGGGTAAAAATACTTAAAAGCCGGGTAGTGTCGGGCAGCGGTATTGCGGGCGAAATTATCAGTGATCAATTGACAATTGCCTGTGGTGATCAGGCGATTGAACCGGTGCTTCTGCAAAAGGCTGGCGCAAAAACTATGGACTTAAAGACCTTTTTGATGGGCAATAAAGTTCCAAAAGGATTGCGACTTGATTGAGGGTCCCATACATGCCGCGATATAAGCTTACCATTGAATATGATGGCAGCGCCTATAAGGGCTGGCAAAGACAAAATGATCAGCCGTCTATTCAACAGACGCTTGAAACGGCAATCGAGGGATTTGCCCGCTATCCGATAAGTGTGTTTGGTGCCGGGCGCACCGATGCAGGTGTCCATGCGGCAGCACAAGTTGCCCATATCGATTTGAAGGAAAGCTGGGACACGTTTAAAATCTGCAATGCGGCCAATGCCCATTTGCGCGATAGCGACATAGCGGTGCTGAATGCGGAACAGGTCGATGATGATTTTAATGCACGCTTTTCAGCAATTGCCCGGCATTATGTCTATCATATCATCACCCGCCGCGCGCCACTGACAATCCATGCCGGACGGGCCTGGAATGTGAAGGTGCCGCTTGATGTTAAAGCCATGCATGAAGCGGCCCAGGTGCTGGTTGGTATGCATGATTTTACCACTTTCCGCTCTACCGAATGTCAGGCAAAATCACCGGTGAAAACCTTGAGCAAGCTAGAGGTCGCATGTGTTGATAAAGTCGATGGCCAGCATATTCAGATTTATGCCTATGCGCCGTCATTCCTCCACAACCAGATACGTTCATTTGCCGGTTCGCTAAAATGCGTGGGTGAGGGGCGCTGGTCAAAAGCCGATATGGTTTCAGCGCTTGAGGCGCGCGACCGCAAGCGTTGCGGGCCGGTTGCTCCACCACAAGGGCTTTATCTTGAAAAGGTCGATTATTAGCCTTTATCGGCTTTCGCCTCGGCGCAAATCTGGTATGCTTGATTTCACCAAAGACGGCTTATACTCGGAGATAATATGGCCCGCTCATTCCTGTTTGTACTTGATTCTGTTGGCATTGGTGGCGCACCGGATGCCGCGGCCTATGGCGACGTTGGATCCAACACATTGGGGCATATCGCAGAGTACTGCGCCAAGGGCAATGGCGACCGTGAGGGGTTGCGCGCCGGCCCATTAAAACTGCCAAATCTTGAGCGTCTGGGTCTGGGTTATGCGGCACAATCGGCAAGTGGTGCGCGCCCTGAAAACCTCGATCGTACGCAGAAAGCCGAAGGGCGTTGGGGCCATGCAAAAGAGCTTTCCAAAGGCAAGGATACGCCCTCCGGCCATTGGGAAATTGCCGGCGTGCCAGTTCTGTTTGACTGGGGTTATTTTCCAAAAGAAGTGCCGACCTTTCCAGCCGAACTAACCGAATCCTTGATCCGGGAAGCAGAGTTGCCGGGCATTTTGGGCAATCGCCATGCATCCGGCACCGAAATTATAGCGGAACTTGGCATCGAACACATAACCTCCGGCAAGCCGATTTGTTATACATCCTCAGACTCGGTTATGCAGATTGCCGCGCACGAGGAATATTTTGGCCTTGATCGTCTGTACCGGGTTTGCGAAATTGCTCGCAAGCTGGTCGATCCCTATAATATTGGCCGGGTGATTGCGCGTCCGTTTCTGGGCAAAACCAGCGATACATTTGCCCGCACCGGCAATAGGCGTGATCTGTCTGTGCCGCCGCCCTCACCAACGGTTCTCGACCGGTTAGACGACGATGGTCGCGAGATTTTTGCAATTGGTAAGATCGCCGATATTTACGCCCATCAGGGTGTCACCGATATTCGAAAAGCCAATGGCAATGAAGCCCTGTTTGATACCACTTTGCGCACGATGGATGACGCGGCCAATGGTGATCTGGTATTCACCAATTTTGTCGATTTCGACCAGCTTTACGGTCATCGCCGCGATGTGCCAGGCTATGCGGCCGCTCTAGAGCACTTCGATCGGCGATTGCCAGAGATTGAAGCCAAAATGAAGCCGGGCGATCTGGCAATTATCACAGCAGATCATGGCTGCGACCCCACATGGCCGGGTACAGACCACACGCGCGAACAGGTGCCTGTATTGGCTTTTGGCCCGGATATTGGTGCGGGCAAAATTGGTGCCTTGGATACATTTGCTGATATTGGCGAAACCATTGCCGCGCATCTGGGTATTAAACCGGGAAAGGTCGGCCGCAGCTTCTTGTGATTTAACGGAGTGTTGCAAAACTTACCTTGCCCAATATCCGACAGCGCAGCCGCTGTTAGCTTTCAATTGCACTGCAAAATCGAATAACTTGTTAATACGCAGGCTCAAATTCGGTTCGGCGCAAATTCATGCTTCCAATTGGCATGGGTGGCGCGATAGGGTAACGCAAACCTCAACATAAGGATAATTCAATGGATGGCGTCACAGTAATTGATCACCCGCTTGTGCAACATAAACTTTCCATTATGCGCGACAAGAACACATCAACCGGCGCATTCCGTTTGTTGTTGCGCGAAATTTCCTTGCTGCTTTGTTACGAGGTTACCCGCGACCTTGAATTGACCACCAAATCGATCGAAACCCCGATGGGCCCGATGGATGCGCCGACCTTGAAGGGCAAAAAGCTGTGTTTTGCCTCAATTTTACGCGCCGGTAACGGCTTGCTTGAAGGCATGCTTGATCTGGTGCCATCTGCCCGTGTGGCACATGTGGGCCTCTACCGCGATCACAAAACCCTCGAAGCCATTGAATATTATTACAAGGCTCCAACCGATTTGCAGGACAGGCTGGTAATCGCGGTTGACCCAATGCTTGCAACTTCAAATTCTGCAACAGCGGCCATTGAAAAGCTTATAGAAAGTGGTGCAAAAGATGTCCGCTTTCTTTGCCTTTTGGCGGCGCCTGAGGGCATCAGAAATTTCCGTGAACGCCTGCCAAATGTTCCAATTTATACAGCGGCAATTGACGATCATCTAAATGAAGTTGGCTATATTGTCCCGGGTCTTGGTGATGCCGGCGACCGGATGTATGGCACAAAATGAGCAATGCTGATTTAGATCCAACCTATCCTGATCTTGAAAATTCCGTCATTGTTGTAACCGGTGGCGGCAGCGGTATTGGTGCCGAAATTGTCCGGCATTTTGCCAGACAGGGCGCGAAAACTGCTTTTCTCGACATCGCAGACGCGCCGTCTGAAAAACTGGTTAGCGAACTTGAGGGGCAGGGGCGCAGCGTCTTTTACGCCAAATGTGATCTGACCGATATTCCAGCATTAAAAGCTGCAATCGATAAGGTTCGCACTCATTTTGGCCCAATCAGGGTCCTGGTCAATAATGCCGCCCATGATGAACGCCACAGCATTGAAGAGGTAACGCCTGAATATTGGGATGAGCGCATGGCGGTTAATCTCAAGCATCAGTTTTTTGCCAGCCAGGCCGTTATTGAAGATATGAAACAGTTGGGCGGCGGCTCCATCATCAATATGGGGTCAGTTTCGTGGATGTTTGGCCAGGGTGGAATGCCCGGATACACCACCGCAAAGGCCGCCATTATGGGGCTGACCCGTTCGCTGGCGCGCGATCTTGGCCCGTTTAATATCCGTGTTAATTCTATTGCGCCGGGTTGGATTATGACCGACCGGCAGGTTGAAAAATGGCTAACCCCCGAAGGGGAAAATGAATTGATGACCCGTCAGTGTCTGAAGCGAAAACTATACCCGGATGAAATTGCTCGCCCGGTTCTGTTTCTAGCCTCAAATGCCGCCTCGGCCTGCACCAATCAGACCTTTGTCGTGGACGGTGGTTGGCTGTAAAACGGTCCTATTTTCTTAATATTTGATTTAACGCGATGTAAACCCGAGTGCCGTAACCTGTTCAACATCAGAGTTGTGGCGGATAAGTTTTATGTGGCGTTATATTTTCATTGGTGTTTCTCTCGTTGGCTTTTCGCTCAAGGGGCCAGAATTAATGACCCGTTATCTTGATGGCCGGGATAAAGCCGATGTCAGCTTTTCCAACGTAGAAAATACGACATCAAAGAAATCGTTAAAAACCCAAAAGCGCAAATCTTCCCATAATCCACTGGCTGGGCGAACCGCCAGGGCGCGGATGCAATCCAATGGCCATTTTTACTTCAATACCAAAATGAACGGCGCATCGGTTAAGGTTATGGTTGATACTGGTGCAACCGGGGTTGCGATCAATCGCTCGACCGCACGACGTTTGGGCATTAAGCTTACCAATGCTGATTTCAAACATAAAAGCCAGACCGCAAACGGCATTGCGTATTTTGCCTCGGCGACGATAGATGAGATAAAAATTGGACGCGTTATCGTCAATAATGTTCGCGCTGCGGTTTTAAAAGATAGCTCATTAAACAGCACTCTGTTAGGCATGACCTTTTTGAGGAAGCTCAGAAAATTCGAAATAAGCAATTCAACTTTGATCCTTACTCAATAAAAATCGCATTCCAACAATTCAATCCGTTCAAGAGGTACTTGATGTTCCCAACTCCCCGGGCAGATGTAATTTCCAACACGCGTGAATTCGAGATCACACCTTTGGTGAAGCCTACCGGTTTTCGCGAATATGATGCGCGCTGGTGGTTTGGAAATCCGAACTCCGACAAGGAACCGGAAATCAATTTGATGGGCGTGCAGGCGCTCGGCATGGGGCTCGGAACACTTATTCGCGAATTGGGCGCCGGGCCGGACATTGTGGTTGGCCATGATTACCGCGCCTATTCGGTCTCGATCAAAAATTCGCTGATCGCCGGACTGTTGGCCGCTGGTGCCAATGTAAAAGATATTGGCCTGGCCCTTTCGCCCACCGCCTATTTTGCCCAGTTTGCGCTTGATGTGCCATCCGTTGCGATGGTTACAGCATCCCACAATGACAATGGTTGGACCGGGGTGAAAATGGGTTGCGAACGACCCATGACCTTCGGGCCCGATGAGATGGGGCGTTTGCGCGACATCGTTTTGAATGGAAAGTTCAAACTGATCGGCGGTGGGTCCTATGATTATGTAACGGATTTTGCCGCCCGTTATATTGCTGATCTGGCTGATCGTGAGCCAATTAAGCGCAAACTTCGGGTTATTGCAGCTTGCGGCAATGGAACGGCGGGCGCTTTTGCACCGGAAGTTTTGCAGCGCCTTGGCTGCGAGGTTATTCCGCTCAACACTCGGCTTGATCACTCCTTTCCAAACCACAACCCCAATCCTGAAGATATGGTGATGCTGCATGCAATCCGCGATGCAGTGCTGGAGCATGGGGCCGATATTGGCCTTGGCTTTGATGGTGATGGCGATCGTTGCGGCGTGGTTGATAATGAGGGCGAAGAGATTTTTGCCGACAAGGTTGGCGTGATGCTGGCCCGCGATATTTCGGCCATTACGCCTAACAGTATTTTTGTAGCAGACGTTAAATCCACCGGACTTTACCTCACCGACCCGGTGTTGAAAGAGCAGGGCGCAAAAACCGATTACTGGAAAACCGGCCATTCCTATATCAAGCGCCGGGTGAATGAAATTAACGCGGTCGCGGGCTTTGAAAAATCCGGGCATTTCTTTTTTAACGCTCCGATTGGCCGTGGTTATGACGATGGCATTGTTACCGCGCTGGCCATTTGCGATATGCTGGATCGCAGCCCGGATAAATCTATGGCCGATCTGCGCCGTGCCTTACCGTTAACCTTTGGTTCGCCCACCATGTCGCCAACCTGCGCCGATGAGATCAAATATGAGGTGGTCGACCGGGTGATCAAACGTCTGTTGGCCATGCGTGATGCGGGCGAAAAAATCGCCGGTCACGATATTGCCGAATGCATCACCGTCAACGGTATTCGCGTTGTGAGCGATGATGGCACCTGGGGGCTTATTCGCGCCTCCTCCAACACCCCGCAATTGGTTGTGGTGGTGGAAAGTCCGGTCTCCGAACAACGCAAAATCGACATGTTCCACGCAATGGACGCGGTGCTGCGTGAAAACACGGAAGTCGGTGATTATAATCAAGGGCTTTGATGCGTTCTTTTATTAAACCCCTCATCCGACCATCGCTGCGCGATGGTCGGATGAGGGGTTATAAATCGTCTAATTACTCGCGGGACCCCCTATCCGCTCGATGATCGTCGGGTTGTCAACCACATCGCGCGCGTTGCCGATTTCATAGGCCTCTCGTAAAATTCTGGCCGCTTGTTCCGCCTCATCATCATTGAGGGCATGCACCATGCCAATCGGGTTCTCCAGGTCAACCATATCGCCAATGGCCGCAAGATCGCTATAGCCGACCGAATGGTCAATTGCATCCTGCGGGCGGGTACGTCCGCCGCCAAGTGCCACAACTCCAAGTCCGATTGAACGCGCATTGGTGCCAGTAACAGAGCCTTCATTTGACGCAAAAACCGGACGGATAACTACAGCTGGCTTTAGGTATTTTTCATGCGCCTCAACCAGATCAGCAGGCCCGCCAAGCTCGCTTACCATTTTTGCAAAGATCTCGCAGGCCTTGCCCGAACCAATCGCATCACCAATTTTGGCGCGCCCTTCATCGCTATCCGAGGCAAGCCCACCGGAGACCAGCATTTCTCCACACAGCGCGACGGTTACATCCCAAAGTCGCGAATCCACATGCTCGCCATTGAGAAACTGAATCGCATTGCGCATTTCAAGCGCATTGCCGGCAGCCGATGCAAGTGGTTCGTTCATGTCAGTAATAAGTGCTGTGGTTTTCAGGCCCGCTCCATTGGCAACCGCCACAAGGCTTGCGGCCAACTCGCGGGCCCGATCGAGCGAATCCATAAAAGCACCGGTGCCGCATTTTACATCGAGCACCAGACCTTGCAGCCCGGCCGCCAGTTTCTTTGATAATATTGATGCGGTTATCAGCGGCACGGATTCCACCGTAGCAGTCACATCGCGAATGGAATAAAACCGCTTGTCAGCCGGTGCAAGATCACCGGTTTGGCCAATAATGGCACAGCCAACATTTTCAACGACTATGCGAAAGAGCGCGTTATCCGGTTGGGTTTGATAACCGGGAATAGCATCAAATTTATCCAGCGTGCCACCGGTATGGCCAAGCCCACGACCGGAAATCATCGGCACATAGCCACCACACGCGGCAATCGCCGGTGCCAATATGAGCGAGACATTATCCCCCACGCCACCGGTTGAATGTTTATCAAGCACTGGCCCGTTTAGGTGAGACCAGTCGAGCACATCGCCGGAATCGCGCATGGCAAGGGTCAGGGCTACCGCCTCATCACGGTTCATATTGTTGAAAATCACCGCCATCGCCAAAGCCGCAATCTGGCCTTCTGATACGGCACCGGATGTGATGCCCGCCACAAATTCGGCAATCTCGTCAGCCGACAGCGCTTCACCGTCGCGTTTTTTTCTGATTGTTTCCTGTGGGAGCATGGGTGTGGTCCTGATTGTAATAAGCGTGTTCTAAATAAGAGCATATACAAATTAAATGATTTAAGGAATATTATGTCCCCCTAATTACCTCATAGCATTCTCAAATAGTCATTAAATTCCTGGCCCGGCTGGCGCGGAAAAGCATCGCCGGTTGGTTCTATTTCTTCTATCCGGTCAACACGAAAATCGCGAAAACCATCGCGCAATTCGCACCATGCGGTGAGCAGCCAAACCCGGTCAAAAGCCGTCAGGCCCAGGGGGCGAATAACTCGTTCGCTGCGTTTATTGTTTAAATCAAGATAGATCATTTTAAGCCTGCTTCGTTTGCGCAGGGCCGTGCGTAGCGGGCTAAGAAATTTAATAGGTTCCTTGCTGGGTTCGGCAAGCAGCAGGGAATGACGTAGTGATGCACTTTTCGCTTTGGGTAATGTGGCATTTATCTTGGCAAAAGCACGTGCAGCGGCATCACCAAGCGGGCCATCACCACGCGCCTTGACGAATTTCATGCCAAGAATAATTGCATCAAGCTCATCGTGGTCGAAATGCAACGGCGGCAAAAAGTAACCTTTTTCCAACTGATAGCCAATGCCGCCTTCGCCGCGAATTGGCGCGCCCATCGATTGCAGCATGGCCATATCCCGATAGATGGTGCGAAGGCTCACCTCCAGTTTTTCAGCCAATGCATGGGCAGGCATCGGGCGGCTGTGAGATCGAAGCTCATCAAGTATGGAAAACAGTCTGACAATTCGCATTAAATAACCCTGACATGAACTGTCAGGGTATGTCCAGTAAGCATGGCTGGTTCAATCGGGCCGCAGCCTGCCTACGCAATATAAAACAATCGGAGACTTTAATGATAAATCTAACTTCAACTTTGGCGATGTCCATATTAGCAAGCGTTTTAGCTGTGGGAGCGTCGCCTGCCAGTGAACCGGTATCGGTTGAATGGGCTCCGTTTATCAAGGCCGATAATGTGACAGACCCGCAGCTGATTGAGGCGGCAGACAAGGTTAATGTGGACTTTCTGGTTAAGCAAAAGGGATTTATCAGCCGCGAACTGGTGAAAAAAAGCGATCATGAATACGCAGATATTCTTCATTGGGCAACCAAAGAAGACGCTGTTGCAGCATCGGAAAAAATCAAGGACTGTGAAGTTTGCAGTGCCTATTTTAAGTTGATGGATTTTGAATCCAGTGCCACGGCCGGCGCCGGTTTTTCGCATTATAGCATTCTGAAAAAATGGTGATTGGTGCGCAATAACTGGCCCCATCAACAGGGCAAATCCCTATATCGCAGGGGGCGAAATCAATTCAGAGCGATTCAATTAAATGATGAAAAGCTTTAAGCATCTAATTATTAATCCATGACCTCAAATTTCTGATCCATCTTGTAGGGGAAAAGTTTTGGGTCCATGATTGTGCTATGGTCGACATAGCTTTGGAAGTGAACCGCACAGTTAATTTTGTCAGACATAATCACGGCATATTGAGCCGGGGCTTCAAAACAACTCTGCTGGCCGGTGCGGCCCCGTAGATACGGCTCAACCCGATGTTGATTGCCGGAAATTGTCGCACAGGGATAACCTCCCCAGCTTCCTGCGGTGGTAATATGGCAGTGGCCGGCAAGAATCTGGATAATATCTGCCTGGCTTTCATGAAGAATTTTCAGAAGCTTTTCGGGCTCTGCTAGTCTGTAGGTATCGACGGGCATCTGCAATGCGCAGGGGTTGTGGTGCAATAAAAGAATAACTTTCAGGTCCTGTACCTTCGCATCAGCCAAACATTCAGCGGTCCAGGCAAGACGTTTAGCGCACAGGCCGCTGCGCAACACGCCGGGTTCCGAGGTGTCCAGCATAATAATTCTGTGGCCCTTTATGTCCTCATATCCTTGAACGAATAGGTTATCGTCAAGCATCGGATGTTTGGCCTGCTCCAAATAAACATTGCGATCATCGTGATTACCCAACATGACACGTTGTGGTAAATCGCTAGCGGCACGAATTGCGTCAAAAACAGCATAGGCGTCTGCATCGGCTTTTTCGGTAATGTCACCGGCAAAAACAATTAGATCTGCGTCCGCATGAAGATTGTTGACGCTCTCAATTGCCAGCTTGAAACGTGGCGCTGTGTCCAACCCGCGTTTTATTTCGCCTTCCGGTAACAAATGAATGTCACTCATGACAATAAGTTTCAAAAGGCCGTCGGTGTATGAACTCAAAATGTCGGCCCTTCGTCAATGTTTCTTTAGTGCTGCTCGAGCCTGCAAGTAATATGCTTGTCGAAACTCTTTATCAAGAACGATAGCCACCGAATATCAAATTGCTCAATGAGCCAAAACAGAGCCATTCAATTTTCTCCAGGCATCCTTTAACGCCACCCACGAAATTAGCAATACTGAGCGGCTTGGCAGAGGGCGGTTTTCCCCACAAGAAATCCACCCCTGCAGCAACACCGATATGCAAGCGCCGCTGTCGGCTCAAACACCAATCGCACCTTCGGCGTAATCATTGGCAAATTCAGCCGTTGGTTCGGTTGGTTTGATCACATCAATCAGCACACCATTGGGATCGCGGATGATAAAATGCCGTTGGCCAAAATCTTCATCCCGCAGGGTTTTGGCAATGGAAAGTCCGGCTGTTTTAAACTCTTCATAAAGCGCATCGGGGTCTTCCACTTCGAAGTTTAGTAGCATTCCGCTAACCGGCGCGCGTGAACCCTCAGGCACGGTTTCATGATCATATTGCAGAATTGCTAGATTGACGCTCGCATCATTTTCGGCCTGCAAATGGACATACCAGTCGGAAGTGAACAACGGTTTGAAGCGGAAATGCGCCTGATAGAACGAAGAAGTGCCCGCAACATCAAGGGTTTGTATTACTGGATAGTAACTGGTGATTTTCATTGTACTTGCTCCTTTTGCAAAAAACATACATACTGCATGTGAATCAATATAAACATACAGGCTGCATGTATGCAACAGAATTCTACCAACTTAAATCAGGATCGAACTGATCGTACCAAAACATCGCTCAAACTGGCGATGCGAGAACTTGCCCTCGAACTGGGCTTTGCCGGTGCATCCACGCCGGCGATTGTTAAGCTGGCGGGGGTCACACGAGGCGCGCTCTATCACCATTATTCCGACAAGCGAGAACTTTTTAAAGCCGTAGTAGAAGATGACTGCAAGGCTGTTGCCAATGAAATAAACCGCCAACGCAAAAATGAGCGGGGCTCCCTGCGGGCTTTAAAGGACGGGGCGAAATCGTTCATTACTGCGATGGCTGAGGACGGCCGCGCCCGGATCATTCTCATTGAAGCGCCATCGGTGATTGGCAGAGAAGAACTGATGGAGATTGAAGATCGATATGCCCGCGGTCAATTGCGCACAGCGCTGAAGGCTGCCACCGAAAGCGGCGTGATGGAAAAACTACCAATGGATATTTTAACCGAGCAGCTTAGCGCAATGTTTGATAGCGCATCGCTCGATGTCGAAAACGGCAAATCGACCGATCAGGTGCTGACCGTCGTGCACAGAATTCTTGAAGGCCTGTGCATTCAAAGATAGTTAGGTCCTGGCCCTAGGCTGTTTTACATTAAAAGTGGAAACAGTCAGGCTTCAAATGGAGCCCGGCACTTTGTGCCGCGCCCACGCTGGCCGGGCGAAGCACGAACTGCCGTGAGTGAAATAAATTA
>Ga0256839_1004834_pt1 | contig 12859 bp, 15 predicted proteins | sample 354166metaG_FD_185968 | JGI IMG/M metagenome (GOLD analysis project Ga0256839, IMG submission 185968) | Hydrothermal vent microbial communities from Mid Atlantic Ridge, Atlantic Ocean - 354-166 | ecosystem: Environmental > Aquatic > Marine > Hydrothermal vents | place: Atlantic Ocean: Mid...
CGACGTCTTCAGCCCCGTCCGCCCCGACCTGTTGGAAAAGTTCGGTGGCTAGCGTGGTGCGCGGCAAGGCGGTGCTCGTCACCGGGGCCAGCCGCGGCATCGGCGAGGCGGTGGCGCGGGCGCTGGTCTGGCGCGGCGCCAAGGTGGGCCTCTTCGCGCGCGGACGCGAAGCCCTCGAGGACCTGGCCCGCGAACTCGTCTACCCCGAGTCGGGCGGCGCCGCAATCGCCCTGCCCGGCGACGTGACCCGACCGGGCGACCTGGTTGCGGCGGTGGAGCGCCTCGAAGCCGCCTTCGGCCCCGTCTGGGCGCTGGTGAACAGCGCCGGGGTGGGGATCTTCGGCCCGATCTGGGAGCTCTCCGAAGACGACTGGGCGCGGGTGCGCGCAACCAACCTCGACGGCGCCTTCTACGCCATGCGCGCCGTCCTCCCCACGATGCTGCGCGAGCAGCGCGGCACCATCGTCCACATCGGCTCGCTGGCGGGCCGCTACGCCTTCGCCGGGGGTGCGGCCTACAACGCCAGCAAGTTCGGCCTGCTGGGCCTGGCCGAGGCCAGCCTGCACGACCTGCGCCCCCGGGGCGTGCGCGTGAGCACGATCCTGCCGGGCTCGGTGAACACCACCTTCTCGAGCTCGCGCGCCGACGCCGACTGGAAGATCCAGCCCACCGACGTGGCCGAGACCGTGCTCTACGTGCTGGAAAGCGACACCGGGGTGATCCCCAGCGTGATCGAGCTGCGCCCACGGCGCAGCAAACCCCCAAGCTAACCCGCCGCCCGTGCCACAATGGGCCCGTGGAGTTCTGGGTCTGGCTCGGCACCCTCGCCTTCGCCGCGGGCGGTGCGCTCGAGGGCGTGCAGCGGCGCTACGACCTGGTGGGCGTGCTGCTCGTCGCCAGCATCACCGCCGTGGGCGGCGGCTCGGTGCGCGACCTCGTCGTGGGGCGGCTGCCGCCGGCCTCGCTATCGGACGAGGCGTTGCTCTGGGCCGTGGCCCTGGTGGGCGCGGGGGTCTTCTTCCTGCACCGCGCCGTGCGGCGGCTGGGGCGGGCGCTCTACCTGCTCGACACCCTGGGCCTCGGCGTCTTCGCGGCGCTGGGCGCAGCCAGCGGGCTCGAGGCCGGCCTCGGCTTCTGGGGGGTCGTCTTCGCGGGGACGACGAGCGGCGTCGGCGGCGGGGTGCTGCGCGACCTGCTGACCCAGCAGGTGCCGGGCGTCTTCTACCGGGCCGGCGACTGGTACGCGACCGCCGCCGCGGGCGGGGCCGCGCTCTACTACCTGCTCGGCCCCGGGCCCTACGCCCTGGCGGCGGCCGCGGCGGCCGCGGTGCTGCTGCGGCTCGGCAGCCGCGCGCTGGGGCTGGTGCTGCCGACGCCGCGTTAGGCGACCGCCAAAGAAAAAAGGCGGACCGGGATTCCGCCTATTGACATGCTCAGTATACCACGACATGCAGGTATGCACCAGGAGATGCATCCGCGCGCGTTAAAGCGTGGGCACGACCACGGAAAAACCGCCGCAGACCGGCGGTTTTTCCGGTCGCGGCGGGGGCCTACTGGACGGTGCGCTCGCCGCGGCTGCGCTCGCGGTCCGCGGCGCGCACCCGCGCCGCTACCTCACGGAAACCGACGAGGCGGTCCTGGCCGGCATCGTAGAGGTGCAGGTCGGCGAAGGCGATCTTGAAGGCGTCGCCGAGGGTGACCGTGGGGGCGGCCTTCATCAGCTCGATGCGGTCGTGGGCCTCCTGCAGGCGGTAGTTGGGGATCTTCGGGGCCAGGTGGTGCACGTGGTGCAGCCCGATGTTGCCGGTCAGCCACTGCAGCAGGCGCGGCAGCTTCAGGTAGGTGCTGCCCTCCATCGCTGCCTTCAGGTACTCCCAGCGGGGGTCGGGCTCCCAGTAGGCGTCTTCGAACTGGTGCTGAACGTAGAAGAGGAAGATGCCGAGCATCGCCGCGAAGTACTGGACGGGCAGGTAGACGAGCAGGAAGGCCTTCCAGCCGAAGACGGCGAAGACGAGACCCACCAGGCCGGCCAGCGCCAGGTTGGTCCACCAAACGCTGGCGCGCACCTTCGGCTTGTCGCTGCCGTAGCCGAGGGGGAGGCGGTAGCTGAGCATGAAGACCCAGATCGGCCCGATCAGGAACATCACGAAGGGGTTGCGGTAGACGCGGTAGCTGAAGCGCTGCCAGGGGGTGGCCGCCAGGTACTCCTCGGTCGTCATCGTGTAGATGTCGCCGACGCCGCGCTTGTCGAGGTTGCCGCTGGTGGCGTGGTGCCGCGCGTGGGCGTGCTGCCAGTAGCCGTAGGGGGTCAGGGTGAGCACCCCGCTCACGAAGCCCAGCACGTCGTTGGCGCGGGGGTTCTTGAAGAAGGAACCGTGGCCGGCGTCGTGCTGCAGGATGAAGATGCGCACCAGGAAGAAGGCGGCGGCAAGGTCGAGCGCCAGGGTCAGGCCCCAGTGCACTTCGAGCGCACGGTAGGCCAGGTACCACAGGGTCAGGAAGGGCAGGTAGCTGGTCAGCACCTGGCCGAGGCTGCGCCAGAGCTGCGGCCGGGCGAAGGGGCGGACCAGGGGCACCCAGTCCGCAGGCTTGACTTTTTGCTGTGGGGATTCGTTCATGAAAAACTCCAGGCGCCGAAGCGCGGGCCGGATGGCTTGTCGTAAGTATAGCCACTTTTGCAGGCGGATGGTGGGGATCGTATGATAGCTTTCATGGAAACAAACCCGCTCATTGGCGCCTTCCTCGTCGCCCTGGGGATGATCGACGCCCTGATCGGGGTCGTCCTGCGCGCGCGGGTGCCGGCCTTCGCCCGCGTCTACCCGCTCTGGATCGCCTCGTCCCTGGTCCTCGCAGGGGTCGGCGTCTGGTTCCTGGTAACGTAGGGGCATGCCGCTCCGACGCGTACTGGCCCTGCTCCTTCTCGTGGGGGCGTGGCTCTACCTGGGCTATCTGGTCTGGCAGGGGAACCCCCCCGTCAACGCCTTCATGATCGCGCTCGGCTTCTCGGTGATCGCGGGCTTCCTCTGGGGCCCCAACCCGCCCGAGTCGTGAGCGCGCCGCCCTCGCTCTGGATCGTGGCTTCCGGCAGCGGCGAGGTGCGCCGGGCCGACTGGCCCGCGGGCGGCCTGGCCGGGCTGGCGCCGCGGCTGGTGGCCGTCTGGCTGGTGGTGGGGGGCGGGGTGCGGTTCGTCGTGCGCGCCGGAACCGGCCCCTGGCCCGCCCCCGACCCGGGGGCCCCGGGCGGCCCCGAACGCTGGGCGCGCGAGGACGCGGCCCGCTTTTCGGGCCGGGTGCGCTACCGTATCGTCACCCAAGACCCCTGGATGACGCTCGACGAGGGCTTCTTCCTGCCTGGGCAGCTGGGCCTAGGCGGCTCCGCCTAGCCCTGTGCAGACGCCGCGCCGGCCAAACCCAGCCGCTCGGCGTCGGCTTGCATGGCCTCGAGCACGAAGCCGACGTGCTCCCACAGCTCCACACCCAAGAGCTCCGCGCCGCGTTTGACCATCTCGCGGTCCACCCCGCGGGCGAAGGACTTGTCCTTGAACTTCTTCTTGAGGCTCTTGACCGTGAGGGTGTGGATCGAACGGTCGGGGCGCACGTAGACCGCGGCGGTAATGAGGCCGGTGATCTCGTCGCAGGCGTAGAGGACGCGCTCCATCAGGGTCTCGGGCTCCACGCCGCTTCGCTCGGGGGCGTGGGCGCGCACCGCGCGCACGATCTCGGCGGGCCATCCCAGCGCCTCCAGATGGTCCGCCCCCTTGTTGGGGTGGGTCTCGGGGTGCTTCTCCCAATCGAAGTCGTGGATCAGCCCGGCGATGGCCCAGGTTTCCTCGTCCTCACCGAACCTGCGGGCGTAGGCGCGCATCGCGGCCTCGACGGCGTACATGTGCCGCCGCAGGGACTCGGACGGGGTCCAGGCGTGCATCAGCTCGAGGGCTTCGTCGTAGGTGGGCATGCTTAAATATACCGCCGGCCCCAGGGGCCGGCGGTGGCTGCGGAGGACCGGTCAGCGGGAGGTGTCCACCAGACCGAGCTTCCACACCACGGCGTCACGGCTCGTACCGTCCCAGCTCCATCCCCCAACGTAGACCGCGTTCTGAGTGAGCACCAGCGCGGTGCCCCAGTCGTCGCCGTAACCGCCGGCGGCGTTGTCGAAGGTGCAGGGACCGCCGCCGCAGAAATGGGGATCCAGCTCGCCCGAGGGCAGCAGCCGCCAGACGGCCATGTCGAGGTCGCCGGCGTCGCTCGTCACACCACCGACCAGCCAGTAGCGGCCCTGTTCGTCCACGGCCAGGTCAACCAACCCGTCGTGGTAGTTGGCCGGGGAGGTTCCCTCGAGCACGCGCAGACCGTTGCTGCCAAACTCCGGGTCGAGCGTTCCGTCGGGCGTCAGCCGCCACAAGGCCAGGTGGGGAACGCCGGCGATGCTGGCGTAGCCGGCGACCAAGACCTTCGCACCGTCCAGGGCCAGCGCCAGGGCCGCACCGCTGCCTTCGGGGGTGGGCAGCTCCACCCGGCCGCCGGCGAAGGTGGTGTCGAACCCTCCTTCCGGACGCAACTTCCAGACCAGGGGTTGGTGGGTTCCGTAGCCCTCGCCCACCGCCAAGGGCGCACCGCCCGGGAGGATCGCTAGATCGCTGACGTACTCCATGGAGTGTGCAGGATCGTTGAAAACTCCGTCGCCGTCGAAGTTCGTGTCGGGGGCGCCGTCGGCCTGGAGGCGCCAAACCGCCATGGTGTAGTCGCTCGCGGACGAGCCCACGCCGCCGGCCATCCAGTAGCCGCCCGCGTCCTTGGATACGGCGTGGACAAAGTCGTGGTAACCCGCGGAAACCAGGTCCGACACCACCGCCTTTCCGCTCGCGAAGGTCGTGGGGTCCAGCTCGCCGTCTTCAGCGAGCGCCCAGAGCACGGCGTCGAGGTCGCCGGCAGCATTCTTGCCCCCTCCGGCCAGAAGGAAGCCGCCGGGTCTGCCCAGCGCATCGAAGATGATGTTGGCCTGCCCTCCCCCTGCTGCGTCGGCGTCCTGAAAAACGCCGGACGCTGCAAAGCCGGGGTTGGACGCGCCTTCCGGGGTGAACCGCCAGGCCGCGGCGACCCAGCTGTTGGAAGCGGAAATCCAGCACGTTGGGTCGGCCGCCGCGCAGCCATGGCCCGCGAGCAGGATCCCGTCCGCATCCACGACGATGGCGTAGGCCGCGTCACCCGAACCCGCCGCGCCGGCATCGGCGGCCACGGCCACACCGCCGCTGCCAAAGGTTCCGTCGAGCTCGAGTGTTTGGTTGGGCGGCGGCTGCGTACCGCAAGCCGCCAACACCAGCAGCAGGCCCAGGGTCTGGAAAACATAGCGGTTCTTCATCGCGTTACCTCCGGCTTCATCCTTCCAGGGTCAGCGTCACATGCGCGTCACAAGCCGGGGACCTTAGGATGGAGGCATGTGGATCGGATTCGGTGAAGACGCCCACCGGCTCGAACCGGGCCGGAAGCTGCGGCTGGGAGGGGTGGAGGTCGCCACCGACCGCGGACCGGTGGCCCACTCCGACGGCGACGCTCTTCTGCACGCGGTCGCCGATGCGGTGCTGAGCGCCGTCGGCGCGGGGGACATCGGCGAGGTCTTTCCCGACACCGACCGGCGGTGGGCGGGGCTTGCGGGGGCCGAGCTGCTCGAGCGGGTGCTCGAGCTCGCCGGCGCCCACCCGCTCGCCTGCGAGCGCCCCCGCTGCGGCCGGGTGCGCCAGGTGCGCGCGGTGGTGACGCTCGACCGCCCCAAGCTGGCCCCTTACCGCGAGGCGATGCGCCGGCGCATCGCCGAGCTGTGCGGGCTCGAGCCCGCCGACGTAAGCGTGGCCTTCAAGACCAGCGAGGGGCTGGCCCCGGAACACGTGCAGGCGCGGGCGCTGGTGGTGCTGGAGGAGGCGTGAGCCGCCTCTTCGGCGTGGACGCCTTCACGGACCGCCCCTTCGCGGGCAACCCCGCGGCCGTCTGCGTGCTCCCCTCACCCGCGGACCCGGCCTGGATGCGGGCCCTCGCCCGGGAGATGAACCTATCGGAAACGGCCTTCCTCTGGCCCGAGGGGTCCGCCTGGCGGCTGCGCTGGTTCACCCCCAAGACCGAGGTGGACCTCTGCGGCCACGCCACCCTGGCGAGCGCCCACGTGCTCTGGCGCCACCTCGAGCACCCAGAGCCGCGCCTCGCCTTCGAGACCCGGAGCGGACGGCTCTACGCGACGCGTGAGGGGGCGCGGATCGGCCTCGATTTCCCCGCGCCCGAGCCCGAAGCGGCCGCCGCTCCCGAGGAGCTTGCGGCGGCGCTGGGCGGGGTGCGGCCGGTCTGGAGCGGCCGCTCCGAGGACGACTGGATCGTGGTGCTCGAAAACGCGGCCGCGGTGCGGGCGCTCGAGCCCGACTTCGCGCGCTTGGCGAAGCTGCCCGCCCGGGGCGTGGTCGTGAGCGCCCGCGACGAAAGCGGCGCCCACGACATCGTCTCACGCTTCTTCGCGCCCGCGCTGGGGGTGAACGAAGACCCGGTCACCGGCTCGGCCCACGCGCGCATGGCGCGCTACTGGGCCGCGGCGCTGGGCAAGGACCGCCTGCGTGCCTACCAGGCCTCGGCCCGCGGGGGCGCGCTGGAGCTGCGCCTGCGCGGCGATCGGGTGGAGTTGTGGGGAACGGCGGTTACGGTCTGGTCGGGACGCGTGGAGGCCGGCCCGGGCTAGCCGTAGTGCCCGGCGAAGGCCTGGGCCATGTCCCAGCTGCCCCACTCGAGGCGCAGGATCTCGCCGACGAGGGCGTGCACCCGCTGACGCTCCGCATCGCTGGCGGCCAGCCACGCCTCCTCGGCCACTTCGGCGAGGTCGTGCAGGTAGGCGTGGAACTCGGGGGCCGTCCAGTGCTCCACCAGGTCGACGAAGGGGCCGCCGCTGGGTGCGGCGCTGCTCCAGGCGTCGTGGAAAACGCGGTTGACCGCCCACAGCGCGACGACGCTGACCGGGTAGGGCTCCTGATCCAGGAGGCGCAGGAAGGCCAGGTAGCGCTCCCGCGCCGGGTGAGCGGGGGCGGCGGGGTCGATGGGCTGGATGGCCATCCAGTCGAGATCCTCGACGATGCTCACCAGACCGTGGGCGAGCACAAGCCGGTGGGCGCGGGGGGCGCGGGGCACCAGGCGCGCCTGCAACTCCAGCAACCCCTCGACGAAGTGGTAGTTCTGCTCCATCCATGCGTAGACGCTGCGCTCGGACACCTCGCCGCCGCGCAGACGCTGCAGGAAGGGGTGCCCCAACAGACGCTCCCATTCGTCCCAGTGCGCATCCCGTAGAGCCAGCAGGTGCTTCATCGTTCCAAGTCTACCGCCGCTCTTCCGGCGGCGCGGTGCAGGCGAACAAGAGGTCCTCGACCTCCTGCAGGTAGGCGTCCTTGGGCACGAGCTCGATCCCGCGGGCACCGCGCGCCGGATAGTAGGGGAGGTCGAGCGAGAGCGGCGTACGCGCCTGTCGGCGCTCCCAGACCCAGGCCGGCGCGCGGTGCGTCCAAACCCGCACGCTCCGCGACCACCCCTCGAGCACGCCCGTCACCCAGGCGGCCTGCCACCAACGGCGCATGCCCCCAGTCTACCGCGCGGCCCGCATCAGATCGGTGAGGACCCGGCGCCCGAGCTGTTCGGGGTCGACCTGGAACGCCCGCCCCCGGGCGGTGCGGGCCAGCTCGCGCACCCGCGCCAGCGCCTGGGGTTCGTCGTCAAGCATGTAGACGTCGAGCTCCGCGCCCGCCCGGCGCAGGCGCGCGGCCGCCGCGCGCGTGGTGCGCTCGATTTCGGGGTCGCGCCCCCACGCGTTCTTGTAAACCCGGCCGTCGGGGCGCAGCACCGCGGTGGGACGGCCGTCGGTCACCAGCACCGCCCGCCGGCGCACGTCGCCCTGGCGACGCAGCCATTCCCGGGCGGCCTCGAGCGCCGCAGCGGTGTTGGTGTGCGAGGGGAGGGCGTGCAGGAAGGGAAGGCGCTCGGGCGCCACCGGTACGGCGACGTCGTGGAAGCAGACGACCCGAAGGCGGTCGCCTTCGCGCCCCAACCAATGGTGCAGCGCCAACGCCAGCCGCTTGGCGGGACCGAAGCGGTCGACCCCGTACAGCACCATCGAGTGGGAACAGTCGAGGAGCAGCGCCACGGCGGAGCGGCGGCCGCCCTCGCCCTCGCGCACCCGCAGGTCGGCGAGCGTCAGCCCGCCCCGCAGCAGCCCCGCCTTCAGGGTCGCCGCGGCGTCGAGCTGCAGCGGCTCCCCCCAGCGCCAAGGCCGCTCCGGGCCGTGGGGCTCGTGGGGCCCCCGCATCCCGGTGCGGGGCCAGGCGCCGCCGGAGGGGCGTGCGTGCGGCAGCAGCGCCCGCAAAGCCCGCAGCGCCGCCAGGCGCAGCAGCTCGGGGTGGGCCTGGAGCCGCAGCTCCCCGCCGCCTGCCCGCTCGATCCACCCCCGGTCGCGCAGGAACTCCAGCGTCTTCGCCGCGGCGGCCCGGGGGTCGGCCTCCCCCGCCTCGCGGGCGACGCGCTCCAGGGCCCGCCGCAGGCGATCCTCGTCGGCAAGCGCCTCGGGCTCGGGCCGGTCGCCCAGGCGCAGCAGCGCTTCGGCGGCCAGGGCCAGCGCCGCGGCCGGCGGCGGCCCCGCGCCCTCCCGGGCCCGGGCGTAACGCACCCGCACGGTTACTTCACCTGTTCCACCCAGACCATGTTCGTCGAACCGCGGACGCCAAAGGGCACCCCCGCGGTGATGACGATGCGGTCGCCCACATCGGCCAGCTTCGCGCTTTTGACGAAGTCGACGGCCTCGGCGACCATCTCGTCGGTGCTCGTGGGGTCGGGCGCGGTGGCCGTGTAGACCCCCGAGGCCAGCACCAGCTGCTGGCGCACCCGGGCGTTGGGCGTGAGCGCCAGGATGGGCACCCCGGGGCGGTAGCGGGCCACCCGCCACAGCGAGGAGCCCGACGCCGTGAAGACGACGATCACCTTGGCCGGCAGCGACTCGGCGACCTCGGTGGCCGCCAGCGCGATCGCGTCCTGGGTGTTGTGTTCGGGCTCGGGCCGCAGGATCCGCTGGGCGTTCTGGTACTCCGGGGAGCCCTCTACGGCGCGGGCCACCCGCGCCATCATGGCCACGGCCTCGACCGGGTACTCCCCCACCGCGGTCTCGGCCGAGAGCATCACCGCGTCGGAGCCGTCGAAGATGGCGTTGGCCACGTCCGAGGCCTCGGCGCGCGTGGGGCTGGGGCTGTGGATCATGGACTCGAGCATCTGGGTGGCCGTGACCACCGGCTTGCCCGCTGCGCGGGTGCGCCGGATCAGCCGTTTCTGCACGATCGGCACCTCCTCGGGGGGCATCTCCACCCCGAGGTCGCCGCGGGCGACCATGACGCCGTCGGCCTCGGCCAGGATCTCGTCGAAGCGCTGCACCGCGCCCGGTTTCTCGATCTTGGCCATCAGCTTGGCGTCGTGCCCCAGGCGGTTCATGTAGTGCCGCGCGAGCAGCAGGTCGTCGCGGCTGCGTACGAAGCTGACCGCGACCCAGTCCACCCCCAGCTCGGCCCCCAGCGCCAGGTCCTCGATGTCCTTGTCGGTCATCGCCGGGATCGAGAGGTCGGCCCCGGGGATGTTGATCCCCTTCTGGTCCGAGAGCACGCCCCCCACCTCGACGACGGTGTGAATCTCGCCCGCCGCGTGGTCGACCCGATCCACCCGCAGCCGCAGCCGCCCGTCGTCGAGCAGCAGCACCTGGCCCGGTTCGACGTCGCCCACCAGCCCCTTGTAGCTCACCGAGACCCGGTGCTCGTCGCCGGTGACGTCGGCGGTGGTGAGCACGAAGGGCTGGCCCGCCTTGAGCACCGCCTTCCCTTCGGCGAAGCGGCCGACGCGGATCTTGGGCCCCTGCAGGTCCTGCAGGATGGCGACGGGCCGGGCGGCGTGCTCCGCGGCGGCGCGCACCATCTCGACGGTCTCGCGGTGGTCCTCGGGGCGGCCGTGGCTGAAGTTGAGCCGCACCACGTTGAGCCCAGCCCGAATCATGCCCGCGAGCACCTCGGGGTCGCGCGAGGCGGGCCCGATGGTGGCGACGATCTTGGTGCGCTTAGAAAGCATCGTACCCCAGGAAGCGGGCGGCCGCGCCCAGCGCCTCCTCGATGCGCAGGAGCTGGTTGTACTTGGCCAGGCGGTCGGAGCGCGAGGCGGAACCCGTCTTGATCTGGCCGGCGTTCACCGCCACCGCCAGGTCGGCGATGTAGCTGTCTTCGGTCTCGCCCGAACGGTGCGAGATCACCGTGCGGTAGCCGCTGCGGTGCGCCAGCCGTACGGTCTCGAGCGTCTCCGAAAGCGTCCCGATCTGGTTGAGCTTGACCAGGATAGCGCTGGCCACCCCCTCGCGAATGCCGCGCACCAGGAACTCGGGGTTGGTGACGAAGAGGTCGTCGCCGACGAGTTGCACCTTCCCCCTGAGGCGCTCGGTGAGCTGCTTCCAACCCTCCCAGTCGTTCTCGTCGAGGCCGTCCTCGAGCGAAACGATGGGGAAGCGCTCCACCCATTCGGCCCAGTACTCGACCATCTCGTCGCTACCGAGCACCTTACCCTCGGCCTCGAGGTGGTACTTGCCGTCTTTGTAGAACTCGCTCGCGGCCGGGTCGAGGGCGATCGAGATCTCCTCCCCCGGCTTGTAGCCGGCGGCCTGAATGGCCTCGAGCAGCACCTCGACGGCCTCCTCGTTGCTCTTCAGGTTGGGGGCGAACCCCCCTTCGTCGCCCACGTTGGTGCCGTAGCCGCGCTTCTTCAGCACCCCCTTCAGTGCGTGGAAGGTCTCCACCCCGTACCGCAGCGCCTCGCGAAAGCTGGGGGCTCCCGCAGGCACGAGCATGAACTCCTGAAAGTCCACGCGGTTGTCGGCGTGCTGACCGCCGTTGATCACGTTCATCAGCGGCACCGGCAGGGTGACCCCCTGAACCCCGCCCAGGTAGGCGAAGAGCGGCAGCTCCACGGCCTCGGCGGCGGCGCGCGAAACCGCCAGGGAGACCGCCAGAATGGCGTTGGCTCCCAGGTTCGCCTTGTTGGGGGTGCCGTCGAGGTCGAGCATCGCCCGGTCGATGCCTTCCTGGTCGAGGGCGTTCATCCCGATGATCTCGGGGGCGATGCGCTCGTTCACGTTGGCGACCGCCTGAAGCACCCCTTTGCCTCCGTACCGCGGTCCGCCGTCGCGCAGCTCCACGGCCTCGTGTTCACCGGTCGAGGCGCCCGAGGGCACCATCGCGTGCCCGATCTGCCCGCCCTCCAGCGTCACTTCGGCCTCGACGGTGGGGTTGCCGCGGGAGTCCAGGACTTCGCGTGCGCTTACTTCGACGATTGTGGTCATGGCCACCTCCGCCCCTCAGCTTAAACCCGCAGAGGGACCACGACGGCCAGGTAGCCGGCGTCCTCGGCGTCCTGAACCACGCTGGGGCTGGCCGCCCCCGAGAAGCGCAGGCGCGCCTTGCCGGCGATCGGGCCCAGCGCCCCCTCCAGGTACTCGGCGTTGTAGGCAAGCACCATCTGCGCCTCGCCCCGGGCGTCCACCTCGAGCCGCTCGACGCCACGTCCGTAGTCGCCCTCGGCCACCACCTCGAGCCGCCCGTCCTCGAAAACCAAGTCGACCCGGTGATTGTTGCGATCGGCCAGCACCTTGACGCGCTTGAGGCTGTCCTTGAGGGCGGCGGCGTCGATCTCGGCCTCCAGGGCGAACTCGGGCGGAATCACCCGCTCGTAGTCGGGGAACTCGCCCTCCATCAGCGCCGCGGCCATGCGGAACCCCTCGGCGGCGAGGGTGAGGTGGCCGCCGAGCAACCCCAAGGCGACCTCGCCCTCGGTGCGTTCGAGGACGCGCACGATCTCGTCGACGCTGCGCGCCGGCACGACGAACTTGCGCTCGGCGTCGAGGGCGAGCTCCAGGTCGTAGAGGGCGAGCCGGAAGCCGTCGGAGGCGACGCTGCGCAACCGCGTCGGGTGCAGCTCGAGCTGCACCCCGCGGAAGATGGCACGGTAGTCCTCGCCGCTGGCGGCGTAGCGCACCCGCGCCAGCGCCCGCCCCAGCTCGCGCGCCGGAAGGCGGGCCACGCTCTCGGCCTCGAAGGCCAGCGGGGGGAACTCGGCGGGGTCGGCCGTGGTGAGGCGGGTGGCGAAGGAACCGCTCTCGATCGTGAGCTGCCCCTCCTCGATCCCCAGCTCCACCAGCTCGCCGGGGAGGTTGCGCACCACCTGGCCGATTAGCTGGCCGGGAACCAGGCGGACCGCCTCCCCCTCGACCTCGGCGGGCACCACGAGCTCCAGGTCGAGCTCCCCGTTCGAGCCCTGGAGCCGCAGACCGCCCTCCGCAACCTCGAAGCGCAGGTGGGTAAGGGCAGGGTTGCTGGCGCGGCCTGGGATGATGCGCTCGAGCATGCCGAGCGCTTCGGCAAAGGTGCGTTTGGGCAAGCGAACCTGCATACGTCCTCCGTTCTTAAAGGAAGGTGACGAAGTTCCTTAAGCTTAAAGATACCGTAGTCGTAACCGTAGGGCCTGGGGATACTGTGGAAAAGCCGCTTCGGACCCGCAGGAGACGCAAGGCGTCCTGGGGAGGCCGCTGGGGACAAGCCCCTGCGCTTTGCGGAAAACCTGGGGAGGGCACCGGGCTTCTCCACAGGGCGGCCGCGGCCGCGGTTGTCCACAGGGTCTTCCACAGGCTTTCCCCAGGGTTATAGGCAGGGTTATCCACGGCCGGCCCACCTGCTTTCGAACCCCTCGACGGTGCGGCGCAGCTCGGCGTCCTCCGCGAGCAGTTTGCCGATCTTCTGGGTGGCGTAGAGGACGGTGGTGTGGTCGCGGC
>Ga0256839_1004835_pt1 | contig 12858 bp, 14 predicted proteins | sample 354166metaG_FD_185968 | JGI IMG/M metagenome (GOLD analysis project Ga0256839, IMG submission 185968) | Hydrothermal vent microbial communities from Mid Atlantic Ridge, Atlantic Ocean - 354-166 | ecosystem: Environmental > Aquatic > Marine > Hydrothermal vents | place: Atlantic Ocean: Mid...
GGGCGATGCGCTCGAGCTCCCCCATCGAGTCCACCCCGAGGTAGGGAACCCCGGCCCCAGCGAGCGCGGCCAGCACGCGCGGGGGCTTCACCGGGCCGTTTAAGAGCACTTCTTCGGGCAAGAACCCCGCCCGGTACGCCCGGAAGACCTCGCCAAGCGAAACGGTCTCGGCAAAAAACCCCTTTTCGCGTAGAAAGCGGAGCAGGAAGAACCTGGGGTTCGCCTTGACCGCGTAGAAGAACCGAACCCCGGGAAACGCCTTTCGAAGCCGCTCGGCTTGGGCTTCGATCGCGCCGAGGTCGTAGGCGTAAAAGGGGGTTTCGGCCTCGGCGAGGAGGGATCTCAGGGCTTCGCGAAACCGAGGATCAAGCATCGGCCTTCAGTCTAGGCCCCTGCCAGAGCCCTACCGCCACCATCAAATAGCCTACCAGCATCACCAAAAGGCCCACGAGTACGAGGGTCAAGAGGGCGCCGATGAAGACCACCCGCCCGCCCCGGGCGATGAGCGGCACCCCGCCCACCTCGGCAAGGGCGGCGAGGCCCTTCATCTCCAGATAGGCGCCGTAGACAAACCCCAAAAACGCCAAAAGCGCCATGAGAAGGGCACCCGCACTCGGGGTGAACTTCCCGGTCTCGATCCCGCTTCCCAGGAAAGCCATGCCCATGAGGAAGACACTCGCGAACTGGATCGCACTGGCCCAGAGGTTTAAGGAGAAGACCTCCCGCCGGCCGCTCGCGTTCGCCACGCGCCAAAGCCCGTAGAGGAAGTAGGCCAGTCCAAAAAGGGAAAGGAGCCCAAGGAAAGAGGAGTTCGGGAAGGCTCCGGAGAGAAAGCCCGCCACCAGGCTCGTGGTGTAGCCCACTGCGGCCGCTTGCCATGCCGAGCGGATCGCGTCCACGAAGACCATCCTACCCGGGTTGCGCCCGGGCCGAGGTTCGCCTAGCTTGGGGCGTATGCGGCTCGTTGGCTTAACGGCCCAGTACCGGTGGAACGACTCCCGGCGGACGCCGGCGCGGCACTGGGGGGTGCTCGAACCTTACCTCAAGGCGGTGCGGGCGGTGGGAGGGGCGCCGGTCATCCTCCCTCCCATGGAGGAGGACCGCCTCGAGGCCGCCCTTCGCCGCCTCGACGGGGTGATTCTGACCGGCGGCGGCGACCCCGACCCCGCGCTTTATGGCGAGGAGCCGATCCCCGAGCTTGGCGAGGTCAGCGTCGAACGCGACCGGCAGGAGGTCTTCATCGCCCGCTGGGCGGCGGAACATGGTCTTCCCCTGCTCGGCGTCTGCCGGGGGATGCAGGTGGCGGCGGTGGCGCTCGGGGGCAGCTTGTACCAGGACCTTGGCCGGGCGGGTTTCCGGGACATCGAGCATTATCAGGACTCAGGACCGCCCGCGCTGGCGCACTCGGTCCGACTTCTGAAAAACGGCGTATTGGCTGAGCTTTTCGGGGAGCGCTTCCGCGTCAACTCCTACCACCACCAGGCGGTGAGGGCGCTGCCGGATGGGCTCGAACCGCTGGCCGAGGCGCCGGACGGGGTGCTCGAAGCCGCCCATCTCGTGGGTCACCCCTTTTACCTCCTCGTCCAGTGGCACCCTGAACTCCTCCCCGATCACTGGGGACTCTTCGAAAGGTTGGTCTCAACCCCCAAATAAAAACCCCCGGCAGCTCCGGGGCGCGAGCGTATTCCACGCCGGGGTTGCCGCCGAGGAACTCCCATTTTCGGTCCCTAATGCCATCTTCTCTTCCTTCTCCTAGGGCCTGATGCCGCGTGCTCTGGAATTGGGGCTGGAGGAAGCCCGGTTTCAAATCCCAGAAGGAACGGTTTGAACTCACGCCAGACCAGGCCTTTCTGCTGTCGCGGTTCCTGTTTCAAATCCCAGAAGGAACGGTTTGAACGTTGGCGGCCCAAACACGGGCCGCCCGTCTTTGCTTTGTTTCAAATCCCAGAAGGAACGGTTTGAACTGCAAGCTCACGATCCTCGGCGTCACGCGCGAGGACGGTTTCAAATCCCAGAAGGAACGGTTTGAACCGGGCGCGGGGTAGTCGGTGGCCGTGCCCTCGATGTAGGGTTTCAAATCCCAGAAGGAACGGTTTGAACAAGTCATTGTAGATACGTTTTCGCTAAAGGATGGTTCGTTTCAAATCCCAGAAGGAACGGTTTGAACGCCGGGCCGGGGTGGTACAATCTGGGCGAAAGGGAGGTTTCAAATCCCAGAAGGAACGGTTTGAACGCGGATAAAAAAGACGAAAAGAAATACAAAGCCGCAGTTTCAAATCCCAGAAGGAACGGTTTGAACCATTTTATGCGCTATCGAGCTCTAGTTTGCATATTTAGTTTCAAATCCCAGAAGGAACGGTTTGAACGATGCTACGCGCGGGGGGGTGCACCCCAAGGCGGCTGAGTTTCAAATCCCAGAAGGAACGGTTTGAACCTAGAGCCCCGCGATCTCCTCGACAAAGCGGCGCTCGTGTTTCAAATCCCAGAAGGAACGGTTTGAAACCCAAGGGCGCGGAGGAACTCCTCCTCGTTCTCGAACCGTTTCAAATCCCAGAAGGAACGGTTTGAAACTTACCCTAATCATCTTCCCACCTCCATTGTGCTATCTGCCATTTTCAAATCCCAGAAGGAACGGTTTGAAACCCTTCTTCCTACATCTTGAAGATCTACCCCAAGCAGTTTCAAATCCCAGAAGGAACGGTTTGAAACGCGGCTGCGCTTACGGGAGGGCTCTCGCAGGCGTTTTTCAAATCCCAGAAGGAACGGTTTGAAACGGAGATGCGAACATCAACTCCGGTGGCTGACACGCGGTTTCAAATCCCAGAAGGAACGGTTTGAAACTAGAGGGCCTTCTGAAGAAGGCCAATGTGGACCCGTTTCAAATCCCAGAAGGAACGGTTTGAAACCCTCATGAGAAGCGAGGGGCCGCCCGTTCTCATCAATCTGTTTCAAATCCCAGAAGGAACGGTTTGAAACCGAGGCGCGGATGGGACCATGTGCGTCCCGTGGACTGAGTTTCAAATCCCAGAAGGAACGGTTTGAAACGGAGTGACGACATTTTCGACATCAACGGCAAGGTTCCAGGTTTCAAATCCCAGAAGGAACGGTTTGAAACGCGTAGACCAGGGCGTCCACCTGGTCATCGTGCTCGGGTTTCAAATCCCAGAAGGAACGGTTTGAAACACGGGCGCATCCCGTACTACCCCTACGAACAGACCTTCCAGTTTCAAATCCCAGAAGGAACGGTTTGAAACGGTGGCGGGCCATTCGTTGCCCAGGAGGCAAGCATGAGGTTTCAAATCCCAGAAGGAACGGTTTGAAACGGTCCTCGAGGGGCTCACGCCCCGCTTCGCCTTCTATTTCAAATCCCAGAAGGAACGGTTTGAAACCCTGCGGGCCGAGGCCGCCAAGTACCGGGTCAAGGCATTTCAAATCCCAGAAGGAACGGTTTGAAACATCCTGAGCAAGGTCTTCAGCTTCTTCGGCTCCATCGCATTTCAAATCCCAGAAGGAACGGTTTGAAACCGTGGTGGGCGTAGAGGTCGTGCACGTCGCGGACCTGGTTTCAAATCCCAGAAGGAACGGTTTGAAACGCATAATATCCTATACTCACCAAATACTATAGAATATTGCCCTAATGTCAAGGTTCACGCATTGGGCATACCAATGCTCTTGTGCATCTATGCTATCGGACCGCCAGGAAGAACGCAACTTGCGTCGACCCCCCGGGGTTTTTGCGCTACTGGGGGTCGACGCAAAGCGTTTACAGGATTTGTTCGGGTTCGTTTTTGGATGTGCCGAGGAACTCCTTGGCAAGGCAGGCGTCTCGTTTGATGATGTAGAACCGAACTGCATCCTCTTCAGGCTCGATCACTTTCCTCAGCTCCGCTTTCAGTTCCTCAAGTTGCGCGCGGGTGAGTTCCCCTTCGAGGACGGAGTTTTGTACCCACGTGAGGTAGCGCCGCCCGATCTTTAAGACCTTGACGACGCGTTCAACGTTGACATCGTAGGCCATGACGACATACATGGTTAGCTCCGGTGCCGGAAAGGCTCGTAGGGCTGGTCTCCCAGGAGGTGTTTTTCGATTTTGTAAAGCTCAAGCCGGATCGTTGTACGCCAGGAAACTGATCGCTTGAGCTTGGGGTGTTTGTAGCTCGTTTGCAGGAACTTCTCCCACTCCTCCGTTATCAGGCGATGCCCCTTTTCGTTTAAAAAGACCCCGCCGCCTTCTCTTAAAAAGTGGGAGGGTTGAATCTGGCCCCGGTTGACGAGGCGGAAAATGAGCCTATCCACATAAGAAGGTTTGAGCACGTCCGCTACGTCAAGGTTCAACGTGTGGCGGCGAAAGTTGGTTTCATGCAGATAGCCGATACGCGGGTCGAGGTGTGTCTGGTAGATCTGCCCAAGGATGGCTGTGTAGAGCAGGCTGTTCAGAAAGCTCACAAGGGTGTTGATGGGGCTTTGCGGAGGTCTGCGGGTGCGTTCGTTTAATGCGTACTCCTCGGGGAGAAAGCGGCTCCAGGCGTGGTAATAGACTTCGCGGGCGTTTCCTTCGAGGGCCATGAGCTCGGAGACACTTTTCGCCAGCTGAACCCGTTTTTGAAGCGCGTCTAGATGGGCGAGGGATTTCTTGAGGTCGGCTCCGCGCCGCTGATAATAGGCGAGCACGCGGGACATGTTGACGATGGAGCCCTCTACGAAGCGTCGGGCGAGATCGAGCCTGAGGTTTGGATTCAAGTAGTGCTCGGCCTGTTTGAGGGTGAGGTGGCCGGAGCTTAGGTGTTCGCGGGGGTAGTAGCTGCCCACGTAGTACTCGTAGCGGTTAAAAAAGTGCATGGGTATGCGGTTTTGGGTGAGAAACTCAAGCAGGCGTTTGTTGAACTCGATCTCACCAAAGACGTAGATTTCCGAAACGCGCTTGATGGGGATGGGGCGTTTGCCGTCTTCGGTTTCCAGGAAAAGGGTGTTTTGCCTTCGTGAAAGGCGGCCGGAGCTGAAGATATAGATGGGTTTCATTCTTCTCCCACCCAGCAGAATTCGTAATAAGCGCAACTGGTGCAATAAGGTACCCGCTTTGGGGGCGGCGGTTTTGGTTTTTCCAGGAGCTTTTCGAGCTCCACCAAAGCTTGCTTTACCTCCGCCTCGAGCTCAGGTGTAAGCGCCACCTCGACTACCCGGCGTTCCCGGGGGTAGCGGAGTTCGCCTTTCGCTTCCAGCCCTTCTTCCCTGAGCCGAAGGAGGTAGTAGCCGAGCTGGCGTTTGTGGGAGGTAAGGCCCCGGGAAGAGAGCTTGATCTCGGCGGCCACCAGCACTTCTTCTTCGTTGCGCAGAAAGTCGATCTTCATACCCGGGAGGCTGAGTTCGTGGCGTTCGCGGGGATAGGCGGTGGCGTGTAGCAAGCGGCCGAGGGTAAGCCGCTCGTGGTCCCGCCAGGGCTCGATCGCGTGCCCGAGCAACCAGGCCTGCCGCGGGCAGATGGTGTAGGCCTGGATCAGGGCCCCGCTTACAGGAACTGGGTTTCGATCGCGTTCCGCCATAGGAACCCGGTCTCCGAGTCGTAGTACGCCTCGAGCTCATCCTTCCTTACGAGCAGGTAATCTTCGCGGCCGAAGAGGGACCCCGGCGCGTTTTTGCTCACTCGCTCGATCGGCGGGCTGATGGTGTAGAGGGCGAGGTCGGGTCGTAGCGCCCGCAGGGCTTGCCGACGTGCGCTCGGGTCTTCCTCGGCGAGGGCGGTCTTCAGTTTTTCGAGCACCTCGCTGGCGGAGTCGTCTTGCTCGATGAAGATGGGAATCCTTCGTATTGGATCCCGAATCAAGCGGTAGCAGCAGACGTCGCAGCCCTCGGGGTGGTGGGGGCCGCAATCGCAGGCGGCGGGGTAGCCGCGGCGGCAAAAGCGGCCCGCCTCGAGGGCATCCAGGTAGCCGCGAGCGGCGGCGGTGCTGATCCGGTTTTCGAGTTCGGCATAGTAGGTTTCGAGTCTTTTCCCGAGCTCGAGGTCGGTGATCTCCCCAAGCCCCGCGAAGAACGCCCGGGCGAGGTGCGCGTGGATCTTGCCGTAAACCCGGGAAGCCCGTCCCTCATCGGGGACTAGGGTGAGCGTTCCCACATGCGGGGCAGCGTTTCGGTTGATGCGACCCGCCACCTGAACCACCGCGTCCACCGGCCCGAGCTCGCGAAACCCCTCGGCGAAGTCGAGGTCGAGCCCTGCCTCCACGATCGGGGTGGCGACGAGGGTGAGGGGGGTTTGGGGAACGAGTCTTTTGAGCCTTTCGATGCGATCGCGCCGATCTTTTGGCGTGAGGTTGGTGGAGAGGTGAAAGACTCGCTCGCCCGTGCGTTTCAGTGCGTCGTAGATTTCGAGGGCCCGCGGGATCGTGTTCACCACGATGAGCCGGGAGTGTTGCGCGGGCTCGGAGGGGAGGGCTTCGGCACTGCGGATGCGAACCCGGACCGGGTAGTCGGGGAGGTCGGGGGCGAGCTCGAGGGCCCCTTCCACGAGCCTGGGCTGGGTGGCCGTGGCCAGGACCACCGTGTTTCCCTTCTTTACAAAGGCTGAGAGCAAGCGGCGCACCAGGGGCCAGTCCTCGGCGGGAAAGGCCTGGACCTCGTCCAGGATGAGAACATTGCCCGAGAGCAACCGATGGAGCTTTTTGAGCATGCGGTTTTGGGTGCCGTAGAGGGTTTCAACCACCTGTACGAAGGTGGTGACCACGACTTCGGCTTCCCAGGACTCGGCGAAGAGCAGTTTTTCCTCCACAGGAGTGGTGTCGCTCTCGGCTTCGGGGAGCCGCGCGAGGTGGTGATGGGCGAGGAGCGCGTCGCTCGGAACACCTGCTTTTTCGAGCGTTTCCCGAAAAACTTCGTAGTTCTGCTCGATCAGGTTGACTAAGGGCAGCGCGTAGAGGATGCGGGGGCGCATCCCCCGTTCTTTTTCCAGGCGGGCTCTGAGTTTCAGGGCGAAGTTCAAAAGCGTGAGCGTCTTCCCCGATCCCGTGGGCGCGGTAAGGGTGAGCGCGGCGGGGAAAAGCTTTTCCAGGGGAAGCGTCGTAACTTTCCGGTCTACTTCGGTGAAAAGTCGGTCGCGATGGTGGCTGATCCGGTCGTTTTTGGAGAGGTTTTTTACCTTTGCTTCAGCGGCATCGGGAGGAAGGGTGCGGCGGTCCGGTGGTTTGGCGGAGGCCGCCTGGTGTTTGTCCGCGTCGATGAGCAGGGAAAAGAGCTCGAGCACCTGCCAGTAGGTTGTTTCCTCTTCGAAGGGCGTTTCCCGGAGCCAGGCGGCCACTTTTTCCGGTCCTTCCTCGGCGTAGCGCTCGAAGCTTTTAAGCCAGCCCAGCCTATCGAGCAGGACCCGCGCGGGTTCCCATTCAAGAAGAGCCTTGGTTTGTTCCGCGAGGACGCGATAGGGTTTTTCCGAGGGTGGGGCGGTGAGGTAGGCGGGATCGTGGGGATCGGGGAGGAGGTCCCGGGTGGTCTTCAGGTGGCCGTGATGGCGGGCCACGGCGAGGAAGAGGGGAAGGGCAGGTAGTCCCGCTTTCCTCGCGAGAAATGCGGCGAAGAGCGCGCTCGGGAGGGCGTGGTGGAGTTTGGGCCCGAGTTTGGCCTTGAGCGCCTTCTGTGCCTTGGGGTCTCGTTTTAAGTAGTCCTGAAACCAGGGGGTGGCCTTGTAAAGGTCGTGGGCAAGGCCGGCGAGGCGCGCGGCCTCTTGGAGCGCTGGCGGTGCCCAACTCCCGGCCAGGGCCGCGACCGCTTCTAGGTGGGTGAGGAGGGGTTCTCCCGGCCGGGCCAGAAGCTCATCCGACAAGGCTCCAAACCCCCGACTTGGTGACAAAAACTTCTCCCTCGTAGCGGGCGGCGATCGGCTTGCCCTCGGCCTCGATCACCAGGTCGGCGACGGAAAGGGGCGTGCGGTCCTCTTTGAGCCGGAGGGGGTAACGGTCGGTGAGAAGGCGACCTGAACCCGAGAGCGAGGCGATCGCATCCGCGCGGAGGGGGCCGAGGATCGGCCCCTCGAACGCCTTTTCCTCCTGACCCGTGAGCGCTTCCACCTCCTCCACCTGGGCGAGCGCGTACGCGGGGCCGAGGGAAAGGGGGTAGCGCGGGCGCGCGAGTGCTTCCGCAAGCCGAGGGGCGTCGGGGCCCACCGCCACCACCTCGTAGCGGAGCCGGCCCTCGAGCGTTCGCGGGGCCACGAACTGCAGGGGAATCTGGGTGTGCTCGCCGCCCGCGAGGTTGAGCTCGCCCTTCTTCACCTTGAGGTGGTTCGCCGTCTGCATGAGAAAGCGCCAGGGGGAAAGGGGCCGGACGCTAAAACGAAGCCCCCCGAGGCGCTCGGCGTACTCCGGCCCCAGGCCCATCGCGGCGCCGAGCAGACCGCGAAGCGTGGGCGGCGGGGGAATGGGGTAGGAGAGCGACGAGGAGTTGCTGTAAAAGCGGCGGAACTGGGCGAGCTTTCCGCTGATTACGAAGCGAAGCGCTTGCATGGTCAGCTCACTGGAGACTGCTTCGGAAGTCCTTCGATTCCCTCGGCAGCGAGCTCAGGGTGGCGCCAGACCCGCACCTCTTCTATCGCGTCTTGGATGTTTTGCAGGGCCTCGGCAAGCGGGGTGAGGTCGAGGGTATAGTCGGCGATCGAGCGAACCTTGCGGGCTTCCAGGCCGTCTTTCGGTACAAAGCGCACGTAATCGCGGAGATCGCCGGGGGGTGGGAAGGGGTACGCGCCCTCCCGGTAGCGGACGTGCAAGTAGAGCCTCGGGGTCTGGCCGAGCTTGCTGCGGGTGGTGGCCTCCTCGCTGAGGGCCTTTAAAAGCCCTTCTTCGAGCTGATCGAGGTCCTCGGGCCCAAGCCCGGTGGATTTCCCCCTAGCCGGGGAGACCCGGCCGAAAAACGCGATCAGCGCGTAGTAAAGCCGCCAGTCTTTGCCGAAGGTGCCGTAGTCGCTTTCCCTGCCCGCGAAGTGGGAGGAGATCGTCGAGGACTCCACGATCTCCACCGGGTGGAGGCTATAGCCCCAGGAAAACTGGACCGGGCCGGTAAAGGTGAGCCCCCCGCCCTGGCCCGCCGCCTCGCCTTTGATCGGCATGGTGGCGCCGAAAAGCCGCACGTCGATGAGGCGCTCGAGCAGCCAGGTGATGAACTCGGTGGGCGGCTTTTTGGGGTCCACCCTCTCGCCGGTTTCCCGCTTGTAGTCCTCGGCAAGCGCCTTGAGCCGCTCGTCGGCGGTGACGGTTTCTCCGTCAAGCGTACGCACCCAGATATCGAGGCCCTTTCCCAGCCAGTAGTCCCGGAGGTAGCGCTTAAGCCGCACGTCCGAGACCAGCGCCCGGCCGGTGGCGTAGTCCATGCGGGGCTTGTTTTCCTCGTCGGGGTCGCCGTTGGGGTTGGTCATCTTGGCGTCGTAGAGGAAGAGCAGTTCTCCGTCCAAGAGCTTCATGCTTCTTCACCTCCCTCTTGCCCGGCGGAGAGAATGCGCCGGGTTTCGTACCCGTAGCCGAGCAGGATGTAAAAGGCGTTTTCCTCGTCGGAAAGGGGCCAGGCTCCTTGGTTTTTCGCAAAGATTTCCATCGCCTCGCCGAAGATCGCCTCGCTGTTTGCGTCCCGCCTCCGGTACTCGCCGAGCTTTTCAAAGAGCTCCACCGCGAAGCGGCGAACCTTGGCGGGGGCCATGCCCTGATAGCCGATCTTTTCCAGGATCGGCTAGGATTTTCCCTTCTTGTATTGCTCGCTTGCGACCCGGGCGAGCAACACGCCGAGCAGGAAGAGGGCCGCCCGGGGCCCGTCGAGCCCCAGTTCGGCAATAGGCTCCTGGTAGTCCCTTGTTTCCACCTTCACCGCTTTCACCTCCTCGACCATCCCCGCCCTTTCGAGAAAGGCGAGGAACGCGGCCATCGGGGGGATGAGGAAATGGAGCTCGGGGCAGGCGTTTTCCCGGTTGCAGTTCCGGGTGGCGTAGAGCCCGGGATTTTTCCGGTGGGCAAAACGCAGGATCTCGAGAAAACCCCGAATCCACGCGGTCCGCGACTGGGGTTCCGCCAGTAGGATCTGGCGAAAGGCGTGGAGTGCGGGTTTGAGGTTCGGGCTGCCGCGCTGGTGCCGCAAGGGAAGGAGGTAGAGAAGGCTCCCAAGCCCCCTTAGCCAACGGCCCTCGCCTTCGCCGCCCGGGCGGCCAAAGAGCCTTTGGGCGTGTTCGTTGGCTTCGCCCATCGCGAGGAGCAGCGTGTAGATCCGGGAGGGTTCGACCTCGGGAACCGCTTCCTGAACCTTGACCGCCGACTGGCTCTTTTCGACGAAAAGCAGCGTGAGCTGGGGGAAGCGGGCGTGGTCTTTGAGTTTTTGCAAGAGGGCGGGAACCCGTTCCAGCCGGTCGAGGCCGCGGGCGGCGGCTTTGAGGTCTGCCCCGAGGGTTTCAAGGGCATGAGGCCTTTTCCCCAGGTGGGGGATGAGCAGGGTATCGGACTGGAGCACCCGGGTGGCGAACGTCTTCGCGAGCGTGCGCTCGCCAGCGAGGAGGTTCACGTAGCACCGGCGGCAGACCGCGTAGCTTTGGTGAAAGCGGCTCGGGTCGAGGCCGTAGGCGAAGCTCAGTTTGTCGTTGATATAGAACTTGAGCAGCTTAAAGCGCGTGAAATCCGCGGAAAGGGGCGCTTTTTCGCCGCAAAGGTGGCAGATCCCCTCGGTCGGCTTCTCGAAAGCCTCCGCCACCAGGTCTTCGGTCAAAAACCTGCGGTAGGCGGGGTGCTTCGCGATCGCCTCGCCGTCGATGACCAGGGTGTAGAGTACGCCATCCTTGAGGAGGCCTTCGCGGGCGTGGAGGAGCTCGGCCAGCTTTTTCGCCTGTTCCTTGGGCCTTTTCGCGAGGACCTCCTCCCATTCCGCGGGGGAGACGAGCCCGAGCCGCTCGGCGTGCAAAAGGTAGGCGTAGCGCCGCTCGCTGCCGGAAAGGTCGCCGTCTACGTGGAAGAGCCCGGGGAAGACGCGATCGAGAAGGGCTTTGACCTCGGGGGGCGTGCGGTCGTGCTCGGCGAGGGCGCTCGGGGTTTGCCCGAGCAGGTAGGCGAGGTTGTTGGTGGTCACGCGGATCTGCGGGCGGTTGCCCCGCGCGTTGCCCAGCCAGGCGTATTCGGCGGCGCGGCCTGGGTCGAGCTCGATCGGGGTAAAACCGAGGGCGGGCGGGTCGCTTTGGAGCTCGAGCCTGACAAGCAGGGGGCGATCGCCCTTCTTCTTAGGCCTTGGCAGTTCCTCGATCACCGCCTCGAGCAGGCGGCTTTCGTCCCCGGCTACCGCGGCCTCACCGATTCTCGCGATCTCGCCAATCACGGGCCACCTCCACGAAACCGAATCCCTGGCTCCCGAGGGCGCCGAGCCCGGCGGTAAGGGCGAGCCGGACAAGCTCCGGATGCGCCTCGATCCGGTAGCGCCCCATCCAGCCCTCGACGATCAGGTTGCGGAAGCGTTCGACCTTTTTGTGCTCGGGGCGGGGGTTCGTGGGCTCGATCTTGGCCGGGCTCTGGGCCGCCTCGGTTAGCCCGAGGGCGCGGGCCTTCATTCGCAGGTTTTCCACAAGCCGTTCGGTAAACTCCGGCTCAGGGGCGCCAAAGTAGCGCCGCCGGCCGTTTTCCTTGACGAAGACGGTGATCGGTGCCCGGGCCACGAGGATTGCTCTGGGGGGCGGGGTGGGGATGGGCTCGAGCTCAAGCCCCGCAACCTCGAAGCCAAGGCCCGCAAGGAGCAGCGTTCGGTTTTTGATGAGCCCGAGCGCAAGCTTCTCCATGAGCTCCTCGAGAGGCGAGGCCACCTTCAATGTGAGGGGGCCGGTGACCCGGAAGGTTTTGGTTGCGGTGTCGGGCTGCAGCTTGCCGATGAGCCGGGAGAAGACGAAAGGCTTCCAGTGACCGCGGTCGGTGGCGATGCCCTCCTCGTGAAGCCAGTGGCTTGTTTCCTCGGGCAAAAGGCGGTAGATCAACCCCTGTACGGCCTCGCGGTAGGAAAAGGGCAAATCCCCTGCGGCTTTGGGCACCAGCGTGATCGCGATGCGATGGGTCATGGTTTGACTTTAGGTTAAGGGGTGCCGGGCTCGCGTGAGGGTTATTTCGGACCGGTAGGCTAGAAGCGTGGAAGCACGGGTGGCTTTGATCACCGGCGCCAACCGGGGAATCGGTTTTGCGGCGGCGAAAGCGCTCCTTGCCCGGGGCTACCGGGTCATCCTCTCGGGGCGCGACCGGGCGGCGGTGGAGCGGGCGGCGGCCGAGATCGGCGCCGAGCCTTTAGCCCTGGACGTGACCCGGGCGGAGGATGCCGAGGCCGCGCTTTCCTTCGTTCGGGAGCGCTTTGGCCGGCTGGATGCCCTCATCAACAACGCCGGCGTTCTCCTCGACGAGGGGGTGCGGGGGCTCGAGGTCCCCCTGGAGGCGGTGGCGCGGACCTTCGAGACGAACGTCTACGGGGCGCTCCGCCTGACCCAGGCCTTCGCCCCGATGATGGTGGAACGGCGCTACGGGCGGATCGTGAACGTATCCTCGATTATGGGCTCGCTTGCCCACGCCGGGCCCGGCTACCTCGCCTACCGGAGCTCGAAGGCGGCCCTCAACATGATCACAAGGGTGCTCGCCGCCGAGCTAAAGGGCACCGGGGTGCTGGTGAACGCGGTCCATCCCGGCTGGGTGCGCACGCGGATGGGCGGGCCGGCGGCGCCGCGATCCCCGGAAGAGGGGGCGCGGGCCCTGGTCTGGGCCGCTACCCTGCCCGAGGGCGGCCCCACCGGAGGCTTTTTCGAGGACGAGGGCCGGCCGCTTCCGTGGTAGCTAGGCCGGGGCGCGGTTTTTCGCCTTCCACTCCAGGCCGGCCCAGATGAACGCGTCG
>Ga0256839_1004836_pt1 | contig 12858 bp, 15 predicted proteins | sample 354166metaG_FD_185968 | JGI IMG/M metagenome (GOLD analysis project Ga0256839, IMG submission 185968) | Hydrothermal vent microbial communities from Mid Atlantic Ridge, Atlantic Ocean - 354-166 | ecosystem: Environmental > Aquatic > Marine > Hydrothermal vents | place: Atlantic Ocean: Mid...
AGATAAATCTTGAAACGGTACTTTTACCGCTACCCGCCGGTCCGTCTATGGTTATTTTCATCTTCAAAAGGAAGGAAACTCGGAAGATCCGGAAGAGATACCTTTAAGTTTAAGTTCAAGGTCTGTGGGTTTACTTGCGGCGAGTATGGCAGTCTCATAGTCTATCCATCTCTTCCTGTAAAGCTCTTCTATGTGCTGATCAAAGGTCTGGGTTCCATACGCCGCCCTTCCCCTCTCTATGAGCATGGGTATTTCGTTAAACCTTTCCGGATCAAGAAGCGCCTCTTTTATTGCACCTGTGTTTAACATTATTTCTACCGCAGGCACTGAACCCTTCCCGTCCGCTCTGGGTAATAACCTCAAAGAAAATATGGCTATTAGGGTCTCCGCAAGCTGAATCCTTACCTGATCTCTAACTTCCAAGGAGAACATGCTTATAAGTCTGTTTATGGTTTCCTTAGCGTCAAGGGTATGAAGGGTTGCAAGCACGAGATGACCAGTTTCACTTGCCTGGAGAGCTATCTGGGCAGTTTCTTTATCCCTTATCTCACCGACCATTATCACATCTGGATCTTCCCTTAAGGCGGCTCTCAAACCCCTTGCAAAACTTGAAGTATCTATACCCACTTCCCTTTGAATAATAAAGGATTTCTTATCCTTAAATAGATATTCAATAGGATCTTCTATTGTAACAATAACACACTCCCTCGTTTGATTTATGTGTTCTATTATGGAAGCTAAGGTAGTTGATTTTCCTGAACCTGTAGGACCCGTCACAAGTATCAATCCCTTGGTTTTTTCAAGGGCTACCTTCAGCATAACGGGCGGTAGATTAAGAGTATCAAATCTGGGAATCTCAAAGGGTATGGTCCTGAAAGCCATTCCCGCACTGCCCCTTTGTTTGTAAACATTAACCCTGAATCTGGAAATGCCCGGCAGAGAGTAAGAAGTATCAGTTTCACCGAACTCTTCAAATTCTATTTTCTTTTTAGGACTCCTGCTAAGTACCTCATCAAGGAATAGGGAGAATACTGAATTGTCTATGGGAGGGAAGTCATTTAAGACTTTAAGTTTTTTGTGAATTCTGAAAACGGGCCTTGTACCTATTTTTATGTGTACATCCGAAGCTCCGATTTCTACAGCTTTTTTAAGTATCAGCTGTAGCAAGCCCGGAGACCTCCATTATTTTCCTCTTTATCTCTTCAAGTATATCTTCGTTTTCAAGGAGGAATTTTTTAGCCTGTTCCCTTCCTTGACCCAATCTCAAATCGCCGTAACTGTACCAAGAACCGCTCCTGCTTATTACCCTTTTGTTTACCGCTGTATCAACCAAATCTGATATTCTTGAAATGCCTTCACCGTAAATTATGTCAAACTCCGCCTCTTGAAAGGGAGGTGCAAGCTTATTCTTTACTATCTTTGCCCTGACCCTGTTACCCACCTTTATCTCACCTTCCTTGACATCTCCTATTCTTCTTATCTCAATTCTCATATCCGCAAAAAATTTAAGTGCTCTTCCGCCGGGTGTGGTTTCTGGATTGCCGTAAGCCCCTATTTTTTCCCTTATTTGATTTATGAATATTAAAGCGGTATTGCTCCTGTGGACTATACCCTTAAGTTTCCTCAAAGCTTGTGACATAAGTCTTGCCTGAACGGCTACCTTTGTATCTTCCATCTTACCCTCAAGCTCCTCCTTAGGGACGAGGGCTGCAACGGAATCCACCACGATAACATCAACCGCTCCGCTATTTATGAGATTTTCCACTATTTCAAGAGCCTGTTCTCCGTAGTCAGGTTGAGATATGTAAAGCTCCTCCGTATTTACCCCTATGTTCTTTGCATAGTTCGGATCAAGGGCGTGTTCTGCGTCAATGAATACGGCTATACCTCCGTTCTTCTGGGCCTCCGCTATAACATGAAGGGCAATGGTGGTTTTACCAGAAGATTCATGTCCGTAAAGTTCCGTTATCCTTCCTCGGGGAATACCGCCTATTCCCGTAGCTATGTCAAGGGCTATTGAACCCGTAGATATGGTATCCACCTTTATACCTTCTGTAGCCCTCAAAGGCATTATGGTACCTTTCCCGTACTTCTTCTCAATGTGTGCAATGGATGTCTGGAAAGCTTTTTTCTTCTCCGCACTAATTTTTTCCTCAGTGACTTCCATCCTTATATCTCCACTATCTTGGGTACTACAAAAAATCCCCCTTCCCTTTGGGGTGCATTCCTCAAAGCCTTCTCTCTATCTAAGGTAGTACCAATTATATCATCGCGCATGGGAGTGCTGTCAATATTATGAATATAGGGTTCCACCTTTTCCGTGTCAAGCTCCGACAGCTGGTTTACAAACCTTATAATATCAGCCATTTGAGTGGATAGTTCTTCCAGTTCCTCCTCCTCCAAGTCAAGCCTGCACAAACTTGCCACTCTTTTGACCATATCCTTGTTAACTTCCATTTCTTTATATTATTATAATTGTTTCCATAAAGGGGGCATTTATGGTTTTCACCAAAATTATAGCACTCCCTATCCGAATACAAATATTTCTTCCTCTCTAAACTTTCCTTCAACCAGCTCCCAGCTTCTGTAGGAGGTTACCTTTCCCTTGTTAACGGATAGTATTATGTAGGAAAGATCAGGAAATGCCCTTTCTTCATCAAACTTGGAGGGTTTATCCGGGTGATCGGGGTGGGAGTGATAAACACCTACTATTTCAAGTCCGAATTCTTTTGCCTTGTCTTCCGCCTTCATGTAGTCTTTCGGATCTATTTCGTATCTGTCGTGTTTTCTGTCGGGATTTTTATTGGGCGTTTCGTAAGCACCGAATACTGTCCTTACATTGCCATCCACTTTTCCAAGCAGAAGACCGCAGGTTTCGTAGGGGTAGTCCCTTTCTGCCTGCTCAATTATCTTCTGGAGTGCCTTCCCTCTTATTCTAAGCATGGGTAAATTATTATATTCCTTAAGAAACTCTCTTTCGCTGTAAAAGTACCTTGAATCTATCACCCATACTTACAAGCATGGTCTTCATCCTGCTGAATCTTTCTATATCTTCAGGGGACTGAGAAGCATTCAGCTGGAGCAGATCCTTTATAAATAGGGAAGAATCCATAAGGAAATCTCTGAAGTTTTTTAAAAAACAGGGTTCAAGTCCTAAGTCTTTTCCGTATTCAATAAGGGCGGAGAAGTTAACATGGGCTGTTATGTCAATCTCTCCAGCCATGCTGTAAAGATTTCCTTGAAGAAGCCTGTGGTTCTTATAACCTACCACCGTACCTTCGGGAAAGTTTTTTATCTCCTCAGAGGTATAACCGTAATCTATGATAAGGTTATAACCGCTCTTCAGTGCTTCGGCAATTTTTTTAAGGAAATTAATGGCGTCAATGGAAACCTCTATCTTAATACCCCTCAAGTCTTCATACCCCATTCTTTTTAAAAAGTTTTTTACTTCCTCACTTTTTATGTCCATCCACACTTCCTTTCCATCTTCGGAAACATAAAGCTCTTTCTCTCCCTTAACAACATGAACAGGAAATGTATCAAAAAATTCGTTTGAAATCACTATACCTTCCATTTCGGGAATATCCGTAACCCACGAAACATTTCCGAATACACTCAATGTCTTCATCTGGGATTCAACCATGTAGTAACTGTTTTCATAAATTAGATATTTAAGTTTTTCCATAAGAACTGGTGCGTTGTGAGAGTAGTAGTTCAGTATATCGTAAGCCATCTTCCCTGTACCTGCACCGAGTTCAAGTATTACAGGATGTTTATACTTAAAAATTAAGGGTTTTATAAATTCTGCAATGGTATATCCAAAGCTCCTGTCAAGTTCGGGAGCGGTAAAAAAGTCTCCCCTTGGTCCTATCTTTTCCCCGGCAGAGGAGTAATAGTTCTCAACAGCAATTTTCATAAAGTCACGAAAACTTATAAGCCTTGTCACCGTATATTTCCTCTACAAAGCCTATATGGTGATCTCCCTTTTTGAACTCCTCCCTTTCTAATATATTTAAATGGAACTCCTTATTTACCGAAAGACCTTTCCCTTCTATTGTTAGCTCCTTTAAAGCCCTTATACCCCTTTTAATTGCTTCCTCTCTTGTCTCTCCCCATACTATCAATTTGGCAAGAAGGGAATCGTAGTAGGGAGGTACCTTGTAACCCTGATATATATGAGTGTCAACTCTAACACCGAAACCTCCCGGCAGTATCAACCTTTCCACTTTCCCCGGACTCGGTCTGAACCTTTTGGGATCCTCCGCGTTTATACGAAATTCTATGGCATAACCCCTCCTTATTACCCTTTTTATATTTAGTTTATCACCGTAAGCGATTTTTATCTGGTGTTTTACTATGTCTATACCTGTAACCATCTCGGTAACGGGATGTTCTACCTGTATTCTGCCGTTCATTTCCATAAAATAAAAGTTACCCTCCCTATCCATGAGGAATTCTACCGTACCCGCCCCTACATAGTTTATTTCCTTACAAAACTCTATTACCATTTCTTCAAGTTCCTTTCTTTTTTTCCCCTCAACAACACAGCTGGGAGCTTCTTCAATAAGCTTTTGGTGTCTTCTTTGTATTGAACATTCCCTCTCACCGAGGGCAACAACATTGCCGTGTTCATCTGCAAGTACCTGTATCTCTATATGCTTCGGATTTATTAAAAATTTTTCCATGTATATACTACCGTCTCCGAAAGCTACCTCCGCCTCTTTTACAGCAACGGGCAACTTTTCCAGAAGCTCAGCCTCGGAGTTAACAACCCTTATTCCCCTTCCTCCACCGCCCGCACTTGCTTTTAAAACAACGGGATAACCTATCCTCTCAGCTATCCCGGGTGCGGATTCTTCGTCTATGGGTCCATCACTGCCGGGCACTAAAGGAATGCCTACCTTCCTTGCTATCCTTTTAGCTTCCATTTTATTGCCTATTAGTTCAAGGGTGTCAGGGGAAGGTCCTATAAACTTTATACCGCTCGCTTCTACAATTTCGGCAAACTTGGGATTCTCCGATAGAAAACCGTAACCGGGATATACGGCTTCCGCACCGGACACTTCAATGGCAGCCATTATGGAAGGTATGTCAAGATAACTATTTGAGGGGTCTGGCGGTCCTATGCAGATACTTTCGTCCGCAAATTTTACATGCAGGGACTCCCTGTCCGCTTCCGAGTAAATTGCCACAGTCCTTATACCAAGCTCTCTACAAGCCCTTATTGCTCTTACGGCTATTTCACCCCTGTTGGCTATAAGGATTTTCTCAAACATATTAAATCAATTATAAAGTAGAAAAGAATTACTTAAACTTTTTAATGGAAAATAGTGTTATATTTTTAAAATGATGAAGACGGCGAAGGAAGATATAAACCAAATAAAGAGCAGTTTTAAAAAATTCCTTAAAGACAGAAATTTAAAGCCTACGAAAACGAGGTTGGAGGTTATAGATCTGATAGCCTCTTACGGAAGTCACTTTGAAATAGAAGAACTGGTTAACTGGATAATGTCAAAGAATAATTCTACCGTCTCAAGGTCAACCATTTACAGAACGGTTAAATTGCTTCAGGAGTTCGGAGCGGTAAAAGAGATAATAAAGATAAACAATAGGACAATATATGAGTTCATGGCTGGCAGGTCACACCACGATCACCTTATTTGTGTGGAATGCAAAAAAATAATAGAATTCGTTGATCAGGAAATAGAAGAACTGCAGGATCAGGTGTGTCAGGAGTATGATTTTACCCCAATAAATCACAGACTTGAGATTTTTGGAGTTTGCAGTGAGTGTAAAAATAAAGGCAAACAGAAGGCTAAATGATATATAGCAGGAGGGTCCACTTCTACGAAACGGACGCTCAGGGAGTTGTTCATCATTCAAACTACTTCAGGTACTTTGAGGAAGCAAGGGATAAGTTCTTCAGAGAAAGAGGTTATCCCTACAGTAAACTCAGAGAGGCAGGTTATGAGGTTGTACTTCTTGAAGCAAGGTGCAGTTTCAAAAAGCCACTTCTTTTTGATGAACTGTTTAACATACACATCAAACTTTCCGAGCTCAACAGATATAAATTTTCCTTTGAATATGAAGTATTCGTAGAAGAAGAGCTAAAAGCGGTAGCATACACAGCCCACTGTGTTATAAAGGAGGGTAAGATAGTATCCATACCGAGGGATCTGCTTCATGAACTTCAAGGAGCTTGATCCTGAAATTATTGAAAGTATAGCATCGGTAGGTGGACAGTACGGTAAAAGGATAGAGCAATGTATTTTTAAGCTTAAAAGGCTGAGGAAAATAGAAAAATATTTAAAGAGAAGGGTCCTAAGGTCTTACAAACCTCCAAGGTTTACAATTAAAATTATGAAAAGGGTGCGGAAAGAGATTATAGAAACCAAGGGTGAAGCTTTAAAGTACAGATACTACCTGATAATATACAGGGAATCTCTCGGTTTGGTAAATCATAAACCTGTTTTTGAGATTTACAATATTGAACAGCTATGATAAAGACACCCCATGTTGCGACAGATGTAATTGTAAGGCTATGGGAAGGGGATAAACTGCAAGGCTTGGTGCTTATAGAGAGGGAAAATCCTCCCTTAGGGCTTGCCATACCGGGAGGTTTCGTAGAGATAGGTGAAAGAGTTGAAGACGCGGCAGTTAGAGAAATAAAGGAGGAGATAGGTCTTGAAGTAAGGTTAAAAGGTTTGGTTGGAGTATATTCTGACCCTCACAGGGATCCGAGGTTCCATGTCGTCTCCGTTGTATTTTACGGGGATGCGGAAGGTAAGCCAAAGGCAAGTTCGGATGCTAAAAAAGTTTTTGTCTTCAAATATGAGGAAATACCCTTTGAAAGACTTGTCTTTGACCATGCCAAAATACTTAAAGATTTTCTGTCACGGTAAAATATATCCTTATATCAAAACCTTCCTGAGGTGAAAAATTAGGATTTTCTTACGCTTTATTTATTATATCTCCTTAACATCGGAGATTCCGAAGATGAAAAAATCTGAAACGAGGGAGCTAAAAACAATATCGCCATCAAGAGCTTTTACTGTTTATGTACTTTTGTGCATATTTTCATTTGTTTTAGTCTACACCACTAACGGAAAGAATATGGACATGAAGGAATATATTTTGAATACATATTTGGGAATTTTTACTGTACTTATACCTTCATTGCTTTTCATTTATCTGCTTATATCAAGATACAGAAAAGATATAAACTCGCTTCTATCAAAGATTTCTAAGGTGGAAAAATTGTACATAGTATTAAGCGAAGTTAATCATACGATAATGAAATCCTCAAGCAGGGAAGAAATTTTTAGGGAAGTTTGCCGCATTATTACATCAAGAGGGAAGTTTGACTTCGCTTGGATAGGGGTATTTGATACAAGCACTAAGGGATTTAAAAGTGTGGCGTTCGGTTCGCTGAGTAACTTGTATGTACCTGATAAAATAATAGGAAAGTTTACAAGAGAAAGGGCAAAGATCATTAACAAATCAAGAACACTTGTAAGTGAGGATATAAATGTAGGCTTTGGCTTGCACTCAATGGCAAGCTTTCCTATAAAGGTGAAGGATAAAGTTGTTGCTATGCTGAACATATATTCTTCAAGATCATTCTTTGAGGATCAGGAAATAAGGCTGCTTCAGGAACTGGTTGACGATATATCTTTCGGACTTGAATACCTTGAAAAGGATAAGGAGATAACAAAATTAGCAAGGGCGGTAGAACAGACAGATGATTGTATACTTATAACAGATAAAAGGGGTGTCATTGAGTATGTTAACAGAGCCTTTGAGAGGATTACAGGATATTCCTTCAAGGAAGTCGCAGGTAAAAAGGCTAACATACTTAAGTCAGGATTGCACGATGAAAAATTTTACAAAAGTCTTTGGGACACTATAAACTCGGGTAGGTCTTTTAGATCCGTATTTATTAACAGGAAAAAGAACGGGGAGATATTTTATATGGAACAAACTATAACTCCTATAAAGGATAACAAGGGAGATATAGTATATTTTGTATCCACAGGAAAGGATATAACCCAGCAAAGAATAATGGAAACCCAGCTTAATTACCTTGCCTACTATGATCCTGTTACTGCCCTTCCCAACAGGAGCCTGTTTATTGATCGTATAAATCAATCCATAGCAAGGGCAAAGCATACAAACAGATTTATAGCAGTTGTAATAATTGATATTGACAACTTTAAAGCTATAAACGATGTTATAGGACATACGGGCGGGGATCTGCTTCTTAAAGCTATAGGTAATAGACTTGAGAATGCGGTAAGAGACGGAGATACGGTTGCGCGGTTGGGAAGCGATGAGTTTGGTATAGTACTTGTTGATATTTCAAAAGAGGAGATAATACCAGAAGTAATAAGGAAAATAACAAATGCCTTTTCGGAGCCCTTCTGCATTGAAGGTAAGAGTTTTTTACTAACAGTTAGTATGGGTGTTTCCGTGTTCCCCCAAGACGGAGAGGATGCCGAAACCCTTATAAAGAACGCGGATGTAGCTTTGAGCCAAGCCAAAGAACAAAAAGGAAATTCCTACCTTTTCTTTAAGGAAGATATGAACAAGATAATGTTTGAGGTTATGATGTTGAGAACCCATCTGAACGAAGCTTTAAGAAACGGCTCCTTCCAGCTCTATTACCAACCCATTATAAATTTAAACAATAAAAAGGTTGAAAAAGTTGAAGCCCTTTTAAGGTGGAAGGATAAAAATTTGGGCAACATAGCTCCCTGCGAGTTCATACCCATCCTTGAAGAGACAGGCATGATTATAAATGTGGGCGAATGGGTTATAAAAAAGGCGTGCGAACAGCTAAGGCATTGGCATAGTAAAGGTATTGACATAGGAATCTCCGTAAACCTCTCGGCAATTCAGCTACATAGACCAGACTTTATAAAAAGAATGGAGGTTATACTTGAAGATACCCTGTGCAGTCCTTTAAAGCTAACCCTTGAAATTACAGAAAGTGCTTTAATGAAAAACAAGGAAGAAAATATAAAAAAACTTGAAACACTTAAGAGTATGGGATTTAGTGTATATATAGATGACTTCGGTACAGGATATTCTTCACTAAGCTATTTAAAACAAATTCCTGTGGATAGTTTAAAGGTGGCAGGTTCCTTTATGGTGGGTGTTCCCCATGATAAGGACGATGTGGCCATAGTAAAAGCGGTTGCCAATTTGGCAAATAGCCTCGGTATAGGAGTTATTGCGGAACATGTAGAGACTAAGGAGCAGGTTGAATTTTTATGGGAACATAATTTTAATAGCGCCCAAGGTTACTATTTCAGTCCTCCAAAACCACCCGAGGAGATAGAAAAGCTAATATATCACCAGATGTCTATCTGATAATATAAAGATATGCTGAAAGATAAAGTAAAAAAAATCCACTTTGTAGGCATAGGCGGCATAGGAATGAGCGGTATAGCCCTTATAATGCTTGAAATGGGATACACGGTAACGGGATCAGATATAAAGGAGAATAAAAATATAAGCCTATTGAGAAAGAGAGGAGCTAAGATATACATAGGTCATAGTCCTCTAAATGTGGTTGACAGTGATGTAGTTGTATATTCCTCCGCAATTAGGGAGGATAACGAAGAACTCCTTCAGGCAAGAAAGTTAAAAATACCCACAGTTTCAAGGGGAGAAATGCTTGCAGAGCTTTTCAGAATAAAAGAAGGCATAGCGGTAAGCGGCAGCCATGGCAAGACAACCACAACTTCCATGATAGCGAGCATTCTTGAAGATGCGGATATGGATCCCACTGTCATCATAGGAGGAATCCTGAAAAGGCTCGGCAGTAATGCAAAGCTCGGTAAAGGGAACCTTATAGTTTCCGAAGCGGACGAAAGTGACGGATCTTTTTTAAAGCTAACGCCCACTATCGCAGTTATAAACAATATAGACAGGGAGCATTTGGATTTTTATAAGAGTTTTGAGAATATAAAAGATTCTTTTCTTAAATTTGCCAATTCTGTACCCTTCTACGGAGTTTCCATTTTAAATACGGATGACATATATGTTAAAACTTTGCAAGATAAGATTAACAGAAGGATGATAACATACGGTATAAAAAGCGGTGATGTGAAGGGTGAAAACATAAGAATTGAAGGAAGTAGATACTGCTTTGATGTGTATTACAAAAATTCAAAGCTCGGCAGTATAAAGCTCGGGATTCCCGGCATTCATAACATATACAATGCACTTGCCTCCATAAGCGTATCCCTTGAACTCGGAATAGGATTTCCCTTAATAAGGCAAGCCCTTGAAGAATTCAGAAATGCGGAAAGAAGGCTTGAACTTAAAGGTTTTGTAAACGGTAATCCTGTTTATGACGATTACGGACACCATCCTACGGAAATAGAAGCTGTAATTAAGACCCTGAGGGAAATATATCCTGAAAGGAAAATCGTACTGGTTTTTCAGCCCCACAGATATACACGGGTAAAGTTGCTATTCAGAGATTTCGCAAGGGTGCTTAAGTTGCCGGATGAGTGCTTTATTACCGAAATATATCCTGCTGGAGAGGAAGCCATAGAAGGCGTGAGCGGTTACGCTCTATCAAAAGAGTGCGGAAGGTATTTTTGTAAGGATAAAGAGGAATTGCTGGAAATACTACATAATGTTAAAGATGCGGTTATCCTGTTTATGGGTGCGGGCAGTATAACCAAGTGGTGTGAAGAATTTGTGGACAGATTTATGGTTAAGCATTAAAGTAAAATAATGGGTTGATTCCATGTGTGGAATTTTCGGAGTTCATAATTCTCCCTACGCCTCCCACTATTCCTATCTTGGTATATACGCATTACAGCACAGGGGACAGGAAAGCGTTGGAATAGCTTCCTCGGATGGGGAGGAAATATATGCCATAAGGAAACCCGGTCTTGTACTTGAAAGTATAAAGAGGGAAGATATGCAACACCTTAAAGGATTTAACGCCATAGCTCATGTAAGGTATTCCACCGCTGGAGATCCGGGAGGCTTAAATGCACAACCAATTATCAGGGAAACTTCCCTCGGTAAAATAGCTATAGTACACAACGGGAATTTGGTTAATTACAATTCCTTGAGGGAAAGGCTTGAAAGCAGAGGTATAAAGTTCAGGTACAGCTCAGATACGGAGCTTTTCCTCGTACTCCTCGAACAAGGCTCCTATATACCGGAAAATGTGGACATACATCCGAGGGATAAGGACATATTACCAGCCATATTTTATATGATGAGAGAAGTAAAAGGAGCATACAGCTTACTCATGCTGTTCATGGACAAACTCATAGCCCTCAGAGATCCTCACGGCTTTAGACCTCTCGTTATAGGAAGAAAAGAGGGAGCTTTGCTTTTCGCCTCAGAAAGCTGTGCCTTTGATATACTTGAGGCTGAATTCTTGGGTGAGGTTAAACCGGGGGAGATAATAATAGCGGATACACACGGAATAAGGAGATATAAATTTCCCGCAAGAGTCAGAATCTCTATGTGTGTTTTTGAACACATATATTTTTCAAGACCTGATAGTATAATCTTCGGAAATCAGGTGTACGAGATAAGGAAAGAGCTCGGAAGACAGCTCGCCCTTGAAGATGACACGGAGGCTGACATAGTAATACCCGTACCCGATTCAGGTGTAGTACCAGCACTCGGTTACTCTGAAATAAGAAAGATCCCCTTTGAAATGGGACTTATAAGAAATCATTATGTAGGCAGGAGTTTTATAGAACCTACCGATGATCTGAGAAACATAAAGGTTCTTATGAAGCTTAGTCCTAACAGAAGTGTCCTGAGGGGGAAGAGGATAATAGTAATAGATGATTCCCTTGTGAGGGGTACTACCTCAAGGAGGATAGTAAATATGCTAAAAAGGGCAGGGGCCTCTGAGGTACATCTGAGGATCGCCTCTCCGCCTGTAATAGGACCTTGCTATTACGGTATAGACACACCCACCAAGGAAGAGCTTATAGCCAACAGGATGTCTATTGAAGATATAGCAAGTTTTTTGGGAGTTGATTCTCTCAGGTATCTTTCCGTGGAAGGTTTGTACAGGGCTGTAAGAAATCCGGAAAATTATTGTGATGCCTGCTTTACACTAAACTATCCGGTATCCGAGGTGGAGACATGTACACCAAGGGTGTTAGATTAACAAAGACGGGTATAAAAGATGCGGAAGAAATAAAAAAAATTCTTGAATCTGAAGGTTTCAGTACATATATATGGTCGGATCCTCCCGGTACATACTATCCCGTACATACCCACCCAGATAGAGAGGTAAGATGGATAATAAAGGGCAGTATAACCATAGGTATAGGTGATGAGGAAATAAAACTTGAAGAGGGAGACAGGTTAGATCTGGAAGCGGGAATACCTCACTGGGCAAGGACAGAGAAAGGAGTCAGATATGTGGCTGGTTCCAAGTAATTCTTATTCTTTATTTTCCTGTTCTTCCTTTGGCTGTAAAGTGATTACTTTTACCTTACCTTCCGCAATGTCCTCTATTGCCTGAAAGGTTTTTTTGTTCAATTCTGTTTTACCTCTCACAAAGAAGTCCTCACCCTCGCTTAATAGCTGAAGGGTTCTTTTTACAGCAGCGTGGACGAGCTGATACTTAGAATTAACCTGTTTCATCGCTTCCTCTATCCTTGGTCTGCCGGACATAACAGTCACCTCCTTTTATTAAATCAATTATTTTATCCTCAAGGTAATATTTGTCAATGTCCCTTAAAAACTCCTCCCTCTTTATCCTTTCCGCATATATAATACTCTTGACCTTTTCAACGGCAGAATTTAAAAAATCGTTTATTACTACATAATCAAAAAACTTCAAGCAGGGTATCTCCTTCA
>Ga0256839_1004837_pt1 | contig 12856 bp, 11 predicted proteins | sample 354166metaG_FD_185968 | JGI IMG/M metagenome (GOLD analysis project Ga0256839, IMG submission 185968) | Hydrothermal vent microbial communities from Mid Atlantic Ridge, Atlantic Ocean - 354-166 | ecosystem: Environmental > Aquatic > Marine > Hydrothermal vents | place: Atlantic Ocean: Mid...
TAAATCCTCTTTAATCAATGCACTCATTCCCGATTTGCACATTCGAGTCGGCACCTTATCTGATGCAACGGGGCTTGGAAAACACACCACCACCAACAGCATCCTCTATCACCTTCCATCCCTAGATCCTTCTAAACCCTACAAAGGCAACCTCATTGATTCTCCAGGCATTCGCCAGTTTAGCCCAATGCCCTGTTCATTAAGCAAACTGGAAAGCTATTATGATGATTTTGCACCCTACTTAGGCCACTGCAAATACAACAACTGCACCCACAGCATTGAGCCACATTGTGCTATTAAACATGCCGTTGAAGAGGGGGATATTGCCGTCAGTCGCTACCAGAGTTTTCAGCGCCTATTAACGGAATTTAAAAGCGAACCTGAGCACTAAAAAATAAATCCGTTGCACTCATATTTAACCTCGTCTAAGATAAAGGTTAAATAGCTCATTCCTTAACACCTTACCCCTTAAGAGAGGACATTATGCAAAAACCCCTTATTGCTCTATTTTCAACCATCCTGATAACCATGGCAACAACCAGCATGGCAGAAGGCGATCCCATTGCGGGGAAAGATAAATTTAAGTCCACCTGTGTAACTTGCCATGGATCCAATGCCGAAGGCAATGTAGGTCCCAAACTAGCAGGCCAACCAGCCGCAGACATTATTCGAAAATTAACCGAATACAGAGCTGGAAAACAAAGAGGCCCCATGACCTTCATGATGGCGCCAATGGCTCAAGGACTGACGGAAACAGAAGTTCAAAATGTAGCCGCCTACGTATCAGGGCTGTAAAAACCGATGTAACTACTCGCTGAGCAGTTACAACTTTATTTCTATAAAAAAGAGGGGATTTAAGTGATACCCTCTTTATTTTATAGAAATAATTTGATGAACATTAAACCCCTGCCAACCATACCGAGCCCCCATAAAGTAAAGCGGCTAAGCCAAAGAGCGTTATAACCCAAAACAGAAAGATCCAGCCAATATGCAAAGGCTTTAAAACCAGCTTTAAAACAACCCAGCTTATCGCCGTTAACACCAGAATCACAACCCATAACTTAACAAACAACATACTCTAATACCCTCATTAATTTTTTTAGTGAAATTATACTCTTTTTAGTAAAGCTTACCTCCATCCCTTTCCTCTGTCCTAATTTAATGCTTATTAACAATTTTTAATCCGTTAATTCTTTTTTTTAAAAAAAAGAGTAGACTTTTAACTCTAAAACACAGTGTAAATCAGACTTTAAGCGCCTTTTATTACTCCTTTATCACAACTTTTGACCCCGCCTCAAGGGTTAAGACAGCCTTCACTAAAATAGTCTAAATTACTCCACGATTCAATCTTGACTCAACCTACATTTTCGTCTGTAATAGCGCTCAGGGTTCAACCCTATACTATTTAAATAGTGCTTTAGGAGAGTACATTATGAAAAATACAATTATTGCTCTAGCTGCGGCTGGATTAGTTACATTTGGTGCCGCTACTCAAGCGGCTGATGCAGCCGCTGGTAAAGCAGCTTACTCTACATGTGTAGGTTGCCATGGTGCAAATGCTGAAGGGGGCGTAGGTCCTAAATTAGCAGGTCAAGCAGCTGCGGATATTTCACAAAAGCTACATGACTACAAAGCTGGTAAGCAAGTCGGTCCAATGACGTCAATGATGGCGCCAATGGCTGCTGGTCTTTCTGAAGCAGACATTGCAAACATTGCAGCGTACACCGCTTCTCTATAATTTTTTATAGAAGCTAAAAAGAAGACGCTAAGATAAAGTATGCACTAAATATTTTGATGCATACTTTGTTAAAAGTCTTCCTAAAAAAACCGCCATTTCGGCGGTTTTTTTTTGCCCGATAAATTTATTCTATTTGCCTTAAGATCGATTCTAGTTTTAAATGTCAATTGCAAAACCTATTCTTAATCAAAAAAAGAGATTATAAACATGATGAAAAATACAATTATTGCACTAGCTGCTACTGGACTAATGACTTTTGGCGCGGCTTCTCAAGCAGGTGATGCTGCTGCAGGTAAAGCCAGTTTTGCAACCTGTGTAGGGTGTCACGGTGCAAGTGCAGAAGGTGGCGTAGGTCCTAAGCTAGCAGGGCAAGAAGCGTCAGCTATTGTTCAAAAGCTAACGGACTATAAAGCAGGAAAACAAATGGGACCAATGACCTCTATGATGGCGCCGATGGCAGCTGGCCTTTCTGATTCAGATGTTGCAAACATTGCAGCCTACGTCTCTTCTCTATAATCAGTTATAGAGATTCAAAAAAAACCGTCATTGATTGACGGTTTTTTTTTGCCTTCTATTCTTGCTTTTTCCTCAGATAACCCTTTAGAATGGGGAGTGTTAAAATATCCCCAACTAAACCAATGAGTGTACCTATTATGAAGAAACTATTTATTGCATCAATTACCGCAACACTTTTATTTTCAGCATCAGCTTATTCAGCAGAATCAAGCCATGCAACCCCACCCGCGTCTGCAGCATCTTGTGCTGGTTGTCATGGAGCGGATGGTAACAGCGTGGTCCCTAACTTTCCTAAACTGGCAGGTCAGCATGCTGCTTACATTGAAAAACAGCTTAAAGACTTCCGTGGTGGCTTCCGTAATGATGCAACGATGACACCATTTGCTAAAAATCTAAGCGATGCAGACATTAAAGAGCTTGGAGCTTTTTATTCGGCACAACCCGCTAAGTAAGTAAAAATTGAATGCAATAAAAAAGGCGCTTTAACAGCGCCTTTTTTATTTTTTAAATAATACCAAAGCCACTTACAACAAAACTTTTTCTACCCCCCCCTCTTTCAGCGTTTCAACAAACGTCTTCTGCCATTGATCGCCTAATACATTTTTAACCATCTCTACCACGATATAATCGGTTTTCAATCCCGTTTCACCCTCATAGCGATTCAACCCTTGCTGACACGCAGGACACGAGGTGAGTATCTTCACACTACCATCCTTTATTTTTGCACCACTGGACTCTCCTGTTAGATCTTCAATCCCTTTTTTCAGTTCAATGCGCTTTCTAAAACGTAACTGGGTGGCAATATCAGCTCGAGCGGTTGCGAGCGTCCCTGCTTCACTACAGCAACGATCGGAAAGCAGTACATCGTCTGTTTTAAGCAGCTCTTTAGTGACCTGAGTGCCGTCTTGAAGCTTCATTGGATCATGACAAGGGGCGTGGTACAAATATTTAACGCCCGTTGCCGAGTCCAGTGACATTCCTTTTTCTTGCAAATACTCATGAATATCCAATAAGCGACAATCTGGAAAAATACGTCCAAACTCATACTTCAATAACTGATCCATACAAGTGCCACAGGAGACGATGACCGTTTTAATATCCAGATAATTTAGAGTATTGGCAACACGGTGAAACAGTGCGCGGTTTTCAGCAGTAATTTGCTCCCCTTTATCCGCTTGCCCGGCGGCGGTTTGAGGGTAACCACAACATAAGTACCCAGGGGGTAATACCGTCTTAACACCCGCTTCAGACAACATTGCAATGGTCGCCAATCCAATATCACTGAACAACCTTTCAGAACCACAACCTGGAAAATAAAAGACCGCGTCCGATTCGTCTGTTACTTTATTTGGATCACTAATAATCGGAACTATGTTGGCATCTTCAAGTCCTAAGACCGCTCGCAGTGTTGGATTATTTGGTCCTGTATTCAGCGGCTTACGCACAAAGTTAATCACCTGTTGTTGCACAGGCGCAATTTTAGAAGATTTAGGCGGAATCGCAGCGACCTTACCAAGCAATCCGAACATTTTGGCGAGTTTATGTGCAAACGTAATTCCTGTCGCACTCCAACCAATCATGGTTTTTCTGAGAACTTTAATTAACATAGGATTTTTGGCATTTAAGAAAAACAGTGCCAACTTAATCATAATCGACGAACGTTTTTTTCCCATATTGGTCAAAATATTTTTCATCCGAATAGATACGTCGCCAAAATCAATGTCCACAGGGCAAGGCGTTTCACACTTATGACACGTAGTACAGTGATCTGCTATATCGTTCATCGCTTCAAAATGTTGTAATGAAATACCACGACGTGTTTGCTCTTCATACAAAAAAGCTTCAATCACTTGCCCTGTCGCTACAATTTTATCACGAGGTGAGTACAGTAAATTTGCTCTTGGAATATGCGTTTGGCAGACGGGTTTACATTTTCCGCAACGTAAACAATCTTTAATATCATTATTCAGTTCATCCAGCTCACTGGCTTCTAAGATAATCGCTTCTTGATTCACCAAACTCAGCGATGGCGTATAAGCATTATCCAAACTCGAACCAGGCATTAACTTACCTTTGTTAAATACCCCGTTTGGATCCACTTGATTTTTATACTCAACAAAGCGTTCTACTTTATCCGCATCTAAATATTGATATTTGGTCAAACCAATGCCGTGTTCACCCGAAATAACCCCACCCAAACGTTTGGCAATCTGCATAATACGATCAACCAAAGCTTCTGCCTGATGCACCATCTCATAATTACCAGAATGCACCGGAATATTGGTGTGTATATTGCCGTCTCCTGCGTGCATGTGCAACGCCACAAATAAACGCGCATTACGAAGCTCAGCGTGCAACTCATCCAAACGTGCCAACATGGGTTCAAAATCATGCCCCATAAAGGTGTCGTGCATAAATTGCTTCACCTCTTGGCGAGCAGAAATTAAAATTTCACGTCTCAAAAAGAGATTCAGAATCGTATCATCGGATTGAATTTTTTCAGGATCTGCTTCTGGAATCAGTGTTAAATAATCCGCTGCGGGCTTATCCAGGCTTGCTAATAGTGTTGTCCAACGTGTACGAACGGTCTGTAAATGGGTTAAGGTTGAGGCGACTTTATCTTGGAAAAAGGCGGTAGGGCCTTGTGCGTCTTCAAAGTCATCTTCTTGATTAAATTCTGCAATATCGCCTGAAAAATAGCTTTCATACTCCGATAAAATATCGAGTTTATTTTTAATCGACATCTCAATGTTCATTTGCTCAATTTCACGATTGTATTCATTGAGTTTTTTGAGCGGAATCACCACATCTTCATTTATTTTAAAGGCGTTAGTGTGTGCAGAAATCGCCGCAGTACGAGAGCGATCCAACCAAAAACGTTTACGCGCATCATCAGAGACCGCAATAAACCCTTCGGCATCGCGTTGATTGGCTAGCTCGACAATATCGGTACAGGTTTTTGCCACTTCAAAACCATTTTCACCACAGATGTCCGCCAATAGAATCATTTTTGGCAACTCTTTGCGATTGGCTTTGGTGTTGTATTTGACGGCGCGAATATAGCGGTCGTCTAAGTGCTCTAAGCCAGCAAGTAAAATACCCTCTTTCTTCTTAGATTCAACGTAATCAATAATCTCTTCAATGGCGGGCACTGCCAAGCTTAAATCCGTTCCGAAGAACTCAAGGCAAACAGTACGGGTATGACTCGGCATACGGTGCAAAATAAAACGGCTAGAAGTAATTAGACCATCACACCCCTCTTTTTGAATGCCTGGTAAGCCACTTAAAAACTTATCGGTAACATCTTTTCCTAAACCCGCTTGTCGAAAGGCGGAACCGGGAATCTCTAACCGCTGAGTCTCCCCAATTTGGTTTTTACCCTGTTTTTCAAAACGACGAATATCAAAAATAACGGTTTTTTGGTCTTGCAACTTGCCTAAGTTATGATTAACACGCTCCACTTCAAGCCACTGAGCATCTGGTGTGACCATTCTCCAAGACGCAAGGTTATCCAGCGTGGTTCCCCAAAGAACGGCTTTTTTCCCCCCCGCATTCATTGAGATATTGCCGCCAATGGTCGAGGCATCTTGTGACGTTGGATCTACCGCAAACACATACCCTGCTCGTTCAGCCTGTTCAGACACTCGGCGCGTTACCACGCCTGCTCCCGTTTTTACCGTAGCCACTTTGCCGATCTGAGGTAACTCAACCTGTTCAACCAGTCCTAAATACTCTAGTTTTTCAGTATTAATCACTGCCGTCAGTTGATGCAATGGAATGGCGCCACCGGTATAGCCTGTTCCGCCGCCTCGTGGAATAATGGTGAGCTCAAGATCAATACAGGCTTGAACCATCTCAATAACTTCTTGCTCGGTGTCAGGGGTTAAGACCACCAACGGCAACTCAACGCGCCAATCCGTTGCATCGGTTGCATGGGAAACTCGAGCCAAGCCACTAAAATCGATATTGTCTTCACGACTGATTTTCTTAAAACGTTTTTTCACCTTCGCTCTTAAACGCACCTGTTCTGGAAACCAAGCCGCAAAAACATCGACCGCTTCACACATAGACTGTAACAGTTGTGCCGCAACCTCATTACCATTGAGGCGTTTTTCGACCTCTTTTAAACGGTGGTTTAACGCCTCAATTAACGCTTTACGTCGCTTAGGGTTCTCAATCAAATCATTTTGAATATAGGGGTTACGAGAGATCACCCACATATCACCCAACACTTCAAAAATCATACGAGCAGAACGCCCTGTATTACGAGACTCGCGTAAAGATTGAATGGTCTGCCAACACGACTCACCCAAAAAACGTAACACAATCTCTTTATCGGAAAAAGAGGTGTAGTTATAGGGGATTTCTCGAATGCGTTTAATTGGATTCTGACTCATGATTGACCTAATTTTTTATTACAGGAGACCTTTGCACGAGAGGGGCGCGAGAGAAAAAAGAGATGAAATGCGACTGATTGAGGCGGAAAATGCAGGGAATACCTAGGTATTCGCAAGGTTTTCAACGAAAATCAGGCGTATTTCAGCCTTTTTTATCCGTGCATCCTTTCGTGCAAAGTTCTCTACAGAAAGAAAAGGGAAATATAATCCCTCTCTGAATAAACATGTTACTCAAAAAAAGAGAGAGGGGGGGTAAAAAAAATTAACATTGGATCTATTAGCGGCGTTTGGTTTGTTTTTTCTTTTTCTTCGCTTTAAATTGCTCGTCTTCACCGCCTCTTCTTTTGCGATGTAGCTGTTTATTTTTTCGACCTTCAAAAGGATTTTCCGTGGCTCTAAACTCGACAAAAACAGGCGTGCCAACCCACTTAAATGCTTTACGAAACACATTCATTAAATAACGAACATACGCCTGAGGTAGTTTATCCACTTGATTGCCATGAACAATCACTCTAGGCGGATTTAACCCACCCAAGTGGGCATAACGAAGCTTGACACGACGGCCCGAAATAAGTGGCGGCTGATGATCTAATACCGCCTGTTCTAATACTCGGTTTAAATCCGAAGTAGAGACTCGCTTAAAAGCGGCTAAGTGTACTGCATTAACCGTTTTAAACAGATCTCCGACGCCCGTTCCATGCAACGCTGAAATTAAATGTTGTTTGGCATAGTCCGCAAAAGAGAGTCTAAAACTTAGCTCATGCTTTACTTTTTGACGTTGATCGGCATCTAAGTTGTCCCACTTATTGACCGCAAGAACCAAGCCTCTGCCTGAATCAATCGCTAAACCCAGCAGCGTTAAATCTTGATCGGTCAGCCCTTCCGAACCATCAATGACCAAAATAACCACATGGGAGTCACCCATCGCTTCAATGGCTTTGATAATACTGAATGTTTCAATTTTTTCTTTAATATTTTTACGGCGACGAACCCCTGCCGTATCAATTAACGTGTACTCCTGCCCATCACGTTTAAAAGGGACAAAAATACTGTCTCGCGTGGTGCCAGGTAGATCAAATGCCACCACCCGCTCTTCCCCAATCATGCGATTAATCAGGGTCGATTTTCCAACATTCGGTCGACCAATCACCGCCACTCGAATACCAGGATGATCGTCTAAATCGGTCTCTTCACTCTCTTCCGCTTGAGGTAACCCGCTTAATACATGATCAATACAGTCTGCAACGTTATCACCGTGTGCAGATGAAATGGCTAACGGTTTGCCCAAACCCAATTGAAAAAAGTCGGAAGTGGCCACATCATGGTCAAACCCTTCCGCTTTATTCACTACCACTTGAATGGGTTTATCGAATAAACGAAGGTAGTTGGCAATTTGTTCATCTGCTGGCACTAAGCCTTGACGACCATCCACCAAAAAAATTATCGCATCCGACTCTTCTAATGCAGATCGAACCTGGCCCGCCATCAGTGGATCTACGCCTTGGTCTTCACCACTTAATCCTCCCGTATCAACCACAATATAAGGCGAACTTCCCATTCGTCCTGTCCCATATTGGCGATCACGGGTTAAACCGGGAAAATCGGCTACAATCGCATCACGCGATCGAGTTAAACGATTAAATAAAGTCGATTTTCCAACATTTGGACGCCCTACTAAGGCAATAACGGGTTTACTCACAATAAAGGGTACCTATAAAATAATTGACGTACGAAGATTTCGTTCAAAAAAAGGAGCCAAAAAACTTATCTTCTGAAGAAGGGGAGTGCATTTTTTTAAAAAGCGCTAAATTAGAGGGATCTACATCGTACTGAGTAATCAGCCCTTCTGCATCTAACAATGTAAGGCGTTTATCACCGACCTTAATACGTAAAATACGGCTACCATCTCCGTATTCATTGCTGTGTTTAACACGAGCATATTCTGTTCCTTGCACGCGGTTAATCCAGTGTAAATAGCCCCAGCCATCAGCGACCAATAAATCGCCCTGATAAAAACTTAAATCGCCTACTAAGCGCCCTTTAAAAGCACTTTGTGTCCACTGCTTTGCCCCACTAAACAAGTCAAAAGCATACAAGATATCGGTGTCATCCACCACATAAATTCGATTACTATCAACCACGAAATCACGGTAACCTGAAAGTGGTTTTTCAAAGAAAAACTGACCATTAGAAGGGTTAATAGCCACTAACTTACCGTGGTAACCCAGTGCAATTAAACGCCCCTCTTTCATCACTAAGCTAGCCTGAACATCCACAATGCGTTCCAGATCCGTACGTCCTTTAGGAGTTGCAATGCGCCTCTCCCACAGCAACGTACCTGAAGAGGCGGAAAGCGCCTGAATCATGCCACTTTCCCAAGCCACGTATAAGGTGTTTTCATAATACAATACCGCAGGCGATCCTCTTAAAGATAGCGTAGGCATTTCATGCTCAACAATCCAAACAATCTCACCCGTTACAGCATTTACGGCATACAGCTTTCCATCCACTGTGCGTGTAAAAATGGTTTTCTGAGCAATCACAGGATAACTCATCACCTCACTGGATAATTGAGTTTGCCATTTAATCTGAGCGTTTTTAGTCGACAAAGAGGTCAACAACCCTTTTGCCGTTCCAATAACAAGTTGATCACCCTGTTTTGCAGGCCCCGAGACTATTTCTGATGCTAATTTAGCCTGCCAGACCACTTGGTCTTTCCAGCGAGTTTTTAACGCTTTGGTTAAAGCAACCAAATATCCTGTTGCCGTTGCAACATATAAGTTTGACTCGTCTTCAGAAAAGAACAACCCTTCCGAATCTCGATTAGGCATAAGCCCTGTTTTAACCTGCCAGTTTTTATTAAGCGTATAAATAGGATCAAGCGGCGCAAGTGCCGCTGGCTCTTTAACCGATGGTGCCGTAGAGCAACCTCCTAACAACATAATAGAGCATAAGCCCATTAAAGCGACACGTGTTTTCATTATATTAAATAAACCTACTGCGCCAAATCATCTAATTGAATTTGTGCTAAGCCCAACAAGTTGGTTTCTGTTTTATCATTCTCAACCACTCGTTTGAATGCAAGCTGTGCACCTTCTGCATCCGATTTTGCAATCGCCATCAGGCCAGAAACATAATCCAGAACTGACTTTTCAGCCCCTTTTAAATTGGCTTTAGTTAAAAAATCCAAATGCGCTTGTGCGGTATCAAGTTTTTGTAAATCAATTTGAATTCTCGCTAAACTAATGTAAGCCGTATTTCTTAACTGCGCATCTTTGGCATTCTCAGTAATCCAAGTATATTGCGTTAATGCATCTTGAGTTTCGCCTTTGTCCAAGCTGTATTTTGCATACATCATCGCAGCTCCTACCGCATAAGGACTGTCAGGCTGTTCTTGCATCAGTTTTAAAGCTTCACGCGACACCTCTCCAAAGGTACCTCGTTGCATATTCGCTTGTAATCCTTCAAATAAGCTAGACGCATTAGCCGATTCAATATACTGAGTATTTGTCCAATAGCGCCAACCCGATATCGCAATCACAACAACCAATATGGCCGTTAACAGCTGTGTACCATTTTTTTTCCACCAACTTTTAATGGCTTCAACTTGCTCATCTTCTGTTTCGTAACGACTCATAACTCTAAAAACCCTTATTTTTTAAAAACTTAAATTAAATAATATTAAACAGGCATTAACTGTTCCAAATGTTCCGTCAAATCATCCCATTTAACCAGTGTTTGTTCCGTGGTTTCTCGTAATGGCTTAATGGCCACCACTTTATCCGTCACTTCTTGCTCGCCCAAGACCAAAGCATAACGAGCACCGGAACGGTCGGCCTTTTTAAACTGACTTTTAAAGCTGCCACCGCCACAGTTCATTTGAACATTGATGTGCGGCAGAGCTTCTCGAACCATTTCAGCAATCACAAAGCCTGGGCGTTGTACATGTTCACCCACTAACACCACATACACGTCAGGCTGAGCAAGAACGGGCACTTTATTGTGATCCATTAACAAAGCGGTTAAGCGTTCAATACCCATCGCAAAACCTACCGCTGGGGTTGACTTACCACCGATTTGCTCCACTAAACCGTCGTAACGGCCTCCAGCACAAACCGTTCCTTGCGCACCCAATTCAGTGGTGACCCACTCAAATACGGTACGATTATAATAATCCAATCCACGCACTAAATTAGGATTAATTACATATTCAATGCCTAAATCATCCAGATGAGCGGTTAACTGTTCAAAATGTTCAGCCGATTCCGCATCCAAATGATCCATTAATTTAGGCGCACCCTCAACCAGCTCTTTCATGGCTGGATTTTTGGTATCTAAAATTCTAAGCGGGTTTGACACCAACCGACGTAAGCTGTCTTCATCTAGCTGATCTTTATAGTCCGTTAAATACGCGACTAATTTTTCACGATAAGCCACTCGTGCGTCTTGGCTTCCTAAGGAGTTAATTTGCAACTCTAGGTTGTCTAACCCCAGTTTCTCCCATAAACGCGCTGTTAATACAATTAACTCCGCATCCACATCGGGCGTCGCCAAGCCAAAGACTTCCACGCCCACTTGGTGAAATTGACGATAACGTCCTTTTTGGGGACGCTCATAACGGAACATCGGCCCCGTATAAAACAACTTTTGAATTTGATTGTAAGCCAACCCATGTTGAACCACGGCTCGAACACATCCAGCAGTGCCTTCTGGGCGTAAACTCAAACTTTCATTATTGCGATCTGAGAAGGTGTACATCTCTTTCTCAACAATATCCGTTACCTCACCGATTGAACGAGAAAATAGTTCCGTTTTTTCTACTATCGGTAAGCGAATCGAGCGGTAACCATACTGTTTAAACGTAGTTTCAGCCGTTTGAACTAGATAGTCGAATGCATCCGCTCCCTCTCCATGAATATCATTCATCCCTCTAATGGCTGAGATTTTTTGTACCATAATGCAATTTACTCTTTCTTTTTATATTCTGGTTTAAGACAGTAAGCTTGGAAAACTAGGGAGAACCAATAGCGCCAAAAGCCCCAATAAAGCCAAGCCCAATAGCCACTTTACGATGCCTCGACCTAACAATGGTTTTTGGGTTGTACAGCCGTATTTTTTAACGGAATGCAATTCACTGTAACCATAATCACAACCCAAAAAATAACGATCAATAACAGCAGGATCTATGTCCAAAAAGCGGGCATAATTTCGAACATACCCTCTTTCAAATGTACTCAATTTCCTTGGATCCAACGTGTCACCTTCAAGTTTTTCAAGCTGAGCAGGGGCTAAGTTCAATTGGCTAGCAATCTGCTCTAAAGGTAAGCCTTTCGCTTCACGAGTGCTTAAAAGTAGCCTATTCAATGAAATGCTATTTTCTGAAACATCTTCTGCCATCATATATCCTTTCAGCTATACATCAAATTCCACACGGTGTAGCGTTCGTTTGGTTCTATCAGATACTTTTCCTGCTAATTGACCACATGCCGCATCAATATCTTCACCACGTGTTTTACGCACCGTAACATTAAGCCTGCCCTCTTCTAATATCGCTCTAAAACGATGAATGGCATTGTTGGAGGAGCGTTTATAATCCGTATTTGGGAATGGATTAAATGGAATCAAATTAACTTTACACGCCAAGTCACCCAATAAAGCAACCAATTCATGCGCATGCTCTACTCGATCATTCACTTGATCCAACATTACATACTCGATGGTCACATGCTTCTTACTATGCCCTCCCTCAATATAACGGTACAAGCTTGGTATCAAAAGCTCTAGGGGATATTTTTTATTCAGAGGAACCAGCACATCTCGTAATGTATTATTGGGCGCATGAAGCGAAATCGCCAAACTGACATCCAGCTCGGCTTTAATTTTATCAATCGCTGGTACCACGCCTGCAGTACTGATCGTTACTCGACGCTTTGACAATCCATAGGCAAAATCATCCATTAAAATACGCGCCGCAGGAAAGGTATGCTTTACATTTAATAGTGGCTCACCCATACCCATAAAAACCACATTAGAAATGCGTCGCTCTTCTTTGGGCTTGCATCCTAAAGCTTTATTGGCTGCCCACATTTGTGCGGCAATTTCCCAACTTTCTAGATTACGATTAAACCCCTGCTGCCCTGTCGAACAAAAACTGCACTCTAGCGCACACCCCACTTGAGATGAAATACACAAGGTTCCACGGTTT
>Ga0256839_1004838_pt1 | contig 12853 bp, 17 predicted proteins | sample 354166metaG_FD_185968 | JGI IMG/M metagenome (GOLD analysis project Ga0256839, IMG submission 185968) | Hydrothermal vent microbial communities from Mid Atlantic Ridge, Atlantic Ocean - 354-166 | ecosystem: Environmental > Aquatic > Marine > Hydrothermal vents | place: Atlantic Ocean: Mid...
TAACCCGTCACAAAAATAGCATTTATGTACCTGATGCCAGAAAGCGCATGCATTATCTAAAAAATTCGCTAGGCGCTACAGAGGCCAATATCGCAAAATACTATCTAAGCCGTGGTGCTTATCTAGCTGCTTTCAACCGCGCTGATTACACCATTAAACATCACCAAGGCACCCCTGCAATTATTGATGCTTTACAAATTAAAATTTGTGCGGCAAAAAAACTAAAAAAGGACGACCTTGCTAACGATACTATGCGGATTTTAAAGCTTAACTTCCCTAATAAAACTCGCTTTAAATGCCCTCGTTAAGTATCTCTCTATAAGAGCCCTCCTACATGTGCACTGAAAAAGAAAATTGGCCTTTTGATCAGCCGAAAGACTGCGCTGTTATTACGCTTAAAGCAGTAATGGCTAATAACGCACCTATATTATGGGTTTATCACGATTTAGATGACCATGGCTGGCAATTTTTATCCACGAATGACTTCAGTGTTGATGATGCTATGGTCGTTTCTTTAGAAAATATGATTCAACGAGATCCCAGTCTTTTTACTATCGCAGATATACAACCTGGCTACCATGCATACAGGGCAACGAAAAATGAAGACTGGATCATTGTACAAACATGAGCGAATTAGTCACCAAATCACCTTTCTGTTGCAAATAGGAAAGCATTTATGAATATCGTTAAACTAACCAATAAAGTTGCCCTAATCTCTACTGTCATCCTAATTTATTGGGTTTTCATTTTTGTTAGTGTACAAGTATTTGGCTTTAAAGTATTTCGGCAAAATATTACTGAAATTTTTATGCTGAGTATTTTAGGCATATTTTCTATCCTAGCAGGAGCGATTATTTTAAATATCATGTTTAACCTTACCGCTATTGCTGAGGGGAAAATTCACCGCATACAGTCAACGGCTAATAATAGCAGCTCCTTAAATGGTAAAAAGCTAGGCTTAGGGGTACTCGCTTCATTCGGTATAATTTTTGCCTTACTGTATTTTGGTGACCAAGCGACTTCTGCAAAAAAAGAAGCCTACCTTGTTTCATCTGCTTCAAATTTACTTAATGAACAGAAAACGTTATTAGCCGAACTAACCGACTACACTTTCACAAGAGAATATATTGAAAAATCTAGTAGTAATCAAGTTTTTAAACGCGATAGAAGAAAAGTTTCCGTCAATTATGGTCATCAATCGTGACTTAATTAAAGGCAAACCTGTATTACTCAACTTTCACGAATATACCCATTTAAGCGAAAATGAGATTCCTGATAAAGCAGAATACATCTTAAGTACATCGAGTTCAGAGCGCACTTACCTCAACCGTGTTTTTGATGGTAAAACGCAACAGCACCTATTTTCTGCCAATAATGGTAAATATGAAATTTACTATCCGATTACTATTAACGGAAAAACAATCGTTATTTACCTTTCACAATCAAGTCGCTATGGAAAACTCGGATCATCCTAAGGCTTGATGAAATTTTATTTTTACAAGTAGCGAATTCCTTCATTGCGATACTTTATTTTATATCCAACTGGGGGCCATGGCATTCTGCAGACAACCAATGGGGGGTCGGTGCATTTTTAGTACCTGCTTGGGTTGCCTCACCATATATTTTAATAGCTTTAATACTAACTTATACGAAGGCCACAGCACTTTTTAAAAAGAATATATCGATATTGTCAGTGATTGTTTTATTAACTGGCTCGCTCTATTTATTCATAAACGGCGCTTCGCGTGATGGCCTTGCGGGAGTTTTATTCTTAATTGTTCCTGTCTATCAGCTATTATTTATCAGCGTTGTGGGGGCTATCGCTCTGTTTAGAAAAGACTAATTTAGATATTTTGTAACTCCCATATACTCATCAAGTTCTTGCCGTTCTTTTTCGTTCATACTGTCACGTTGCACACGTATCGTATAGGCACCATTCACATTACCATCATTGTTCATCATCCAGTCAAGAATATCCTCATCCTTAACCGTAAACTTATCGCCTGCGTGATACTTTTCAAAGTCTGACGGCACTTCAAATAAATGTGCATCAAAGCTTGTATCTTTGACCTTATCGACAAAAAGCCACATCCTCGAAGCCGTGTTTGTATCCACAATGCGTAACTTAATCATGGGGATAATATCGGAGTGCTGCTCAATAAGCTGACGAAAGCTCCCCAGCGTTTTACGTGCTTTTTCTTCTGCTTTTCGCATTGCAGGATCATTCGATGGGCGGTTTAGCACGACTGCACCGTGATTGTTACTCTTCTCTGAGCTACTTGTATTCAATGTTTTTCGTAATAATTGCCATTCAGTCCATACTGATTCAGGGTCAATATCTTCATAGCCTCGCTTCTCTGCCATTGCCTTAATCATACTTTTAGGTGACATAATGGTTTGGCTATTATCACGAATACTGATCACCTCAGACTCAGTTAATGGCTCACCTTTTTCTTTTTCAGCGGCTAACAATATCGCTGAAAGCGAGGGTATAAAAAGTGGAATAAGATCTTCTTTATCTTTACCTTTTAAGGACTCTTTCATGGGTTGCTTATCACCTGTTAATAAATTTGTTTTCGTTAGTTCATTTTCTGGGTTACATGCAGCAATAAAAATCGCTAATAATACGATAGCAAGACTTGTTATTCCTTTTGAATGAATCATATGATTTAGCTCGACCTTGGCAAATATTTCTTTAAGCTTACGGGCAACAGCGCTAGTGCAAGCTTTCTAGCCTGATACCAATTAGCGGAAAGTAATACGAGTAAACCACCCATAAAGACCCCAGTGATCGCAAAACCATAATCAATATCACCATACTCTTTAATGAGATTAGAGAAGGCATACAACACATAAATCAGTGATGAAACCATAAATGCACGACGATCAATAACCAGCGATATGAATGTCATGAAGAGATAAAGCGCGATAACAATTAACACACTTTGAAGGTTTCCGCTCCGGTCTAACATACCTAAACTATAAAAAACGGGGTGAATAATGAGAGGGGCGGCGAGTAAATGTAACCAAAAAGCACTGTCAGATTTAGCTGTGATCCTTTCTTTATCAGCACTATCCCAGTACATCGCTAACAAGAAAACTGCAAGACCTTGCACTAAAATTGCTATTCGCAATGTACTTTCATCAGCCTCAGGGAGGAATATTTTAAATAGAACAATAGTAAATGTTACACCTAAGGCTAAAACCCCTACAGCAACAGTGATAGGTACTTTGAAACGTAACCAATGGAGAAAGCCTGCGCCTGCGGTAAATAACGCCGCGATACTAAATGATTGAGCATTAACAAAACCAGAAAATAACGACATTCCTAAGGCAAATGAACCACCCATAAATGCCAGCAAGAGCAAAACTGCTGGGAGAGCCATTTTTCTCTTGCGTACAAAAAATTCAGCTAGTAACCAGGTTGACAAAGTAAACACGGCATAGGCCAAAGTTGCATTAATTGGTTTTAAAATATACAACAAAGAGAACACCAATAAACCACTGGCTATCACGACAAATATATCGTTAAAACCCGAAATGAGACGAAAGTTCTCCTCATCTGCAATCGTGCTGTTTTTTGTTTTTGCCTGATAGTTTCTAAAAGCACTAACTGAGTCTTTTGAGAAAATACCCTGTTTTATGGCATTATTGAGATCTTCATTGGTATACATAATGATTTTCCTTCTTGCTCAAGCCCCATAAATTTAGTTTAAGAGAAAAACTCGGTTAATAAGGCTGGAGCCGTTTCTTTGTTCACTAACTCGTACACTGCCTCTAATTATTGCCCTTCTTGTTTTCTAAATAACTTCAACAGCTTTTTATACTGGAAACTATACAAGATGCTTAATAAAGTAGCAGGTACAGCAAAGACTACCGTATAAGAAATTACGATAAGAATGGTTCCTGGTGAGTCTAAGTAAAGCGGATGCCCTGTTTTAAACATCCAAGCATTTACTAATACCATCGGTAGCCACCTTAGCATTAACAAAAAGGCTGTTAATACACTCAAAATTATTGCCCACCTATTTCCCCTAAACGCCAAAATTGCGAGTGCGAAATAGACCAGCCCCAAACCGAAGAGTATTGCTTTCGCATGGCTGTATTCACCGAAAAGTAAACTGGCGAAAGCTATCACCATTACCAAAGACCAGATAATATTTATTATAAATGAGACTTTCATCATATTTTGTTGAGTTATTTTAAATGAGCTTGTTCTAAACTTACGCCGGCAGGTTGTAACACATTTTTTGGTACGTAAATCCGTTTATCTTACTCAAGATAGAAGAAATAACCTTTTGGAGTTTCAATAGTTTTGAGTTGGCTTGTAAAGATGCTTCACTTGGCTGAGGAGTGACTTGAACCATAGTTTCTTTGTTTATTCCAAACTCTATTGTTTGCTTATAGCGTTTATCCTTTTTTCGAGCATTCAACCAAGTAACTCTCGAGATAAAATGGGATAAACCTTCGAAAATACCTGCACCTATTAAAAACAGTGAAAGTGGTTTATTCGCATATCCATAAAAAAGCAGCCCGACACCTAATGTTATTAAAATAATACTAATATAAGGCTCAAACTTTCTCCATTTTGAGACATACTTGATCCACTGGCTTCAATATCCTCCTTATAATACGATCATCTAATGTGACTTGGCTTTGAGCACCTAAGGCTTTTCATAAAGTATGGTGTAAGAAATTTCTGCAACCGTTACAAAAGAAGTCCGCCCCATTATTTATTTTCACCTGTTATCCAAGCAACTAAAGGGATACGTTTTAGCAAGCCTTTTGGGTTAAATGGCCACCATTTTTTTTGTGCTAACAGGCTAAATACAAACGACCATACAATTATAGCAAACAAAATAACACTACCAAAAATACCTGCTGGCCCACCTTCTTGAAAAAGTAAGTGCATCGGTAAAAAGTCAATTAAACTGATAAAAGGTAGCCCTGTGGCAAGGTAAATATACCCCAGAAACGTTACCAGCATTCCCAGCATATCGCTACCTGTTAAGGCTTTTAGGTATGAACCAAGCACGACCAAACAAATACTGACCATGCCGAGAAATAAGGATACTAGCAACCCTACCCCCACTGATTTGAGCATGTTCATGATCACATATTAAGTTTATTATAATTATCAACAAGTACATTATAAGCTTTCAACAACATTGATAATGACCCCTTTTTATTGGACAAAATAATTGCTCTTGCTTGCTCTGGCACATGCTGCAAGAAATCTTCTTCCCCTTCATCATAGCGTTTTTTATTTTTAACACGCAAGTATAGGTCTTTGCCTGTTGCAAGGTAATCACTCACTTTACCCAAATAATAAGTATAGTCGCCGTTGTCTTTAAAAATTTGTTCGTTCTTATTCTTAAAGCGTTTAAATTCGTCGTAATGGTCGCGTAATAATTGAAGTTTGTTGAGAAGCTCAGCACTATCAACAGTCATTAAATCTTCTTTATGCCCTGCGTATTTATAATAATTCTCTGCAAGATACTGTGCTTTTTCTACATAATAAAAAAGCATGTCGTTATTCGCTTTGTAGGCATCTATTTTTTTAAGTGTTCTTGCATTTGATATTTCATCAATAATTTGTCTGATTTTCTGGTCAGCTATTAAAAACTCATCATAAGCAGCGATTAAGGGCGCATGCATTTCATCACCCTTCTTAAAGCCATCTTCTGCATAATCCTTCATTTTGTAATATTCAGCCGTCTTTGTGAATAATTGCATAAACGTTTCGATGCTATCTTTATAGGCTTTGATTGCGTTATTAGCTCCTAGTAGGCTTTTTGAAGCAAGCGCCTCATTAAGCTGTTTTAGCGCATGATCTTTATAATATCCATCGTAATATTTGATTACAGCATAGGTATTAGGGAGTTTGATTTTTTCGCCTGCAATAGTTGTAAACATTGTTTTTTGGCGTGTTTTTTTATCAATACCACAAGATTTTGCATAGGTTTCAAAACTACTGCGAATTTTAGGCGAAAATTGATTAACAAGATCAACTAGAACATTATATTTTTCACCAGAAGAGTAACCCCCTATTGGTCCATCAACGTTTCCATTTGCTGTAGCTTGGTTGTTAGCTTCAGAAGCTGAATCTACGGCAACTTGCTGTTTTTTATTATTATGAAACTCAATATAAATCTGCTTAAGTTTTTTTATTACTAGTTTATTTTTATTCACTAGTTTCTCATAATTCTCGCAAGCTAAATCATACTTACCGGTATCCGCAGCATGTTTTTGCACTGTCTCTTTAAACTCATCATAAAAATGAGCACGAGCTTTATCAACTTCGTTACGTTTTTTCTCTGCTTGTGATTTTCTGGCTGAATCATAAAGCTTAGCATCACGGATACTGCGAATTCTGTTAGTCCATTTATCATAGAGAGAAAAGAATTTTTTCTCGAAATCCTCTTGTTTAAAGTTCAGCTCAATCGCATCATTGACTGAACACTTTTTATTATTATTTTCATTTGATTTTATGAGAGCAACACGTTCTTCATTTAATTTTTTACCTTTTTCCAAGTGTAGCTTGGTACGTTGTATTAAAGCAGTATACGAAAAGCCCAGTTTATCACTAACAATCTTTAACTTTTCACACAGGCGATTAGGGTTTTGAATTTGATCAAGACCTGCGCTTTCCATTAACCCTTTAACTTCAGGAGAATCAAACTTTCCTTGTTTTTTAGCATCTTCAAGAAAAAACATAAACGCAATTGAAGTTTCGCTTACACCACACTCACCACCTTTTTTAGCACCATCGTTTCCTAGTTCGCCCATAGTAACTGTCGTTTTACTCGCTGACTCGATATCAAAGTCATATTTTTCAGCAATTTTGATATAACGATCACAGGCTTTTTGGTATTTTTTTGCATTAATATCACGATTAATGGAAGAAGTATTTTCGGTGTATTGAACCCATAGAGAAGATGCCTGATTCATTTTTTGTCGAAGGACTTCAACCTTTTGGTCTTCCTCAGAGCTTTTTAACTTTCGTTGCTTATTAGCGTCATATGCATCTTCGTAAATCTTTTTTGCTGAAAAAGTGTCTTTCTGTAATTTATAACTGTGAACCTGGGATGCAATCATCATATCCATAGCATCTTGCTCAGTAGTACAAGTTCCAAATGGTGTTTCAGCCTGTTTTTCATCATCCCCGCAACCGTTTAATAAAGCTAAAGTGATCATTGCAAAAAGGATGGTGCTAATTAATTTTTTCATGTATTTAAAGCCAGTGAATAATTGTAAATTTAATGGAGTTACATCAGAGCGAAGAAGTCGGATTATTTAGCAATATTGTTCTTTATTGCGAATTAATGCGATATGTCATTCTCCGCAATGAAAAGGAAGCTGTTTTTTGATAGTTTTCTCTTTTGTGGAAACGGTCAATATTTGATATTTGCACTCATTGCCAGACACTAGAAAGCTTTTATAAATAGCTCTTTCAGGCCCTATGTAGATACCAGAAATAGTTTTATTAAAAATAACTTTTTTGTCGTTTCTGTTTATAACTTTTAGCGTAGCAACGTTACTGGGTACAAAAATTTCTTTATCAGAAGAAAACAAAATTTTAACCAAGTAACTATGGAATATTTCACCTTCAGGTATGCCCTCACCATCAGGGCTATAATTATGCGTCATAAACTCTTTTGAGACGGTTATATCTTTGGAAAACACCCCAGATTTTTCTAAAAACAAGTGAACAGACAGCTTTTCTAAATAGACGCTATCGGTATTTCTTTTATCCGCATAACTAACAAGCGGAAAGAGTAATAATGTGAAAATTAATTTATGCATGTCATGCCATCTATTAGTTTAATAATAGTATTATAATAGAGTAAATATTTATAGTAAGTAAACTTTAACGACCCGAGTAATTATTAATATGACATATTATAAAATAACAAAATCCTCCTTGCTGCTTATCTTGTTACTATTTTTAAATCAGCATGCAATGGCTAACTCTAAGAGAGCTGAAAAGCAGCTAAACCAACAAGAAATCCAGTCAGCGCTAGTCCAGATGATCGTTATGCGCGGTGTCGCCAAAGCAACTGGAAAGCTAAGTGATAAAGTTAAGTCCTGTGATAAGAAGACACGTGTTTTTAAGCTTAACCAAGAAGATAATAAGCGCCTTATAAAATATGGCGGAAATCGTTTTTTTACGTTATTAAGCATGATGAATTTAAGCAATCAGTGTCATCTTAAAGAGGATATGCAGCTAGAAACTGAAATGATAAAAACGCAGCAATCCCTTAAATTATTATCCCTTTTTCCTCAAGCCCAGAAAGTACTAAAATCTCTTTCTAAGACTTTACTTGAAGACCGCAATAGAATGAACAAAGAAACAGCAGCGCATTTGTTAAAATTCCCACCTGAGTTAGTGTTTTACTTAAAGAAGAGAACAACAAATAAGTTTTATGAGCAAACGTCTCTATTTAGCTTTTTGGAAAAATACATTCCCATTAGGGATAAATAATGAATACGGTAACGAATGAATTTACGTTTAGTTTTACACTGACAAAAGAAGAATATGCTAAAGGTGTGTTACCTTCTTTGCGCCCAGCAGGTTATCTTTTTTTTGGAATAGCATTTACATTAGCTTTATCAATTCAAGGTGCATTGGATGACTACTATATTGATTCACCTCAATGGCCATTGAAATTTATCATCTATTTGGCGTCTAGTGCAGCCGCATACATTATTATGCTCTTCGCTATTCGCTGGCTTATAAAAGTAAGTTCATACCGGTCTTATAAAAAATATAAAGTTCACAGCTACCCTATTACTTATATTTTTTCAGACAAGGGTGCAGTGACAAATCATAAGGTTGGGTGCCAGAACTTAGCATGGCAAGCCTATGAAAAATATCTATTTACTGATGAGCTTTGTCTTTTATTCATATCTAATAGCTCTAGATACATCATCCCTCTACGTGTCATTCATGATGATGATTTAAAAGCGTTTAAACAACTCTTATCCCATCATATCCCTGTAACTTCCTGAATTATAGTCAACTAAAATGAAACAAAAAATACTGTTAGCAATAATTATTATATTGCCAATAATCATTTTCTCATCTTCTGGGATTTTAAAAGGGATAGCATACATTGAATGGAAGGTTCTTAGCACCCAGTCGACTAAACTTTACAAAAAGAAACATTATTCTAAGGCATTGTTAGTAGCAAAGCATTCGCTGAAAATTGCAGAGAAAATAAGCCCCAGTGGTATTAGGGTGGCGAAAAGTTTAAATAATCTCGCCCTTGCATATAACGCAAAAGGTCAGTACAAAAAAGCAGAAGCTGCTTATCATCGGTCCCTTGAAATCAAAAAGAAAATACTAAAAAAAGAAGATCCCGACTTTATCAGAGGGCTTATAAATTATGCACATAATTACGTCTCACAAGCACGTTTTAGTGATGCTCTGGCGTTAAATAAACAAGCATTAGCCTTGCAAAAAAAGTCACTCGGAATTAACCATCTTAGTACGGCTAAAACATTGAATGCTATTGGTGAAATTTATGGCAAGCAAAAAAGATTCCAGAAAGCAAAAAAATTCTTTAATGAGTCGCTACAAATAAGAAAGAAAATACTTGATCCGAAAAGTTTGGAAATTGCTACCAGTTTAAATAATTTAGCGGCTATTGATTATTATGAAGAGAATTACGATAAGGCGATAACACTATATAATCAAGCGCTTACCATCCGTAAAAAACACTACGGTTTATATCATTCTAGTATATCTGTTAGTTTAAATAACATCGCTGCGGTATATATGAAGCAACAAGAATATGCCAAAGCCACAGAGTATTTTACGCAAGCGCTACAGGTTTTAGAGAAAGATTCAGAGCCCAAGCCTGATAGTTTGGCTTCTTCTTTGGCAAATTTAGCTTGGTCTTTTAAGGAACAAAAAAAGTATCAAGAGGCTGAGGGTTATTACCTCCGTTCATTAGAAATCAAAGAGAAAATATATACCTCTAATCATCCAAGTCTAATGATGACATTAAGTAGCCTTGTGGAACTTTATAAGGAAATGGGTAAAAATAGTGATGCGGAGGATTTAGAAGAACGTATTAAGAATTTAAAGCAATCCAAAAGAGAGAAAAACTGAAAACTTATGTAGTATCATATACCCTTTTTATACTTTAACAGGAAGAACACCAACATGAAATTTAAACTACTAATCATGACGCTAGCAGTAACTGCTAACATTAATGCTAAGGATGCTGTTTGGGTTTCACCATCGAAGGCTTCATGCAAAAGTGAGCATGGGCAGGTAGATAGTAAAGGTGTCTGCAAAGCAAAGTGGGAAGATGCTAAAAATATTTGTGCGGCTGATGTCGCTAGATTACCTACCATCGATGAATTATCACAAGTAGTTAAAAAATGTAAAAAAACTGCTAATGATAATAAAAGCAAGTACAGCGCGTGTTACATAAACAATGGATTTATTGGAACCAGTAGTTATTGGTCATCCACTACGCACGAAAAATTTAACACCAGCGCTTGGGGAATGAATTTTTATAGTGCAACGAAAGCAAACGGCAGTAAAAACAATCACGTAGATGTGCGTTGTGTGAAGTTAAAGTAAGTGAGACCTTTCACTTACTTTAAAATAAGAATCATATAAATCGGTTACCCCTAACCCGTGGTTAACTGATACCAACTTGGTGGTTAAACTCATAGAGTTTCGTTATAAAGTTCATGCAAATTGAAACAAATATTACCCGTAAAGATTTACTTCACTTTAACTCTAGCTTACTCCTCAAGCTGAGCTCCACGTATAAAACCTTAGCAATAATATCCATTACTGTATTTATACTCATGCTTTATCTAAATGGCGTCCCTGTATCAGGGTCTGAATGGCTTATTCTCATTCTTGCTTCAATCGGTGGAGGAATTGGTGGTGTTACGGGTGCTTTTGCAGCGAATATGCTTTCTATCTTGTTATCAGCCGACGTAAGTAATGGAAGTATAGGAAAACATACCTATGAGTTACGCGATGAAGGGTTGTATGAATTAACATCAGTCAATGAGGGAGTTACAAAATGGGAAGGTATACATAGCATCGTTCTTTCGGGGCCGTTTATCCTCTTTAAAATTTCTGGTTTTCTATACCATATTATTCCAAAACGAAGCTTTTCCAGCGAGCAAGATTTTGAAGCTTTTTATAATGAAGCCATGTCAAAATGGAAGAGAAAAGTTAAATGAATATCAGTAGCATACACAAAATCAGTCTTTGCTGTTAACTATAGATTTAATGAAATTTATGATAAAAATATTATGGTGCGGCAACGCGATTAAGACCTTTTTCAGCATCACTCTTCACACTCTTTATAATGGCTTTCAAAGCACTGCTTAGCCAACTTCTCTGCTGTTTTAATTTGATCTCTTGACATTTGGTTGCGAATATATCGATGTGCTTTTGACATGCGCATTGCATTTTTATTTCCATTTAAATAAGAGACGTAGCGCCACATCAGTGATAACACATAATCATCTACAACCCCATCGCCCATATAATACATGGTCGATAGATTCATCTGACCAAATGCATCGCCTTCATTAGCCGCTTCTTGATAAAGTGCCGCTGCTCTTTTTTTATCTTGTTTGATACCCAGCCCTACATCGTAAGCATAACCTAAACGCACTTTGGCAGGGCTATACCCCAGCTCTGCCGATTTCTTTAAAAAAGTTACCGCTTTAGCAGGATCATTTCCACCAGCACAGCCTCTTATGTAACACGTGCCCACATTATAAATAGCAATACGATTCTCTTGATCTGCCGCAAGCTTGTAATATTTAAAGGATAATGGAGTATCTTGTTGAACGCCCAGCCCATTACTGTAGTAATAACCTAATAACAACTGTGCACCCGAGTTGTTTTGAGCTGCAGCTAGTTTTACCCACTTTACTGCTAAATCCTGGTTTTTTTCAACACCCTTACCCGCTTCATAGCGCTCAGCTAAATTATATTGTGCATTTGCATCTCCGGCATCAGCAAGTGACTTAATTTTTTTAAGGCTATAACCCTCGTAAGTTTTTTGTATCGCAATACCGCTGGTTTTACTATTAGCATTTGCTGCTACTGAGAAGAGAGAAAGTAGAAGGATAATTGAGCTGAGATGTATATTTTTCATTGTCTATGCCTTAGAAATAGTTCCTTAATAATATCACTATTGGCAATAGAGTCGCAAAAATACCAAAGCCAAATAAAACAATAAAAATTAACCAAAAACGTATAGGTGTGGCTTTACGTAGTACAACAGAAAACGTATCCGTATGTTTTAATCGACCAGTTTTAAGGCCTTGCCAAATATTTTTTAAAATCACACCACCTAATACTAGTACTCCAAACAGTAGTAATAATTTCAAAAAGTACAACACAGTAGTCATTCTAATTTATTCCAGCAACCAAATTACTTCACACTCAACTCATCCTATTATGATGATATCAAAAGTCAACTTAGCCCAAATTAAAACCAGCACAACTACACTTACTAAAAATGCATTTCTTCGATAAGGAAGATAGTTTGAAGTTGTATGAAAATACGCATGTACCAGCCGAGTCAATAAATAAAGCCATGCTAAACCAATGAACCCCCAATCATTAATATCTAAAACTAAAACCAATATAACGCCAATATAAAACAACGGTGGCACTTCAAACAAATTTTCAAAATGTTGCGTAACTTTCACGAGATAGTCAGGTAACTTAGCGCCTTTATTTAATTTGAAATAAGCAGGGTTCAAGCCGTCTTCTCGTACAGCGCGGTAGCGTAACTTCAACATCCACAATGCGATACCAATGGTTAACCAGAACATTCCTGCTAAGGGTAAAAGTAAT
>Ga0256839_1004839_pt1 | contig 12852 bp, 10 predicted proteins | sample 354166metaG_FD_185968 | JGI IMG/M metagenome (GOLD analysis project Ga0256839, IMG submission 185968) | Hydrothermal vent microbial communities from Mid Atlantic Ridge, Atlantic Ocean - 354-166 | ecosystem: Environmental > Aquatic > Marine > Hydrothermal vents | place: Atlantic Ocean: Mid...
TTCAAAAGATGGATATATTGGCATTAAGGGTGAGGGGCAGGTGAAAATTACCGGGGCCATATCGCGGGCGCAGGTCGATATGATGCGTAGTTATCATGATGCGATTATGGTTGGTTCTGCAACCGCGATTGAAGATGATCCGGAATTGATTTGCCGCCAGCCCAGTTTGAAAAACCGTTCGCCTCATCGTATCATTCTGGACAGCAAGGCACGACTTTCACCAAATTCGCGGCTGGTTTCGAGCATTAATACAGCGCCCTTATCTATTGTAGTTGGCCCGAATGCAGACCAGAACACTGTTGCTGCATTGCAAAAAGCAGGGGCCAATATCATATCAGGCGAGCTGGTTGGCGGGCGCATTGCCTTGCCGGAAATGCTGGAAGATATTGCGGCAACTGGTATTTCATCCCTGTTTGTTGAAGGCGGCGCAGAAGTGGCAAAAGCCTTTCTTGATGCGGGCCTTGTCGATGAGGTCAATATGTTCATTGGCAATAAGCTGGTTGGTGAAAATGGAATTGCCGCACCTATTAACCGGCAATCACCACCTGCTGGCTTTAGCCTTGTCCGTACCGAACATTTCGAGGATGATGCGCTTTATGCCTACCGAAAGGGCGAACACTGATGTTTACCGGTATTATAACCGATATTGGAACAATTGAAAAAATCACCCCGCTTGCAGAAGGCGCGCGCTTGCGTATTGCTTCAAATTTTGATCCGGCGACCATTGAAATTGGCGCTTCAATTGCCTGTGGCGGTGTTTGCCTGACGGTTGTTGAATTGCCGGACGATAGCGCCAATGCCCGCTGGTTTGATGTCGAAGCATGGGAAGAAGCTTTGCGGATTACCAATCTTGCCACCTGCAAAGCCGGCGATAAAATCAACTTAGAGCGGGCGCTAAAAGTCGGCGATGAGCTTGGCGGGCATATTGTTTCCGGCCATGTGGATGGTCTGGCCGAAATTACTGCGATTAAAAGCGAAGGCGAGGCTATCCGATTTACGCTTTCGGTGCCGGATGAATTTGCCAGATTTATCGCGCCTAAAGGCTCCATTACCCTTGATGGCACATCGCTTACGGTCAATGCGGTTGATGGCAGCCGGTTCGACGTATTGCTCATTCGTCATTCGCTTGCAGTCACCACCTGGGGCAATGCAAAAATTGGCGACAGGCTCAATCTGGAAGTCGATACAATGGCGCGTTATGCAGCAAGGCTGGCGGAATTTTCCGATTAAAATTGACTGAATATCACCCGGGCGAAAAATTATACTTGCCATAGGATGGTCATCATGGTTCACAGCGCTAGGTCATAGACCCACAAACAGCTCACTAATATTAAATGGAATTTTCCATGTCAAAAGCTCCTCATCTGCTGGTGATTCAGTCGCCCTATTACAAAGACATTGCCGCCGAACTTTATCGCGGTGCAAAATTGGCGCTTGATGCGGCCAGTGCCACCCATGACGTGGTCTCGGTGCCCGGCGTGCTGGAAATTCCGGCAGCGCTCACCATGACAATGGATAGCGAGCTCGACGGGTTGGGAATACTCGGCGACAATGATAATTTTGATGAAGATGGCAATGATGGCCCAGCCTTGTATGACGGATATATCGTGCTTGGCTGTGTGATTCGTGGTGAAACCAGCCATTATGATATTGTTGCGGGCGAATCTGCTCGCGCGTTGATGGACCTGTCGATTGATTATTCTCTGGCGCTTGGAAATGGTATTCAGACCGTTGAAAATGAAACACAAGCCTGGGCGCGGGCCAATGTGGACGATAAAAACAAGGGTGGTGGTGCCGCAGAAGCTGCCCTTGCAATGATCGCCCTTCGTAGAAAACTCAAAGCCTGATTGTATTTATATGCCTGATAATACCATGAAATCTACGGTTAAACCTGCCAACAAACGTGGTGCTGCCAGACTGTCCGCTGTTCAGGCGCTTTATCAAATGGATATTGTCGGCACCGGGGTTATGGAAACCGTTGCTGAATATGAAAATTCCCGCCTTGGCATGGAAATTGATGGCGATACTTACCTTGCCGCCGATGTCTCATGGTTTCGAGGCGTTGTCGCTGGCGTTGTTGAGCAGCAAAAAAAGATCGACCCGATCATTCATGCAGCACTTCCAGATGACTGGCCATTGGCCCGCATTGAATCGATTTTGCGCGCAATATTGCGGGCCGGGGTGTTCGAACTTGCAAACCGCAAAGATGTGCCGGCCAGGGTGGTTATTACCGAATATGTGGATGTCGCCAATGCGTTTTTTGAAGGCGATGAGCCTAAAATGGTCAATGGTGTGCTCGACCGGGTAACCCGCCAATTGCGTGATGGCGAATTAGCCGGCCATGCTGACAATGTTAAGGGCACCGCAGCAGATGCCCCGGACCATAAAGATGACAATAGTGATGGCGATGAAAACCCGTCCAACTGAATTTGAACTGATAGCAAAATACTTCGCACCACTCGCGGGCGAGGGGGCATTTGGATTGCAGGATGATGCAGCGATTCTTTCCGTTCCAGAAGGCAAAAAACTGGTCATTACCCAGGATGCGCTTGCCGCCAACGTGCACTTCTTTTCCGACGACCCGCCAAAGCTGATTGCCCAAAAAGCCTTGCGGGTGAACATTTCCGACCTTGTTGCCAAGGGAGCGTTGCCATTCGCCTATTCATTGTCAATTGGGCTTGGCGATGATTGGGACGAGGCATGGATCGCCGAATTTACCAGGGGTTTGGGTGAAGATCAGACACGTTTCAATATGCAGCTCACCGGTGGCGATACCTATGCAAGCCCCGGAGTAACCACAATCTCGATCACAGCCCTTGGGCAGCTGGATGCGAAAGACTATACATCCCGGCTTGGCGCATCCCGCGGTGATACAGTTTTTGTAACCGGCACAATTGGCGATGCGGCACTGGGCCTGAAACAAAAACTGGATCAATTTGATAAACGCATATTGGGAATGGGCGAAAAAGCCCATTTGCAACAGCGCTATTTATTGCCTAATCCGTCACTCTTAATGGCGCCGATTATCGCTGAGTTTGCCTCGGCCTGCATGGACATTTCCGATGGCCTGATCGGTGATCTGGAAAAACTGTGCAAGGCTTCGAATGTCGGTGCAAGCATAGAAGTGTCAAAGATTCCAATATCATCACCGGCAAGAAAAGTAATTCAGATTATCCCTGAACAGCTGCAAACCATATTGACCGGCGGTGATGATTATGAACTGCTATTTACCGTACCGGAAAAGCAAATCATTGAATTCAAAGCCGCAATCCATTTGCTGCCAATATCAATTGAAAAAATAGGTGTTGTGAAAGATGCCAAAGATGGCATAGGGTTATATGACGATGACGGCTCCCAACTGTCATTTGATACCAGTTCATATATTCATTTTTGAGTTTTTCAAAGGTTCATCCCATGGCAATCAGTGCCGCTGTGAACAGCGATCCAAACCGGCTTGCCCGGCGTAATGCTTTAATCCTTTCTGCAGCACAGGCTTTAAATGGTTCGGCCGCACCAATCTCCATCGCGCTTGGTGGCCTGGCCGGCATGTACCTGCTTGGCGCCGATAAATCCTGGGCGACAGTGCCGGTAACCAGTTATAATCTTGGTGTAGCCCTGACCGCATTGCCTGCCGCAATGTTAATGCGCAAAATTGGTCGTCGGCTTGGCTTTATGAGTGGGTCTGTTGTGGGCATGTGTGGCAGCCTCATTTCGGCCTACGCACTTTATATTGGCAGTTTTTATCTGTTTTGCTTTGGTATGGTGTTTAGCGGGGCGGGTGGAGCGTTTACCCAGCAATTTCGCTTTGCCGCCGCCGATGAAGGCGAGGACAGCTTTAAACCAAAGGCTATATCATGGGTGTTGGCAGGTGGAATTCTGGCCGCCGTTATCGGGCCTCAAACCGCATCCCATTTTAAAGATTTATTCGCACCGGTACAGTTTGCCGGGGCCTATTTTGCCGGCACATTTATACTGTTCGCCGGAATGCTGGTATTATCCCAATTGAAATTTACAGAGCCTTTGCAAAGGGATACAGTGGTTGATGATACCAATACCCGCCCATTGGCTGAAATCGTCATGCAGCCGCAATTCATTGTGGCCCTGATGTGCGCAATTGGTGCCTATGCATTGATGAGTTTTGTTATGACGGCGGCCCCGCTTGCAATGGTTGCCTGCGGTATCAGCCAGGAAAATGCAATTTTGGGCATTCAGTGGCATGTTTTGGCCATGTTTGGCCCCAGTTTTTTTACCGGAAATCTGATTGCCCGTTTTGGTAAAAAGACGATTGTCGCAACCGGATTTTTCTTGCTTATTGCTTGTGCGATTGTTGCCATTCAAGGGCAAGAGCTTTGGCAGTTTTGGGTTTCGCTAGTGTTGCTCGGTATTGGTTGGAATTTCGGCTTTATTGGCGCAACCGCGATGTTGACGGATACCTACACGCCGGCTGAAAGAAACAAGACTCAGGGCATAAATGACTTCCTGCTATTTGGCTCGGTTGCCTTCGCATCAATGATGTCGGGCCAGACATTGAATGCATTTGGCTGGACGATGCTTAACTGGGTTGCGTTTCCCGTGGTCGCGATTTGTTTGATTGGATTGACCTGGCTACATCTAAAGTCGCAAAAAACTGCGTGAATTCACCGAAATACAAACAAAAATCATGCTGATCCCCGATCTTTTCCTAATTCGCCTTGACGTGAGCGAATGTCGCGATACCTTGCCCGCGGAAGCTCCTTTTTTTACGTCGAATCGGAGCATTGGGAAACGACCTAACATATTCTAATTGTTGAATTTTTGAATATGTAGGATAGGAAAAGGGATGAGAGCAATGGCTCCTCTTTATCTAGCAATCGTCTGCGGTGTGCTTTCGATTGTTTATGCAATTTGGGCAAGTAAGTCGGTAATGAGTGCCGATGCGGGTAACGAGCGCATGCAGGAGATCGCAAGCGCAATTCAGGAGGGCGCGCAGGCCTATCTTTCGCGCCAATATATGACCATTGGTATGGTTGGTGTGGTTATGTTGCTGATCGTCTGGTGGCTGCTTGGCAGCCTGGTTGCGGTTGGCTTTGCGATTGGGGCGATACTTTCAGGCATTGCAGGCTTTATTGGCATGCTGGTGTCCGTTCGTGCTAATGTGCGCACGGCGCAGGCTGCAAGCCAAAGCCTCGGGGCAGGCTTGAATGTTGCATTCAAATCAGGCGCTGTTACCGGTCTATTGGTTGCGGGTCTCGCACTATTGGGCATCTCGGTCTATTACTATCTCCTGACAGTGCAACTGGGCTTTGCGCCAAATAGCCGTACGGTTGTTGATGCGCTGGTTGCACTTGGTTTCGGTTCGTCACTGATTTCAATCTTTGCCCGTCTCGGCGGCGGTATCTTCACCAAGGGTGCAGATGTTGGTGCCGACCTTGTGGGCAAGGTTGAAGCTGGCATTCCTGAAGATGACCCTCGAAACCCTGCGACCATCGCAGACAATGTCGGCGATAATGTCGGCGATTGCGCCGGTATGGCCGCGGACCTGTTTGAAACCTATGTGGTTTCAGTTGTTGCCACTATGGTGCTTGCATCGATTTACTTTTCAGGCAGCGATCTGCTGTCACCGATCATGGTTTTACCTTTGGCAATCGGTGGTGTGTGTGTGGTCACTTCAATCATCGGTACATTCTTTGTGAAACTTGGTGCCAACAACTCGATCATGGGCGCGCTGTATAAGGGCTTTATTGCCACTGCGGTGCTTTCAGTGTTTGCGGTTGGCGGGGTGATTGCCTGGGTAATTGGTTTTGATACAGTGATGGAAGTTGCTGGAAAATCATTCACCGGCCTGGATCTGTTTTATTGCGGTATCGCTGGTTTGATTATCACGGGTCTGATTATCTGGATTACAGAATATTATACAGGTGTTACCTACCGTCCGGTGAAATCAATCGCGATTGCATCTGAAACCGGCCACGGCACCAATGTTATTCAGGGTCTGGCGATCTCGCTAGAATCAACGGCTGTACCGGCCATCATCATCATTGTTGGTGTCTTGGCGACCCACTCGTTTGCCGGCCTTTTCGGCATTGCAATTGCTGTTACCACCATGCTGGCTTTGGCCGGTAATGTGGTGGCACTTGATGCCTTTGGACCGGTAACAGATAATGCCGGTGGCATTGCTGAAATGGCGGATCTTCCAGCGGAAGTGCGCCAAACAACTGATGCGCTGGACGCTGTGGGTAACACCACAAAGGCTGTTACCAAGGGCTATGCCATTGGTTCTGCCGGTCTTGGTGCGCTGGTGCTGTTTGCAGCCTATACTGAGGATCTGAAGTTCTTCGCTGCAAACGCCAAGCCTGGTTCTTTCTTCGAAGGTGTTAGCGTCGATTTCTCGCTCTCCAACCCCTATGTTGTTGTTGGCCTGATCTTTGGTGCAATGTTGCCTTACGTGTTCTCCGGCATGAGCATGACAGCAGTTGGCCGTGCGGCCGGTTCTGTGGTGGTTGAAGTGCGGCGTCAGTTCAAAGCCGATCCGGGCATCATGGCAGGTACATCGAAGCCGGATTATGCCCGTGCGGTTGATATGCTGACCAAGGCTGCGATCAAGGAAATGGTTATTCCATCCATGCTGCCGGTACTATCACCACTGGTATGCTTTGGCGCGATCTATCTGGTTGCCGATAAGAACTCTGCTTTTGCATCTCTCGGAGCGATGTTGCTGGGCGTTATCCTGACTGGGCTTTACGTTGCGATCTCAATGACCGTCGGTGGCGGCGCATGGGACAATGCCAAGAAGTACATCGAAGATGGCAACCACGGCGGCAAGGGCTCAGAAGCTCATAAGGCCGCCGTTACCGGTGATACGGTTGGCGATCCCTATAAGGACACTGCTGGCCCTGCGATCAACCCGATGATCAAGATCACCAATATCGTGGCCTTGCTGCTGCTGGCGGTGCTGGCGCATAACTAAAGCGAGCGCACGTAGAGCGTAGCGATGCGCAAGCGAACGCAAAGCGAAAGAACGCGCTTTTATTTTCCGTCAGGCCGTCCGGCCTGACGTACGCTCGCGGGCGGGCAATTTGTGAATTACCAAATTTTGCCCTGCCACGGAGGCTTGCAAGCGATCTGCATAAAAACTCCTGTTTGTGAACGGGTGGCCATAGGCCGCGTGGCAAAGGCTAAGTCGCGCCAGCGCCCCCGGAGCCTATGCGTAAGCATCTGGCGTGAGTGCCATAAATTGCCGAATGGCATATCGAAAATAAATTAAAGCCCGCAGGTTTTGCGACCTGTGGTTTTTTTGGAGCGTTGCAAAGATCTTGGGTTTTGCGACTCTTTTTATCAAATATGCCGCACCAAAAAATTAGATCGCCCGCCGCAAAACATCACAATTTTTCTGGTCATTGTTAAATCCCCATTCCCTGCTATAATTACGCATGAGCGAAAAATATTTGAACGGAAAAATTTCAATTACGTCTTTGGCGGCACCTACGCCAGAAGGTGTTGTTAAACTGCGAACACTTTCCAAAGGTGAGCGCAATGTTCTTCTGTCGAAAGCCAGAAAAGTTCGTTTAATTTCATTCTTTCAAACATTGTACTCTGATCATGGCGTTGCAATTACCATCAACTAGCCTTCACACACACCTGCATCCCAGGCAAATAAACAGTCCTCAATGTAGCATCTGCCAATACGCACAGCTGCCCGCCCCACAAACTGGCTTGTTGATACATCATTTTTCCCCTTCAATTTGATGTCAACAACCCCATATAACTATAACACTTTCCCAGAGTTCCTTCAGTTTCCCCAATCAATGCGTACGGTAAATAAGTTTTCATGACAGATTATCTGCTTCTCCTCGCCGGCCTGGCATTGTTGTTGTTTGGCGGAGATTTACTTGTACGCGGTGCCGTAGGGCTGGCGGAAAAACTTCTGGTACCGCCATTGATCGTCGGATTGACCATTGTGTCCTTTGGAACCTCCGCACCGGAATTGTTCATCTCGGTCGAAGCGGCGCTGTTGGGAAAGGCCGGTATTGCTGTTGGCAATATTGTCGGGTCCAACATTGCTAATGTGCTGTTGGTGTTGGGTGTGCCAGCCTTGTTCAGGTCCTGCGCTTGCGGGGCCGAGGGTATCGGAAAGAACCTGATAGTGCTACTGGGCGTGACCGTCGTGTTTATGGGAATGATGGTCAAAGGGCGACTGGAATTCTACGACGGGGCAATCCTGTTTGCACTGTTGGTGCTTTATCTCTTCGACCAATTTCAAACCGCTAAAAATAAATCTCGCAGCGCAAATCATAATAATAAAATCGCTCATGGGCATGGTGTTGCCGACTACCATGACGAAGTTGAAAATGTTCCAACCACAAACTGGACGATTGCACTGATGCTGGTCGTTGGTCTGGTATTACTACCCTTGGGTGCCAAATTTACCGTCGATTCGGCCAGCTCCATCGCCAGCAGTTGGCACGTCAGCAATGAAGTCATCGGCCTAACCGTGGTTGCTATTGGTACATCGTTGCCGGAGTTGGCTGCCTCGGTTATGGCGGTTTACCGCGGCAATACATCGTTGGCGCTAGGCAATGTGGTGGGCTCTAATATATTCAACATCACCGCAATCATGGGGATCACCGCTATGGTAATTCCGCTTGATGTAGGCGAGCAAATTATTCGTTTTGATATGCTTGTTATGTTGGCTGCGGCAATTGGATTGGCAGTACTCGCCTACAAGGGTAAGACCATTGGGACTGTTGGTGGTGTAATTATGAGCGGGCTCTACGCAGCTTATATAGCGCTCACGCTGGTGTATTGAAGCTGGGCATCAGGCTGCGATTGGAGCCTGACTTGCAAATCGATGAAATTGATTTAAGGGCGGAACCAGCCCGATGAGAATGCATCGCTCCCGCGAAGGCCGGGCACAGCTCAAGTTGCACGTTGAGCAACGCGAAGCGCAAAACTTGAGCCACTAGAAAAGCACTAAATCGCCGTGAGCGAAAGAAATTTTAGCGATTCTGTCAAAGACGGACACGCTCTAAGATTAATTTTATGGGTTTCCGACAGTTTACAAGCGGTAAAATCACCTTCGCAATTTGGAATGATGCAGGAGGGTGCTCCCACCTATCGTTCGATCTGCGAAACATCGCGCACCGCCCCCTTGGAAGCATTGGTTACCATCGCCGCATAGGCGCGAAGGGCAGGCGAAACCTTGCGTTTACGTGGCTTGGTCGGTGCCCAGCCATCACGGCCTTTAGCGTCCATAATCTTGCGCCGTTCAGCCAAAACCGCATCATCGAGTTTCACATTGATGGTGCGGGCAGGGATGTCGATTTCGATAATGTCACCCTCTTCGATCAACCCGATATTCCCACCCTCTGCAGCCTCGGGCGAAACGTGGCCGATGGAAAGCCCGGATGTACCACCGGAAAACCGGCCATCAGTAATCAGCGCACATTCTTTGCCCAGACGCATGGATTTCAAATAGGACGTTGGATAGAGCATTTCCTGCATGCCGGGGCCGCCTTTCGGTCCCTCATACTGGATGACAACAACGTCGCCCGCGCCAACTTCTTTTGACAAAATGCGTTTGACCGCCTCATCCTGGCTTTCACACACCCGTGCCGGGCCGGAAAACTTCCAGATGCTTTCATCAACACCTGCGGTTTTTACCACGCAGCCATCCTGCGCGATATTGCCGGTTAATACGGCCAGGCCACCATCCTGCATGAAGGCGTGCTCCTTGGAGCGGATTACGCCTGTTTCTCGGTCGAGGTCCAGTTTCTGGTAGCGGCTTTGCTGGCTGAAAGCCTCAATTGTGCGCACCCCGCCGGGGGCTGCTTTATACAATGTGTGAACATCCTCGTGGTCAGTGCGCGAAATATCGTGCGCGCCCAAAACCTCACGCATTGATTTTGCATAAACGGTAGTTGCATCGCCATTGATCAGGCCGCATTTTTCCAATTCACCCAGAATAGACATAATCCCGCCAGCCCGGTGAACGTCTTCGATATGCACATTGGCAACGGCTGGTGCGACCTTGCAAAGGCACGGCACCTTGCGTGAAAGCCTATCAATATCATCGAGGGTGAAATCAACCTCGCCCTCACGTGCAATGGCCAAAAGGTGCAATATTGTATTGGTAGAACCGCCCATGGAAATATCCAGCGCCATTGCGTTCTCAAAGGCTGTTTTCGTCGCAATACCGCGCGGGGTGACGCTTTCATCGTCTTCTTCGTAATAGAGTCGGGTGATTTCAACAATCTGGCGGGCGGCTTGCAAAAACAGCCCCTTACGGTCCGCATGGGTGGCAACGATGGTGCCGTTCCCGGCCAGTGCCAAGCCAAGCGCCTCGGCCAGGCAGTTCATTGAATTGGCCGTAAACATGCCTGAGCATGAACCACAGGTAGGGCAGGCGTTTTCTTCGAATTTTTGCAGATCCGCATCCGAAACATTCGGGTCTGCCGCTTTAACCATAGCATCAACCAAATCAATGGCAATTTCCTCGCCATCTATAACGACGCGGCCGGCCTCCATTGGCCCGCCGGTGATGAAAATGGTTGGAACATTCAGCCGCATGGCAGCCATCATCATGCCAGGGGTGATCTTATCGCAATTGGAAATACAAACCATCGCATCGGCGCAATGGGCATTGACCATATATTCCACCGAATCGGCGATCAAATCGCGCGATGGCAGCGAATAGAGCATGCCGTCATGGCCCATGGCGATGCCATCATCTACAGCAATAGTGTTGAATTCTTTGGCAACACCGCCAGATTTTTCAATCTCGCGGGCAACAAGCTGTCCAAGGTCTTTTAGGTGTACATGGCCCGGCACAAACTGGGTGAATGAATTGACCACTGCGATAATCGGCTTGCCAAAATCGTCATCTTTCATACCGGTTGCGCGCCAAAGGCCGCGGGCACCAGCCATATTGCGGCCGTGGGTTGAGGTTCGGGAGCGATAAACAGGCATGGCATCACCTTTGATAAATTGTTGTCAGACGTGGCACAGAACGAACGATTGAGTTGTTCTAGGCTTGTTATTGATGTTGTAGGGGAATTATTTGCACTCATGCAAGGGGGCAGCCAATACAATGGGCAGTTTGTTTTACTTGCCCATTGCTGAATTCAAGAATTCTATGACGAAATCACATTTGGCTGAACGATCAACTGCCAAACGGGTTCACGACACCAGAGCTTGCAGCGCCAAGAATTTGGCCGAGGAATGTAAGGTCGCGGCCACCGGTTGGTGTGGTGCGCGAGATGTAATCAAATACCTTGCCATCTTTCAGGCCGTAATTGGCCAATTGGCTGACCGTTTGATCTTTGTCGAAATAGATTGCCAGAACCTTCTGGTCGATAAGCTTAGGTTTTGCAAAAGCAAGGGTACGTTTTTTCTTTTGCGAGATATAATAAAAAGTCTCACTATTTTGAGTAAGCGTGGTTGAAGGCGTGCCAAGCGCTAAAAGAACCTGTTCACGGCTGGATCCAACCGGAACCAGATCTATTGTGTCATCACTTGCCTGAAATCCGTGGGATAATACCTGACTGCTGGAATTGCAGGAAGAGAGTGCAGGGGTAAGCGCAAGCACAACAGCAAGACCCAAACCTTTGAACAGTCGAGAGCGAGGTGAGGCCGAAACATGCACACCATTATGGTTGTGAACATCACCAGATTGATTCTGAAATAAACCAAATGCCATGAAACTTTCCCTCATCTTATATTTGGGTAGCAATTTTTGTAGAATTGAGTAAACCAGCCTGAATGGATATGCAATGCCTGTTATTTAGGGGCCGTCTTTCGGCCACGTATTTCACTAAAACGTGACAGGTGTATTTAATCCACCACACCGGCGCGTTATTCCATTCTAAATCATATAGCGCAATCTGCGCAAGGAACCAACAAATGTTTGGACAGCTATTCTCCAGAAAATCGAAAGGAATGCCCAAGCGTGATGTTCCATACGAAATTTATGGCAGTCTTGTGGCCCGGGCACGCAATCCTGTGCTTTATCGGGATTTAGGCGTGCCCGATACCATAAACGGCCGATTCGATATGATGGTGTTGCATGTCTTTTTGTTGTCACATCGGCTTAAAGATGCGGGCGAGGGATGCCGGGAGCTCTCGCAAGACATCTTTGATGCGTTTTTACTCGATATGGACCGTGGCCTGCGCGAAGAAGGTGTGGGTGATACCTCGGTTCCCAAAAAACTCAAAAAAATGACCGAAGTTTATTATGGTCGCCTGCGCGCCTATGAACAGCCAATTGAAAAAGGTGATAAAGAACAGTTGATGGCCGTCATCAATCGTAATATTTTTACCGATGATCATAATGATAGTTGTGCCCAAGCTCTGGCTGAATATATGACCCGCCTTCACGCCCATATAAAGGAATTGGCCGTAGAAGATATTCTAAAAGGTGAAATCGCTCTGGATGCGGTTGAGCCTGTCTCCGCTTAACAATCAAAGATATTATCGCCATGCAAGACCAAGCCTCACCGTTAAACCCGATTGAAATTGATGTCGCGCGTCTGCCAACAAAAGGCAGGCACATGAAAGTCGTCATCAGCGCGGAGGAAAAAAGCGCGCTGGTTAAATCCTTTAACCTGTCAGATGTGACTGATTTTAAGGCAGAATTACATATTTCACGCTGGCGTCGCGACGGGGTGAATGTCGAGGGGGAACTGAAGGTAAAGATTACTCAGCCCTGTGTTGTAACGCTGGAACCAGTGACCCAAATCATCAGCGAAGACATTGCTCATATTCTGGTGCCAGAGGGCTCCCCCTTTGCTAAACCCAAGCTGGACGATAGTGGAGAATTGGTTTTGGATCCTGAAGGTGCGGACTTGCCGGATACCTTTGAAGGTACGGTGATTGATT
>Ga0256839_1004840_pt1 | contig 12852 bp, 11 predicted proteins | sample 354166metaG_FD_185968 | JGI IMG/M metagenome (GOLD analysis project Ga0256839, IMG submission 185968) | Hydrothermal vent microbial communities from Mid Atlantic Ridge, Atlantic Ocean - 354-166 | ecosystem: Environmental > Aquatic > Marine > Hydrothermal vents | place: Atlantic Ocean: Mid...
GCCCGTCTGAACCGGGGCGAACTCCTCTATCTTCCCGTCTATCTGTCCCTGGACCAGTTTCCCATCACGCTGTCCGGCGATTTCTCCCGCCGCCCGGGAACATGGCGAGTGAGCGGATTGCGTTTGCGCCAGAAAGACCTCGCCGAACTGAGAGCCACGCTCTCCGCCAAGGACGACGGCACCATCGCCCGGGCCCAGGCCCGCTTTCATCTTCACCTGGACCGGTGGTTCCAATGGTACGTCCAGCCGCTGCTGGAAGGCGGCAACTGGGAAGGACTGACGCTGAACCGGGGCACGGCCCGGGGGGAAATGACCGTCTCCGATCACCGGCCCGAGCGGGCCGAGCTGACGATCACCGACCTGATCCTGAGCGATCGGGAAAGACGATTGGGCTTTCGTCGGTTGGAAGCATCACTCCGGTGGCGGCGCCGACTGAACGCCCCGGGACAGGCGTTTCCCACTTCCTGGATCCGCTGGCAGGCCGGCCACCTGTACGCCATCCCCCTGGGACCGGCCCGGCTGACGCTGCGGCTGACCGACGACGACGTGCGCCTGGTGATCCCCGCGGTGATACCGGTACTGGACGGGCGGCTGCGCATCACCCAGCTGCAGCTGTTGGACCTGACCCGAATTCCCAAAGTGATATTCTCCGGCAAACTGGAAACGGTCTCCCTGGAATTGCTGACCCGGGTCCTCGGTCTGCCGCCGCTGGCCGGTACCCTGTCGGGAACCATCCCCCAGGCGACCTACGATCCTTCCCGGCGAACCCTCCAATTCCACGGTCGCCTGGTCATTCAGGTCTTCGACGGCAGAATCCTGGTGGAAAACCTGACGATCACCGACCTGTTCGGTGCCCTTCCCCGGCTGCGGGCGGACGTGTTCTTCAACGACCTGGATCTGGAACTGGTCACCCGCCATTTCGCCTTCGGCCGGATCACCGGCCGCCTGGAAGGCCATATCCGAAATTTGTACCTGGAAAACTGGCGGCCGGTTTCCTTCGATGCCTGGTTCGGCACCCCCGCCGGCGACCGCTCCCGCAAACGCATCAACCAGAAGGCCGTGGAGAACCTGGCCGACCTGGGCGGCGGCGGTGCCGTGGGCCTGTTGTCGCGGGTCGTCCTGCGTTTCTTCGACGAGTTCCGCTATCAGCGGATCGGCCTCGGTTGCCGGCTGAGGCGGAACGTCTGCGAACTGCGTGGCGTGGCCCAGGCCCCCAACGGTTTCTACATCGTCCAGGGCGGCGGACTGCCGAGAATCGATGTGATCGGCTATAATCGTCGCATCGACTGGCCGACCCTGCTAGCCCGATTGGCTCGAATCACCCAAATCGATCACACGGTCAACTCACCATGAAGAAAACGTTTCTGCTGCCGTTGCTCCTGATGCTGGGCATCGCCTCCTGTGTCACCATCAACATCTACTTTCCGGCGGCCGCGGCGGAAAAGGCCGCCGACCAGATCATCAAGGACATTCAACAGGGAAGCGAAGCGCAACCTCAATCGGGCCTCCGACGCTGGCATGCCCGGGTCGATTTCCTTGCCCTGCTGGGAATCGGCGCCGCCCACGCCCAGGCCGACCTGGAAATCGACAGTCCGGAGATCCGCGCCATTCGCGCTTCCATGAAGCGGCGCTTCGCCAAACTGCGCCAGTATCTCGACAAGGGCTGGATCGGCTACGCCAACAACGGCCTGGTCGCCGTGGTCAACAAGGCCGAAATCCCACTCCGGGAACGGGCCGCGGTCGAGCGCCTGGTCGCCGCGGAAAACCGGGACCGCCAGGCCTTGTACCAGGCCATCGCCCGGGCCAACGGCCATCCGGAATGGGCCGACGAGATCCGCCGGACCTTCGCCAAGCGCTGGATCGCCAACGCCCGACCCGGCTGGTGGGTCCAGCGGGCCGACGGCCGGTGGGTACGAAAAAGCTAGCATGGGACGGCGGCGCCGCAGACGTCTTCCAGAAGGAACCTTCGCGGCCGACATCGACAAACTGACCCACGACGGCCGCGGCATCGCCCACGTCGACGGCAAGGCGGTCTTCATCGAAGGGGCCCTGCCCGGAGAACGGGTCGAATTCCGTTACACGGAAATACGCCGCGACTACGCCTGCGGCAAGGTCGTCGAGGTCACGACCCCTTCGCCGGATCGGGTCGACCCGCCATGCTCCGCCTACGGGCGCTGCGGCGGCTGCAGCCTGCAGCACGTTTCCCACACGGCCCAGATCCGCCTCAAGCAGGATCTGTTCATCGAGCAAATGCGCCGTATCGGCAAGCTCACCCGCTTCGAACTGTGGCCCCCGCTGACAGAATCCCAATGGGGCTACCGACGCAAAGCCCGCCTCGGGGTCCGATACGTCCGCGCCAAACAAAAAGTGCTGGTGGGGTTCCGGGAGCGGGGGAGCGGCAAGGTGGCGGAAACCGATACCTGCCTGACGTTGCATCCCCAGGTGGGGGAACGGCTGCAGGATCTCACCGACCTGATCGGCGCCCTGAGCCTGCGCGAACACCTGCCCCAGATTGAGGTCGCCGTCGGCGACGACCGCAGCGCCCTGGTCTTCCGGGTTCTGCGCGACCCGACGCCGGAAGACCGGGAACGGCTCATCGCCTTCGGGCGCCGTTTCGACTTCGACATCTATCTGCAGACCAAAGGCCCCGATTCCCTCGAGCCGATCCATCCCCAAGACCCACCCCTGCCCTGTTACCGGCTGCCGGAATCGGTCGACCTCTGGTTCGGTCCCCTGGACTTCACCCAGGTGAACGCCGACATCAACCGCCGGATGATCGCCCGGATCCTGGAAACCCTGGACCCAGGTCCAGACGAAACGATTCTGGACCTGTTCTGCGGTCTGGGCAACTTCACCCTGCCGCTGGCGCGTCGGGCGGGAGGGATCGTCGGGGTGGAAGGAAACGCGCGGGCGGTGGCGATGGGACGCCACAACGCCCGGGCCAACGGAATCGAGAACGTCGAGTTCCACGTTTGCGATCTCACCCAACCTCTGGACGACGAACCTTGGGCCAGACGCCGTTACGACAAGATCCTGTTGGACCCGGCGCGCAGCGGCGCGCTCGAACTCATGGAATGGCTCCCCCGCTGGCACCCCAAACGCATCGTGTACGTCTCCTGCAATCCGGCCACCCTGGCCCGGGATCTGGGGCAACTGGTGCACCGGCACGGCTTCCGGCTGATCCGGGCGGGGATCATGGACATGTTCCCTCATACCGCCCACGTCGAATCGATCGCCCTGCTGGAACCATGAGCGTATGGCTCTGGGTCAGCCTGCCGCATCAACAGTTATATCTGATAGATAACGGTATAATAGTGAAGCACTACCCGGTCTCCACGGCGGCGAACGGGCCCGGTGAACTCTATGGCAGTGAGTGCACTCCGAGGGGCTGGCACACCATTCGGGCCAAAATCGGAGCCGGCCTGCCCCGGGGAGCGGTTCTGGTGGGAAGACGTTTCACCGGGGAAATCCATTCGCCCGAAATGCAGGCCGAGTCACCCAACCGCGACTGGATTTTGAGCCGGATCCTGTGGCTTTCCGGCCTCGAACCGGGCTTCAACCGACTCGGCCAGGTGGACACCTTCCGCCGCTACATCTACATCCACGGCAGCCCCGATCATCTGATCGACGGCCTGCCCCGATCCCACGGCTGCATCCGGATGCGTAACGACGATGTCATCGATCTGTTCGACCGGGTATCGGTCGGCACCCGAATCTTCATCGGTGCCGGAAATCAATTGCCGCCGATCCCATCGTCCCCGCCGCCAAGGTGATAGATCGCCGAGTGGGACAGAAACAGCGCGAAGCCCACCAGGGCGATACCGCCGGCGAAGGCCAGCAGATCCACCGGCCCCTCGAATCGCATGTTGATACCGTGTTCGAAAAATTTGACGATCAGAATCATCAGAATGACCTTGCCCAGCCGGCTCTTGAGATCGTCGAGATTGCGGATGACCAGAACCCGGGCGAACGCACCGCTGCGGCGGGCCTCGTCCAGGGCACTGATGAACAGCTCGTAAAGCCCAAGGGCGAAAATCAACAAGACGGTGGCCAGGAGATAGCCGTCGATCACCTCGACCACATGGGCGATCGCCTGAGAACGCATCGACTGGCGGACCGAAGCGGTCAAATCGGGATCGGCGTAGTGAGACAGCTCCGACACCAGCACATAGGCGTCGACGGTTGCCAGATAAAACACCGCAAAAGCCGTCACCAGGCTGGCAAGTACCGCCACCAGCACGATGAGGCGGCTGTACCATAGGGAACGCTCGAACCACAATTCCAATTGTTTCCCGATCGTTTTCGTCATCGTATCGACGTCCTGGAGAAGTCGGTTGCATCATGCCCGAGGCGGGAAAAATTTGCCAGGGAAAAATGAAAATCACTAGAATACAACATTCCGTTCGCTGGCGTAGCTCAGTTGGTAGAGCAGCGGATTTGTAATCCGCCGGTCGCAGGTTCGAATCCTGTCGCCAGCTCCAGTTAAATCAAAGCCTTACGCGAAAGCGTGGGGCTTTTTTCATGCCCCGTGGGACACTCATGGGACAGTTGAAAAAAAATCCTACGGCATTGCCTTGTTTTGTGTGGTGTTAGAATGAAGGCATAGAAAAGCCCCCGAGGTGCGGCAACACCTGGGGGGCGTCAATCATCACATCCGATATCAGGGGTATCGGCTATGATCAAACTCCATTCTACCCCATGCCGGGCCCCCATCACCATAGGGGGACGACATGGCGACCATTGAAAAGCGCACCGACAGAAACGGGCAGGTCACTTACCGCGTCAAGGTACGGCTGAAGGGCGCAAAGCCCCAGACGGCGACCTTCCGAAGACTCACCGACGCCAAGCGCTGGGCGCAATCCACCGAAGCGGCCATCCGGGAAGGCCGACATTTCAGGACGGCGGAAGCCAAGCGCCGGACCCTGGCAGAACTGGTGGACAGGTACAAGCGGGACGTCATCCCCCATAAGAAACCCCAGCAGCAGAAGGACTATACCCGGCAACTGGAATGGTGGAAGGCCAGCTACGGCCACCTGGTACTGGCCGAAGTCACCCCGGCCACCATTGCCGAGGGACGCGACGAACTTCTATCTGGCAAACGTTCACCCGCCACCGTCAACCGCTACCTGGCGGCCCTATCCCATGCCTTGAGTGTTGCCACCCGTGAATGGGGGTGGCTGGAAGCCAACCCGGCCACCAAGGTAAGGAAATGCAAGGAACACCGTGGCCGCGTCCGCTACCTGTCCGACGATGAGCGGGAAAGGTTGCTGGAAGCCTGCCGAAAGTCACACAACCACCAGCTTTATCCCGTGGTGTTGCTGGCCTTGTCCACAGGTATGAGGCAGGGGGAAATCATGAGCCTGACCTGGGCAGACGTGAACCTTCATGACGGCTGGCTGATTTTGCATGAGACCAAAAACGGCGAGCGGCGGCGCGTCCCCATAGTTGGCCCTGCCCTGGAAGCGCTACGCGCCCATGCCAAGGTGCGGCGGCTGGATAGCCCCCTGGTGTTTCCCGGCAGGACAGGCAAGCCGGCAGAGCTACGCAAGGCATGGGTGAAGGCCCTTCAGAAAGCCGGCATCGAGGATTTCCGCTTCCATGACTTGAGGCATACCACCGCAAGCTATTTGGCCATGAGCGGGGCATCCCCTGGGGAAATCGCCGAAATCCTGGGGCACAAAACCTTGGCTATGGTGAAGCGCTACGCCCACCTGTCGGAATCCCATACCCGTTCCGTGCTGGAGCGGACAATGGGCAAGGTCTTTGGCGAGTGAGGGGCGGCCAATCATGACTTTGATACTGTCTGAGTTATATAAGGCGCATGAACTCGACGTGCTGAACGCATGGAAAGCCAGACAGACCGGCGCGGAAGCGCTTGTGGTGAAAGAGTTTTCTTCCCAAATCGAGCGGGACGGAACGGCCAGCCCGGAAATACAGAAAGCCGTTTCCGAAATCCTGGCGGAAGGCCGGTGGCCGCCCAAGAAGAAACGGGGACGCAAGCCGAAATCAGGGTTGGAAAACATTTTGATAGAGACATATGTATCCGCTTTCGTGGATGCCGGCTTTTCCCGCAATAAAGCCATTGAGTTCGCGGCAGAAGAATTCTACAAAGACGAGCGCACCATCAGGCGCATTCTTGCAAAGCAAAATCCCACCCCCGTCATCGAGCACCGTAAACTTTCGGCCGATACTTTCAGATTGTTGTTCATGAAGTGTTCCAGAGAGTACTTTAGCTACTACAGCAAAGCCTTTGGGATAAAAAAGTATGGTCGCTAGCCGGCCTGCATCAAGGGCTGAAAGGGGTGGCATAAATTCGGTGTGAATTTACGCCATTACTAAAGCCAGCACAATTTTCTATCGTGTTCCCCTGATGTATCACTACACCGAGGGAACACACAATGCACGATTCAAAACACCAAACCCGCCTGATCCCGGTCACGAAATGGGAAGAATTCTATCCCTGGCCCACCACCGGCGGCTTGCGCCACCTGGCTTTCAATCGGGATAAGAACGGCTTCGCCCCGGCATTCGTGAAGGTAGGCAGAAAGCTTCTGGTGGACGAGGCCAAGTTCTTCGAGATTGCCCGAAAAATCGGGGCCGGGAAGTGACCTTGACGCCGGAAAGACCTGGATGCCTTCCGAAAACAGAAACCCCCTGAACGTCGGGCATGACGCTCAGGGGGCTTTAGGTATCTTTTTCTAAACCGCTTTATCAAGCCCGGTTTGGTTGGCGCCTGGCTGGCTTGATAAGCGTTATATTACGGAGTTTTTATTATGCAAAAAAAGCAAACTTCGAAAGCCCCCGATGCTACCCAGCATCGGGGACCATCGGCACTTAGTGTAGTCAGTAAATCCGAAAAACGCAAGCCCGATCTTTCCCAGGCTCGGCGGTTCCTCAAACGCCTGGACCCACAGGCCGAGCCCTTCACCTTCCAGACGTTCGGCGACGGCGACCAAGCCAAACGAGAAAAGGAGCTTCGCAAAATACTGCATGACACATTCGACGAATGCGCACACCGGTTAGAGCGACTGAACGCGTACGGCGCTGGGGTATTCGTCACCATCAACGAAACCGACGGCAAGGGCCGTAAGAAAGCGAACATCACACGGGTTAGGGCGGTATTCGCTGATTTCGATGGCAATGCCCCATCGGTCGAGGCCGCACCGATCCCGCCCCATATCCGCATCCGGTCCAGTAGACCGGGCAAGGAACATTGGTACTGGTTGGTGGCGGATATGCCCCTGGACCGCTTTACGCCGATCCAGGCGGCGATCGCGCAAGCGTTGGGCAGTGATTCTTCCGTCACAGACCTGTCCCGCGTGATGCGATTGCCGGGCTTCTATCACATGAAAGACCCGAAAAACCCGGTACTGGTCGAGATCATCGAGCTGGACGAGGAACGGCCGCCTTACTCCCTCGACGAGATCGAGAAGGCGTTTCCGCCGGTTGTGACCCGGCAACGCACGGGCAAAGGTGGTGGCAAGAAAGGCAAATCGGAGAATGGCGAAGAGCTGGACCCTGAAATACGCAAATGGCTGAAAGTGCAGCCCGCGCCATCGCTTCAGGCATCCGATGATGAAGAAGCGACCGATGCCGAAGAAGACCGCAAAGCCCTGGACAGAGCTTGCCAGATCATCGAGCAGGCCATCGAGGGTGAGCGGAACAACACCCTGAACGCGCAAGCGTTCAAGGTGTTCCATCTGGTCAAGGCCAAACGGCTGCCGGCGCTACACGCCTATCGCCGCTTGAGAGAAGCCGCGCTGGCGGCCGGCTTGGACAAGGCCGAGGTCAGGCGCACGCTAAAAAGCGCCTGGGAATCGGCCAAACCCGAACTGTCGGCTGAACAGGAACGGCTGCTGGAGATCGACCGCAAGACGGCCGAGAAGTTGGCAGAAGAGCTAGGCGTTCCGGTCCGGCTTCACCATCTGGAAAAGCCCAACTACGTCCAGTTGGATGTCGCCGTGCGCAGGGAGAAAACCCAGCGGGGGGCGATGCTGAAAGAGGCGGAAGCACGCTTGAAAGCGCTGAGGGAAGAGCGCCGAAAACTGGTCAAGGATCAGGGCTTCGACCGCAAGACCTGGAAGGTCATATGCAAACTCCACCGGCTGGATCAACGGGGTGGTGCGGTTACGGCGGAGAAGCTGAAGGCCGTCGGGCTGGGGGTGAAGGCGTTCAAACAGCTGACCGATACCCTGGCCGATCTGAAACGCCAAATCCTCGAAGCCAAGGCTGCAATCCACGACCTGAAAGCGCCGGTGGAGCCGATGGAAGCATGGCGCGAGTTGGTTAAAAGCCATCGCGGAGAAATCGGTATGAAATTGGCGCTCGCCGAGCCTCAAGAGAAGGGACGGCGGCCCAAGCGGCACCCGTTGGACCAGTTGGGCAGTATTGATACATGGTACGGAACCCGGTCCGGCTATATGTGCATCCTCGAAAAAGAGCCTGTCTACAAGAACGGGCAAATAGTGGGGTATGCGGAAAAAGTTCGACCCATCGCCAACTTCGCCGCTAGGATCGTACGGGAGATCGTCCAGACCGATGGCGCGGAAGAAACCCGCTTCTTCGAGGTGGAAGGCTACCTGAAGGACGGGGAAACGCTGCCGACCATCACGGTGCCGGCTGATACCTTCGACAAGATGGAATGGGTGCCGACGCTATGGGGTTCTCGCCCTGTCATACATGTGGGACGCCAGAACAGGGATCATGCTTCCCGATGCATCCGGTTCTTGACGGAAGAAACCCTAGGCAAAGCCCCCGAGGTCAAGCGCCATGCCCATACCGGTTGGATCAACCACAAGGGCAAAGCCGCCTATCTCCATGCCGGTGGAGCGATCACGGCCGACGGTCACACCGACGCCATCGAACTGACCCTGGACCCACCCTTGAACGCTTTCAAGCTGCCCAAGCCGCCCGAAGGCGAAGTTTTGGCCGAGGCGGTACGCCAGGCTTTGGCGCTGCCAGGGTTTGCCGTTTCACCCAGGGTGGGGTGGCCCCTGCTGCTTTACACCGTTGGCGCGATCTTCGGCCCGGCACCGTTCACCCTGTTCCTGTCCGGCCTTACCGGCGAGCGTAAAACGTCCCTGGCCCTGGTATTCCAGTCTTTCTTCGGCTGGCAGGGTAAGGGTGGCTCCCACCCGCCCGCCGGCTGGGAATCGACGGCCAACTATCTGGAGACCCTGACCTATCGCGCCAAGGACTGCCTGCTGCTGATCGATGACTTCGTTCCCACCGATAACCGGAGCAATGGCGACGACCACAACCGCAAGTCCGCCCGGCTGTTACGCGACCAGGGTAACGAGGTCGGGCGCGGGCGGCTTCGGTCCGATGGCAGTGCCCGGCCGGTACGCCCACCCCGTGGTTCGCTGCTGGTGACCGGGGAAGACCTGCCGGCCGGGCACTCGATCCGCGCCCGCTGCTTGGTCATCCCGCTGGCTGGAGACGTGGACCTGGACGGACTGACCCAGGCCCAGAAGCTAGCGGCGGCTGGCGTGTACGCCCAAGCGATGGCCGGCTTCATCCAATGGTCCGCTTCCAGGCTGCGAGAGATCAAGAAGCGGATCGAGGCAAAAGCTATCGACCTGCGCGCCCGGTGGCAGGGGCATGGGCGCACGAACGAAGCCCTGGCCCGTCTGGCGGCTGTCGCCGAGATCGTCATGGACTTTGCCAAAGGCTGCGGTGCCATCACCGATAAAGAGGCCGCCATGTATCTGGACGAGTGCATGAAAGCGTTCGATGCCATCGCACAGGCCCAGGTGGAAGTCCAGGCGGACCAGGACCCGGCGCTACTGCTGTACCGGATGCTGTACTCGATGGTAACGGCGGAACAAGCTCGCCTGGAAGCAGGTGGCAAAAGCGTGTGGGATCGGCTGACCGAGGGCCTGAACACCCGTGTGCCGCTCATCGGCTGGGTTACAGGCGATGAAATCCTGCTGGAGCCGGACGCCGCCTACAACGTCCTGAAAGACTGGTACGCCAAACAGGGTATCCATCTGCCCACGTCCAGAACGTTCTGGCGGACCTGTGCCGATAAAGGCATAGTCGTGTCGAGCCTGGAAGGTAGCAGGCGCCGCTTTGCAGTCAAGCGCCGTGTCAACGGCCGCCAAGGGCGTTTCATCGTTATTCGTATCGCCGACATGGAAGCGGCGATCAGTGAGCTTTCGCCGACGGAAAGCGGGCATTCAGACGGAGACGCCTTCTGACGGCGGAAAAAGGTGGGGCCGGTGCATGGGGTGCCGGCCCTTCTCCATGATGTGATGTATCAAAGAGGTGACTATTATGAATCAAAACGCCATGACCATGCGAGTTGATGGGTATGAGGAAGAAAAGGCCGCGGTCGTAATGGCTTGTATCAAGGAACATGGCTTCCCGCCCATGACCCGGAAAATCGCCGCTGCCCATGAAGCGGGGCATGTGATCGTGGCCGATGCCGTAGGGCTCCCGCCTATCATCCATACATACATCCAGAAGGAACCCATCGCGCATGAACTGAGGGTGCTTTTTGGAAATCTGGTTGGGGAAGCCCTACCAGCCTTTTGGTGGGTTGGATGGACGGCCTGGGGGGATGCGACCGAGACCCTGAACGATCTATCCGCCCATGAACTACTGCAACGGCTCCTCTTCACCCTAGGCGGCTGGGCTGGAGAACGCGCCATCGGTAAAGCACACCCGTCCAGTTGTGTGGATGAACGTCTGTTCTATGCCTTCCAATACGGTGTATTTGCGTACAAAGGCTATTACACCCCAACAGCTGACCATGAAGCGGTAGCCGCCTGGACGCTGAGCCTTATTGCCAGGGTTGAGGGACGGGCTTTGCAGATCATCCGCAAGCGCCGCCATCTGTTCGACCGCCTGCGCAAGAAGCTGTACCAGTGCAAACGGTTGGAAGGCGATCAGCTCGCACCGTTTCGTATCGGAACCATGGAAGGCTGGGACCGTGATCTGATTCCACCAGTGGTGCACTAGGTGGGTTCCGCCATGCCGCTATGCCCCCTGCTTCGGCAGGGGGTTTTTCATTCTGGGTTAGTGTCCGGGACGGCCTTGTCAGCGAAAAACCGCGGCAAATGTAAGGTGTTCCCACTCGAGTGGGAACATGTTCCCACTTTTTTTGCGCGAGTGGGAACGCTCAAACCCAGTAACCATGCGGGCTAGCGGCCATCTGTTCCCACTGTTCCCACTCCATAGAACATAGGATATATATAGCAGAGGAGATCGCAATTTTTTTTCACGCGGGTGCGAAAAAAAAAATTAAGCACGCGTGTAAATATAGGTCCTATATCCCAGGGAGTGGGAACAGTGGGAACACCCCCCTGGAGCCCGCATGGCTCTAAGGCTCGCGCGTTCCCACTCAAGTGGGAACGTTCCCACTCGCAGTGGGAACACGCACCTGACATGGAGCGTTGGCACCCCTTCTAAGTGTTTGGGGCCGGACCCAGTCCCCCGCATGGCGCGACAGCAAACGACAAACGTGTGACATAAAGCGTCTTCACATTCCACCGTTGCCCGGCTGTACCGTGTTTCGTTTTTTTTCCGTCGCACCTTGGGGCGGAAAGCGGTCGATTTTTTTCCCGCATGGGGGCCGCCACCATGGCCGGCTTCACAAATGCTTCTGAGACCGCCTGAGAGCGCCGTAGAGGCGTTTTTTCACCCACCCCTATGGGTGGTGGGTAGCGGCGGAGTGTGCAACTATCAGGAAACAGTGCCTAACGAAGCATGATCCATGCCTATAGTGTTCTAATAGCTTGATCTGTTTCAATGGAAATTTTCATGCCGTTTATACACGGCATGTATAAACGATGGAAAAAATCATGCCTATTTCTTTTAAGTAAATAATTACCAAGCCCCCGCCGCTCTGTTACAGAACGAAACCGAAGCCTGGCGCGGTATGCCTTCGCGTCGTGGCATCTGCTGGCCGTGATCACCATCCATTGGCGCGCTAGCGGTTTCCATGCGCCTTGTGCTCACACGCTGATTTGACAGGGGTTCCAGCTGTTTTTCGTGGGACACTCATGGGACACTCAGAGGCAAAATAAGGCGATTTTTGGCAATATTCAGCAATACGTAATATTCCGCATATGGTTGATTTTCCTGTTGTTTCGTGTTGTGTTGAGTGGCTGTAATCAAAAGATGCCTGATTTGTAATCCGTCGGTCGCAGGTTCGAATCCTGTCGCCAGCTCCAGTTTTCTCCCCGGGTAGCCCCTCCAATATTTTGGACGCACATCAGGAGGTAGTCTTACAGCTGCTTCGAGGCGAGAGTCTGGAGGTGCTGAGGCGGGAGACGGAGCAGCCGGCCTCGGTGCTGTCCCGGTGGCGGGAGGAGTTTCTGAAAGGCGGTCCGGCGACGTTGAAGCGGTGCACGGCCGACCCCAAAGTGGCAACGCTGGAAAAGGAACTCAAGCGTGCCAAGCGGCTGGTGGGAAACCTCACAATGGACAAGGAGCTTTTGGAGACGAGGATCGCACGGTTTGAGGACAAACCCCCTTTCTCGATGCGGCGGTCGAATCCGTGAGCCGGACCCGTTTGGTCTCCGCACATCGTGCCTACGGTAAGGCCCGGGTGGAGGCGATCCGCCGGGTACTGTCGGAAGCCGAGGCGTTGGGATTCACGGGGGAAGGCTATCGCAAGGGATGGGCTACCTGAAGCACCAGAGGATAGCGGTGTTGTCAACACCGATGCCTTTTGTCCACATTTCACCGATTCGAGATGTCCGGTTTTCAACGGTTTTCTGCTTGGCTGACCAGGCCGGAGTTATAGTCAAATCTGGTGTATCAGGGATAGCTAATCAGGCGACGTTCCTGTTTTCCTTGGTATGCTCGTTTATCGCGATTCCATCTTTGAATTTCACGCCCTCGATG
>Ga0256839_1004841_pt1 | contig 12851 bp, 13 predicted proteins | sample 354166metaG_FD_185968 | JGI IMG/M metagenome (GOLD analysis project Ga0256839, IMG submission 185968) | Hydrothermal vent microbial communities from Mid Atlantic Ridge, Atlantic Ocean - 354-166 | ecosystem: Environmental > Aquatic > Marine > Hydrothermal vents | place: Atlantic Ocean: Mid...
TCTTTGCCCTATGCAAGAAATTCTCGTACTATTAGTAGCATTTGCCGCCATTGCCTACCTTGGGATAAGGGTTTATAAAAGCGTGTTTGCTAAAAAATCTAATTGCGAGGTAAACTGCGGTTGTGAATCTAACTCGCCCGTGCTAGAGCAGCTTAAGAAAAAAAGTTAGTGTCAATACTATTTTAGCCTAATCAAGGCAAAAAATAACCTCAACCTAAAAGCAGCAGTTGTCAATAGATTCTTGGTGGCTATTATGACCATTAATTTATTCTGTATTTTTGAATTATAATTATGAGTAAAAAAAGAAATAAACCTGCCCGCTCTGCTGGTGGGAAACCTCCGCATATAGGGGGCAAACGAAAATTTGACCCGAAAGTAATAAAGGAAAAAATCCTTGATTACCTCGATAGCAATATCAGCAAGGCATTTTCGAGCAAGCAACTAATCAAAAGGCTTAATATCCGAGATGCCTCTTCAAAGGCATCGGTGCTGCCCATTCTTGAAATGCTTGAACGCGAAGGAAAAATTGAACGATTGCGAAATAGCTATAAAAGCCTGCGCAAAGCAGAAACTGTTCAAGGAGTGGTGGATCATGTAAATGCACGATTCGCCTACATTATTACCAATACCGACCATGGTGATATTTGGGTAAAAACAGACTTGCTCAAAAATGCAATGGATGGAGATACCGTTGAAGTAATGGTTTTTTCCAAGCGCCATGGCAAGCGACCCGAAGGCCAAGTGGAAAAGATAATTACACGAAAAACGGTTGAATTGGTTGGTAAAATTGAGTTTTCAACACGTTATGCCTTTGTAGTACCCGACAACCGAAAAATTCATATTGATGTGTTTATTCCCTTAAACAAGGTACTGGCTGCCAATCATAAGGATAAGGTAATCATTAAGATTAACAAATGGCCAAGCCACGGGCAAAACCCCGAAGGAGAAGTAATTCGTGTACTTGGCCCCGCAGGCAAACATGAGGCAGAAATGCACTCTATTATGGCTGAGTTTGGGTTGCCTTTTGAGTTTTCGAACAAAGTAGAAGAGGAAGCCAATAAATTAAATGATAAGCTGCCAACGGAAGAAATAAAAAAACGAAAGGATTTTAGGCCTATCACCACCTTTACTATTGACCCACTGGATGCCAAAGATTTTGACGATGCCATCTCCTATAAAACCTTGAAAAGCGGAAATGTAGAAGTGGGCATTCACATTGCTGATGTTACCCATTATGTGCGCCCTAAAACTGGTTTGGAAGAAGAAGCCGTTAAAAGAGCCACCTCGGTGTATTTGGTAGATCGTACCATACCAATGCTGCCAGAACATATTTCTAACGGGCTTTGCTCGTTACGGCCCAACGAAGATAAATTTACCTTTTCGGCTGTGTTTGAGCTAACCCCAGAGGCACAAATTGCCAAAGAGTGGTTTGGGCGAACGGTAATCCACTCTAACCGAAGGTTTACTTATGAAGAAGCCCAACAAGGCATTGAAACCAAAAAAGGAGATTTTGCTAAAGAGCTCAATGCACTTAATACATTGGCCAAAATACTTAAAAAGGAACGAGCTAAACGAGGCGCAATTAATTTTGAAACCACCGAAGTAAGGTTTGAGTTAGCCGAAGATGGCACTCCTTTGCGTGTAGTACCTAAAGTAAGAGTAGATGCCCACAAATTGGTGGAGGAATTTATGCTTTTGGCAAATAAAAGAGTGGCTCAGTATGTGTTTGATTTACACAAAGGCAAAGAACGAGATACGTTTGTGTATCGTACCCACGACAACCCCGACCCTGAAAAGATTAATACCTTTGCCACCTTTGCTAAACGATTTGGACACGAAATTGATGTAGAAGGCAATCGAATATCAAACGCAATTAATGCACTTATTGCCGAAATTGAGGGCAAGCCCGAAGAAAACGTATTGCAATCGTTAGCCATACGCTCGATGGCCAAAGCCAAATATACCACAGAAGCCAACGGCCATTTTGGGTTGGCATTTACCCACTACACACATTTTACCTCTCCCATTAGGCGTTACCCCGATATGATGGTGCACCGACTGTTGCAGCATTATTTAAGTGGCGGTAAATCGGTAAACGAAGAGGACTACGAGGAGCTTTGCTTGCATAGCTCCGATATGGAAAAACGAGCCGCTGAAGCTGAACGTGCTTCTATTAAGTATAAGCAAGTGGAGTTTATGCAAAATGCAGAAAAAAAGCCTTATGAGGGGGTGATTACTGGTTTAACCGAATGGGGCATTTTTGTGGAGATAACTGAAACTAAATGTGAAGGAATGATTCGAATGAGTGAAATGAATGATGATTTTTACGAATTTGATGAAGATAATTACCGCATTATTGGTAAGCGTAATAAAAAGATGCTAAGCCTTGGCGATAAAGTTGTGGTAGAGGTAATTGACACCAATATTGACCGTAGAACCATTGATTTAGCTTTTGTAAATTCTTAACCGCTGAGGGACTAAGACGCTAAGAAAATAAGTTGGATTGAGCATACTCTAAGCTACAAAATCTAAAACTTTTACGGTTATCAGCATTTTGTTTTAAAAACTTTGCGCCTTTGTGGTTAGTAACTTTGTTCTTCTCTGTGTAACTCTGTGGTTAATTTTTATCATTACAAACAAATTAGGTATTCCATTTTAATTGCTTTACTCTTTGATGGCTAAAGAACTCAATCAACTTTTAGAAAAAATAAATTCAGGGCTCGAAAACTTGGCGCTTCCAACGAGCCCAGCTAACCTCTACCATCCAATTAAATATATTTTAAAAATTGGAGGCAAACGAGTGCGCCCTATGTTGGCCATGCTATCGTACCAACTTTATAAAAAAGAGGTGGATCAGGTAATTTTACCCATACTCGCCCTCGAAGTATTTCATAACTTTACCTTGGTGCATGATGATATTATGGACGAAGCCCCATTGCGAAGAGGTAATGATACCGTACACACCAAATGGGATAGTAATATTGCCATTTTATCGGGCGATGTGATGTTGGTAAAAGCGTATGAGTTGCTTAGCCAAGCTCCTACAGAGGTGCTCCCTGCCTTGCTAAAAAAATTTAATGCTTGTGCGCAAGAGGTGTGCGAAGGGCAGCAAAAAGACATGGATTTTGAAAGCCAACCTTTTGTTACTGTAGAGGAATACTTAGATATGATTCGGCAGAAAACAGCAGTGCTCTTAGGCTTTAGTCTTGAAATGGGCGCCATACTGGCCGGTGCGCCCAAAGCACATAGCGATAAGCTCTACAATGTAGGTGTAAACCTTGGATTGGCCTTTCAATTGCAAGATGATTTGTTAGATTTATATGGCGGTGCCGGATTTGGAAAGCAAATTGGAGGAGATATCATCAATAGAAAAAAATCGATACTGATTACTAAAGCAATTGCGTTAGCAGGTAAAAGCAGAGGAGAACTTATAAAGCTGTACAATAGCACCATCGAAACCCAACCCCAAAAAGTGGAAGAAATTACAGCGGCTTTAGAAAAACTAAATGTAAAGGAAAAGGTAGAAGCAATGATTGTTGAATATGAGGCAAAAGGTGCTTTTTTTAATAGCAATAACTCTCCAAACCATCAGAGGTTAGTAGAATACATCAAACTGCTTAAAAGCAGAGTTAAGTAGAGGCTGTCCTAAAAGTCAATATTTTCAGAAATAACAAATGTCAATATTCAAATAACAAATAAATCTCAAAATGCAATCACCTAAACACCAAACACTTGCATAGTTTGGTGTTTTCGTTTTTGAAATTTATTTGTTATTTAATTTTTGTTTATTGGAATTTATAGAACACTAAGTAGAGCCTGCTACCATCATTTTAAATCCCACCCCGTGGTGGTTGAGTATGTTTACTCCTTCAGCCTCTTTTAAATACTTGCGCAGTTTAGATATAAACACATCTAAGCTACGCCCCATAAAATAATCATCATCACCCCAAATTTGGTTAAGAATGGTTTCTCGTTTGAGCAATTTGTTTGGGTGTTCAAAAAATAAGGCTAGTAAATCCGTTTCTTTTTGAGTAAGGCCAAACTCCGTTTTGTTAATGGTTAAGGTAAGGCTTTGAGGGTTAAAATGCACATTTCTAAAAGATAGAATTGACTCTGGTTGGGCTAACTCTTTTTGCGATCTTTTAAGAAACACTTCAATTCTGTAAAGCAGCTCTTGAAAACTAAAAGGCTTCGTTATATAATCGTCTCCTCCATGTTTAAACCCGTTGAGCACATCTTCTTTCATCGACTTGGCGGTTAAAAACAGGATGGGTGTATTACCGTCCTTATTTCTAATGTTTTTGGCACACCCAAAACCATCTAATTTAGGTAGCATCACATCTAAAATGCACAAGGCGTGAATATCAGGGTCGAAAACAGAGCATCCTTCTTCTCCATTGGTAGCCAAGGCAATTTTATAGCCTGCTTTTTCAAGGTTGTCTTTTATCACAAAAGCCAAACTCTCATCGTCTTCAACCAATAAAATATGTGCTGTTTTAAGCATTTTTAAATTTCATTATAAATCTACTTCCATTCCCAAGGGTGCTTTCAACCTTAATAGTGCCTCCAAACTCTTGGGTCATTAATTTAACATAGCTTAGCCCAATGCCAAAGCCTTTGGCGTTATGTAAATTACCTGTTCCTACCCTGTAAAACTTATCAAATATTAGTTTTTGATTGCCTTCGGAAATCCCAATTCCTACATCTTTAATAGAAATAAGAATACTCCCATTTTCGTTGGAGGTAGTTATTGTAATTTTAAACGGAGTGTTACTATATTTAATGGCATTATCAATTAAATTATACACCATATTCGTAAAATGGTGCTTATCTGTTATAATTACATCGGTTTTAGCCTTGGGCAAAAAGTCTATTATTCCTTGTTTGTGAGAAACTAAAAATTGAGCTACCACCTCTGTAATTATACGATGTACCGAAACGTTGGCGTGCTCAAGTTCGAGTGCATCATTTTCTAACGAAGCCAATTGTAACACCCGCTCAACCTGACCTTTTAATCGCTTATTTTCTTTGTTAATAATGGTGGCATAATTCAATAATCGCTCGGGTTCATCCACAATACCCGGCTGCTGCAAAACTTCCGAAGCCACTGCAATAGTAGAAATGGGCGTTTTAAATTCGTGGGTCATATTGCTGATAAAATCCTTTTGTATTTCGGAGAGTCTTTTTTGTTTTAAGATGACAAATAAGGCATAGCCAAAAAACAGGAATACAATTAATAAAACGATGGTGGTGAACATCCAAATTTCCATTCTATTAAGCAAATAGGATTTTTTACTAGGAAAATACACCCCAAAATAGTAATTGGCTTCTTCCCAACGAGGAAGGTCATTTAATTGTTCTATTGTTGGTGTAGTAGTTGAGTTTACAAACTCATCAAACACCATGCATTCGGTATCGCAATTATAAATACCATATTCAAAGTTTGTTGTAATATTTCTCTTGGCAAATGCCTTTTTTAATAACTCCTTAAGCAAATTAGCATCAATGGGGCTATTTACCATTACCACATAATAGTTACCCGTTACTTGTCTAATAGGGTTGGTATTGGGTGAGCTAATTTTATTATACGTGTAAAACTCTTGTGCAACTTGGTTTAGAGCGGCATTCACTTCTCTATGAAAATGGTCTTGTTCTTGATTAAAAGCAGCACGTACCCAATACACCTGTGCAGCACTTATTCCTATTAAAGATAAGGCAGCAAGAATAATTAGAAAGCGGATGTTTTTACCTCTCACAAGTTAAAAGTAGATGTTTTATTAGTCTGTTACCAATTGTTAACAACTCGTTAACAATTATTAAGATTTTATTAACAGAGGTTTTAGAAAACAACAACCACTTTTGAGACTTAACAAAAACAAAAAAATAATTATGAAAAAACAAATGATGTTAATCGCCACCGTTGCTTTTATTGCCACAGTATTTGCAACCAGCTCAGTAATAGGCAAAATTACTGAACTTACAGGCCCACTATTTGCGTGGGAAACCACCACCCATAATTTTGGTGAAATAGAAAAAGGAATCCCCGTTGATCACCTATTTAATTTTACGAATAAAGGGGATGTACCCTTAGTTATTTCAAGCGTAAAAGCTTCGTGTGGGTGTACCGTTGCCAATTACACTAAAACGCCTATACCCGTTGGAGGCAAAGGCTTTGTATCTGCTCGCTATAACGCAGCCAAGGCTGGTGCCTTTAGTAAAACTGTAACGGTTATGGCCAATACAGGTACTGAAGCTATTGTGCTTACCCTTAAGGGTGAAGTTACCCCAGAATAATAACACAATCAAAAACTCAAAAAAACAAAGGTGTTGGCCAAAACTAACGCCTTTTGTTTATCAAAATCTTATAAACTACCCCGAGGCAGAGCCATCGGGGTATTATAGGAGTTTGCTACGCAAACAAAATTGTTTCCGACCCCTTGGGTCGGGGAATTAAACCAAAAGGGCTATCGCCCTGCGATTAAACTAATTAGAAATGAATAGCATTATAATATCCATCTTACTTCTTGGCAACTATTATTCATTAGACAACATGCTATCAAAGGAAGCTAATAAAAGCACCAACAACGAAAAGTCAATTATAATTAATCAAAACAACATTGCAGAGGAACCTTATAATATCAAACTTCAAATTTATAAAGTAAAGAATAACCAGTATCGTTTAGAGGTTAAGATGGATTTGGCTGAGGGTTCTTATTTTGTATCTCCTCACTCAAAAGGCAGTTATAAAGGAATTTTTAATATTTCTATTGAAGGGAAAAACAAACTTAGTACGAACGGCAATCTTTTAGAAGTACCCCGTTCGGTAGAACAAATAGACCCTTGGAAGAACTCATTAGCAAGTATTGTAAATGAAAACACTACCTATAAACAAACTTTTACAATAGTGCCTCAAAACGACTTTGAAGTAACGGGGTTGGTTAGGTTTGTTATTGAACCACGTTGTACACTAGAGGAAGTGAAGTTTATTATTTCATATTATTCTGGGGAACTAAAAATCAAGAAAACTGTCTAAACAATTGGGGGTACATCATAATAGCCGTTTCCTAATAGTAACCCAATGAGAGGGGTTAGTTCTTTTTTTTCCTAATTTTGCAGCCTACTAATTTAGATATGAGTCAACAAAACACTAATACAGAAAATTACAGGGATGACGAAATTGATTTGCGAAAGCTTTTTCAAGCCATAGGCAAGGGGTTTGCCAATATAGGTAAGGCATTTGTTAATTTAATCGTAAGGTGTAGAAGAGTAAGTATTACTTATAAAAAACTACTAATTGCAATGCTTGTAGCTGGTGTAATAGCTGGTGTAACTTATAATAGAGTTAGTAAACCTTATTATAATACCTCTATGCTACTCTCTTCCGAATATTTTAATGGCCGCCTTGTTGAAAATAGTATAGAAAAGCTTAACACCTTATGCAAAGAAGAAGGTCGAATTGGGCTGGCTAACGTGTTAAATATTGAGGAGCATGTTGCTAAAAATATTAAGGAATTTAATTTTGAGCCGTTGGTTTCCGAACAAGATATTGTGGATGTAGAGGTACTTAAACAGAAGTTAGAGGAACTAAAGGTTAAGGATCCTGATATAGAAAAGGTAATTGAACAAATTGAAATTCAAAATAAAAAAACATACATCATAACGGTTCGTGTTTTTGATAATACCATCGTAGGTAATTTACAGGAGTCTTTAGTAGAGTACTTTAGGAATAGCCCATTTGTTAAAAACAGAATTGATATTAACAGAGCTAATCAATTAAAATTGATTGATAAGTTAAAAAATGATTTAGCACAATTAGACAGTTTAAAAAAATTATTTAACCAAAACCTAAAAGCAAATGCAGGCAGAAAAGGAGAATTTTCTAGTTTGTACATTGGAGAATCTGGTGCACTAGATCCTGTTAGCTTCTACGACCAAAGTGTTATGTTATATGAAAAACTACAGAAAGCTCAACTACAAGTAGAACTTGGAGATGATTTTGAGGTTATTGATGGGTTTACTGTTTTCTCAAGACCCGAAAGCCCCAATATAATTAAAGCAATTGTATTTTCAGTGTTAATTTCTATTGGGCTAGCATATCTACTCGTCCTCTTTATCGAAATAAACAAATACCTAAATACAATCGAAAAGAAGCGGTTTGGCAACCTCCAATAGCTTAGTATGTTAAAAATCGGCTTAATAAAAGAAGGCAAAGTTCCTGTTGATAAACGAGTACCATTAACTCCATTGCAAGCTGCAGCCTTTCAGAAAAAATATGCTGTGCAGGTGGTAGTTCAGTCGAGTGCTATTCGTTGTTTTAAAGATGATGAATATGCGAGCAAAGGCATAGAAGTGGTCGAGGATGTATCGGATTGTGATGTATTACTTGGTGTAAAAGAAGTGCCAATGCCAGAGTTGATTCCTGCTAAAACCTATTTCTTTTTTTCACATACAACCAAAGAGCAACCCTATAATCAAACATTGCTTCAAACCATTATTGAGAAAAAAATAAAATTAATTGACTATGAAGGACTAACTGACAGTAGTGGAGCTCGAGTAGTTGCTTTTGGCAGGTATGCAGGTATTGTTGGGGCATACAACGGCATTATGACTTATGGCAAAAGGTATAAACTTTTCAACCTTCGCCCAGCTCACACCTGCTACGATTTTGATGACTTAAAAACAGAATATCCAAAAGTTAAGCTGCCACCAATTAAAGTGATTTTAACAGGCCGAGGAAGGGTATCAAAAGGAGCAGAAGAAGTATTAAAAGGCATGGGTATTATAAGAGTAACCCCTGCTCAATTTCTAAGTGAAATATTTAACTACCCAGTGTATGCGCAAGTGCATTCTGATGAATATAATAAAACCAAAGATGGAAGCTCGTTTGATATCAAGCAGTTTCATTCAACCCCTACAAATTTTGAAGGAGACTTTTTAAAATACGCAAAGCAAGCAGATGTGTTAATTGCCGGAGCATTTTGGGATCCGCATGCCCCTGTTTTATTTACTAGAAAGGATGCAACAAAACCCGATTTTAAAATTAAGGTGATAGCCGATATCACCTGCGATATTGAAGGCTCTATTCCTTCTACCTTGCGACCAAGCACCATTGCAGACCCAGTGTATGATTACTCGGCAAAAAATGGTAAGGAAGAACCCGCTTTTTCTAATGATGATAATATTACGGTAATGGCTGTTGATAATTTACCTTGCGAGTTGCCTATAAATGCCTCTAACGATTTTGGGGAACAGTTGATAAATAATGTACTCCCTCACCTACTTGCAGGCGATAAAGAGGATGTAATTAAACGCGCTACCATTACAGATAATGGCAAACTAACCCCCAAGTACAGCTACTTAAAGGGGTTTTTAGCGGGTTAATAAAACTTATGTCTGAGTTTGACCTAAAAAAACCTCTTTGACCTACAAATAATTACTCCACGATATGAACATTCTTTTCTTCCATTAAAGGTTGACCTTTTAATCGTAGTAGTAGTTGAGCCGTTACAATCACATCTCGGGCGCAATACTCGGCAATGCGGGCAAGACCTTCTCCGTTTTCATTTTCTTGGTAATACACATGGCTTACTTGGCTGCCCTCAATATCAGATTTGCTCGAAGGGATTTCAAAAATGGCAGCTAATAAATCCAAAGAGGTAAAGTGTTTATAATCGCCAAATTTCCAAAGCTCCATGGTGTCGAGGTGGTTAACTTCCCACGGTTTTTTGCCAGCAGTATTTAAGAGTTCGGGTAGTTGCAAACCATTCACCAAGAGCCTTCTAGCTATGTAGGGAAAATCGAACTCTTTACCATTATGGCCACATAAAAAAGTGCTGTTTGGTTTAAACTTGGTTAGCAATTCTACAAATTCTTCCAATAATACTTTTTCGTCATCATTGGCTAAAGACCGCACTCTAAAATGCCATTCTTCCTCTTGATACACATAAAAACCAACTGCAATTACGATAATTTGCCCAAATTCCGAATAAATGCCTGCGCGCTCCCTATACATTTCATCGGGTGTAATGTCCTCCGGGTTTTTTAAATTGAATGCTTTTTTATCCCACTGTTTTTGCATTCGCTCTGATAAATCATCGTAAGTGGCGGTGCTTCTAATGGTTTCAATATCGATAACTAATATTTGGGAAGGTGATGGGTTCATAGGTACAATATATGAATTATTCAGAAGTTTTCAAATAAGCTGTTATTTAGAGAGCAAACTAACAAAGTCTTCGACTGTTACATTTATTTGTCTTAAGATGGATCGAATTAATGGTCTGCCAATATCTCTGCCTTTATGATGGGGTAATGTTGTATATCTACCATCTGGATGCCGATAAAACACGTGGCTACCTTTTTGTCTTTGAATTTTAAAACCGAGAGAAAGCAATATTTTTTCAAATGCTTTCGCATCAATTAACGGCAATTTGCTCATACAGCAATCGAAATTTGTTGGAAGCCAACAAATTCAGCTAACCCGTTTAGCTCTTCTGAATCAAGCTCTTCTAAACAAAGTTCAATTACCTCTTTAAGGTTTTGGCTTAATTCATCCAATGTGGCTGCTTGGGTATGAGCTCCTGGAAGATTTGGAACAGAACCTATATAAAGTCCGGTTTCTTTGTCTTTTTCGATCTGTGCTGTAAATTGATAGTTCGATTTCATTGCTTTCGATTATAATCAAATATAATCAATCAAAAGGAGTTTACTAACTTAAGCGTGCAAAACACCTTTTACATTAAGCACTTCAATAAAGGTCACGTTTTCTGTCTGAATGCTATCAGGTACAAAAGTGGATTTCTTATCGAACAGTTTTTCGTTCGCAAAATAGCTTACCCAGTACTCATTAAATAAATGGAACACTTCCTCTGTTATCACTTCAATTTGCTGGGTTGAATTGGCTTTAACTTTATCAAATCTATGCCTGAGAATTGAGGTTTCTTCTGCTTTTTCTCCCATTCTATTATAGCCTCTAGAGGCCACAATTATATTTTCTAAGGCAAAATTAATTAATAGAGGTGTCCTAAATGTACTGTCCAATAATTTTCGCTCTTTGAATCATCAAGTTTAATGGCAATCGTTACGCCTTCAACAGCAGATTTTTCAATGTCTTTTTTTCATTAATCAACCTCCTCCATTCCCATTAATTTAATCAAATGGTCTTTCAACTTAGTTTGTACTCCTTGCATATCAACCTTTTTGCCAAGTTCATGGGCAATGGAAGTAACGGCCTTATCATCAATACCACACGGAATAATGTTGTCAAAATAGCTCAAATCGGTGTTTACGTTTAAGGCTAAGCCGTGCATAGTTACCCATCGGCTAGTTTTAACACCAATGGCGCATATTTTGCGAGGATTCCAACCCATACCTTTATGATTTCCCTTATCAAACTCAATCCATACACCGGTAAACTTCTCTACCCGACCCCCTTTTATACCATATTCGGCCAAGGTAAGAATTACAGCTTCTTCGAGTAATCTTAAATATTTGTGGATGTCAGTAAAAAAATTATCAAGGTCGATAATGGGGTAGCACACCAATTGGCCTGGGCCATGGTAGGTAATATCTCCGCCTCGGTTAATCTTATAATAGGTTGCTTCTTTTTCTTTGAGCTCATTATCGTTCAATAATAGGTTGGCTTCGCTTCCACTTTTGCCAAGCGTGTAAACATGGGGGTGTTCTACAAATAAAAGGCGGTTTGGGGTTTCGTGTTGCTCCGCAGGAGGTAAATCACGATTAGCCAATTTTAAATCAACTACTGATTTAAATAAATCTTCTTGGTAATCCCAAGCTTCTTGGTAGTCTTTAAGACCCAATTGCCGGATTTCTACTTTATGGTTTTGTTTGGCGTTCAAGAGGGCAAAAGTACAACGTCATTGCGAATCCGCCATTTGGCGGATGAAGCAATCTGCTTTACCAAAAGAAAGATTGCTTCGCTACGCTCGCAATAACGTTGTTAAATTTATTTCTTAGCCTTACCCGCCATTAACTCCACACTGCGCTCAATAAAATCGGTAAGGTCTTTACCCGCCAACATATTTTGAGAAAGCATCCCTAAATCAAATGCTTGCTTCGCAATTTTTACTTGGTCAGCTTCTTTTTTAGCTGCTAATATTTTGCCAATAACCGAGTGGTTTGCATTTACCGAAACTTGGTAAGAATCTGGCATGCCGCCCATCATTGGAAAACCTCCACCGCCACCTGTTTCAGCCATATCTTTCATTCTTCGCATAAACTCGCTCATCGTTATCACCACAGGCATTTCATCTACCGATTGCGATTCCATAGCCACGGTCATATTAGTATTGTTTATGGCTTTTTCAAATATGCCTTTTACTTTTTCTTCTTCCTCTTTTGAAAGCACACTGGCAATTTCTTCGTCTTTGGCAATTAACTTATCAACCGTATCGGCATCCACACGTTTAAGCTGTGTGCCTTCTAGCTTTTGCTCTAAAAAGTTGATAAAATGGCTATCAATCATACTATCAAATTCAAGTACATCGTATCCCTTTTTAGTAGCGGATTGGATAAAGGCATGCTGCTTAGAAGCATCGTTAGTATATAAATATACTAGGTTTTTATCCTTATCTGTTTGCCCATCTTTTACCTTGTCTTTGTACTCATCAAGGGTAAAGTATTTGCCGTCAAGGTTTTTAAGTAAGCCGAAAGACTTCGCTTTTTCGTAAAACTTATCTTCGCTTAGCATTCCGTATTTTACAAAAATACCAATGTCATCCCATTTGGCTTCGTAGCTGGCTCTATCTGATTTAAAGAGGCCCGCTAATTTATCTGCTACCTTTTTAGTAATATGTGAGTTGATTTTCTTCACATTGCCATCGGCTTGTAAGTAA
>Ga0256839_1004842_pt1 | contig 12851 bp, 12 predicted proteins | sample 354166metaG_FD_185968 | JGI IMG/M metagenome (GOLD analysis project Ga0256839, IMG submission 185968) | Hydrothermal vent microbial communities from Mid Atlantic Ridge, Atlantic Ocean - 354-166 | ecosystem: Environmental > Aquatic > Marine > Hydrothermal vents | place: Atlantic Ocean: Mid...
GCGATTACGCCGCCGCCGTGATTCGCTGCGAGGAATCCACGAAGCAGTACGTGCGGGCGATTCGCAATGCCGGTTTCTACATTCCGGGGTAGGTGGAGGGGACGCGCACGGATGAACGGAAGGACGTGGCCGTTTCTGGGTGCCGGCTTCCTCGTTGGTCTGCTGGGCATCAGCGTGGCGCTGGCCGGGTACTGGGTGCCCCTGGCGCAGGACAATCTGCATGACCCGCAAAGTCCCGCCATCGGCGTGTTGCAGGAGCCGGCCGAAGCCCTCTCGACGCTGCCGCCGAATCCCGCGGGCAACCAGGTCGACTGGGTCAAGGCGCTGGAGGAGGGGGTTATCCGGCCTCGCACCCACCTGCGCCCCGAGACCAGGGTGCGGATCCGGGAAACCACGGTGTTGATGAAGAACACGGGCGAGATGCCGATGGTCTTGTTTCCCCATCGGCCCCATACCCTGTGGCTGGATTGCAGCAACTGCCATGAGAAATATTTCGTTTCCAGGGTGGGCGCCAATCCCATCAACATGCACAAGATTCTGCAGGGGGAATACTGCGGCCGCTGCCACGGCGCCGTGGCCTTTCCCTTGACCGAATGCAATCGCTGTCACAGCGTGCCCCGCGACCGGGCGCGGCCCTGAAAGGATGGGTGTGCTGGCGAGGAGGCGACGATGCGGGCGTGTCACAGTGTTGCTGGCCCTGTGGCTGGCGGCCCTGCCGGCGCTTGCCGAATACGGCGACGTGGTCCTGAACCGCCGTGCGGAGGCCGAGGGGATGCCCCCGGTGATCTTTCCCCACTGGTTTCACCGCATCCGCTTCCGCTGCAAGGTCTGTCACTTCGAACTGGGATTCGAGATGCGTGCAGGCAGCAATGACGTAACCATGCAGGACATCATCGACGGCCGGTTTTGCGGCATGTGCCACAATGGGGAAATCGCCTGGGGGACAGAGAACTGCGATCTGTGTCATTCGGGAAAACCGGGGCTTGAGAGCGGTATTCGCGGTGGTCATGCCACCCAGGGGCCGGGGATCTGGTGAACAGGGGGGCAAGACGCTTGGCAAGAATCCTTTCTAACCGGCTGTTGTCGCTTGCGGGCCTGTTCCTGGTTCTGTCGGCCTGTGCGATCGCGCCGTCAGGCAGCGGCGAGGTGGAAGACGCGCCGCGGCAACCGTGGCGCCTGCTGCAGGCGGCGCCCGACACGACGGGCCGTTTCGTGCAGCTCGGGCGTCCGGTGGCAGTGGCCGGCTGGCAGGATCAGATCTTCATCGCCGATGCCGGTCGTGGCGTCATCTACCGGTACGATCGCGCGGCCGATCGGCTGCTGCTGTTTCACACCCGGCCACTTTCGCCGGCTGTGCGTCTGGAGGCCAATGCCGCCGGCGAGCTGTACGTGACCGATCCGGAAGCAGGCCAGGTGTTGCGGCTCGATGTCCGTGGGCAGGTGGTCCAGCGGTTCCGGGATTTCAACCTCAACCGGCCGCTGGCCCTGTGCGACGACCCCCGCGGGGGGCGGCTGCTGGTGCTGGACGGGCCCTACCAGCAGATCCTGGCCTTCAACCGCCTGGGCCGGCTGGAGGAGATCCTCCAGCCCCGCGACGAATACGGCCAGCCGCCGGGCGGCCTCATCGATCTGGCTGCCGATGCCGATCGTTTCTATTTGCTCGACGGGGCCCGCCGGGAGGTGCTGATGGTGGATCGCCAGGGTCGTTTCGTGGGCCGGTTCGGGGCCTCGCGCCTGCGCCAGCCGGTGGCGCTGGTGCGGGATGCTGCCGGGCGGATCCTCGTTGCCGACGCCTTCGACAACCGGTTGTGGCTCTTTCCGGCCCGGCGGCCCGCCGGCGCTCAGGCCCGGGCGGTGCCCCTGGCCGGCGCGTGGATCCGGGATCTGGCGGTGGCAGAGGGCTGGCTGTACGTTGCCGACGAGGGACTGGGGGGCGTGCACATCCTGCGCCTCCTGCCCCCGGCGGAGGCGACGCCATGACGCGGCGCCTGGCAGCGTTGCTGCTGGCGTTGCTTGCCGGGGGGGTGGCGGGGTGTGCCGGCCCTGGTGGCAGTCAGCCCGCGCCACGGGACTTCCGCTTCCTCAATACGGCGGAGGCCTACTGGCCGGCGATGCCGGAGGTACCGCGTTACCGCTGGATTGGCGAGCTGACCGGCGAGGCCAACTTCGCCACCCGTCCTGGCGAACACAGTGCCCTGGGCACGGCCCTGCGCTGGCTGGCCGGGATCGGCGCCGGCGACGCGGTGCCGGATCGGCTGCAACGGCCCCAGGGTGTGGCCGTGGATGCGGCCGGTCGCATCTATGTCAGTGACATCAGCCGCAACGCCGTGCTGGTCTTCGACCCGGCGGGCGGCCGCCTGGCGGTCTGGGCCGAGGCGCGTCCCGGCGCGCCGTTTCGGGCGCCCATCGGCGTGGCGCCGGACGGGGCGGGCGGGCTGCTGGTGGCCGATGCGGAGCACGGCGCGGTGTTTCGTCTGGGTGCCGACGGTCGGCCTCGCGGCGAGATCGGTCGGGCCGAGTTGGTGCGACCGACCGGTGTGGCGCGGGACCCGCAAAGCGGCCGGATCTTCGTCGCCGACACCCGCCGCCACCGGATCGTGATCTTCGATCCCCGGGGGCGTTTCCTCGATCACTGGGGGCTGCCCGGTGACGAACCGGGCCGTTTCAACGCACCCACCTACCTGTACGTGGCCGCCGGGCGGCTCTACGTGGCCGACACCCTCAACTCGCGGGTCCAGATCCTCGATTCCCGCGACGGCCGCTGGCTGGGCGCCATCGGCCAACGGGGCCTTTACGTCGGCAACTTCGAGCGTCCCAAGGGGGTGGCGGTGGATGACGAGGGCAACGTCTACGTGGTCGAGTCCTACCGGGATCACCTGCTGGTCTTCGACGGGGAGGGGCGTTTCCTGCTGCCCATCGGTGGCACCGGCGCGGGCCGGGGCCAGTTCTTCCTGCCGGCAGGCGTGACGGTGGATGGCCACAACCGGATTTACGTGGCCGACATGTTCAATGGCCGGGTGGCGGTGTTCCAGTATCTGGGAGGACGGCTGTGAAGGACATGCGTCGATTCCTGTGGGGCCTGGGGTGGATCCTGGCGGCGAGTGGTGCGCTGGCGGCGCGGATCCCCGACATTGCCAACACGCCGCACAACCTTTCCAACACCGGGCCGGGTCCGGTGACCGCGCTTAGCGAATCGCGGATCTGCGTGTTCTGCCACACGCCCCACAATGCCGAGAACGCCCCGGGGGCGCCCTTGTGGAACCGCCAGTTGTCCGGTGCCACCTACAGCACCTACGGCTCCAGCTCCATGGACGCCCCGAGTCTCGATCAGCCTGGCGGGAGTTCCAAGCTGTGCCTGTCGTGTCACGACGGCACCCTCGCACTGGGCGCGGTGAGCGTGCTCAACGGTCAGGAGAACGTGACCATCGATCTGCAGGGCACCGCCGTCGACGGCACCATGCCCGAAGGCAGCGGCGCCAACACCGGCTTCACCCGCCGCCTGGGGATCGATCTGGCCAACGATCATCCCATCTCCTTCACCTACGACAGCACCCTGGCCGCCGCCGACGGCGAATTGCGGGATCCGGCCCTGGAGAGTCATATCGCCAATCGCCAGGCCGGCAGCAACACCCGCCCGCTGGTGCCGCTGGAGAACGATCGGATGCAGTGCGTGAGCTGTCACGATCCCCACATCCGCGACGCCGATGCCACCCTCAATATCAAGTTCCTGCGCCTGAACCGCTTCCAGAAGGCCGCACCCGGCGGCGGCGCCTTCGATCCGGCCAACGATATCGTCTGTCTCGCCTGCCACGACAAGCTGGGCCAGGCCTGGTCGCTCTCGGCCCACGCCGATCAGACCGTGGCCGACGAAGTCTACACCGACGCTGCTGCCACCCTGCGCGATTTCCCGGCTGGCACCCCGGTCTGGCAGGCGGCCTGCCTCAACTGCCACGACACCCACACGGTGCCCGGCGCCCGGCGCCTGCTGCGCGAGGGCGTGGACAGCACCACCGTGCCCAGGACCGCCGCCCTGTCGGCCATCGAGGAAACCTGCTACCAGTGCCATTCGCCCGATGGCGGCGTCTTGCAGGGGCAGGGGACCGCCGGTTTCCCGGTGCCCGACATCAAGAGCGACTTCCTGTTGCCCCGGCGCATGCCCATCGCCAGCGCCGATCAGCCCGCCGGAGAGGAACGGCACGACATCCGGGACGCCGATTTCACCGAGGATCCGGCCACGCTCGGCAAGGGCAACCTGACCAACCGCCACGTGGAATGCACCGACTGCCACAACCCCCACCGGCTGATGCGGAACCAGTTGTTCAACGGCACCGCCGGCACCACGATGGGCACTCACGAGCACGATCCGGCCGTGCAGCACAGCAACCTCGCCTCGGGGGTATTGCGTGGCGGCTGGGGTGTCGAGCCCATCTACGGATCGAGTGCCTGGGGCAGCCTGCCCATCGGCTACCAGGTCAAGCGGGGCGATGGCGGTATCGGCGCCTCCACCGCGGCGAGCAGCAGCTACCTGACCCGGGAATACCAGAACTGCCTCAAGTGCCACTCCGACTACGCCTACGACACGCCGCCCTTCCTCGGCGAATCGGGCGGCGGCACGCCGGCCGGCACCAATCAGGTCACGCGTTACACCAACCAGGCCATGGAGTTCCAGGCCCCGGCCGCCGACAAGGGCGAACCGGGCGGCAACCACCGCAGCTGGCACCCGGTAATCGACAATACCGGTCGCGATCTGGCCGCCCGCGGTGGCGCCAGCGCCAACCTGTTCCTCTCGCCATGGAACGGCGGCGGGGGCAGTTACATCGGCAATCTCACCATGTACTGCACCGACTGTCACGGTTCGGGCACTGCGCCGGGCACCGTGGAACCCGACGGCGGGCCCTGGGGCCCCCACGGCTCCGGCAACAACTTCCTGCTCAAGGGCAACTGGGACAACCAAACGGGCACCGGCCGCCAGGGCGATCTGTGCTTCAAGTGCCACAACTATGACGACTACGCCAACCCCGACAACACCGCGCCCAACCAGAGCGGTTTCCGTGCCGCCAGTGGTGGTGGCGGGGGTGGCGGCATGGGCGGCGGTGGCGGCGGGATGTGTGGCCTGAATTTCCGCAGCACCAACCTGCACATCGGCCATGCGCGGCGGATCGGCCGTCTGGAGTGTTCCTGGTGCCACACCATGGTGCCCCACGGCTGGCGCAACAAGGCCCTGCTGGTGGATGTCAGTCAGGAAGGCGCTCGTGCGCCCTATGACAACGGGCCCTATTACCTGGATGCCATGCTCGGCGGTGGCGGTCCCGTGAACTGGCAGCCCAGTGGCAACTGGAGTGCGGGCGACTGTGGCGGCCGTGACTGGATGCGCCGCAGTTGCGGCAATCCGCCCTGATGAGTCATGAACGCCGTGATGGGGAAACGTGGATGGTGGGTTTCGGTCGGTTCCCTGAAACTGACCCTGGCCCTTTTCGTGCTGTTCGCCGTGCTGGTGGTGGCGGTGTATCTCGTCAACCGGCTGGACGGCTGGGTGCTGGCCGTGCCCTTCGGCCTGTTCGCGCTGAACCTGCTGGCGGCCATCACCACCAATCCGGCTTTCCGCCGCCAGGGTGGCCTGCTGGTGTTCCACCTGGCGCTGCTGGCGCTGGTGATCCTGCTGGCCGTCAGTCGGCTCACCTACCTGCGCGGGCAACTGGAGATCACCGAAGGGGAATGGTTCGATGGCCGGCTTACCGCCGCCGAGGCGGGACCGCTGCATCCCGGCCATGTGACCGGCGTGCGCTTTCGCCAGTTGCCGTTCACCATCGAATACCACCCGGGCCGCGAGCGGGGCCGCACCCTCAGCCGCGTGGCCTGGCGGGACGCGCAGGGTCGTCTGCACGAAGGCGTGATCGGCGATCACCATCCGCTGGTGATTGCCGGCTACCGCTTCTACACCACCCACAACAAGGGCTTCGCGCCCCTGTTCCGCTGGCAGCCGGCCGGCGGCGGACCGGCGCGGACCGGCTCGGTGCACCTGCCGAGCTATCCGGCCCACGAATACCGCCAGGCCCTGGAATGGACGCTGCCGGGCACCGGCCACCGGCTCTGGACCCTGCTGGAGATGGACGAGGTGGTGCTGGATCCGGCGCGGCCTTCGCGCTTCCGCCTGCCGCGCGACTACCGGCTGGTCCTGCGCATCGACGGCCAGCGCTACCTCCTGCGCCCGGGAGACCGGGTGCAACTGGCCGATGGTGCCCTGATCTTCCTCGGCCTGCGCCAGTGGATGGGTTACACGGTGTTCTACGACCGCACCATTCCCTGGCTGCTGGCTGCCTGTGTGGTGGCGGTGCTGGGCATGGGGTGGCATTACTGGCGCAAGTGCGCTGCGCGCCCCTGGCGGGCGGAAGAAGACGACTGACGAGGCGCTGACGTGGAACGGGAAATCCAGCTTCTGTGGGCGGCCGTGGTGCTGTACGTACTGGCCGGCACCCTGGCCATCGTGGCCGTGATCTTCGGCCGGAAACCGGAGAAGAGCCTGCAGGGCCTGCTCTGGTCGGGGTTGCTGGTGCATGGCGTGGCCATCGTGCATCGCTGGATCCGGCTCGATCACGGACCCTACGTCACCATGCACGAGATCCTCTCCAGCGGCGTGTTCGGCCTGCTGTTCTTCTACGCCCTGGCCTACTGGCGCTACCAGCCCATCCGGCCTACCGCCGCGGTGGTGTTGCCGCTGATGTTCGTCATGGCCGGCTGGATGCTGCTCACCGATCCCGGGGACGCCTACGTTCCGCCCACCTACGACACCACCTGGCTGGTGATCCACATCCTCTTCGGCAAGGTGTCCATGGGCGGGGTGTTCGTGGCCCTGGGCATCGCGGGCGTGATCCTGCTGCGCCGCCTCGCCTTCGGCGCGCGGTGGTTTGCCGGCCTGCCTGGGGATCGCCGGCTCGACGACCTGGCCTACCGCTTCATGATGCTGGCCTTCATCTTCGACACCCTGATGCTGATCGCCGGCGCCATCTGGGCCCAGGATGCCTGGGGCCGCTACTGGGCCTGGGATCCGCTCGAGACCTGGGCCTTCATCACCTGGCTGGTGCTGGGTTTCGCCCTCCATCTGCGGGTCACTCTCCGGCCCTCGCCAATTCGCGGTGCATGGCTGGTGGTGGCCGTGTTCGTGCTGAGTTTCCTCACTTTCTACGGGGTGCCCTTCATCAGCCAGGTGCCTCACCAGGGAGCCGTATAGCCATGACCGCCTGGCCCGAACTGACCGTCCCCCCCGGCGCCCGCCGCCTGGCCCTGGCCTGGCTGGCCCTGGCCCTGACCGCGCTGGCCCTTTCCACCCTGTTCGCCCTGTTGCTGGTGGTGGCGCGCACCCCGTTCATCGCCCACTGGCTGCCGGTCGATTTCTTCCGCGGGGCGTTGGTGATGCACGTCAACCTGGCGGTCACCGTCTGGTTTCTGGCCTTCGCCGGTCTCTGGTGGAGTCTCGCGGGGCGGCGCGCGCGGGCGGGATCCGGCTGGCTGGCCTGGGGGCTGTCGGCAGGCGGCGTGAGCCTGCTGTTGCTGGGGCGCCTCGGTGGCGAACACCGCGCCGTGTTGAGCAACTACGTGCCGGTGATCGATGGGCCGTTCTTTCTTGCCGGCCTGGGGCTGTTCTTCGTCGGGATCGGCGGCATGGCGCTGCGCGCCCTGATCGAAACCGATCGGCCCCTGGGAGGCGGACCGCGTCGGGCGGCGGTGATCACCCTGCTGGCGCTGGGTGTGCTGCTGGCCACCGCCCTGCTGCTGCCCGCCCCCCGGCAGGATTACGAAAACCTGTTCTGGGGTGCCGGGCATCTGCTGCAGTTCACCCATCTGCTGCTGATGCTCACTGCCTGGGCGGTGCTGGCGGGCCGGGCCCGGCTGCCGGTGCCGCGCCTGCGCCTTGCGGCCCTGTTCGCCGGGGCAGCGCTGCCGGCCTTGTTCGCGCCGCTCGTCATGGTGCTGTTGTCGCCCGGCAGCGACTCCTGGCGGGCGGCCTGGACCGAACTGATGCGCTGGGGAAGCTGGCCGGTGGCCGTCGGCGTCGGTGGCTGGTTGCTGTGGCGCCTGGGGCGGCGCGCCGGGGCGCTGGTCGACCCTGCCTGCAACGCCCTGGGGCTGTCGATCCTGCTGTTCGTGGCGGGCCTCCTGGCCGGGGCCCTGATTCGCGAAGACAATGTGTTGGTGACCGCTCACTATCACGGCACGGTCGGAGGCATCACCCTGGCCTTCATGGCCATCACCCATCTGTTGCTGGCGACGCTGGGGCTTGCGGCCGCGCCAGCCGGCCAGGTGCGTCGCCAGTTGCGCCTCTTCGGTGGCGGAATGTTGCTGCTGGTGGCCGGCCTGCTGTGGTCGGGGCTGCACGGGGTGCCGCGCAAGACGCCGGGGACGGCCATGTTCGACCGGATCCAGGAATGGGGCGGCATGCTGCTGATGGGCCTCGGCGGTTTCATCGCCCTGGCTGCAACACTCTGGTTCCTGTGGCTGGTGCTGCGGCCCCTGTGGCCGGCGGTTCGCCGCCCGGCTCCGGCGGGTCGCCTGGAGCAAGCCCGATGAGGCGGGCGGTTCGGGCGGGATCCCTCGTCTGGCTGGGACTGGCCCTGCTGGTTGCGGCCTGCTCGCGGCCTCCGCCGGGTCCCGCCGCGGAGGGCATGATCTTTCCGCCGCTCACCGTGCGCGGCGACGAGGGCCAACCGGTGCCCTGGCCGCTGCCGCCGGCGCGGTTGCGGGTGGTGAACGTGTGGGCGGTCTGGTGTCCGCCCTGCCGGCGGGAGATGCCCGATCTGCAGTATCTGGCCGATACCCTCCGCGAGGAGGGGATCGTGGTGACCACCCTGGCAGTGGAGGAGGATCCGCACCTGGTCACGGAGTTCCTGCGCCGCTACCGGTTGCGTCTGCCGGTGGCCCTGATCGATCCACACCGCGCCGAGGCCCGCCTCGGGGCGTACGAGTATCCCCTCACCCTGCTGGTGGATGCGCAAGGGGTGATCCGCCTGCGCCTGCATGGCGCCCTCGACTGGCGGCATCCCGGCATGCTGGCCCTGCTGCGGGATCTGGCCGCCGACCGGCGCGTCTCCGCCGAGCGGCGCAAGAGGATCATCGCCGAGGCCCGCAGCCGTTTCCTGCGCCAGGGCGTCAAGGCCAGGGGGGACGCGTGAACCGCGCGCCAGCCAGACGACGGCCGGACCTGCGCTGGCGCGGGCTGCTTCTGACCCTGGCGCTGATCGCCGTGGTCGGCCTGCTGGTCCAGGGGCTGCCCGGCGGCTCACCACCCGCGGCGGACGACGCGTTCGATGTCACCCGCCACATGCAGGCTCAGCGGGTGGCCACGCGGTTTCGTGAGGCGGTCAATCTCCAGCACACGGGCCAGCCGGCGAAGGCCCTGACCGTGTGGGAGGACGTGATCGCCCTCGCGCCGTCGCTGCCCGAGGCCTGGGTGAACCGGGGCTTCGTGCTGCTCGATCTGGACAGGCCCGGCGAGGCCGAGGCCGCCTTCCGCCGCGCCATCGTCTTGCGGCCGGGCCAGGCCAACGCCCACTACGGCCTGGCCCAGGCCCTTGCCGCACAGGCGCGGCTCGAGGCGGCCCGCGCGGCCATGCGCCGCTTCCTGCGGCACACGGCGCCAGGGGATCCCTGGCTGGCCCGGGCCCACGCACTGCTCAGGCAGTGGCAGCCAGAGAACGGCGAGGCGCCGGGCGACGACCGCGCGGGCACAATGGCCGGGCGAGCGAGTGGGTTATTGCAAGCGCAAAAACTTGACCGCGCGCAAGAACCGTCCCCGCTTGTCATGACAAAGTAGAACCAAGGTACAGCGGCACGGGAATGATGTGGCATGCAGTCGGGAACAGGGGTAGCCGTCTGGCGTGGGAGCGCACGATGATGGACGCCCGCCTCTGGAAGGACAGGCGGGAGCCCTTGCAGCGGCGTGTCTCGCTGCGTTTCAAGGCCTTCCTCACCTACGGCATGTTGCTGGGGTTTGCCGTGCTGCTGGCCCTGTTCGTCTTCTACCAGAAGAACGTGCTCCTGCAGGAGTTCGAGACCCTGCAGGCGGCCTATGCCCGGGAGTTGCAGTTGCACGAATTCGAGGCGCGGCTGCTGGGCGAGCTGGAAACCCATATTCTCAACACCGCCAGGCTGCCAAACCCCGGTGGGCGGGCGCACCTGCAGGATCACCTGCGCCGGTTTCTGGAGCGATATCGCCGCGAGATCCGGCCCGGGTTTGCCGGCAATCTGGCCGCGCAGGCGCTGGAGCAGGCAGTGCAGCGCGCGCTGGCCGATCCCTCGCAGAGCAACCTGCAACGGCTGGCCGCGGCACAGAACCGCTTGCTGACCGAGTTGCGCCGCCGCCTGCGGCAGACCGCGCAGCAGCGGACCCTGCTGGTCGAGAACTACCGGCAGCGCAGCGATCGCACGGCATTCATCGCGCTGGGCCTGGGGCTCGGCGGCCTGGCCTTTCTCGGCTTCATCACCCGCCTGTTCTTCCGGCGTCTCAGCCAGGACTTGCACATGCTCACCGAAACCAGCCTGGCTGTCGCCCGCGGCAAGCGGGACGTGGCGCTGCCCGTGGAGCGCACCGACGAGGTGGGCGAACTGGCCCGGGTGATCTGCCGCCTGGCGCGGGATCTCCGCCAGCAGGAACACGATCTGGAAATCGAACGCCAGAAGACCTTCCACCAGGAGAAGATGGCCACCATCGGCCGCCTGGCGGCCGGTATCGCCCACGAGGTGGGCAACCCCATCGCCGCCATCTCCGGCCTGGTGAAGGACATCATCGAGACGCGCGAGACCGAGCGGTGCCCCATGCTCGAGCCGGATGACGAATGCAAGCTGAACATGGTGCTGGAGCACGTGCAGCGACTGAGCAACATCACCCACCAGATCTCCGAGATCGCCCAGCCCCAGTCCTCCGAGAGCAGCCTGGTGGATCTCAATGGCCTGGTGCGCAGCACCACGAACCTCATGCGCTACGACGAACGCTGGAAGAACATCCAATTGCGGCTGGAACTGGACAAGCGCCTGCCGGCCATCAATGCCGTCTCGGATCAGATCACCCAGATGATCATGAACCTGCTGGTCAACGCGGCCGATGCCCTGGAAGCGGCGCGACCCGATGCCCCCTGCGTGTGCATCCGAAGCGGCCGGGTGCACGACCATGTGTTCTTCGTGGTGGAGGACAACGGCGAGGGCATGGCGCCGGAGGTGCTGGCGCAGGCCAAGCAGGCCTTCTTTACCACCAAGCGCGAAGGCCGGGGCACCGGGCAGGGCCTGACCCTGTGCAACGCCATCGTGGAGGCCCATGGCGGACGCATGGAGATCCAGAGTTCGCCGGGCAAGGGCACCCGGGTGTTCGTCTACCTGCCCGTGGAGCGGGCCCTGCTGGAGGAGGGAGACGCATGACGCGTGCGCGCATCCTGGTCGTCGACGACGAACTGGCCATCCGCCAGGTACTGGCCGCCAACCTGCGCAAGGCCGGCTACGACGTGGAAGAGCTGGGCGAGGCCCCTGCCGCGCTGGAACGGATGCAGGCGGGGGACATCGACATCGCCATCTGCGACATCCGCATGCCCGAGATGAGCGGCATCGACCTGCTGCGCGCCGTGCAGGAGGCCGGCATCGACACCACGTTTCTGCTGGTGACCGCCCATGCTTCCCTCGACACGGCCATCGAGGCCATGCGCCTGGGCGCCTTCGACTATCTCACCAAGCCGGTGCGCACCGAGGAGGTGCTGCATCAGGTCAAGCAGATTGCGGATCTGCGCGGCCTGCGCAACGAGAACCGCCTGCTGCGGACCCTGGTGCTGAAAGAGAAAGACGAGAGCTGTCAGTTCGAGTCGCCGGCGATTCGGCAGATCGACAAACTGATCGGCAAGGTGGCGCCCACCGACTCCACGGTACTCATCACCGGCGAGAGCGGCACCGGGAAGGGCGTCACGGCCCGGCGCATCCACGCCCTCAGCCACCGGGCCGGGGCCCCCTTCATTCCCGTCAACTGCGGCTCGATTCCCGAAAATCTGATCGAAAGCGAATTGTTCGGCCACGTGAAGGGCGCCTTCACCGGTGCCGATCGGGCCAAAAAGGGCCTGTTCGTGGAGGCCGACCGCGGCACCCTGTTTCTCGACGAAATCGGCGAGCTGCCCCTGCACCTGCAAGTGAAGCTGCTGCACGTGATTGAGAGCCAGCAGATCCGGCCCGTCGGCGGGGAGCAGTTCCGCAAGGTGGACGTGCGCATCATCGCCGCCACCAACCGGATGCTGGACAGGATGGTCGAGGAGGGCGGCTTCCGGGAGGATCTGTATTTCCGCCTCAATGTCTTCCACATCCATATCCCGCCCCTGCGGGAGCGGCGCGAGGACATCCGCAAGCTGATCCGCTTCCTGCTCGAGCGGGACGCCGAGCGTTTCGCCAAGGGGCGCACGTTGCGGCTGACGCCGGAAGCCGAGAGCCTGCTGCTGGCCTACGACTGGCCCGGCAACGTGCGGGAAGTGGAGAACGTGATCGATCGGGCCCTGATCCTGGCCGAGGATGATCTCGTCACCATCGACGATCTGCCCGAAACCATCACCGCGCTGGCCGATGATCACCTGCCCGACCCGCGCCAGAACGGCCGCCTGACCCTGCGCGAACAGGTGCGTCTGTACGAGCGCAGCCTGATCATGCGCGCCCTTGAGGAGGCCCGGGGCGATCGCTCGCTGGCCGCCCGCAACCTGGGGATCGGTCAGTCGACCCTGTACCGGAAGCTGGACGAATACGGCGACGGCCGCTGAGCCACCGCCCAAGGGGAGGAACCGTAGCATGCCTCGAGCACGTCATCTCGCCACCGGTCTGTTGCTATGCGGCCTGGT
>Ga0256839_1004843_pt1 | contig 12850 bp, 11 predicted proteins | sample 354166metaG_FD_185968 | JGI IMG/M metagenome (GOLD analysis project Ga0256839, IMG submission 185968) | Hydrothermal vent microbial communities from Mid Atlantic Ridge, Atlantic Ocean - 354-166 | ecosystem: Environmental > Aquatic > Marine > Hydrothermal vents | place: Atlantic Ocean: Mid...
CATGGTGGAGATAGGAGCTTTTGATGAAGCGCCTGTTGACAAAAAAGTACTGCTCGCCCCGGGTTTTGCGGGCAAATTCGGGTTTGCCGATGAAGCCGCTGATCCGCACCACATCGGTCGATTCGTCCACAGGCACCAGCCGCTCGTTGTACGAATTTCCGAAAAGCTTGATGATGCGCTTTCGCAGCGTGCCGGGGGGCAGATTGAAGAGCTCCATCCTGTTGTGAAAGAGCGAAAAGGACAATTGGGGAAATGCCAAAGCCACGCGCTGAAATTCGTCAATAATGTGGCGCATCTCCACATTATTTGATTTGAGAAACTGCCGCCTGGCAGGCGTGTTGAAGAAGAGATTGCGAATGGCAATGCTTGTGCCCGGCATCATCTGGCAGGGCTCCTGTCTTTTCACTTCCGAAGCTTCGATAAATATTTCCGTACCGACTTCGTCCTCCGGCCTGCGGCTCTTCATCTCTACCTGTGCTATGGCCGCTATAGAGGCAAGTGCTTCGCCCCGGAAGCCCATGGTGCGAATCTGAAAGAGATCGTCCGACTTGCGGATTTTGGAGGTGGCATGGCGCTCAAAGCTCATGCGTGCATCCGTGGGCGACATGCCGCAGCCGTTGTCAATCACCTGAATGAGATTTTTGCCGGCATCCTTCACGATGAGGCGGATCTCCGTGGCACCTGCGTCAATGGCATTCTCGAGCAGTTCTTTTACGGCCGAGGCCGGTCGCTGGATGACCTCACCGGCTGCGATCTGGTTGGCTATTGCATCGGGCAAAAGCTTGATGACATCAGGCATACGGGGTGCTTATAGGAGTTTGTAGATGGCAAAGATGGTGACGATAAGCAGGATGTTGAAAATAATAAAGAGGCGCACCCGGCTCATCGTCTTCTGGTGTTCTATCCGGGCATAAAAGCGGTCATTGGCCCGGGCGGTCCGCAGCCGGTCTTCGAATTTGATGTTTCGTATTCTTTTTTCAAATTCCTCTTCGCTGCCTGCCTCCATCCGGGCCAGGCGTATTCTCCTCTCCAGCTCTTCTTTCTCCGGATCATAATAGCGCGGCTCATAGTTGAACTTGCTGTGATCCGGGAGCTTAAACATTTTTTTAATCATAGCTGCAATTTTTTCCTCATTCCGAAAACGAAAGAATGAGCGGCTACAGTTTATAAAGGTAAATCGCTAATTTCAGTTCATCGTCATATTTTACCAAAATAGCAGCATCTATTTTCCGGCAAAGCATCCCAAGACAGCGAAAAAATACTTTGCTTTGCAGGAAGCAGAGACCGCAAACCATGTCAAAGAGCGCACGAATCTTCCTTTTATTAATGCCGATCAGCTTCTTTTTTTTCGGCAGCCGGCATCTGCAGGCGCAGGCCGGAAAGCAGAATGCCTCCGGTTGGGCCGACAGCCTGCTGCGGCAGATGACGCCTGATGAGAAGATCGGGCAACTTTTTATGGTGCCGGTGTACAGCAACAAGGACGCCAAATATCGCAGCGAATTGCTGAAGACGATTCGCAAATACCACATCGGAGGCATCATCTTCATGCAGGGCGGGCCGGCCAGGCAGATACGGCTCTACAATGCACTGCAATCGGCAAGCAAGATACCCCTGCTCGTTTCGCAGGATGCCGAATGGGGCTTGGGCATGCGCCTTGACAGCACCCATTCTTTTCCGCGACAGCTTACGCTGGGCGCCATCCGCGATCACCGGCTTATTTATGACTTCGGGACGGAGGTCGCCCGGCAATGCAGGGCCGTGGGGGTTCATCTCAACTTTGCCCCCGTGGTGGACGTGAACAACAACATCAGGAATCCGGTGATCAACGACCGCTCATTTGGAGAAAACCGCTATGCGGTGGCTCTGCGCGGCCTCGAATACATGAAAGGCCTGCAGGAGCACGGTGTGATGGCTTGTGCCAAGCACTTCCCCGGCCACGGGGATACCGAAAAAGACAGCCACCTCGATCTGCCCCTCATTCCGCACAGCCGTGCCCGCCTCGATTCCATCGAGCTCTTCCCTTTCCGCATCCTCATCCGGCAGGGCGTGATGAGCGTAATGACCGCCCACCTGCAGGTGCCGGCCCTGGAGCCCGATAAGGGGCTCCCTTCTTCACTGAGCCCGCGCATCGTCAACGATTTGCTGAAAAAGGAAATGAATTTCCGCGGCCTGGTCATTACCGATGCCCTGAGCATGAAAGGGGCAGCGGCTTTCAGTCAGCCCGGAATGCTGACATTCAAAGCCTTTATGGCGGGCAACGACATATTGCTTTTCCCGCAGGATATTCCGGAGACGGTGGCCCTTTTCAGGGAAAAAATAAGAAGCGGGGAATTGCCGGTGGCGCGCCTGGATGAAAGCGTAAGAAAGATTTTGATGGCCAAGTACCGGGCCGGGCTGAATCACCTTCAGCCCCTGCGGGCAGACAGCATCTATGAGCGGCTGAATAACCGCGATGTGGAAGCCCTGCATCTGAAACTGCTGGCCCATGCCATTACGCTGGCCTGCGACAGCGATTCCATTTTGCCGCTGAAACTGATCGACACCCTCGAAATGGCCACGCTTTCCATTGGCGCTGAGGGGCGTCTTTTTCAATCTTATTTTGCACGCTACAAAAAGGCCGATCATTTCCGCATGGAAAAAAAGGCTCCCCGGGCTTTGCGCGATGCGCTCTTTGAGTCGCTGAAAGAATATGAATGTGTGGTGGTGAATGTCTTTGGCATGAGCCGCTATGCATCGAAGAATTTCGGCCTGGATGCCGGCACGCTGGATTTTTTGAAAAAGCTGAATGCCCGAACCCGGGTAATTATCGTGCTCTACGGATCGCCCTACAGCCTCCAAAAGTTTGACTTTGCCGATCATGTGATCGTAGCCTACGAAGAAACGCCCTATGCCGAAATGCTGGTGCCGCAAATGATCTTCGGAGGGCGGGCTTTCAGGGGGCAGCTGCCCGTCAGTGTTTCCGACCGCTTTTTCTTTGGCCGGGGATTGAGGCCGGAAGCCCCTGTTCGCCTGGGATACGGCATGCCGGCCGAGCTGGGCTATTCATCGGCCGTTCTCGACTCCATCGATACCATTGTTCATGAGGCTTTGCGCATCAAGGCCACTCCCGGCTGCCAGGTGATGGTCGTCAAAGACGGGCTGGTCATCTACGAAAAGGCCTTTGGCCATCCGGTTTATCATTCGCAGAAAAAAGTGCGGATGAGCGACCTCTACGATCTGGCTTCGATTACCAAAGTGGCGGCCACGACCATCTCGCTGATGTATCTTTTTGACAACAAGCAACTGGAGCTGAACACCACCCTTTCCGACTACCTGCCCGAGCTGCTGGGTACCCGGCTGGAAAAGCTGAAACTGCGCGATATCCTCACACATACCGCGGGCCTGCAGGCGTGGATACCGTTTTATACGTTCGTGACGGGCAACGACTCGATATATGAGCACTATTTTCATTACCGCAAGGACAGCATCTACTCGGTGCAGGTGGCCGAGGACCTTTACATGCGCGAAGTCTATGAAGATTCCATCTTTCAGCGCATCGTAAACTCCAAACTGCAATATCCCGTGGAGTATCAGTACAGTGATCTCGGTTTTTATCTTTTCAAAGAGTTGATCGAAGCCGTCACCCGGACTCCGCTCGACTCTTTTGTGCAGGAGATATTTTACCGGCCGCTGGGAATGCAGACGATGACCTACCGCCCCCTCGAGAAATTTCCGAAGGAGCGCATCATTCCTACCGAAGAGGACCATGAATTTCGCCATCAACTGATCCATGGTTATGTGCATGATCCGGGAGCGGCCATGTGGGGCGGGGTCAGCGGGCATGCGGGGCTTTTTTCGGATGCCAATGATCTGGCCATACTGATGCAGATGCTTCTCAATGGCGGCAGCTACGGGGGCGAGCGCTTTTTGAACGATTCTACGGTGCACTATTTTACCAGCCGGCACACGACACTGAGCCGGAGGGGCTACGGTTTTGACAAGCCCATATTGGAAGACAACGGCCCGAGCCCGGTTTCGCACCTCGCACCCAAAAGTGTATTCGGGCATACGGGCTTCACAGGCACCGCAGCCTGGGTGGATCCTGAAAATCAGATGACCTTCATCTTCCTCTCGAATCGCATTTACCCCACGGCCAAAAACCGCAAGCTCATCAGCGAAAACATTCGCACACGCATTCAGGATGTCCTCTACCGTACATTGGTGCACACACAGGGGGAGAATTGAAAGAGGAAGTGCTAAATTAGCGCCCATGAGAATCGGGATTGTGTGTTACCCAACCTACGGAGGCTCGGGCGTGGTGGCTACCGAGCTGGGCAAGGCCATGGCCGACAAGGGCCACATTGTACATTTTATCTCGTATCAGCAGCCCGCACGCCTCGACACCTACCATCCCAATATTTTTTTTCATGAAGTCCGTTTTTCCGATTATCCGCTCTTTCAGTATTCGCCCTATGAGTCGGCACTGACGAGCAAGATCGTAGATGTGGCCCGCTTCGAAAAACTGGACCTCCTGCATGTCCACTATGCCATTCCGCATGCGGCCACGGCTTTTATGGCCAAAATGATCTTGCGCGAAGAAGAGCTTTTTCTGCCTGTAATCACGACATTGCACGGCACGGACATTACCCTCGTGGGGCGCGATATCACCTATCTGCCGGTGGTCACCTTTTCGATTAACAAGTCGGACGGGGTGACGGCCGTATCGGAATACCTGAAAGAAGATACCTACAAGCACTTTGACATAGAGAAAGAAATACGGGTCATCCCGAATTTTGTAGACCTGGAGCGCTTCCAAAAGCACAACAAAGATCACTTTAAAAAGGCCATTGCGGCAGAGGGCGAGCGCATTCTGGTGCATGTGTCCAACTTTCGCAAGCTGAAACGGGTGGAAGATGTGCTGGCTGTCTTCGCACGGGTACTGAAGGAAATCGATGCCAGGCTGCTGCTGGTGGGTGACGGCCCGACCCGTCAGGAAATGGAACAGCAGTGCCGGGTTCTCGGCATATGTGATAAGGTGGTTTTTCTGGGCAAACAGGAGGCCGTGGAAGAGATTCTGGCCGTCTCCGACCTGATGATACTGCCATCGGAGAATGAGAGCTTCGGCCTGGCGGCCCTGGAAGCCATGGCCTGCCATGTGCCGGTCATTTCATCGGATGCCGGGGGGATTCCGGAAGTCAATATAGACGGTGTTACCGGCTTTGTGAGCCCCGTTGGCGATGTGGAGGATATGGCGGCCAATGCCCTGAAACTGCTCAGGGATGAGAAACTGCTCAGTCGCTTCAGGCAGAATGCCTATGACCAGGCCAGGCGTTTTGATGTGGAGAAGATCATGCCCCTCTATGAAGCCTATTACCGGCAAATATTGGTCCTGTCGGGCAAGGAAGAGGCCGATGCCCGGTAAGGGCTTATTGGCGCAGTTTTTTTAAGAGAAATTTTCTCAGGATCGAAAGGTCGTGCCATACCGAAAAGTCGCGGGCATATTGCAGATTCAGTTTGTGCAGGTTTCTGCCGGCTATCTTGCGATTGCGGGCGGCATCCAGCGGGCTTAAAACGCCCGGCCGGAGAGGCGGCAGATGGAAGGGTGATCGCTCATCTTCGGGGGCATAGGATATCCACGTTTTTTTGCCCGACAAAACCGAAAAAATATGTGCAATCATCTTTTTCCTTTCTTTGATAAAGAAGATGTAGAAGGGCAGGAAGATCAGCAATAAAAGGGCGATGCCAAGGTCGAAGAGCCGCTTGTTGCGCTTGCTTGCAGGCTTTGATATTTGCAGGTTCACATCCATGGCATAGAGCTCACCGGCCGTGTTCTTCGAATTGCTTCCGATGATGCTCAGGCCATCCTCCGGCACGATCTTGTACTCCTTGCCCGGCCCCAGCTTGCTGATCTGGTCGATGATGACGGCAGCCGGCACATCGCGGGCGCAAAAGATGATCTCATTTGCTTCATAGAGTTCGGCAATGTCCTGCAATTCGCTGATATCCCCGAGATGCTGCTCCTCTTTTCTGCTTTCTTCATCCAGCGAAACCAGGCCTTTGAAACTGGAGCTGATGCCGCTTTGCTTGAGCATCGAAAGCACCCGGTGGCTCTCGTCCGGGCTGCCCACAATCAAAAAATTGCTGTGCTCGCCTTTTTCGATATCCAGATTGCGGTATTTATAGAAATGAAGGGCCAGGCGGGTGATGACGATCTCCAGGACGGCCCAGGCCGTGCCGAGTACGATAATGGCCCTCGAATAGCGGTAGCTTTCATCAAGAAAACCGTAAATGGCAGAGATGATAAGCGCCCCGGCAAGCACTCCGCGAAGACTTTTCGACAGTTTCCAGGGGCGGTCATAGCCTCCGCTGAAATAGATGGAAACCAGCCAAATGAGCACATAGAGGGGCATAATGTAGGCGGCAAACTCAAAGGGATAGTAGTCGGGGGCTTTTTTTACCATATTTCCCCAATAGTTTTTTATCAGATAGAGTCCCCCGTAGATGAGAAGGGCATCGGCAAAGGGCAGTGCCAGGCGGCCCGCCAGGCGCGAGAAGAGCGAAAGACCGGCCTTGATCCAGATGGCCAGGTGGATGAAAAGAGAAAAAAGCCGGGCGTTTTTCTTGCCGAAGTGCTTGCTGTAAAACTGGGCCATCGCACGGTAAAAGACGCGCACATAGTTGACGCTGCTCTTTTTTGTGCTCTCTCCCTTGTAATGGATAATGCGGGTGCCGGGGAAGTAATAATTTTTATAGCCTGCCTGTATGATGCGGTAGGAGAGGTCGATGTCTTCGCCATACATAAAAAAGGTCTCATCAAGGAGGCCGGTTTTGTCCAGCACACTTTTGCGAAGCATCATGAAAGCACCGGCCAGCACTTCCACCTCCTGGGTTTCTTCATTGCTCAGATGACCCAGATAATAGCGGGCAAATGTCCGGGAAGCGGGAAAGAGAGCCGTGAGGCCGAAGGCTTTGTAAAAAGCCACGGAAGGAGAGGGAAAGGCACGCTTCGATTCTTTGAGGAACTTGCCTTTTCCGTCCAGCATCTTGACCCCCAGTCCCCCGGCTTCGGGGTGCTCGTCCATGAAGGCAACGCATTTTTCGAGTGTGTCTTCCTCCACCACTGTATCGGGATTGAGCAAAAGAACATACTCCCCCTGCGATTTTTCAATGGCCCGGTTGTTGGCCTTTGAAAATCCGAGATTCTCCCGGTTTGCAATGAGCTTCACCTGCGGAAAGCGATCCCTCACCATCTCGGGCGAGCCGTCAGACGAGGCGTTGTCAACCACCCATATTTCGACATCCAGCTGCCGCGAGGCACGCAGCACCGACTGCAACGCCTGCTCGAGGAAGTACTTTACGTTATAACTGACAATGATGACCGAAAGCTTTGTCATTACTTATTGACCAGATAGTTTTCATAGGGCAAACGGTTGGCCAGAGAGCGGGACAATGTGAACTCGTCCACATACTCCAGGTCGTTGCCGAAAGAGATGCCACGGGCGATGGCCGTGATGCGGGTTTTTGATTTATCGATGTTTCGCGAAATATAAAAAATGGTCGTATCGCCTTCAATATTGGGTGGCAAAGCCATGATCAATTCGCTTACCTCTTCCTCTTTTACTCTTTGGATGAGCGACTCGAGTTCCAGGTCTTCGGGGCCGATGCCATCCACCGGGCTGATGATGCCTCCGAGGATGTGATAGCTTCCGCTGAACTGTCCGGTGGATTCGATGGCGATGAGGTCGCGCAGGCTCTCGACCACGCAAATCAGATCATGCTTGCGTCCGGGGTTGGCGCAGATGCTGCAAAGGGGCGTTTCCCTGCTGTCGGCTATGTTGCCGCATTTTTCGCAAAAAGCAATCTCCCTGCGCATGCGGGCAATCGTCTCGCTGAAACTGTCCACTGCAGCCTCCTCCTGATTGAGCAGATGCAGTACCAGCCGCAGGGCGGTTTTCTTGCCGATTCCCGGCAGTGCGGCAAAAGCATTGACCGCATCGTCAAGCAGTTTGGAGGGCAGATTCATGGCGTAAAGTTACAAAGCGCAGAGGCCATTCTCATATTTTCTCCGGCCGGCCCCGGGCTATTCGTTCAGCACACAATTTTCGAGCACTACGTCAAAAATCATGACTTCGCGATAGCTGCCTTTCACGGAAATTTCGTCACCGACCGTAAGATCCGCTATTTTTTCTTGTTCTTCGGGCTTGAATTCACAGCGAATGGTCAAATTCCCGTCTCCCGTCAGGATGAGCACCTTTTCCTCCCCGTCCTGTGCCAGTTGTGTCTCTACGGCTTCGATCACTCCGCTTACGCCAAGGACTTTGTCCCCGTATTCATTGGCCGCTTCTTCTTCGTTATTGCCGAAGGCGGCAGCCAGGTCATGCGCGGTGATCTCGATATCGGCCTTGTTCCGGAGGTCAAGTGAGGCTTTTTCGTAGAAGAAATGAAAAATCAAATAATTGTATAAAAGGCCCAAAGCCAGCACGCCAACGGAATAATACACTTCTTTGGTGGCATGCTTTTGCTTTGTGTTGTAACGCAAATTGAATTTCTCTTTGGACATGACCAGGAACCAAATACCGTCAAATACCGGAATGATTAAGAAAAGAGGAATAAAAGAAAGAAGGGTGGAAAGGGCCTCTGATGTCCCCTCGTCACGAAGCACCTCAAGAAAACCGCTGTAGGAAAAAATGACGGTGAGCAAGGTGATCGGGTAGACCAAATACAAAAACGCTCTGAAATATTGCCTTAAGTACAGTCGGTGAAGTCCGAGGTGGCCAAACAAAAAAGCCAGAATGACGGTGAATGATTTGCTCTTCATAAAAAGGATGATTTTGGCAAATAATATTAAGGTATTTTGGACATATGCAAAAGGATATTCCCGAAAACTGCGTCTGCGGGCGCTTTTTGGTATGTTTAAAGCCTTGATTTTTATATTTTTGGTTTCGCAAATTCATACAAAATGAAAATACAATCCATTTTATTGACTATTCTTCTGCTTCTTCCTGGCCTGGGCATGGCCCAGCGGGTGGAGATCGGGCTCATGGGCGGTGTCTCCAATTACTCGGGAGAGCTGACACCCGACTACGGCATCGTGCTCAGCGAATCGCGGCCGGCCGTGGGCGGGCTCCTGCGCTACAGTCCGAATAAGTTCCTCTCCCTCCGCTTCGGCATCACTTCGGCCTATATCTCGGGGACGGACGAGAACTGGAGCGATCCGGCATTGCAGCAGCGCAACCTGAGTTTCCGCTCCAACATTGTGGAGGCCTCTTTTATTGCAGAAATCAATGTCCCCGGCTACGATGTGGAGATGAATAAATTTTCTCCTTACCTCTTTGTCGGTGTGGCCGGCTTTTATCACAACCCCATGGCGCTGTATCAGGGCGAGTGGATCAAACTGCAGCCGCTCGGAACCGAGGGCCAGGGCACCACGGCCTTTCCAAACAGAAACCCTTACAGCCTCTATCAGGCAGCCATTCCCTTCGGTGTGGGTACCAAGTTCGGACTTGGCAGCGGACTGACGCTCAGTGCCGAGCTGGGCGTTCGCATGACCTTCACCGACTATCTGGATGACATCAGCACCACCTATGTGGACCCCAATATCCTGATTCTCGAAAACGGAGAGCTTTCGTATCGCTTGTCCAATCGCACGGGCGAAATACCCGGCCGCGACCGTCCCATTGACTTTGGCAACAATGATGCCCGGGGCAATCCGGATATCAATGACTGGTATGTCATTGCCGGCTTTACCTTCACCTATACCCTGGGTGTGCCGATGAGCGGCAGCGGGGCCAAGGAAGGCTGTCCGGTCAACTGGTAAATAAAAGACTTCATCTTATGGCAGTCCCCGTTCATCCACTGAGCGGAGATTTTTCATTGTCCGGGGCTTGACACATTGCAACAAATGGCAGGTGTACTCGTATTTATCGGGACAAAGCGCCCTTTATGAAAAATTATTTGCTGCTTCTTTTTGCCCTTTTCAGCCTTCTTCCCCTCTGGTCGCAGCGCTATGAAGCGGGTGTTGCCGGAGCTGCTTTTTCTCAGTCCGGCCCGGGAGAATCCCTGTTTTCGGGGGCTGCTTACGGACAAAGTGCGGGATTCTTCTTTTCGTACATTTTCAGTGAAAACCTGAGCTTGCGAAGCGGATTGCAATACGGGTCAATTCGGGGCAAGGGAAGCACGGTGGCAGGAGCGTATTTCAGAAAACGGGAGCTTTCCCTGTCGCTGCTTGCCGAGTTTCAGCTTATGGAGCTGAACCCGCTTTACAATCGCTTCAGCCCTTATCTCTTCTTCGGTTCCGGACTTGCTTATCATCAGTTGTCGAAGCAGGAGCTGCCCCTTTGGAGGAGTGCCGGCAGCAGCGAGTCAGCCCGGGCCGAAGGCGGATGGCGCTTTTATGTGCCCGTGGGCGCAGGGGTGAAGTTTCTGCTTGGAGAAAGCGCGGTGCTGGGTTTTGAGACGGGGCTTCAAAAAACGTTCTCAGGAGAATATCCGGGAGGAAAAAGAAGGCTCGAAGCAGGGATATCGATTGCTTCTCCTTTTGCTGCTTTGAGGTTCTCGATGCTTTTCGGTGGCGGCCAACGGAATGAATACCTCCGGGCCTTCTATCGCCACAGGCAGGCGGAAAAATAGGAAACGGCAGACCTTTGGGAGCTTCCCGCTTTATCAGATCATAATATCGTCTTCCGTCACGGTATCGGAATCAGAGATGAGTACGGCCCGCTCAATGGTGGATTTCAGTTCTCTGACATTGCCCGGCCAGTCGTGGGCCATCAGTGCCGCTATGGCTCCTTTCGACAAGGTTTTGGGGGGCAATTTGTTGGCCTTGCAAAACTGTGTCAGGAAGTGTTTGGCAAGGATAATCACATCGTTGCCGCGCTCGCGGAGCGGTGGCAAATGAATGCGGAAGCCCTGGAGCCGGTAGTAAAGGTCTTCGCGAAACTTGCCTTCTTTGACCAGCTCCATCAGATCGCGGTTGGTGGCAACGAGCACCCGGATGTCAAGTTGTATCTCTTTGTTGCTTCCAAGGCGCGATATCTTATTGTCCTGCAATACCCGAAGAAGTTTGGCCTGCAACCCGATGTCCAGCTCGCCTATCTCATCCAGAAAGATAGTGCCGCCATTGGCTTCCTCAAACTTGCCGATTCTTTTTCCGATGGCACCCGTGAAGGCTCCCTTTTCGTGGCCGAAGAGCTCGCTTTCAATCAGGTCTTCCGGTATGGCCGCTACATTGACGGCAACGAAACTTTTTCTTCTCCGGGGCGAATTGTAGTGTATGGTTTGGGCCACGACATCCTTTCCGGTGCCGCTTTCGCCTGTGATCAATACTAGAATTTTATTGTTCTCCACCTTCTGGATAAGGTTCAGAACTTTCATGATGGCCTTGCTTTCGCCCAGCAGGTTTTCGTAGCGACTGCGGTCAATGAGCATGGAGCGGAGGCGTTCCACTTCATTTTTCAGGGCTACTTTTTCACTGTAGCCTTTCACACTTTTGACGAGCTCCACAATGGCCTTCTCATTTTTTACGATATAGCGGTCGGCCCCCAGGTCGTAGGCATTGACTACCACATCGACCTTCTCTTGTCCCGATAGCACGATCACCGAAATCTCGGGGTTGTATTTTTTTATTTTTTGCAGCAGCTCCAGTCCGGTGATGTCCGGCAGGTGGTAATCGAGGGTTACGATGTGGGGGTTTTGATGCAGATGGTCAAGAAATTCTTTTCCCGTAGTGAACACACTGATATCATAATCCGGGTTTTCCGTTTCCAGGCCTTTTTGAAGCATCTTTCCAAACATGATTTCGTCTTCGACCACAAAGATCTTTATTGCACTAGCGCTCATAATGGGAGAGTTTATTTTGATTGCCCGGGAAGTAAAACTAAGTCTTTTGCCGGGGCTTTTAAAAAAATTGCAGATAAAGAAAACTTTTGAGGGTGTCTTTCGTACAACTGTGCATACGATTTAAAACAGGCCATTATGCAAGTACAAGAAAACAACGTTCATTCCACAGACAAACTCGAATTATTCTTAAAAGACGGGCAAATTATAGACCTGGTGTCACTGCGCGAATTGAGCGGCAATGATCTGGATTTTATCTCGGAAATCCTCGGCATGTTTACGGCAACGGCAAATGAGCAGGTGCAGGAGATGAAGGACCTTTTGAAGGCCGGAAATATGGCCTCCCTCAGCTCCGTGGCCCACAAGTTTAAGTCGAGTGTCAGTATTTTGGGCAACAGCCGCCTCTATGAGCTGGTCAACGACATTGAATACCGGGCCAAGAACAACGGAAACCGCGAGGAAATCAGTGAAAAACTGGAGTTGTTGACGGAAATTGTCGACCGGGTTTACGTGGAAATTGCCAATACGGCCCTTGCCGCCTGACGAAGTCTTCACCCGCTTAAAGATGTAACCGATGCCGCTGACACAATATATGTGCGCGGCATTTCTTGTTTTATGTGCAGCTATGACACTTTTCCACATTGATTTCCGGATAGCTCGGGCTTTCCAGTGAAGCAGATGCCTGTATCTTTAAAGTTAAACACGCCTTGCAATGACTGAATCTTCAAAAAAGACCGGGAAAAAGGAAGCTTCGCTAAAAGACAAGCTTGGATTTAATGCCCTCTCCGTGCAACGCATCCGCTCACTGCTCGAAAACCCGGACCTCTCGCCCAGCCAGCGAAAAACCCTCCTCAAGCTGCTTAAACGCCTCGAAACGGCCTGAGAAAGAAAGGGCTCCTTAGACGGAGAAATCCATCAGGAAAAAACATCGGATTAGCTGCCGCGAAAGATCAACCCTGACGCTACGGCCACTGACGCTCGCTTTGCTCGATCCTGACGCTTCGGTCAGGACAGGTCAGGGCAGGTCAGGATCATG
>Ga0256839_1004844_pt1 | contig 12849 bp, 9 predicted proteins | sample 354166metaG_FD_185968 | JGI IMG/M metagenome (GOLD analysis project Ga0256839, IMG submission 185968) | Hydrothermal vent microbial communities from Mid Atlantic Ridge, Atlantic Ocean - 354-166 | ecosystem: Environmental > Aquatic > Marine > Hydrothermal vents | place: Atlantic Ocean: Mid...
GCCACTTTAACAGCGGGGGCATTTTCAGGCATGACGATATAGGCAGGCACTCCTAATTCTCTCGCTGCTCTGGCAACTGCCTGTGCATGATTGCCAGAAGAATGGGTAGCTAGGCCTTTTTTTAAATCCTGTTGACTCAATCGCATAGCAGCATTGGCAGCACCACGCATTTTGAAAGCTCCTATTTTTTGAAAATTTTCACATTTAAAATACAACTGACAGCCCGTCATTGTATTTAGGCTTTCACTACTCATTACAGGTGTTTGGTGGATTAAATGTTGGATAAGTTGGTGGCTTTCAACAATATCTTTCCTTGTTGGAATGTTTTGAATGGGTGTATATTGCATATTTTTGCTATTCATGATCGCACGAATGTACGAATTACATCACTTTTTTTCACAAACATCCAATTAGTTAACTATGAAAACATCATTACTTACCTTATTATTTACACTTTCTTTAAGTGTCCTTTTTGGCCAAAACAACTCGAGCAAACAGGCCGTAATAACTTTAATTGAAACGGTTGCGAATGAAACAATTCAAGTTGAAGGCAATATTTCCAGTGGCAAAATAATGGAAGACCTCTCTTGGGCATGGAGTAGCTCCGTTGCCTGTTTTCCTGCTACTCAACAGCATAAATACAAAGGAAAGCACGTCCTTTTTATGGCTGACGTTCCCAGATACAGTGAATTTGAAATCACACTTATTCCTGATGACCCGAAAGCAAATTTCAGCCTTTATGCCTATGAGGTAGGCAAAGTAACCAACAGCAATCTTGTTCCTAATCTAAAAAGTTGTATCCGTTGTGAAGCAGACCATCAATGGGATTATGCTCATCGTGGTAAAACACAGGATCATACTAGAATGGTAAAGGATATTCTGGCTATCAATAATCCTTACCAGGTTGTTATTGGAGTAGTCGGCCCTGAAGGGGTAGAAGAAGGAGGTTTTAAATTGCAAATTGCCAGAAAAAGCCGATAATTATAAATCATACGACAACCCAAGGCGTGCTTGGTTTCCTGTTCCTAATAAAGGGCCAGGTGTGTTTTGGGTTTTTCCTCCTTGCCAATCTAATTGGACTAATGCTTTAATGCTTGGCCTTAGATAAACATCAAGTCTTAAACCTGCCTGAAGGGAAAAATCCGATGACACAAAGGTTTCATTATTGCGGTTTCGGGTATGAACCTCTTCTACTCTAAACCCTGGATGCTGAATGGACAAATGGGTACGTTTAGACTGCATCTTAATACGGGAATATTCACCGCCAAAAACACCACTTAGCTGAAATGGGTAGGACTGAAAAAAGGTATACGCTATTCCTATTGGAATACTCGTTGTTTTAATAGAAACTGTTCGTTCTACATTAAATCGCAAGGTTGTACCTGAAGGAATAGACTCTCCTGAATTCCTTAGAATTTTCACATCTTCTTCAATGTTTTTATCCCCACTTAGGGCTATACTGAACTGGTAAATACTTCTACCCATGCCATCTTCTTCATTGGTATTGAAGTTTCGGACAAACCGTCCTTTAGTTTTATAGAAACTGTTTCGTTTTTGCACGCCAATATGAGCGCTAAAACCTTTTCCCAGTGATCTATTGAGTTGTATCCCGTAGCTTTGGTTTTTTTCGTGATTCGTTCCTCTTGTTTGTTGCAAGCTCCATAAAGGAGAAAAATTATAAAAAGAGGGTTGAAAAGAATACTGCGCATAAACATCTATAGACCAGATAGAAGCGTTCTTTTTATTAAAGGAAGGGGCAATTTCCAGGCTTACCTCTTTAGGCAGAACACCAAATGCTAGAGTTGGAATGAGCTTACTTTCTTTATTTGAAATCCTATTTATAGAAGGCTCAATGGTTTCTATTAAAGATAAATTATTGATTGCTTTTGTTTTTTGCCCATCAGATTCTGATATTATTTTACTCGAAGACGGTGTGTCTGTTGGTGAAAAATCATTAATAATTGATGCTTGCGGAAGACTTGTTTTAATTTGGTTTGTTTCCAGTCTGTTCTTTTGTTCAATATCAATGGTGGTTGAAACGGGCTGTTTTTCTATTTTTTGATTTTGAATATCAATTGCCTCTGTAGTTGTTTTTTGCCTGTTCAATTCATTGTTTACAGAATTAGAAGATGATATTGTCAATTCATTTGCTTGCTCCGTTTTTTTATTCTCATTAATGGTTTTAGTAGCAACAAATACTTCCTTACTGGAATCAGCTGTTTCTTTTATTAAATTACTTTTGGCTAAATTGTTTTCATTAAAATCAGTACTCGAATCATTTTTTTGAAAAGAATAAACATAAAAGCCTGCACCTACTCCAATTAAAATAAATAAAGCCATTGTCCACCAAACAAACTGTGGCTTTTTCTCCTCTTTGGGCAAATTTTCAGTAATGCGATCCCATCCACCTGCTGACGGGCGTTCCCAAGCTTGTGAAGAAGAAGTTGCTTCCCATTCTTTGAGTTTTTCTGCCCATTGTTGTTCTTGTATATTTCTTTTCATAGCTTCATCATATTTAACCTACAGCTTTTGACGTGATCCTGCTCCTCAACATCGCTTTGGCTTTTGACAATTGTGATTTTGAAGAACCTACGCTAATATCCAAACTTTTGGCTATTTCTTTATGCGAATATTGTTCTACTACAAAAAGGTTGAAAACTGCTCGGTATCCTGGAGGGAGTTGCTGAATATGGTTAATTAATTCCTCCATATTATAAAGAGGCGGAAGTACTTCTTCTTCGATAATATCTGATATTTGACTCAGGTCAGTATCAGGATATAGAAGCCGTTTTTGTTTACGCAGTTGTTGGAGAGCGGTATTAATTGTTACTCGGCGTAGCCATCCACCTAAAGCTCCATTAGCTCGATATTGGCTAAGATCCCTGAAAATGGTGATAAAGGACTCATGCAGAAAATCTTCTGCTTCCTGCCTGTCACGTGCATAACGCAGGCATAATTTAAAAAGTAACTGTTTGTACTGTTCGTACAAGTCTCGTTGTGCTCGTTTATCTCCTTTCAAACAAGCTTTCACCAAATGTTGATCGTTCGTAATCAAAAAATTAAGGTTTTCTTCCTTTTTCTAACTACTTGGTGCAACAATGGTTTAAAAGGTTGCCTGATCGCTGAAGATAAATTACATCGTATCTAATGCACGTACTAAATAAGTCAAAGAAAATGGAAGTGCTAACCAAAACCATTCATTGACAAAAATAAGCATAAAAATAAGAATCGCTGTAAAGACTAGAAACAGAATCCAGTCCATGCTACTTTTTTGTGTTTCTTCTGTAATATTACTCATTATTAATAAATTTTACGCAAAAGTAATGATTATGTGATTAATAGGTTGGTTTTTCAAAAGGAAAAATAAAAAGCATTTAAAGAAAGGGGAAAAGCAGTACTGCTTTTCCCCTTTTCAATTAAGATATAAACAATCTAAATCAATTGATTATTCAAAGATATATCTTACACCTACCTGCATTTGCCAACGTGAGCTTTGAATACCACTGTCGTCAATATTATTAGCAGAAGGATCATTGTCAGTTACACCACCATAAGTGAAGGTAGGAACAGTTGTAGGGTCTCCATTAATATCTTCCTGAAAGCCTCTGAAGTTCAACAAGTTGAAGTTTTGAGGCACGAAGTATCTTCTTCCCCAGTCAGGGTTGATTAAATTACCAAAGTTAAAGATATCAAATGTCAACTGAAGTGTGTGTGATTTATTAGCACCTTTAAATGTTACATCCTGGATGAATTTGAAATCAAGAACATTAGTGAAAGGAGAAGTAGAAGCATTTCTTTCCGCATACTGTCCTCTTCTTGTACTTAGATATTCATCTTGGCTAATGAAAGCATCTAAATCAGCCCATTGCTCAGCAGGGCTAACGCCATTGTTTTCAACTAAAACAATATCATTTGCATCAGTAGGTACATAAATCAGCGTACGACCTCTACGAGAATCTTCATCCTGAATGTTTCTACCATTGTTATAAACATAAGAATATGGCTGTCCAGTAATGCCTTCAAAGAATATACTGAATGTTGTACGAGGGATAATGTTGCCAGTTTTGAACCAGTCAAAACCGTAAGATGCTCCTAAAATAACACGGTGTCCCTGAGCAAAATCAGAACGAGCCAGTACCTGGTCAAAGTTACGACCTCCAATAGCGTGTAAACCTCTCCACTGAGAAGAGTTCTGAGAAGAAGTACCGTCAAAAATAGTATAAGCGTCACCATAAGAATAGGATAATGACCCAGAGAAACCATTTGAAAATGGCTTAGTCAGTGAAGCGGAAACATTATAAGTGTAGCCTTCAGTTGTATTGTACCCTAAAATAATACGGCCGTAAGTATCATCAATCTCATCACGACGGTTAAAAATAGGACGGTTATCACCAGTACCTGTTAAGTTTGATTCAGCTGGTTTCAGGTTTACATTTTGATAAGCAACATTGTTCAATGTTTTATTGTAAGCAAGGTCAATGTTACCAATCATACCCCAAGGCAATTTCTTGTCAAGTGTAATATTAGCTTTCAATACCTGTGGTACTTTCAAATCCTCTGCGAACAAATCAATATCTCCATTTGGAGAAATGTTGTTTGGATCAATGTCACCAGGAATCTGTGCCTGATAGTCAGGATTGAATGGTAAGTCACCAAAGCGTAAAATAGTACCACGATTAACACCTGTATTATTATAAGCACCACCTGGCCATACTAAAGGCATACGGCTGGTGAATACACCGATACCGCCACGAATTTGCATTGTTCTGTCTCCAGAAATATCCCAGTTAAACCCAATACGAGGCGAGATATAAACCTGTGTTTTATTCAACTGGCCTGTTCTTGCTCCACGTAAATCATAGGTTTGTGATAACAATGGAATTGTTGTATCATTAAATTGCTTGTTAACTGGTGTATCACCAAAAACAGGTGCTTCAATTCTTACACCAGCAGTTAATTTAAAATCACCCATTTGGATTTCATCCTGTACGTAAAAATTAAAAGTAGAAGCGGTGAATTCAGTACCTGCTAAGGAGCCATCCCCCACAACATTGTCACGTAAAGAATAAGAACGGATGTAGAAATCAGAGTTTTGATCCGTCATGAAGTCTTCAAGGCTATTAAATTCGTAAGAACCGTAGTTAAAAGGAATGAACAGGTTGTACATTTTGTAGAACTCTGCCTGAGCACCTAAAGTAAAGGTGTGCTTTCCTTTGTATATTTCAAAGTTATTATTAATGGTTAGGATGTTTTGCTCCAACTGGTTAGCTGTTGAAAAACGCTCAGAACCAAAAGTGATTGCGCCTCTATCTCCATCATCAATACGAACATAAGGGAATGGATCACCTAGTGGGTCACGATCATCAACTACCGCGATATAACCAATCTTCAAATTATTCGCCATACTGGAACCAATGATAGAGCTAAGCTCTAATGCGCTGGTGTTTGTTGTTGTGCGGAAGAACTCAGAAGAATTCAAAAATCGAATTGCACGTGTTCCTGACTGAACGCCTTCTACGTTTTCAGCGTCAACATAGCCATGGCGGAAGCTTAGTTTGTTATTTTTATTAAGGTTATAATCAAACTTAACAGTAACTTTAGTACTAGCTAAGGAAGTTAAATTATCAGTATAAGTACCTGGGTCATAGCCGTATCCATTTAACTTAGCTTCCAATGCACTTAATGCTGCCTGGTCAGAATCACCTTCATAAGTAGCAAAGTCAAAAGGCTGAGGTGTTTGATCATCCTGTAGTTCTGCATTCACAAAGAAGAATAATTTATTCTTAATAAGTGGCCCACCTAATCTAAAACCAGTTGTTTTAGCGGTAAATTCATTTAATGGTGTACGTTCAGCATTTTCAATATCTGTTGGTGTATCACCAGCAAGTTTTTCATTTCTGAAAAAAGTATAGACAGAACCTTTAAAGCTGTTTGTACCAGAACGAGTAACGGCATTGATCGCCCCACCCGCAAAACCACCTTGACGAACGTCAAAAGGAGCTACAGAAATTTGCAATTCTGAAATGGCATCTAAAGAGAAAGGTGTAACACCTGTCTGCCCACCATTCGTACCTGAACCTGCCAGACCAAAAACATCGTTATTAACCGCACCGTCAATGTAGATAGAGTTATAACGATTGTTCATCCCTCCAATAGAGATAGAAAAACCATCATTACCTTCACGAACGGTTGCTGATGCAGTAGTACGTGCAAAGTCACCAATAGAACGAGACAATGTAGGAAGCGTAGCCAAAGCCCGCTCGTCAACAACTGTTTCTGTACCTGTTTTGTTACCATCAAAAATGTCATTTCTTAAGCCAAGAACAACAGCCGTTTCTAGTTCTACTGCTGCTTCAGCTAAAGTAACATTAATCTTCACAGACTGTCCAAGAGACAGGTAAAGATCTGTTTTTACATAATCTTCATAACCAGTGTAACTAACAGTAAGCGTATAAGGCCCTCCAACACGCATGTTAGAAAGGCGGAAATACCCGTCTGCATCAGTACTAACGCCATAAGTACTTCCCGTTGGGGTGTGTACTGCAAAAACGTTTGCACCAATCAACGTTTCATTAGCATCAGAAACCTGTCCGTTTAAGCTGGCAGTTGTCACCTGTGCCGATAATGTACAGGACATTACCATTGCTAATGCAAAAGCAAAAAAACTTGTAAAATAAGTTTTCATAATTTAGAATTTAATTACTAAAGTGAGAATAAAGTGAAGAAAAGGACGTGTAAGTATTGAACACATCATTTCCAATTACTTAAGACGCTGCAAAGGTACTATTTTAAGTTATTTTTACTATTATCAGTACATTAATTCTATGTAAACTTTATTTAAATCATCAAGAAAGGACATTTATGACTATTGTTCTAGTGGCTTAAGAACTAAGTTATTCCTATATTAAACGCCGTCTATTTTTTGTCTAATCGAACCAATAAATGGGGAGTTTATCGAGATAAGTGACCCATTTATTGGTGAAGAGTAGGCGAAAAAGAGCAAGTTTAATATGTGTGTTATTTAGTTCTTACGCCACTAGTGGCTTTTAACGACACATCCCAGCATACGCCAATTTACATAATGTGCGTAAGCAATCGCACTGCCACCAATTGCAGCTAAATAATGCTCAAGAGATCCTTCTAAAAAATGAACTGCCAGGATAATTATAAAACCAATTATGGCTATAAGCAATGGTTTATATTGCCCATGCTGTGCAATAGATCGAACCAAAGACCAACCTGCAATAAGAAAAGTAGATAAAATTAAGCCCCATTCCAAAAACGGGTTTTCCAACCAGGGCAAGCCTCCTGCCAAGCCCAAAGACAAAATCAAGGGCATAGCCATACAATGAATAGCACAAAGAAAAGAGGCAGAAAAACCAAAAAAATCTAAATGATTACTTAAAAATCGCATACCAGAAGTTACATTTTGCGCAAAGATACATAAATGCAACATTATTGCAAAAACAAAAGTTGTATCTTTGTCATCCGTCCTACGACTCTGAACCATAGAACGAGTAACAAGACTAGTCATGCAAAAAACAGTAGAAAATATATTAAAATGCCACGGCCTCCGCAAAACGGAGATGAGATGCCTGGTACTAAAGCTTTTTCTTTCTGCTAATAGGGAAGCGATTACTCATCCTGAGTTAGAACGCCGCCTGCCCGATGCGGATCGCATCACTTTATACCGTTCCCTCAAATCTTTTGAAGAAAAAGGGATCATCCATCAGGTTGTTGATGGTAGCCAGGCCACCAAGTTTGCTTTATGTACAGATACTTGTAATGAGCATGAGCATTTAGACCAACACGCTCATTTTCATTGTAATGATTGTGGTAAAACGATTTGTCTGGAAGAAAAAATAACGGCTTCTTTCGTTGTTCCAGATGGCTTTGAAGTAGCACAGGCACATTTGGTCTTGAAAGGCAAATGTGATGGTTGTTACGCCTCATACGACTCTAAGTAGTACGCCTCATACGACTAGTCGTAGCAGGAAGAGTAAATAGCTCTTCCATGCTCAACTCCTTAAGTTCACCATATTGCTCAAGGAAATTTAGCGGCGTATTAGCTCTATCTCCCAACACCATTATATTATAGTTTCTACCTTTAATATTATCGTGATGAAAAGCAGCTAGATCATTACTGTCAAAGGATTGCAAAAATGCATAAATATCTTTGAGGATATCATGTTCTAAATCAAGATCCCAAATACCCTGCGCTTCCCAATACCGATTACGGGGAGCAATACGATCACTTTCTATACGCTGAAGCAATGACAACCGAGCCTGTTCAATGCTATCTTCACGCAGCGGCATATTTTCGAGTAAATTTTTCAATGTAGGCAGCGCATCAGCCACCTTATCAGGTTGTGTGCCTACATAAGCGCGTAAATAATGCGCTTTATCTGCACGTGAAGGGCTGGAATAAAAAGCATAGGTACTATAAGCCAAAGCTTTGGCCTCTCTAATTTCCTGAAAAACAACAGATGATAAACCGTAACCAAAATATTCATTATAAAGGTCTTTTAGCTTGTGTTCCTGCATATTAAAGGTACTTGTTCCTTTAGAAAGCAACATCACATCATTTTGAACCATCGGAAAATGGGTGAAAAATACTTTATTCTCTTTTTGTTCCTGCTCTATAAAAATTTTAGGAGGTAAAGGTTCTTTTAAAGTAGTTGCCACTTTATGATGCGATTGAATAATTTTACGAACCTCCCCATGCGGCATTTGCCCATAATAATAGACACGATGTTCGTATTGGTGCAAATTTTTTATTGTATCAAGCATCACATTTACATCCAGCCTTCGAAGCTCTTTTTCAGGCAAACGATAGGTAAATGGCGATAGTGGCCCATATTTAGCATAATTGCTCATGCCGCTTCTTAGTATGCTGTCTTTATTTTGTTTTTGATTGGCTCTTTTTTTGATAATATCTTCGGCAACAGCATCCCATATTTTTTGATCTGCTTGTAAATCTGTCAATATATGCTCTACTAGTTTTAAACCAGCCTCCATTGATTCTTCTAAACCAGTAAGTGAAATATGGCTACGCTCTTCATAATCATAAATTTCAAAATGTAAACCAAGGCGAAAAAACTCCTGCTGTATTGCTGCTGCTGTATAACGGCTTGTTCCTAAGTAGGGTAGGTAAGTCATCGCTAAAGATAACTCCAGGCTATTATTCTTACCCATCTCAAAAATATAATCGAGCCTGAACAAAGGATTTTGTGGATTATAAACATAGTCAAATTTCAGGCCTTTTTGCCATATCTCTCTTTGTATACCTGATTGGAAATCAGCAAAGACAGGTTTCATCCCAGGAGGAGGTGCCTGCAAAAACTGTTTTGCGTAGACTGAAATGGCCTCACTTTGTAAAGGAACGGGTGTGATGGTGGGTTTGTCGACCTTAACAATATCAGGATTAGTACCTTCTTTTTTATAAACAACAGCATAATTATCGGCACGCAGATGTTTTTTCGCATACTCGATAATGTCCTTTTTCGTGAGTTTTTCCAATGTTTCATAGCGTTGAACAAATTGCTTCCAGGAAACACCCAAAATAAAACAATTGGCCGCTGCCGAAACCCTTGATCCGTTACTTTCGATTCCTTTGAGATCAGCCAGTTTCATATCGCTGATGGCTGCGGGTAACAACCAGTCAGGGAAATCACCTGTTCGCAATTTTTTAACTTCAGCAAGTAATAGTTTTTCGACTTCCTCCAACTGCTGCCCCTGCCTTGCTTTGCCATACAGACCAAGAACGGAATAGTCTTCATACACCCAGTTAAAAGCATTGGCATCCAGTACTTTTTGTTCTTGATTAAGATATAAATCAAAAAGCCCTGCCTGCTCATTATAAAGCATCTGTTTGATGACAATCGCCAGTATGTAATCAGCAGAATGACCACCAGCAGTACGCCAACCTAATTGCATATAAGCACTTTCCTGTCCTAGTATTTCAGATCGCTTAACGGATTCCAGTGGCCGTTGTTCTTCGTAGTTAAATGGAGTGAAATTATTGGGTTGCCAGTCACCAAAATGTTGTTTTATCAACTGGATGGCTTCATCAGGGTCAAAATCACCTGACAAACAAATAGCCGCATTATTAGGTACGTAATATTGCTCATAAAACCGCTCAATATTGCGCATACTCGGCCGTTTGAGGTGTTCTGGACTCCCTAGAGTTGTCTGTGTACCATAAGGATGAGTAGGGAATAAAAGCTTACGGATTTCTTGATTAACTTTACGAAAATCTTTATCCTGGCTCATATTATATTCCTCATAAACTGTTTCTAATTCGGTGTGAAAAAGACGTAAAGCTATATGTCCAAAACGCTCGCGCTCCAATTTAACCCAGCGTTCCAGCTCATTACTGGGAATATCATTGACATAAACGGTTTGCTCTACCCAGGTATAGGCATTGGTCTGTTTGGCACCAAGTGCTGTGACCAGCCGATCGTATTCATTTGGTGCGACAAACTCGGTTGCTTTATAGCTCAATTCGTCAATTTGTTGGTAAATAGCCTTGCGTTCTTCCTCGTTCTCTGTTTGACGATATTGCTCAAATAAAACTGCTATTTTTTCTAATAAAACACTTTCTTTTTCCCAGTCAAGTGTACCAATTTTATTGGTACCTTTAAAGAGCATGTGCTCCATATAATGAGCCAGGCCTGTCGTGTCCGCAGGGTCATATTTAGACCCCACACGAAAGCAGACATTGGTAAAAATTCTTGGTTCGTTTTTATTAACACTCAGAAAAACGGTTAAGCCATTTTTCAAAGTATAAATACGCATACCCATTGGGTCTTTAGTGATACTGGTATAATGATGCTTGATTGTCGTCAATTTAGAATCTCTTAGTGAATTTGTTTAAACAGATGCAAAGATAAGATAGTTTTAAGAGCATCATTTAAACTATTCAGCAGAGATGTATTTATGTGCATTTTATTTACAAACTTGCCCAATTAATAAAAGTAAGGGCATATTAATTGCCTAATTAATAAAAATTAAGACATCATACTTGCCTAATTAACAATAATTAAGTACATTTGATTTGAAATCAAACGCTATGTGGATACAAAGATTTTATCAAGAAGGAGGTTTAAGTTTATTAAACAAAGGAAAAGTTACGATCCTTTATGGAGCTAGAAGAGTTGGAAAAACGTCTTTAATTAATAATATACTCAACAATGTAGACAAAAAAATATTTTCAGGATCAGGTGATGACATAGACCTTTCAGACATATTAAGTTCTCAATCATCTAGTAGAATATTAAGCACATTTAAGAATTATGAGATTATTTTTATTGACGAAGCGCAGCAAATTCCTAATATAGGTTTGGGCTTAAAAATACTTATAGACAATTCCCCCGAAATGATTATCATCGCAACGGGGTCTTCTTCATTTAACTTATCAAGTGAATTGGGAGAACCGCTAACCGGCAGGAGTTATGATTATACCCTTTTTCCGATATCCATGATAGAATTAGCTGGTCAGTTCGGAAATTTTGAGCTTATAAAAAATGTAGACAATTATCTTATATATGGCCTTTATCCAGAAGTTATAAGTGCTCCAAATAATAAAGAAAAAATGAGCTATCTAGTTCGTCTCAAAAATGCCTATCTATTTAAGGATATTCTTGCATTGGATAATATTCGCAATTCTGGGAAACTAATAGATTTACTTCGTTTAATCGCTTTCCAGATAGGCCATGAAGTGTCTCTAAATGAATTATCCTTAAGTTTAGGTATTGCCAAGCAAACCGTTGGTCGTTATTTAGATTTATTAGAAAAATCCTTCGTCGTAAAAAAAGTATCAGGATTTTCACGAAACTTACGTAAAGAAGTCAATAAATCACATCGGTATTATTTTTATGACAATGGAATAAGAAACGCTGTTATTAATAATTTTAATCCTCTATCTTTACGAAATGATGTGGGTATGTTATGGGAAAATTTTCTTTTCATGGAACGTATGAAAAAACAAGCCTATCAGTCGATCTATTCCAATAATTATTTTTGGCGAACATACGACAAAAAAGAAATTGATCTCGTTGAAGAAAGGGATGGTCATTTATTTGGTTATGAATTCAAATATGGCTCTAAAAAAGTAAAACCACCTAAATTATGGCTGGAAACTTACTCTAATGCAGCATGGCAAATAGTGAATCGGGATAATTTCTTGTCTTTTGTTTTATAAATGAACGTAGTACTAATCAGAAAATATCAAATACCAACTTATGCGAATCATTCTAAATATTCTATTCCTTTTATGTGCTAATATACTCATTGGCCAAAGCAGTCTGTTCACTTCTTTACACGATCAATATACTGGCTTTAAGGAGGAACGCCTGCTTGATCGTCGTTTTAAACATTATGATATTGAACCGATCATTAAAGAGCTGCCTGCTTCTTTTACCGTAAAAAAAGAAGGTGAATCGGTTGAAGGGCGGGCTATTTACAGTATTCGTATTGGCCAGGGAACACAAACCGTTTTACTATGGTCACAAATGCATGGTGATGAACCTACGGCAACGGGGGCTTTATTTGACATTTTTCGCTTTTTTCAAGCTACAGATGATGGTTTTGATGATCTCCGAGATCGTTTATTAAAAGAATTGACGATTGTTTTTATCCCAATGCTCAACCCTGATGGCACAGCGCATTTTAGCAGAAGAAACGCATTGGGCATTGATCTCAATCGGGATGCCCTGCGTTTAAGTTCTCCTGAAGCACAGATTTTGAAACGTGTCCGTGATGAATTGGATGCAGACTGGGGCTTCAATCTCCACGATCAAAGTCGTTTTTATGGTGCAGGCTATCCAACAAATAATATGGCGACACTGG
>Ga0256839_1004845_pt1 | contig 12848 bp, 13 predicted proteins | sample 354166metaG_FD_185968 | JGI IMG/M metagenome (GOLD analysis project Ga0256839, IMG submission 185968) | Hydrothermal vent microbial communities from Mid Atlantic Ridge, Atlantic Ocean - 354-166 | ecosystem: Environmental > Aquatic > Marine > Hydrothermal vents | place: Atlantic Ocean: Mid...
CAACACAGCCCCAGTCACGATCCACCAGTTCGGCCCTCAGCCCTCAGCCCTCAGCCCTCAGCCCTCAGCCCTCAGCACTCAGCACTCAGCACTCAGCACCAAGCACTCCATTGCCGCCCCCGGCTCCAACTTGCCGCCTCCACCCCTTGCCGGGTCGGCCGTAAAATCTTAAGCGATTGTAAATAAAGACAAAACGTAATCTGGCACGTCCCTTGCTCTGTTTTTATCGGCAAAAGTACATCGACAAAAGTGGCAACGGAGAAGAAACATGCGGTTCGGTTTGGAAAAGGTGCTCGGCATCAGTCAGCAGGCGCTGGCGATCCATTCCCGGCGCTCCGAGGTGCTGGCCAATAATCTGGCCAATGCCGAAACCCCTGGCTTCAAGGCGCGCGACATCGACTTTCGCACCGCCCTGCAGCAGGTCAAGGCGCAGACCGGCGGGGCGCGCCTCGTCACCACCAATCCCCGGCACCTGACCGGCAATGGCGGGTCGACGGCCGGCATCGACAATCTCATCGGGGAAATGAAATTCCGCAATCCCACCCAGCCCTCCCTGGACGGCAACACGGTGGACCCGTTGCGCGAGAAAACCGAGTTCATGGAAAACGCCTTGCTGTACCAAGTCAATCTCCGTTTTCTCACCGGCAAGGTAAAGATGCTCAAGACGGCGTTGAAAGGCGAGTAGTGCGCTGAGCTGACAACTCTGGCTGACAACTCTGGGCTGACAAAAAGGAATCAGGAGTAGAACATCATGTCGCTATTTAAAGTTCTGGATATTGCAGGTTCAGGCATGAGCGCGCAGGCACTGCGCCTCAATACCACCGCCAGCAATCTCGCCAATGCCGAGACCGTGAGTTCGAGCACCCAGGAAACCTACCGCGCGCGCTATCCGGTGTTTTCCGCCACTCTCGATGCCCTCGGCGAACCGGGCCGCGGCGCGGGCGTCGACATCAAGGGCATCGTGGAAAGTCAGTCGCCTCTGCGCAAGGAATTCGCGCCCGATCATCCGCAGGCCGATGAAGGCGGCTACATCTACAAGCCCAACGTCAACATGGTGGAAGAGATGGCCAACATGATTGCCGCCTCGCGCGCCTACCAGAGCAATGTGGAAGTGGCCAAGACATCCAAACAATTGTTGATGCGCACCCTGAGTCTGGGCCAATAAGGCGGAGATGACGATGACAAACGTGGACAACAACCTGACCTCTGTCCTCGGCGGGCTGGGGCTGGGTGAAAAATCGGTCAGGCAGAAGGCCCCGGATGAGCTGGGGCAGAGCGAGTTTCTGCAACTGATGATCGCCCAGCTGAACAACCAGGATCCCATGAAGCCCATGGAGAATGGCGACTTCATCGCCCAGATGGCGCAGTTCAGTGCCGTCACGGGCCTCACCGAGCTGAAGCAGTCATTCGATGATCTGGCCGTGTCCCTGCAGTCCAACCAGGCGCTGCAGGCCTCGTCACTGGTGGGACGCACGGTCACCGTGCCTTCGGGCATTGGCACTTTACCGCCGGGTGGCACCTTGTCCGGGATGGTGGAACTGGACGCATCGAGCAGCAATCTGACCATCACCATTCAGGACGCCAGTGGACAGGTGATGCGCCGGCTGGAGTTGGGGCCCCAGCAGACGGGCGACGTGTATTTCAACTGGGACGGCATAACCGATAGTGGCGTGCAGGCCCAGGCGGGACGTTATTACATCAGCGCCGAGACCCAGACCGAAAGTGGTAGCGAGGCGCTGGAAACCCTGGTGAGCGCCGCCGTCGATAGCGTCACCATGGGCAAGGGCGGGCAGACCATGACACTGAATCTGGCCGACGGAAACACCGTCGACCTTTCCGATGTGCGGTCAATCAAGTAAATAGTGAGGAGATAGATCATGCCATTTCGTATTGCATTGAGCGGGCTGAATGCCGCGCAGACTGACCTTTCGATCACCGGCAACAACATCGCCAATGCCAGCACCACCGGCTTCAAGCGCTCGCGCGCGGAGTTTGCCGATGTCTACGCCGTGGCCTTCGAGGGCATCAGCGACATCGCCACCGGCAACGGCGTCAGCGTCGCCGCCGTGTCGCAGAACTTCACCCAGGGCAATATCGATTTCACCGAACGCAATCTCGATATCGCGGTGCGCGGCCAGGGCATGTTCGTGCTCAATGACTCGTCCGGCCAGTCCTTCACCCGCGCCGGCGCCTTCCATGTCGATCGTGATGGCTATGTGGTCAATCAGGCAGCACAGAAGTTGCAGATATTTCCGGCGGTGACCGGCGGCACCTTCAACACCGGCGTCTTGACAGACCTGCAGCTGTCGACCTCCGACGGCCCGCCCCAGGCCACCAGCTCCATCACCGCCAGCCTCAACCTGAGTTCATCGGAAGCGCCGCCGGTCACCGTGCCCTTCGATCCCCTGGACGCCACCAGTTTCAACAGTTCGACCTCCACGGTGATCTATGACTCGCTGGGCACCTCGCATACCTCGACAATGTATTACGTCAAGACCGCCGTCGACAATCAATGGGATGTCTATCAGTACATCGATGGCAACGTGGTGCCCAGTGGCGGCGCCTCGCCGATCACCATGACCTTCAACTCGGACGGCAGCATCAACGGGCCGCTGACCATCAATTACGATGCCGTGCCTTCGGGCACCGGCGCCGACCCCATTCAGGTCACTCTGGACTACACCAATACCACCCAGTACGGCAGTCCGTTCGCCGTCAACGGCCTGGCACAGAATGGCTTTACCACCGGCCGCCTGAGTGGCATCGATATCGACAGTGAGGGCGTGGTGTTCGCCCGTTTCACCAATGGTCAGGCGACGCCGCTGGGCAAGATCGCGCTGGCGAACTTCCCCAACGTGCAGGGATTGCGGCAGCTGGGCGACACCAACTGGGCGCAGACCTACGAGTCCGGCGACTTGTTGTTGGGTGAGGCGAACACCGCCAGTTTTGGCCTGGTTCAGTCCGGCGCTCTGGAGACCTCCAATGTGGACATCGCCGCCAGCCTGGTCAACCTGATCACCGCGCAGCGCAATTATCAGGCCAATGCCCAGGTGATCAGTGCCGCCGACACCATCACGCAGACCATCATAAACATCTAATGAACGTTAGATAGAAACCAGGAAACCACTCATGGATCGCATGCTTTACGTAGCCATGTCGGGCGCCAAGCAGACCGCGCTGGCGCAGGCGGTGAACAGCAACAATCTGGCCAACGCCAACACCAGCGGATTTCGTGAAGACCTGGCGGCCTTTCGCAGCATGCCGGTGTTCGGGCCGGGCGCGCCGACACGGGTCTACGCAATGACCGAGAACCCGGGCGTCAATCTCGAAAGCGGTGCCATTCAGGCCACCGGGCGGGATCTCGACATGGCGGTGCAGGGCAATGGCTGGATCGCCGTGCAGGCGCCCGATGGCCAGGAGGCCTACACCCGCGCCGGCAACCTGCGCATAGAATCCGGCGGCCTGCTGGTCACCGGCAGTGGTTACCCGGTGATGGGCAATCGCGGGCCGATCGCCATTCCCCAGGCCGAGTCGCTGGAAATCGGCGTCGACGGCACCATCACCATCCGCGGCATTGGCGAGTTTGCCAATTCGCTGGCGGTGGTCGATCGCATCAAGCTGGTCAATCCGGACGGCGCGCAACTGGTGAAGGGCAAGGACGGCCTGCTGCGCCTGAAGGACGGTTACGAGGCCGATGCCGATGCCTCGGTGCGGCTGGTTTCCGGCGCGCTGGAGACCAGCAACGTCAACACCGTGGACGCCATGGTCAACATGATCGCCCTGGCGCGTCAGTACGAGGCGCAGGTGAAAATGATGAAGGCGGCGGGCGAGATGGCCGCCAAGTCCAATGAACTGCTGAGCCTGACCTGAGCCTCGGCCTGAAGCAGAAAACAAGAGGAAGAGACGATGAATTCGGCACTATGGGTAGCAAAGACCGGCCTCGACGCGCAGCAGACGCGCCTGTCGGTGATCTCCAACAATCTGGCCAACGCCAATACCACCGCCTACAAGCGCAGCCGCGCGGTGTTCGAGGATCTGCTGTATCAGAACGTGCGCCAGGTCGGTTCGCAGTCCACGGAAAACACCAAGCTGCCCTCCGGCCTGATGCTGGGCACCGGCGTGCGCACCGTGGCGACGGAAAAGAACCACAGCCAGGGCAACATGATCCAGACGGAAAACAACCTCGATCTGGCCATCCAGGGCAGGGGCTATTTCCAGATATTGCAACCGGATGGCTCGCTGGCCTATACCCGCGACGGTTCCTTCCAGGTCAATGAAGTCGGTGAGCTGGTGACCGCCGGTGGTTACCAGGTGCAGCCGGCCATCACCATCCCCAACAACGCGCAAAGCATCGCCATTGGCTCGGACGGCGTGGTGTCCGTGATGCTGCAGGGCAGCGCGGCGCCGACGCAGATCGGCAGCATCCAGCTGGCCGACTTCCAGAACCCCACCGGCCTGCAACCCATGGGCGAGAATCTCTATGCGGAAACCGCCGCCAGCGGCTCGCCGCAGAATGGCACGCCGGGCCTCAACGGCCTGGGCAGCGTGGTGCAGGGGGCGCTGGAGTCCTCCAACGTCAATGCCGTGAAGGAAATGGTGGAGCTGATCGAAACCCAGCGCGCCTACGAGATGAACTCCAAGGCCATCTCCACCGCGGACCAGATGCTGCAATACCTGAACAACAACCTGTAATGGCGGTTGCAAGATGAAACGGGCCGGAGTCGACATGAACACCAACGCTCTCTTCCTTATCCTGGTGGGCGCGCTGCTGCTGGGCGGCTGCGCCACGACGGTCCACGAACCCATCAGCGATCCGCGTTTTTCCGCCGTGCGGCCGGTGATGTCGATGCCCATCCCGATCAACGATGGCGCCATCTACAAGGCCGGCTTCGAGCGCGCCCTGTTCGAGGACCCCACCGCCCATCGCGTCGGTGACGTGTTGACCATCATCCTGCAGGAACGCACCAACGCCAGCAAGAAGGCCAGCACGAGCACCAAGAAGGATGCCGAGATCGAGCTTGGCGTGCCCACGGTGTTTGGCGCGCCGGTGCGCCATGCCGGCAAGGACATCCTCAGCGCCTCGGTCGCCGCGGCGCGCGACTTTACCGGCGAGGGCGACAGTACCCAGAGCAACAGCCTTACCGGCAGCATCACGGTGACCGTGGCCGAGGTCTACCCTAACGGTAATCTGTTTGTTCGCGGTGAGAAGCTGCTGACCCTCAATCAGGGCTCCGAACATGTGCGTATCTCCGGCATCATCCGCCCGGTTGATATCCGTCCGGACAATACCGTCAAGTCGTCGCAGGTGGCCGATGCGCGCATCGTCTATGGTGGCCAGGGCGTGCTCGCCGAGGCCAATGGCAAGGGCTGGATGCAACGTGTGTTCGATGGCCCCTGGTGGCCGTTCTAACGGGAGATAGCTTGATGCGAGGTCAATTGAAGGGGCGAGACGTACTGCTGGCGGGCCTGCTGCTGGCCCTGATCTGGGCGCCGGCGATGGTGCAGGCCGAGCGCATCAAGGATCTGGCGCAGATCGCCGGCGTGCGCAGCAATCAGCTGGTGGGCTACGGTCTGGTGGTGGGCCTGAGCGGCACCGGTGATCAGACCACGCAGACGCCCTTCACCCTGCAAAGCATGAAAAACATGCTCAACCAGTTCGGCATCAATGTGCCACCCAATGTCAATCCGCAGCTGAAGAATGTCGCCGCGGTGACCCTGCACGCGGAGCTGCCGCCCTTCGCCAAGCCGGGGCAGACCATCGACGTCACCGTGTCGTCCATCGGCAACGCCAAGAGCCTGTTCGGCGGCAGCCTGTTGATGGCGCCGCTGAAGGGCGCGGACGGCAAGGTCTATGCGCTGGCCCAGGGCAACCTGGTGGTGGGGGGGTTCGGCGTAGAGGCCGATGGTTCCAGCATTACCGTCAACGTGCCCAACGTCGGCCGCATCCCCAATGGCGCCACCGTCGAGCGCGGCGTGGTGTCGGCCTTCGCCAACGGCAATTCACTGATCTTGAACCTCAACACCCCCGACTTCACCACCGCCAATCGCATTTCCATGGCCATCAACCAGCACATCGGCCCGGACACCGCCCATGCCCTGGACGGCGCCTCGGTACGGGTCGCCGCGCCGCGCGACATGGGGCAGCGGGTGGCCTTCATGTCGCTGCTGGAAAACATCGAAGTGGCGCCGGGCGAGGCGGCGGCAAAGATCGTCGTCAACTCCCGCACCGGCACCATCATCATCGGCAAGAATGTGCGCGTCTCTCCGGCCGCAGTGACCCACGGCGGCATGGTGGTGACCATCAGCGCCCGTCCGGAAGTGAGCCAGCCACCGCCCGGCGGGCTGCTGGGCGGTGGCGCCGGGCAAACCGTGGTGGTGCCGCGCACCGCGATCAAGCTGGAGCAGAAGGACGGGCGCATGTTCAAGTTCGCGCCGGGCGTCTCGCTGGATGAGATCGTGCGCGCGGTGAACGAAGTCGGCGCGGCGCCGGGCGACCTGGTGGCGATCCTCGAGGCCCTCAAGCAGGCCGGCGCGCTGAGCGCCCGGCTGATCGTGATCTGATCGTCATGACCCCGTCGCTCTCATCGGCCTCGCTGTACACGGATCTTCAGAGTCTGGAGGGCGTGCGGCGTCGCGCCGACGGCCAGTCGGAGGAGACCCTGCGCTTTGCCGCCCAGCAGTTCGAGGCGCTGTTTTTGCAGATGATGCTGAAGAGCGCGCGCGACGCCAAGCTGGACGGCGGCCTGTTCGACAGCGAGCAGGGTGATTTCTATCAGGACCTGCACGACAAGCAGATGGCCATCAACATGGCCCAGGGGCAGGGCATCGGCATCGCCGAGCTGCTGGTGCAGCAGCTGCGCCAGGGGCAGGGCAGGGATACGCAGGGCGTCTCCGCGCAGGCCGCGGCGGTGGATCGCATTCGCAGCCTGCGTGACTATCTGGATGCGCCGCTGCCGTCGCGGCCGGCGGCCGTTGCGCCGGCGACGGGCGCCGAACCCGTGGCGCCGGCGGCTGCGCTGGAGACGCCGGAGGCCTTCGTCAGCACCCTCTGGCCGCAGGCCCGTGAGGCGGCCGACAGGCTGGGCGTGGACCCCGCGGTGCTGCTGGCGCAGGCGGCGCTGGAGACCGGCTGGGGGCGTTACGTGTCCCGCCATGCCGATGGCCGCAGCAGTCACAACCTGTTCAACATCAAGGCGGACGACCGCTGGGACGGTGAGCGGGTCAGCGTCGATACCCGGGAATTCCGCAATGGCGTCTTCGTCCGCGAGCAGGCGCAATTCCGCGCCTATGATTCCTTCGCCGACAGCTTCGACGACTATGTGAACTTCCTGCAGGACAGCACGCGCTATCGCCCGGCGCTGGACTCGGCCGCGGACAGCCAGCGCTTCGTCACCGAGCTGGCGCGGGCCGGTTATGCGACGGACCCGGACTATGCCGAGAAGATCCTCGGCATCATCGACGGCGAGCCCATGGCGCGTTCCCTGTCGGCGGTCGCGGCGGAGCGGGGTTCCTTGGAACCCCCCGGGTGGGATTCCCCGCTGCCGGCAGCGAAATAATGTTGTTGCCCTGAACGATTGCGGGAGCGGACCCTTGGGCCGCGATGCCAAGGGTGGGAAAACCATCGCGGCCCAAGGGGCCGCTCCTACAGCACGATCTCCCGCCGGCTCGCCCAAGGCGCCTACCGTAGGCGCCGCGGGGTGGTTCATGGATTTTTAAAGAATTTGTGACGGCGGTCGCTAAATCAACCACGGGCAGCCCCTGTTCCGGGCAGCCTGTCAGCGCCCCCGGCGCCGGCCACGATGGCCGGGCGGGGCGCGGAGTGTAACCATGGCAGACTTACTCAGTACGGCGATTTCCGGCCTCACCGCCTACCAGCGCAACCTGGCGGTGGTCGGCAACAACATCACCAACGTCAACACCGAGGGCTACAGCCGGCAGAGCGCCGAGCTGGTGTCGCGCGCACCCACGCCCAATGGCTCGGGATTCGTCGGCAACGGTGTCGAAGTCAGCACCGTGCGCCGCATCTATGACCAGTTCCTGGGCGGTCAGGTGACCAGCCGCACCTCCTCCTTTCAGCAAATGAACACCCTGTACAACCTGGCGGCGCGGGTCGACAATGCACTGGCCGGCGAGTCCTCCAGCCTGAGTCCGTCGATCCAGGCCTTTTTCAACGCGGTGCAGGACGTCTCCAACAACCCGACCTCCATCCCCAGCCGTGAGGTGATGATCTTGGAGGCCACCAACCTGGCCTATCGCTTCCAGTCGCTGAATCAGCAGTTCGACGGCCTGCGTGATCAGGTCAATGCGCAGATGGAGGTGTTCACCTCGGAGGTCAACAGCATTGCCGGCTCCATCGCCGAGCTGAATCAGGACATCGCCATCGCCCGCGCCAGCGCCGCCGGCCAGCCGCCCAACGACCTGCTCGACCAGCGCGACCGGCAGATCAACCGCCTCGCCGAACTGGTGTCGGTGAACCGGGTGGAGACGGACGACGGCATGACCAATATCTTCATCGGCAGCGGCCAGGCGCTGGTGCTGGGCAGCGAGGCCGCCAGCCTGCGCACCACCCGTGGCGACTTCGATCCCAGCCAGCGGGAGATCGTCTTCACCAGCCGCACCACCAGCATCCCCATCGGCGGCCAGCTCAACGGCGGGCAGCTGGGCGGCCTGATGGACTTTCGCCGCAACGTGCTGGACCCGGCGCAGGACGGCCTGGGCCGCATCGCCATCGGCATGGCCGATACCTTCAATGCCCAGCACCAGCTGGGTGACGACCTCAACGGCAACCCCGGCGGCCTGTTCTTCGACGCCATCGACACCACCAGCCCGGCGGTCTTCGCCAGCGTCAACAACAACGCCGCCAGCGGCACGGTGGCGGTGACCATCAACGATTCCGGTCAACTCAAGGCCTCGGAATACCGTCTCAGCTACGACGGCGCCAATTTCTCCCTGCTGCGCCTGTCCGACAACACGGTGGTGGACAGCGGCTTCGGCACCGCGGCGCTGCCGCGCACGGTGGCCGGCGAGGGCATCACCCTCGATCTCAGCGGCACGGTCGCCACCGGCGACAGCTTCCTGATTCGCCCGGTGCGCTATGGCGCCCGCGACATGAATGTCGCCCTCGCCTCGGGGGCCGAGTTTGCCGCCGCCGCCAGCGGCAACGCCAGCGGCGACAACAGCAATGCCCTCGCCCTGGCCGGCCTGCAGACGCAGAAACTGCTGGGCAACGGCACCGAAACCTACCAGTCGTCCTACGGCAAGGTGCTGGCCGACGTGGGGGTCAAGACCCGCGAGGCCAAGGTCAACAGCGAGGCGCAGCAGGCGCTGCTGGACAACGCCATCGAGGCGAACAGCGCCGTCTCCGGCGTCAACCTCGACGAGGAGGCCGCCGACCTGATCAAGTATCAGCAGGCCTACCAGGCCGCGGCCCAGCTGGTGAAGGTGGCCGACACCCTGTTCCAGACCCTGCTCAACGTGGCCGGCAGGTGATCATGAGCGGGATTATTCCGTCGCTCACGTAGCAGCGGCCCCTCAGGCCGCGATGGTTTTCCCGCCAGGGGCATTCGTGGCCCAAGGGTCCGCTCCTGCGGGTGAAGCGGGCGTTACAAAACAGAAAGAAAGGATCGTGGCATGCGTATCTCCACCGCACAGATGCAGTCCCAGGCCGTCCGCAGCATGATGGAGCGGCAGACCGAGCTGAGCTATACCCAGCAGCAGGTAGCCACCGGCAGGCGCATCCTGTCGCCCTCGGACGATGTCATCGGCTCCACACAGATCATCGCCCTGCAGCAGAACATCGACACCGCCACGCAGTACCAGAAAAATGCCGACATGGCCGAAAGCCGCCTGGCCACCGAGGAGACCGCCCTCACGCAGACCATCAACGTCTTGCAGCGCTCGCGCGAGCTGGCCATCCAGGGCAACAACGGCAGCCTCTCCGCCGCCAACCGCGCCGCCCTGGCCACCGAAATCCGCCAGAACCTGGCGGAAGTCCTGGCCCTGGCCAACACCACCGACGGCAACGGCGAATACGTCTTCGCCGGCTACAACGTCGGCACCGCGCCCTTTGCTCAGGTGGAAAATCCCGTCGGCAGCGGCCTTTACGATTTCAACTACACGGGCGACAACGGCCAGCGCAACCTGCAGATCGGCCCCGCGCGGCAGATCCCCGTGGGCGATCCCGGCAGCGATGTCTTCGTCAACATTCCGGAGGGTGGCGGCGGCACCCGCAGCGTATTCGACACCCTGGAACAGCTGGCGTTGTCGCTGGAGTCCAATGCGCCGAACGCCGCCGCGGTGGGCGACCTGGAAAGCGCCCTCAACCACCTCGATGGCTTCCGCGCCAAGGTGGGGGCGAGACAGAACGCCATCGACAGTCACCGCGAGTTCAATGAAGACGTCAGGCTGGAGGCGCGAAAGCGGCTCTCGGAAGTGCAGGACCTGGACTATGCCGAGGCCATCAGCCGCCTCAACCTGCAACAGGCCGGGCTGGAGGCCTCGCAGCAGAGCTTCGCGCGGATACAGAATCTCTCTCTGTTCAACTTCCTGTAAGCCGTGGCCCGCAGTGGTGACACGAAAAAGGGCGCCTCGTCTGCACGGGGCGCCCTTTTTGTCGTCTCGAGCGCGGGCTAGCTGCCGGCGAGGATGCTGGAGCTGATGCTGTCGACGGTGATGTCGTAAAGGGTGGCCTCGCCGCTGATGGTGTCCGTGCAGGTGATCTGCATCTCGATGACGCCGATCTCGGGAACGATATACAGGTGGCCCTTGTGGCGGGAATGCCTGTGCGTACAGAGGTCGAAGACATCGAGCGTCAAAGGCAGTTGGTCGCCGATTTCGGCGTCCGGAAAGGTTTCTCCCTCGAAGATGATCTGGAAGGGGTTGGCATAGTTGCCGATATTGGTGTTCACCTGGTTGCCGTCACCGACGACGCTGATCGAATTGGTGAATCGGCCAACATCGCTCCCACAACTGGCAACGCCGGAGATGCAGCCATCCATGAGATAGTACTCCACCGTGTATGCATCGTTGATGTACAGGGGGGACTTCAGGGTGATTACCGGCTCCTGGCCGCCGGTGACAGTATTGTCGGGGTTCGCGGGGGGGAAATCGCTACCGCCCGTGGTGTTCAGCCAGTAATACTGGTTGCTGGCCGCCTGATTGCCCATGGCCACCAGGCGTTCGGTACCCTCGGTCGCGGTGCCGCTGTCATCCTGGTGGATGTATTGAACAACCACCGGTTCAGGATCGCAGTATGCGCCATCCAGGCAATACAGATAACGCTTTTCTATCACCTCGTAAGGGGCGCCATCGTTACTCGCATTGCTGTCCGGCGAGATCAGGTTGGCGTAGTTGCCCCATTCGACTTCCAGCACGCCGCTGCGGAAATCGCCGGTGCCGGGGCCGGCCACGGTGGTGGCGAAGACGTTGTAACGAATATAGTCGCCCTGTTTGTAGATTCGCAGATTGTCGCTTTCGCGGTAATAGGGCGGCTCCGGTGGCTTCTGCGTCACCAGGCAGCCCGTCAGGGCGACGGCGGCGAGGGTGGCGAGCGCGATAGCGGCCATCATTCGGCGGTGCTTTGTCATCGGTTTTCCTTGGCTGCGGCAGGCGGCGTATTTCGCCGGTTCAACGGTTTCAATAATAGTTGACCCGTAGGATGCCTTATTTGTTCGTATCGGCGCAAAGCCGGGGAAGCATTAAGGCATGATCCTGAATCCGCGGATTCAGGTTGACGGCAATGCTATGCTAGCGGCTGTGTTTCCACCGAGTAAAGTGCCTTCATGAGCCGTCATTCCGCGTCCACCTCCGCTGTTTCCACCACCTTCGACCTCGATTGCCGCCGCTGCCCGCGTCTCAGCCGCTTTCTCGATGAGGTGCAACAGGATTACCCGGACTATCACGCCCGCCCGGTGGCGCCCTTCGGCGCCGCGCGGCCGTCGCTGCTGGTCGTCGGCCTGGCCCCCGGCATGCACGGCGCCAATGCCACCGGCCGGCCCTTCACCGGCGACCACGCCGGCATCCTGCTCTATCAGACCCTGTTCGACCACGGCTTCAGCAGCGCGCCGGTGTCCGAATCGGCGCGCGACGGCCTCAAGCTGCGCGACTGCCGCATCACCAACGCGGTGAAATGCCTGCCGCCGCAGAACAAGCCGCTGGGCGCGGAGATCAAGGCCTGCAACGATTTCCTGCGCGCGGAGCTGGAAGGGCTGAAAAAGGGCGCGGTGGTGCTGGCCCTGGGCAGCATCGCCCATCAGTCGGTGGTGCGCGCCTTCGGCCTGCGGCAGAAGGACTTCCGCTTCGCCCACAATGCCCTGCACGAACTGCCGGGCGGGCGCCACCTGCTGGACTCCTACCACTGCAGCCGCTACAACACCCAGACGCGGCGCCTCACGGAACCCATGTTCCACGCCGTGTTCCAACGGGCGCGCGAACTCATCGACGCCAGGGCCTGAGGGTCCCCGACCGCGATCGGCTGATGCATGTTCACCACAGAGGCGCGGAGGCACGGAGAAAGAATATCTCTCGCAGAGGCGCAGAGGGCGCCAGGAAAATCTTTTGATTTTTTTCTGGGCGGCTTTGCGTACTCTGCGAGAAACAGACAGGAATTTCTCTGTGTCTCCGTGCCTCTGTGGTGGAGGCTTTTTGACACCGAGTACCTGATTCCGTGACTGAACAGAACAACACCCCGGCCTTTGACGCCCAGGCCTTCCTCAAGACCCTTACCGGCAAGCCCGGCGTCTACCGCATGCTCGACGCCGAGGGCACGGTGCTGTACGTGGGCAAGGCGCGCAATCTGAAGAAACGCGTGTCGAGTTATTTCCAGCGCACCGTGCAGAGCCCCAAGACCC
>Ga0256839_1004846_pt1 | contig 12840 bp, 8 predicted proteins | sample 354166metaG_FD_185968 | JGI IMG/M metagenome (GOLD analysis project Ga0256839, IMG submission 185968) | Hydrothermal vent microbial communities from Mid Atlantic Ridge, Atlantic Ocean - 354-166 | ecosystem: Environmental > Aquatic > Marine > Hydrothermal vents | place: Atlantic Ocean: Mid...
GGAAAATCACTCCGGCACAATGATTAAATTTTTATCGGTAAATTAGCCGCCAGATCCGCCGGTAAGGGGTGGGTCAATTCATAGTGAAATAGGTGGGTCAGTATCAGTGAAATAATCATAAAAGCAAAGTCAGAGGCGGTATTATTGCTGTTTACCCATATTAATGCTATAAAATACACCCAAATTACCATAACAGATAATCTGTAACACAACTCAACTCTACTTACTGGTACGTTACTCCTTGATTTTTTTGGTCTTAATTTTCTTCTTTTATCCGTTGTATAAAATCATTTAGCCAAGTTTGATCTATTTTATCAGTTATCCAATAATTATGATAAGAGTTCATGTCAAATATTAGATTTCTTCCGATTAAAAAAGGATGCTCTTGATCTTTAATCATAAACCGAGCAAAAAGTACCTTAGTGCCCAATTTGGTTTGTTTATGTTTCTTGCTTTTAGCTTTCTCCATTACCAAAACAATCCTTTTTTGATCTTCTACACTTACTTTGATTAATTTAATTTGATTCTCCTGAAGTTCTCTAAACCGAGAATAGACACCAGCAGTTGTATATCCTTTTTCACTAAAAAACTGGTAAATATACATAGAATCAATCCTAACCTGTGCTTTCAGTGTCACTGCAAATATTACGGAACCCACAATGATTAAACTTATTCTTTTCATTATTACTTATTGATTATAAAGATAATAGGAAAATAGAGATGTTCTAAATCCAATACTACGTAAATACATTTGTCCATGAAGAATATATGGGTGGATTCCAATATTTAATGCTCCAGCCATATTAAGTGCTCTTGAAGTCATTGAAACACAACTATTAAGTGCTAAGTTATATTTGCCAAAACTATTGTTTAAATGATTCGAAAATTTATCTATCCTTTTTACATTTACTCCCGTTATTTTTATAGGATCCCATTTCATTTTATTCCGAGGTATTATTCCACCTTAATAAGTATTTGTACCATCCACCCAGTCTCCTAAACCCGAAACACCATCAACAGGCCCCCAATCAATAATTGGGCTTTCCTTTCCATTTACGATTTTTGTAAGCTGAGAATGTCCAATTTTATCTTTTATAGGAATAGGGTTGCCATCTTCATCCAAATACTTGTAGTAATTAGGGTCATTTTCTGTTCTTAAATTTATTAAATCTCCTGGTTTAAACCCTGCTAATATATCAGATACGTTAGCCAATGCACCCAATCCATATCCGATATTCTCCAATGTAGAGTTACCCTTTTTGCCTAGGTAACCAATTTCGTTTTGCGAAAAATTATATGAAGCTATTCCTAAACCAACCATAACATCTGTTTGCCCTCCGGTATACATGTGAGTTCCCAAACTATTAGCAAATGAGCCAGAAGCAATTGCACTAGTATTAGCAAAAGGCATACCAGAAGCAGCCACTTCTGCAGCCAAGGCACCAGATAGCCCTCCAACAATAGCTCCCCCCAGCATAAACCCCCAAGTCTGACCTGATTGCCAATCCCATTTTCCCGGATTAAACTGCCCATTATTAGCGAGTGTTCCTCCCGTGTAAGCCCCAATTACCGCTCCTATAGCAAAAGGAATCCAGAAGAACTCTCAGTCAGGATCAACCATGAGTACTGGGTTATTACCAAAAGCAGCATAAGGGCTTAATCCAGCAAAAGAAGCTGCGTAAGGGTCCACCGCCAAAAACACGCCCAGTGCTTTGCTTCGCTGAAGCTACGCGAAAGCGAGGCGGGGTTGTATGCTTCTCAAACTCCATTTATATACCCCAGCAATATGCCTTAAGTGTTGAATAAAAACTCGTTAACACTAATAGGAAGTTGTTTTTAAATAGATGTCATCCCAACAACAATCAATAAACTCTTTCAAAAAGTACATATCATAGGATTCATTTTTCTTTTCAAAAACATAAAAGACTGTTTGAGACATCCCAAAAAGAACCAAGGCATTTGTGCCGTAAATGTAAAAAACAAAATCAATTTTATGTTTTCTACATAAATTAATTAATTCAAGTTCATCTTTCATAACAGATTGGTTTTCATAAAGATAAATCTCACCAAGATTTGCTTCATATACTTTATGACTCGTAATGATCACGGAACTGGCATCAAGTATTTTTCTTCTTCCATTCTTTTCTTTTGCCAAAATCGGAGTTAAAAAGTTCAGGAAAGATTTGTCATAAAAGGACTCTTTTCCAATTATGTCGATTGAACTTTTTAAATTATAGATGTGAAAAAAAATAACATTGTGATTTTTCTCTTCCGGCCACCTATCCAATAACTTTCGTATATAAGTAAAATTTAAATCTCCTGAGGAAAAGGATATCAACGAGTCAAGCTGTTTAATATTTTGACTCCCTTGGCCGTTACAGTAGCTAAAATATAAGGAGAGAAAACTTATTAGTAGTATTAACCTTATCATCTTACCTGTTGAAAATATAAAACGTCTTATAAACTGAATTTAGGTTTAACTTTTGAAAGGAACCATAATATGGATCCATTACTTTAATAATCCACTTAGTAAGAACCCTTCCTGATATCTTCTGAACTGTCTTTTTGGTAATGCTATTAATTCCCACCATATGATCTATACCACTAGTATGTCTCATGGAAAGTACAATTCTGGTTTTATCCTCTAATGCCCTAAATATCGATTCTGGAGGTACAGCACCATTTCTAATATCTAACAATCTATTAGTTCTATAAGTATAGTCCTTCATTAGGGTTAAGTCTCCAATGCCAGACTCTGTATTGCCACCGTACCAGTTAGCTATATCATCCTTAGTAAGATTCCCACCAAAGGAATCATCAATTGATTCACAAGTGGCCGGCCCACAAGTTGAGTGTCTGCTTCCAGATACTCGTTTAAGATTCAGTGCTACTGTCTCATCCGTAACACTTGCTCCATCAAAAAACCTTCTACCGTTGCTGACGGCGCTTATTCCACCTGTAAGACCTCCAGCTAAGCCCCCTGCTATTCCTCCAACCAATCCATAGTTTATACCCATTCCAAAAGCATCGTTGAAATTTTTACCATCAACTAACCCATTACCTAAACCACCTACTAACCCACTACCAAACCCTGCACCTCCTCCAATAGCCGCTCCTGTGAAGAAACTTGAAGACACACCAGTAATTCCTGCTCCTGCCAAAGTTCCACTTCCGGAAAATGCCGCTGCAAACCCTGCCCCAAAAGTTGATGTGCCTCCTAAAGCAGCACTAATACCTGTTCCCAGCCCAGCTCCAAGGGCGCCTGCTGCAGCGCCTATAGCAGCATAACCAAGTCCATCCCAAAAACTGTCAATATTACCTTGCCAGGCATTGATCCCTACGTTTACCACCGCCCCAATAATCAGCGGCACAAACCAAGCCAGTTCCCCGTCCGGGTCGATAAAGTTAACCGGATTATTCCCAAACGCCAAATAGGGGCTGGCAAACTGCCCCTGCGGGTCCACCGCCAAAAACACGCCCAGGGCTTTGCTTCGCTGAAGCTACGCGAAAGCGAGGCCGGGTTGTAGAGGCGGGCGTTAAAGTTCATCAGGTTAAGGGTGGTGGGTATTCCTTCGCCTTCTAATACTTCGTTGCCATTGAGCTTGTAGAGCTGGGCCTGGCGGCCTTCGTCAGTATAAGCGGTGCCGGCCATTACCCCGCCAAAGGGGTAATAGTCGTTAACCTGGGTGACGTTCAGGCTGCGGGTGGTTTTTTCGTGGATTACCGTAAAGTCATCTACATAGACCTGCGTACCGGCATCGTTGCCCTCGTTGGCGAAGTAAATGTAAACGGTACCATTGCCCGGTACGGTAAAGTTAAATGCAAGCTTATCAAAACCTTCTACTGCATCTGCATCTAACGCTGTAAATTCAACCTCGGAGTTGCTATTATTGCTGTTTACCCAGATTAAGTTCAGATAGGCATCGGGGGTGGTGGGGCTGCTGTTGGTAAAGGCGCTGGCCAGGCTGGCCGTGGCTGCGGCAAACTGGTTGTACAGGGCCTCGCCCGCGGCTGTGCCAAAGGTGGTGGCCAGGGCTTCCAGGGCACCCGCTGCGCCCCCGCTGTTGCTGGTGCTGCCCGGGGTAAAGTTAACAAATATTTCGGCACTTACCCGGTCTCCGGCACTTACCTCCAGGGCCAGGGCCGGGCCTACCTCATCTTTGGCCACTATCTTCGCCCATCTGGGCGCGGGCACATCATACGCGGGCCGGGTATGGTTTTTATTTATTTGCAAATTGGCAGCTATGTTTATAAAATCCTGCTGCTCGGCCGCGGCCCGCTGCGGCTCCATGGTAGCTGTGTACACCCGCGTATCGTGCAGATAGCCAAAGGCCACCCGCACATTGCCCAGATGGTCGCGCAGGTGGTACTCATGCTCATAATAGCTGCCGTATTTGAGTATCCGCCCTTGGGGGGTAAGCATATAGGCCAATTCATTATCTACATAATGAATACCGCCTGCATAGTCTATCCGGTATAGCTCGGTTTCGTTGGCATCTTTTATACTGGTGCTTAGTTTATTTCCGGCTGCATCATAAGTAAAATCAAGGTATATCTTGCCGCTGGTAGGTTCTATGGTCATGCGCTCGGGCTTATCCAGTATATTATAGGTTATGTCAGTTATCTGGGTGTTTAGGTCAGATACCATATTGCCATTGGCATCGTAGGTGTATTCGGTTATGCCCGGGGTATTAAAAATATCTTCACTAAAGCCTTGCTCGCTACCGCTATCGGTAACCGTTTGCACCTGGTTGGTATTGTTGTATTCAAATACCAGGTCGTCTATCAGGGTTGGGGCGTTTTCTACGTTGCCGTAGCGTTTAATGTTGGTAAAACTACCTTGCAGGTCATAGTCGTATTCCACGTTGTAAAATCCGGCATCGGCTGTCCAGTTGCCCCCATTGTCGGCCGCATAGGTGGCTTTGGTCAACATATTCAGGTAGTTGTACGCATAGCCGTATAGCTGTTTTTTGGGGGTGTCTTTCAGGTTGTTGGCCTGCCATTTTACATAGGCAATGTTGCCGTTATACCTGGCCGGGGCACTGATGCCGCTTACCGTACCGGTATAGTCCAGCTCCATGCCAAATAAATCGTTGGTGTCGTCATTGGCCCCGTTGGCCGTCAGGTCGGCATTGTTAATGGCGGTGGGCCAGCCCCGGATGTTTTGCCGGTAATCCACCGATTGCAAAAAGGTGCCCCCCTCATCGGTAGAGTGCAAGTTGCGTTCTATCAGGTTGCCAAGTCCGTTGTATTTCAGTTGGGCCACCAGCACACGTTGGCCGTTGTTTACGGTGCGCCAGGTGTGGGTTAACCGCCCGTCCTTGTCGTAAGCAAATTCTTCGAGCATGGCCAGGGTATTGCCGGGGCTGCTATGCCGGTACAGGGTGCGGGTTACCTGGCCGGTGTAATCGTATTCGGTGGTAGCCCTGTCGGTGCCGCCCAGGTGGTTTTCCACAATGGTTTGCAGGGGCTGGTAGTCGGCATCGTAGTAGGTAACGGCATTAAGCCACAGGCCGGTGCCCAGCACCCGGGTTTTGGAACCGGTAGTTTGCCCCAGCACAGCGCTGGCGGCCACTCCGCTGAAACCGGCTTCGCCAACCCAGGTAAAGTCATGGCCTTCGGTATCCCAGTCCGTGTAATAGATAAAGTCATAGTCATCGTAATAGGTAATGGCCAGCAGGTCGTTGGCCGTTACATTATCGGGAAAAGAGCCGTTCAGGGTATAGCCCACGGCATTGTTGGCCCGGCTCTCGTGGTGGCCGGCATAGGTAGCAAGGGTGGCTTGCAGGGCCGCACGGCTGCTGTTGCTGCGGTACTCACCGGTTATGATGGCCCGGTTAAAGGCATCGTACTTGGTAAAGGTCCAGCGGTCGGGGCTGGCGGCCCGCTGGTTACCGTCTTGCGAGAGCACCAGCCGGCCCCATTGGTCATATACATAATAAACCACCTCCTTGCCCGGTATATATTCTTCAATCAGCCTGCCCCGCGGGTCGTACAGGTTTACATAGCACAGGTTGTCCCTTATCCCGGGGCCGATAATCCAGTTTATGCTTTCGGAACGAACCAACTCCACGGCTTTGGGCGGGATAACCGCCAAAAGATTGCCTCGCACATCATAAGCATAATAGGTTTGTATGCCAGTGGCCCCGTTCACCACCTCGGTAAGCACAGTGTTGCCCCATTGGTCTTTGTATTCGCGGGTGGTTACCCCGTCTTCACCGGTGGTTTCGGTGTAGGTAAGCACCCCGGGCGCATAGCTGCCGTTGCTTATGGGCAGGCCGGCATTGTCAACAAACCACCTGCGTACCTGGCCGGCACTTTCCACCCGGGTGATGACCGTGGTTTTACGGCCGGCTGCCTGCCACGCCTGGCCGGGGCCGGTGGTGGCCGTAACGCGGGCCCCGTCATAGGTGTTTTCGCTATAGGGGCGGCTGTCGGCCGGCACGCCTGTGGGCGGGTTAGCATAAAAAGCAGCCTGGGCGGCTGCCGGTTGCGCCACCGGCAGGCCGGCAGTGCCATCAGCTACAAAGGGTAAATAGCTGCGGGGCTGGCGCCCGAATGGGTCGTATTCATAAAACGAAACAATATCCTTGCCTTGCGGGCTGGCCTGTACGGCTACCTGCTGCGTGGTACGGCCGAAACCATCCATATAGGTGTAGGTTGTCCTTTTTTCGGTACCCTCTGCCAACTCCGACACCTCCGTTACCGCAGTCACCCCGGCTACCAGTACAGTCTCGGTGCGCTGGTAGTTCCGCCCCTCCACAGCCGTGGCATTTTGGCCACCGGGTATTACAGTGGCCACAAAAGGGCCATCGGCAGCGTTTACGGTAAAGCCGGCACTCAGGGTAAGGCGCTCTACTACGTTAAAGGTTTTGTTGGCATAGCCGCCCTGGGCATAGGGCGGTGGCGCCAGAACACCCAAACTTAGGTTGTTTACCACATAACTGCTTTGGCCGCTGGCCGGGCCGGCCAGGAATAAAACAGCCAGGATACAGAGAAAATGTTTATTCATTTTGGTTGGTGGTTTTTTTATAGTTCATCCTGTCCCTGTCCGGGGCAGTCGTTGTTTACTACTTCAAAGTTTTTAGTTACCGTATAGGTATTGCCACAGCCGTCCGTCACTTCGCACTTTACGGTATATTGGCCAACGGTGGCCACGGTATGGGCCGGGCCAATGGGCTCGTAGGCAAAAGGGGCTTTTTTCAGGTACCATTTGAAAGAGGCCCCCGGGCAGCCCCCATTCAGGGCAAGGGTAAAAGAAAACGACACCCCCTGATTGGTACACCAACTGTAGGTGTAGGCCATATTGCTGCCGCCTGATTTTATGGTACCGCTCATTTGGTCGTAAATGGTAACCGTTTCCGCAGCATGCAATACTTCATATTCCGGGTTAGACAGGGTTACACTTACCCGGTAACTGCCGGCAGGGTAAACCTGGCTCATCCGGGTAAGGTTGTTTTCATATACCGTGCCGGTACCCAAATCCCAGATAAACCGGGTTTGACCGTAATCATATGAATTGGCTGTGGTAAAGGTGATTTCATCTCCCGCCAAATAGGTGTTCCCCTGCACTTCCAACACAGCCATCCGGGGCGTGGCTGTGTTGTACCGATAACGGTTAACAATGTTGCCGTCATGGTCTTTGGTAGCCAGCAGGCGTTCCCGCTGGTCATATTCGTAAAACACCTGCCGCTGATTGGCATCCTGCAATGAGACTACGCCTATAAGCGGTTGGGCTACCTGTGATTCGGTAGTGACCAGCGTGCCGTTGGTAGTTGTAATGTTGTTTATTATGCCGTAGCTGTCGTAACTATAGTTTTTAGTAGTGCCATCAGGGGCTATAGTCTTAGTTACCAGACCGGTAACGGCATCGAAACCAACTTCGCCACTAAGCAGATATTGGGTTCCGGCAATGGCCGGGGGAATAAAGTTGCCGTTATCAATAGTGGCCGGGGTATAGCTTCCCAGGGAAGCCATATGAGGGTTAAAGTAAGATTTATAGGGTACCACCTTATCATTACCGGGGCCAATTGTTTGGAAAGTAACATACGTAGCTGATATAACATTCTGTATGCCATTGGCCTCAAAAACAGTGAGCTGCTCTACCGGGGCGTTGATAATATGCTTGCCCCTTAATTTCATTATGGCCTTGGTTTCGCTATCCAAAGGGTTTTGGGCCAAACATTGGTCAAAAGCCGTTGCGCAGGCATCACAAGCAGCTTGTGAACTACCTTCGTAATAACAGGCAAGGAGGCAGTCGTGGTAGTCTTGCTCACACCCCCCTGTACTTGCATCAAACTGCGGGCTGGTCACATAGGCGGTCTTTTCTATCCGTCTCGTAGTGGAATCATGCGGGTTATATACAATGGTTTCAATGGGTTGATTGGTATTGATATCATATAGGTATTTTTGAGTGGTTGCAATATAACTTGACTGGTCATATAAATCGTATACATAAGTAGTTGTTTGTTTTAAGTTAAATGGTTTACTGGTTAAAGTATAAATTCCTGCCGCATAATTGCTGTAAGTACAATTTGATCCCAAAATATAGTAAGGGGCAACCACAACCCCATTCAGGGCTTTCTTTACAGGCATTGTAAAATCATAAGTATTGGTTGTCTTGGATAATAATTTACCATCTTGATTATACACTGTTTGTTCCAGTAACAGCCCACGCTCCCAACCCCGGTAGTCGCCCTGCACAAAAGGGGGCTGAAACTCAAGGGTAATGATGTTCCCCCCTAAATTTTTTAAAGGGTTATGCTCATCAGGGTTAGTCTCAAAATTGGTAAACGCATACCGGGTAGAAGAAAAGGCCCTGGTTTCCTTTACATCAGAATACCCAATATGGGCCCCGCCCAGATCAAACAATGCCGTTACCGATGATGCGTACGTTTTGGTACAAGTTGGCCCGGAGACTACAAAAATTTGTTCCGTATATGATGGAATTGCATATATTTTACCACTTGAAAAAGTATTATCTTCAGGCAAGGTATATGAATAATTTATTGTTTCACTATTTTCTTCGGAAACAGTGGTAATGGTTTTAACCCTTAAGCCACCTATGACTTTGTTCAACCTTACCATGCTGCCATCCGGGGTTTCCGTAGTAGTATAAAGATAGTCATGCGGTTCAAACTCAAAAACAGTTTTTACCCCTTGCGGATAAGTAATCTCTTTTATGTGGTTGGCCATCATGCTTACCGGATCGGGATATTTCTGACCGATACCGGTAGTGGAGGTGCTGGCATTGGCATATCCCCAATGGTCGTAGCTGTACGAATCCCTGGGGGGCAAGTTAATGGATTCTTCATACGTAAAGTTTACCAACGGCAGCCAGTCTTCATAAACACCGTTCAATTTCAAGCGCTTACATTCTTCACGGCTGCAACCCGAAGAAAAATAGCCGTAATCAAATTGAAACGTTTTAACAATATTCAGGTTTTTGTCCTTTACTACTATCTCTTTCAATAGCCGCCCCCCCTCCAAATCATCCCTGGTGTCAGGGGCAAGTTTAAACTCAACGCTCCCCCAACTATTCCAAACCTTACTTGGGTAACGTGGGGTTGTGGTTACCGTAACTTGTGAGAACCCGTTGCCCTCTTTAATTAAATCAGGACAATCAACACTATATTGGCAAGAAACTTCATAGTCGGTACGGTAGTATTGTGCAATAGCCTGGCTACTTTGATATGAAAAATAAATTACATCGCTTCCATTAGCACGCTCTATCCTGCTCAGGTACCATGATGAGATATGGGTTTTCAAAGGGTTGCCGTTCATATAATTGGTAATACTCATCTCTTTTGCTTCTGGCGTTCCACCAAAAATATACCGGGTACCGTTTTCGTCTATTATAACCCATTCAGTTGCCCCCGCCCTGCAAATCCCGGGTTTAATCAGCAGGTTTTGGTGCGGTATACTATAAGGTTTGCCGGCCGGGTCAATTACAAACCTGCCGGCCCGGCCCATAAAATTAAAATAAAACATGTCCGGTTCGCCATCCCAATTTCCAGCCATAACATTCCCAAAATATTCATCCTTACTATTTTCATCCAGTGAATCCAGTGAATAAGGGTCAACCGCCTTATTGCCAATAGAAGGATTACCACAATACCCGTTCTCGTCCTCATCGGGCAAGCCGCGCACTATGCGGGTAATAACCCCGCCTGCATTAAGGCTCCAGCCCAGGCCCACCCAACTGGCTATATCTTTTACCTTATGACCACTGGCGTTATAGCTAAGGGAGACCGGCAGGCTTATTTCTTTACCGGGTAATGTATAAATGGGTACGTTTATAGCCGGGGTTCCCGTGTAATAACTCACCGGTACGGCTGCATAGCGCGCCAGGGCCTGGGCATTGGGCGAAGGGGGCGAATAAAGGCTTTGGCCATGGCTAACCAGGGAGGTTGTCATCCAAAATAGCAGGGCCGGCAGGCATTTAAACCGGGCATGCACGTTTGTACTTACTAAACTATAATTTTTCATATCCGCAACACTAAAAAGGTTTAGGTATCTTTTTAAAACTCAATTCATTGGTTTGAAAACCAAATTTCACCTGCCAGCGGTTGCCGGCCGGGTTTTTAATCTCGTTTTCTACTACCGTATAGAGCAATATTACCGTACCGGTAAGTTTGGGGGCTACCCGGAAAGCGCGGCCAATACCGGCCATTACCCCCGGCCGCCATACGGGCGGCACCGGGTTGGGCTGCTCGGTTTTGTTTTGTTCGGTCAGGTAGTCTGCCTGCCCATAGATAAAGAACCGCCCCGCTACCTCATAGCTTACAAAGGCATTGGCCCCGTACACCTGCTTATTGAAACGGTTGTTTACCAGGGAGTCTTTACTGAATTCAAACCGGTAGGTGCCGCCTGCCCCCAAGGTAAATTTCTTGTTAAACCGGAAGCCCAGCAGGGGGGAGAGGTCAACCCGCACGGGGGTACCTACCTGAATATCAAAATTACCCCCTGCCACCAGCCGCTCACCCACAGGGCGGCCCCGCAACGAATTACGTTTTACGGCCGTAGTCAAATCAGCATTTTGCTTAAAAGAGGCATATTTCTTCTTTAGCCCGGCCATCTCCTTCTCCAGCCTGCCCAGCAACTTGCTGTTTTCTGCCAGGAATTTACGGGTGTATTGCACCACCTCCGTCCTTGCCCTTGTTTTGGCCTGCTGCTGCCATTTTTCTTTATCGGCATAGTTTTTGGCCTGCACCAGATAGGCCTGCTGCCGGGCTTTGTATTGCCCAGGCAGTTTCGCTAGCGCATCAAACTGCATGGTTTGCGTTTTAAATTCGCGAAATTCTGGCAGGGCTGCCAGGCGGGCTTCAACGGCCTTATCGAAGTAGCTGCCGGTAAACAGGCTGTCGGGCATTTGCGCCAGGGCAGCCGGGTCGTTGCCGTAGCGGGCAATCCACCCGGCTATTTCCGGGTTTTCGTCCAACATCTGCCGGTAGGCCTGGTATGTTTTGTTGCCTGCCAACAAAGATTTGCCTTCGGCCACCAGCCAGGCCTTGCCTTTGTTTACCAATACGCTACTGTCAAACAGGCTACGGGTAAGGTACTGGCGGTACTCCTGGGGTAGTTGTAAGGTGTCCATCAGCCCGGTACGGGCATACCGTTTGAGGGCCTTGTGCAGGCTGTCTTTTTTCTTTTTGTACAGTTTGTCCCGTTCCCGCATATACCGGGCACTGTCTTTACGGTACAGTTTACGGTATTTTTGTAATTTTTTGGCCGGCACGGCAATTTTTTCCAGTTTTTTTACCTGCTTGCCGGTCAGGGTTATGTTTAATTTCTGCGCGTAACCGCCCGGCCCGGCCAAAGTTACAACTATTAGTAAGGCCGGTATCAGGGCCGGTCGCAGTAGCCGGCTGATTGTTAAGTCTATATTGGGCAAACTTTTCATCTATTCCGGGGCTACACAGGTAAGGGTGGCTGAGTTAATCACTTCCAGGGTTTTTACCGTAGAACCCGGCTTGTCGGCCAGTATGTTTACCTCACCGAAAACGGTTAGGGTGGTGGCTGCCCCGGTTATTTTCAACCCGGTATTGTCTTTGTTAACCAATAGGTTCACTTCATCACAAGCCAACATGCCGGTAGCGGTAATGACATGGCCGCGTATGTTTACGATATCCCCGGAAACCGGAACAAGCATAGCCGCGGGGCCGTCTTCACTGTATGACCATATGTTGGGGTTGTCCCAGGTACCATCACTTATGGCCCATAGCACGCGCTGCACCCGGTAGGTATTCCAGAAAGTTTGCCCGTATTGGCTGACGGTCAGGGTGTATGTCCCCGGCTGTTGTACGGTTACCTGCGGGGTGGTAGCCACCACCTCGTTGCCGAGTTTCCACGTATAGCTCTCGTAAACATCGGGTACGGACAAGCCAATGCCCCCGGCACCGGCAATAACCCCCTGGTTGGTAGCCGTTATCACTATATCGTCCACCACACTAACCTGCGGGGTCAGGTAACTGTCCCCGGTAATGCTTACCTCTACCTTGTAATAGCCCGACTGTGACACATTAAGGCTGTTGGTGCTGGCCCCGCCAAGGGGTTGTCCGTTCCGGTACCATTGGTAACTGCTATAGTCGGCTGGCACAATTAGCACAACAGGGCCTGCAGAGGTGATAACCCGGGTACCATTATCTGATATAACCGGAGTGGCGCTGACACTTATTACCCGGCCATCGGTAGCCGAACAGCCATTGCCATCGGTAAAGCTATAGGTCAGGGTATGGCTGCCGCCCGCCCCGGCTGCGGGCGCATCAAACACCCCATTGGTTACGTAGCTTCCGCTCCAGGTACCGCCTGCCGGGCTGGCCCCGGCCAGCGGCACAGCAT
>Ga0256839_1004847_pt1 | contig 12840 bp, 10 predicted proteins | sample 354166metaG_FD_185968 | JGI IMG/M metagenome (GOLD analysis project Ga0256839, IMG submission 185968) | Hydrothermal vent microbial communities from Mid Atlantic Ridge, Atlantic Ocean - 354-166 | ecosystem: Environmental > Aquatic > Marine > Hydrothermal vents | place: Atlantic Ocean: Mid...
GTCTGCCGAGACGCCGGCATCGAGTACGCCCCGGATCTTGCGAATACGGTCCCCCATCCACCTCGCCCGCCGCGCATCCATGGCTGCCGTCTCCAGCACCAGATGACCATAGCGCCGAGCCAACTCGGCGCCGGCCTGTATGGCATAATGCCGGATCTCCCCGACCGACAGCACTTTCGGATCGAACTGGATGCAGACCACGTCCGGCTTGGCCGGGTCGCGAGAAATGCGGACCTCCCGGATTCCCTTATGAGACTCCAACACGTCGCGCAAACGTTGCACACAGTCGTCGTCGGAGTGGTTCAGCCCCGGAATCAACGATCCGATCCGCAGTTCGATGGTCTCCGTCATTGCGTCCCCTGTTTTCAGGATCCACGATCGCTGCGTCTGCGTGAGCGGCAACGGCAATAGCGGGGCGGTCGCGAGGCGACGCCCAGACCACCGAGCCGCAGGCAGTATCCCCTACTCGAAGCGCGCGTGCAAGATAATGTCGGGCACGCCACGTGTCCGGCGAGTTCAGCGTCCGCGTCCCAGTGGCCCAATGCGAAGTCATCTTTGATGAATCTCGATCAGTGAACATCCAGCCTTCCAGTGACGCTGAAGTCGACGTTGCGCGGGCTTTCTGGTTTTATAGAAGCATCGAAACACGGACGCCCGATTTTACTCTCCCGACGAGATGATCTGTGCACCGTGGATGCCGAATCGGCAGGGGCGTCAGGCTGGAAAGCCAGGAGGGGAGGCATCGAGTGGCAAGTCCGGCAAGCCGGGCAAACTGCGGCGGCCAGGCAAATGGTGGTGGTCGTGCGTTTCTCAATCACAGCACCGGTCGCTCGGCCCCGATATTCGAAAAGACCGAACTCCGTCACGACCACCCCAATCAAGGACATCCTTTCCATGTCACACCTCACCTTCTACCGAATCGGCGCTCTGGCCGCATCGATGGCTCTTGCCACACTCGCCACTTCGTCCCTGGCCCAGTCCTATCCACCCGTCGTGCCCGGCACGGGAATCAAGATCGCCCAGGTAGGCGACGATTTCGAGGATCCCGAGTGGAAATACCATGCAGCCAACCCCAAGAGCAGCCGCAACATCGACAAGCGGGAACGCCTACCCACCGGCGAGTCGGCCAACGGCAGGTGGTACGAAGGCGCCAAGCGAGGTCATCCCGACATCGTTCGGCGCATCAAGACTCCCAAGGGCGGACTGCCGGGCTCGCAAGGCGCTCTGCTGCTGCAATCGCTTCACACGGGAGTTCCCGGCTACGCGTCCTATCGGCTGCAGCAAGACGACTTCATTGCCGACGTGAAGTACCGTTTGGGCGGGGCCATCCCCGTCTGGCAATCGCCCAACGTCGTCATCCGACTGTGGCTGCCACCTGTCGACAAGTGGGAAAAGCGCCGGGGAACGCACTTCGGCTTCCGCATCTCCACGATCACCACCGTCACCAAGCCGGCTCGAGGACTCTTCTTCGGTCCCACCACCGAAAGCAAGACCTACTGGCCGGGCATGTTCATTGACTTTGAACCGAAGCGCGGCCCCGAAGGGAACGCCTACGCCTATCTCCGTGTGCGTGCCAACTCGTACGGGGGCGACTACAAGAGCAAGCAGTTGACGACCACCGGCTGGTGGACGCTGGGCATGTCGGTCACGCCGGACGGGCGAGTCCACTATTTCGCCAAGCCGGGCGTGGAAGACCTTACGATGGACGACCACATCGCCTCGGAGTTTCCTTACGGCTATCGCGCCGAGCATTTCAAGACGTTCTTCTTCAACGTCTGCAACGGCGACGACGGTCGCACCTGGTCCACGCCGTTCGTGGTCGACGACTGCCACGTCTACTACCTCAAGACCAGCCGCACGGCTTCCCGCCGCTAGGCCATTTCGACGAGCACCAACGACCGGGAAAACGGGCCTTCGGGCCCGTTTTTTCTTGTTCGGCTGTCCGAACGGGATCGAGCTGCTATGCTGTTCGTGGTGGCTTGTGACCACAACCACCCGCGGCCAGCCCGCCACTCTCGATGGTCCACCGCACGTCGGACGGCTCCGGCGAATCGGGAGTCTGCGGTCAAGCGTGCGGATTGTGTGGTCGGCTTTGACACGTTTTCCGGTTCCTCTTCATTGCAGTTGCAACTTCCATGAAATGGTCCTGGCGCATCGGCACGCTGGCCGGTATCGGCATCTATATCCACAGCACGTTTCTGATCCTGCTGGCCTGGATCGCGCTGGTTCATTATCTCCGAGGCAATGACTGGCTCGACTTCCTCCACGGAATCGTGCTGCTGGTCACCGTCTTCGGAACAGTCGTACTCCACGAACTGGGACACGCCTTGGCAGCTCGCCGCTACGGCATTCCCACGCGCGACATCACGCTGTTGCCGATCGGTGGCGTGGCCAGGTTGGAGCGAATGCCCGACGACCCCAAGCAGGAGTTGGTCGTGGCAGTCGCCGGCCCGGCCGTCAACGTCCTGCTGGGAGTCCTCTGCGTCGGAGCTATCGGCCTGATTGCCGGCTTCAGCGATGTGGGTCGGCAGCTCGAGCAGGGTGCCAAGCAAATGGAGTTTTTCGCCAACAGTCCCGAGGGATTGCGCGACTTGAGCAACCTACCCTTGATCGGTATCAACTTCTTCGCTCGCTGGCTGGTGATCAATGTGGTCCTGGTCGTGTTCAATCTGCTGCCCGCCTTTCCAATGGACGGGGGGCGCATGCTGCGCGCATTTCTGGCAATGAAGATGGACTACGTCAGGGCAACTCAAATGGCCGCCGGCGTGGGACAGATGATGGCGCTGATGTTCGGCCTGCTCGGCCTGTTCGGCGGCAATCCGATCTTGCTGTTTATCGCGTTGTTCGTTTGGATGGGAGCCTCCGGTGAGGCGTCCATGGTGCAGATGCGGTTCGCTTTGGGTGGCATCCCGGCCAGGAGTGCAATGGTGACCGAATTCCGCGCTGTGTCGCCCGACGACACCATTGCTCAGGTCGCCGACCATATCCTGGCCGGCTTCCAGCAGGACTTTCCCGTCCTCGATCTCGAGGGCAATGTGCTCGGGATGCTCACTCGCGCCGATGTGCTGAAGACCCTCGCGGAAGCAAGGCCGGAAACGCGCGTCGCCGACGTGATGCGTACACAGTTCGTCAAAGCCTCTCCCAACGAAATGTTGCAGGACGTCTTCGAGCGTCTCAATCACGCACATTGCCGATCGATGCCCATCGTGGAAAACTCGCATATCGTCGGAGTCATCGACATGGAGAACATCGGCGAGTTCATCGCCATTCGGTCCGCCCTAGAGCACCGTGGATCGCCGCGGCCATAACGGCACGCCAATTGCACGCCGGATCGGCAACACTTGCGGGACAGCGGAGCCGGCCGGTGGAACGTCCTCCAAACGCAACGGAAACAGATCGATCATACGCCCCCCGTCGAAGCGAAGGAGTCTCGGATGGCCAGGGAGATCGCTTCCATTTTGAAAGAGTCCCCGTTGTTGGCCGACTTCCCGCCGGCTGCGCTGCGCCGGCTCGCACCGGCAGCCGAAATCAAATCGTTCGATGCCGGGAAGACGATCTTTCGAGAAGGCCAGACCAGCGACGAGGTCTACGTGGTGCGCGACGGTCGCGTATCACTCGAAGTGTGCGCCCCGGGCGTCGGTTGCCGCCGCATTCTCAGCGTCGGTCCCGGCGAGCTGCTGGGCTGGTCACCGATCCTCGAGAGCGATCAGCCGCTGACGGCCACCGCCCGAACGATCGAGCCGTCCGAGCTGTTGGCGCTCCACGCCACCGCACTGCGTGCCATCTTCGAAGAACATCCCGAGCTCGGCTACCGGTTCCTCCAACAACTGTCGCGAGCCATCGCCCGGAGACTCACAGCTACCCGGATGCAGTTGCTCAACCTGTATGGCGAAGAAATGGCGGCGACCGGCAAGCCGGACGAGGGAGAGTGACCGTCGGGAAGCGACCGTCTGTCCCCCTTCCCCAACTCGAAAGAGGACTTCACAAGGATGTCGACACCAGGGATCGGAACGTGGCTGAAACTGGAAAAGCCGAAACTCCAACAGCTCATCGACGCGCTCCGTGACAGTGGCTACCGCGTCGTGGGCCCCCAGGTGCAAGACGAAGCGATCGTGTTGAGCGACCTGGGTTCGGTGGAGCAACTTCCCATTGGAATGATCGACGAACAGGATGGAGGCTACTACCGGCTGCGAGCCGACGAGGAGGCCGGCTGGTTCGACTTCGTCGTCGGCCCCCAATCACTCAAGCCGTTCGTGCTTCCCCCCCGCGAGACGCTGTTGTCACTACAGAACACCGGCACCGGCTGGCAAGTAAGAACTTGCCACAAGACTCCAAGCCGCGAGCAACATATCCGAGCTTCGGAAGCGGAAGGGCAGGTTTTGTTACAGGCTTCAAAAACACCCGAAGTTGACGAGCCTCCCGTGGCCGTCTTGGGAGTTCGAGGCTGCGACTTGAACGCACTGGCGATCATGGACCGTGTCTTTCTCGGTGGCCCCTATGTCGATCCTCGCTACCAGCGGCGGCGCGAGTCGTTGTTCCTGGTGGGAGTCCACTGCCGTCGAGCGGCTCCCACCTGCTTTTGCCACTCGCTTCACTCGGGACCGGCACTACCCGCCGGCTTCGACCTGGGGCTCTCCGAACTCGACGAGTGTTTCCTCGTCGAAGTCGGCAGCCAAGCCGGTGCTCGCATCGCCGAGCAGCTCGACGGTGAGCCGCCCGGTCATCGCGAAATCGCGCGCGCTCGAGCCGCCACGCGCGCTTTGGAACAGCGCATGAAAGCCCGAAAGTCGGCCACTCGTTCCATCGACCAAGGTCGCTGGCTCGACACGCACAACATCCGCCAGCGACTGCTCGGGAACCTGGAAGATCCTCGCTGGGACGAAGTTGCCGAGCGTTGCCTGGCCTGCGCCAATTGCACCATGGTCTGCCCCACCTGCTTTTGCACCACGGTCGAGGAAGTCGCCGATCTATCGGGAGAGAACGTGCAACGCCAGCGACGCTGGGAATCCTGTTTCACCTGGGAACACTCCTATACCGCCGCGGGTCCCGTTCACCCCGACACCAAGTCCCGCTACCGGCAATGGCTGACTCACAAACTCGCCTCGTGGATCGACCAGTTCGACACCAGCGGCTGCGTCGGCTGTGGGCGCTGCATCACTTGGTGCCCGGTCGGAATCGACTTGACCGAAGAAGCGGCCGCCATCGGAAAAGAGTCCACCCATGTCTGATCAACTCCGCCCGCGAGCAGTGGGCACGGAATCGACCGCCGACCCTTGGCTGCCCACCTTCGTGGAGGTCATTCGCATCGAGCCGGAGATTCGGAAGGTGCGCACGTTCGAACTGGCCGCCCCCGCCGACTTCTCATTCCGCCCCGGACAGTTCAATATGCTCTATCTGCCCGGCTACGGAGAAGCGGCCATCTCGATCAGCTCGTCGCCCGACACACCCGCAAGCATTGCCCACACCATTCGCCTGGCCGGCAATGTGACTCGAGCCATCTTCTCGCTCGAGCCGGGATCTCCAATCGGTTTGCGCGGACCCTTCGGCTCCCACTGGCCGGTCGACACCTATCGGGGCTGGAATGTGGTAATCGCCGCCGGCGGCATCGGCCTGGCGCCGCTGCGCCCCGCCATCGAACACGTGATGGCCAACCGAGAACTTTATGGCCGAGTCGCGGTGGTCTACGGCGCCCGTTCGCCCAAGGATCTGCTCTACCGAGCCAGCTTCGCCAAGTGGGAACACGCGGGCATCGAAGTGCTGGTGACGGTCGACTTCGGTGACGACCACTGGTCGGGTCCCATCGGAGTCGTTCCCACGTTGCTGGAGCAACTCCCGTGGATCGGGGCGCATACCACCGTTTGGTCTTGTGGTCCGGAGATTATGATGCGTTTCACGGCGCAGCGGGCGGTTGCCCAGGGAGCCAGTCCCGACCACGTCTATCTGTCACTCGAACGAAACATGAACTGCGCGCTGGGCTTCTGCGGACACTGCCAGTTCGGGCCGACCTTCGTCTGCAAGGAAGGTCCCGTCTATCCGCTGCCTCGCATCCAACCTTTCCTGTTTGTGGAAGATTTTTGACCATGACCGATCACCGTTTTGCAACCGCCGTCTTCCAGCTCGCCTCCCGCGTCCCGTTTCCGCGAGATTCTCGACAATGACCGCCCAACGTCCCACACTCGCCGTATTCAAATTGGCCTCCTGCGACGGCTGCCAGTTGACCATCCTCGACTGCGAACGAGAACTGCTGGCGATCGCCGAGAGAATCGAAATCGCCTACTTCCTGGAAGCCCGCACGCGGACACTCGAGGGGCCGTATGACATCGGCTTGGTGGAAGGGTCGATCACCACCGAGCACGACGCCGAGCGAATTCGACAGATCCGCAGCCGGTGCAAGACGCTGATCACCATCGGCGCTTGCGCCACCGCCGGCGGGATCCAGAGTCTCCGCAATTGGGCCGATGTCGATGAGTTCGTCCGCCAAGTCTACGCCTCGCCCCAGTACATCCAGACACTCGCCACCAGCACACCGGTGAGCGACCATGTGCCGGTCGACTTCGAACTGCGCGGATGCCCAATCGACAAGAAGCAGTTGCTGATGTTGATCGTCGACCTGTTGGCCGGCAAACAGCCTCGTATCCCCCGTTACAGTGTTTGCATCGAATGCAAGCTCCGGCACACCGTCTGCGTCGCCGTGGCTCGAGGCGTGGCCTGCCTCGGCCCGGTAACCCAAGCCGGCTGCGATGCCATCTGTCCCGCCTACGCCCGCGAGTGCTTCGGTTGCCACGGGCCCAAGGAGTCTGCTAATCCTTTGTCTCTGGCCGAGCACTACCGAGAGCGGCATCACGATCCACGGCCACTGGTGCACCTGTTATCCAATTTCAATGCGGCCGCACCGGAATTCCGGCAAACTGCGGCCCGCCTGCAATCGGCACCGTCGGGCCCAGCCCAAGGAGCAAACTGAATGTCCGCCGACACCAACCGATTCCAGACCATCCAGGTCCAAGCGCTCACGCGCGTCGAAGGAGAGGGCGCTTTGCGAGTGGAACTCGACGGCGATAGAGTCAAGCACGTCGAACTCAACATCTACGAGCCGCCGCGGTTTTTCGAAAGGCTCCTGCGCGGCCGCGAAATACGCGAAGTGCCCGACATCGTAGCCCGCATCTGCGGCATTTGTCCCGTCGCCTACCAGATGAGTGCTGCACACGCTTTGGAAAAGGCGCTCGGTGTGGAAGTCGACGCCACCACGCGGCTCCTGCGACGGCTCCTCTACTGCGGCGAATGGATCGAAAGCCACGCGCTCCATATCTACCTGCTGCACGCCCCCGACTTTCTCGGCTACGAAAGCGGCCTGAGCATGGCCGCTGATCACCGCGAAGTCGTCGAGCGCGGACTCGAAATGAAGCGAATCGGGAACGAGCTGTTGGAGATCTTGGGCGGCCGCGCCATCCATCCGATCAACGTCACGGTCGGCGGTTTCTATCGGGCTCCCGATCGCCAGCGTCTGAAGGACCTCCTGCCTCAATTGGAGTGGGGCCTCGAAGCGGCCATGCATACCGCCGAACTGGTCGCCGGCTTCGATTTCCCCGAGTCGACCATCGAACACGCCCAAGTGGCACTCAAGCACTCCGAGGAGTACCCCATGAACCACGGTGAGGTGGCATCCACCGACGGGCTGATCATACCGGTCGAGAAGTATGATCAACACTTCGCCGAACGGCACGTCCGTCACAGCACGGCACTGCACTCGGTCCGGCTGCCCGAAGAAACTCCCTATCTCGTCGGACCGCTGGCGCGATTCAATCTGGCCTATGATCAATTGCCGCCACGCAGCCGGCGACTGGCCGAGTCGCTGGGGTTCGCCCCGCCCGTAACGAACAACTTCCGCAGCATCATCGTTCGAGCCATCGAGACGGCGTGTGCCTACGAAGAAGCGATTCGCATCATCGGCCAATATCCGTCGGCACCGCCTCCCCGGCTACTCAAGTTGCCGCAGCGGGCCGGTCGAGGCTGTCACGCCACCGAGGCTCCGCGAGGCCTGCTCTACCACTGCTACGAAGTCGATCAGCGGGGATGCATCGAAGCCGCCACCATCATCCCGCCTACGTCACAGAACCAGGCACAGATCGAACACGACCTGAAGCAGTTCGTTCCGTCGGTCCTCGACCTGCCGCAGGACGAAGCCACTCGCCGCTGCGAACAACTGATTCGCAACTACGATCCCTGCATCAGTTGTGCGACCCACTTTCTCTCGTTTAAGATTGAGCGGTCGAAACAGCCTTGAGCCACCCTCACCGAGGAGTCCTCTCATGATTGACCGTCTCGCACTCTCCACTCGGCCCAGGTATTGTAGGTGCAGCCCGTCCTTTCCCTCTTTCGTTCTTTGCATTGTCCTGATGGCGGCTTGCGCCGCGGCGCAAGACGGCGCGTCGTCGGCACCGGCGGGAAAACCGGGCACGCAGGTCAACGAGAAGATCACATTCCAGATTCCTATTACCATGCACTACTTGATCTATCTTCCCGAGAATTACGATGGTACCAAGCCGATGCCGTTGTTGCTATTCCTGCACGGTGCGGGTGAACGAGGCGACGACATCGAACTGGTGAAAAAACACGGCCCTCCCAAACTGATCGCTCAAGGCAAGCACTTCCCCTTCATCGTCGTTTCACCTCAGTGCCCCAAAGGCAGGTTCTGGGACGCTCGCTCCCTAAGCACCTTGCTGGACAACATCGAACAAAACTATGCCGTCGATTCCAGCCGCATCTATGTCACCGGCCTGAGTATGGGCGGCTTCGGCACCTGGGCCCTGGCCGCCTACGCGCCCGAACGCTTTGCCGCCATCGCTCCGATTTGCGGAGGAGGCGAGAAGTTCTGGGTGAGAAAACTGACCCACCTGCCGATCTGGGCGTTCCACGGCGAAAAAGACTCCGTCGTGCCGCCCCACCGCACCACGGAACTCGTGGAACAGCTCAAGAAACTCGGTGGCAACGTCAAGCTGACGCTCTACCCCGATGCCGGCCACGATTCGTGGACCGCAACCTACGACAATCCGGAGCTGTACGAGTGGTTTCTCAAGCAGCGGAACGAGCGGTAGAGACAGGATGCATGATGGTGACTCGCGGCCGATACCACCGGTCGATCCAATCGAAGATCTACTTCGAAACCGTCAAATAGATCGGATTCGAACAGTAGTTCGTGGTAATCGAGAAGGTGATGGCCACGCGAGCCATCACGGCGATCGGTAGGCGGTCGACCGGCTCGGCGTTCTTGGCCGCCTGCAGGATAATCTTGCCTTCGAGCCGGTCGCCCGTCAGCCGGGCCGTGCTACCCGGAGCCACCGTCACTCCCGGCGGAAGTTGTTCCCCGAATTTCGTGGAGAAGTAGTCGAAGCTCATCGCCAAGGTCACTCCCGCCTTGAATCCTTCGCGGCGTTTGATGCGAACCTTGAGTTCCGCTTTTTCTCCCGGCTTCAGTACGACCTGTGTCGGTTCGGCGACCACTTCCACCAGATCCATCGGCTGAACCACGCCCACGATTTGCGTGCGGATGGGCCACCTCGCTTGACCGCCCCCGCTCCCCTGTTGTTCACAGGTGACGTAGCCGTCGCGCACGATTTCGCGGCTATCCTCTCCTTCGCCGATCGTCCCCTTGCCACGCAGTGTCACCAGAGCCGAACCGATCGGCGCGTTTTTGTCCGCCGTCAGAATCACGGCGGCTCGTTTCATCGCCGGCGGCACCGTCAGCGGCGTCTGACTCACGCCTTCGGGCAGCCCCTCGATTTCGATCGTCACCGGTCCGGCGAAACCGTGATAGCGCTGAATGTCGACGAACCAGATCATCCGCGTGCCGGGCGCCAACATTGCATAATAGTATTCGCCGCGTACTTCGAAATCGGGATTCGCTTCTCGAGCGTCCAAGTAATAGAGAAAATCGCTGCCGCCTCGGTCGTGCAAGTCGCGGACCGCTACGAAGAACGTTCCGTCGGCCGGCGCTGTCCAATAGAGCCGACTGTCTTTCGTTTTCTCCACCGGGTGATCATCGGTTTCGGTAACCAGTTTTCCCTTGTCGTCGTAGAGTTCGATCACCGAATCGACGGGAAACCCGATTCGCCTGGAGTAGATCTCGAAAGCGTACGATCGCCCTTTCTTCGCTTCGAATCGATAGAAATCGATTTCGTCCTTCTGGGCCAAACGACCACTGACACCTCGAGGCAACGTCAGTCCCACGGCCTCCTCGCGCGAACCATGTCGACCGTCCGGCTCGACCATCTGAGGGAACGGCGATATCAAGTAGGGGATTTCGTTACTCGATGTTCCGCCGACCTGAACCCGCACGCGGCCGCGCCGAGGCTCACCGGCTCGATGCAGTCGCTGCGTCTGTGGCAGCGGGTCGCCCACCAACGACACCTCTTCGGCCGGCTCCCCCCGCAGGTCCAGGGCAGCCGCCGTTACCGACTTGCCGGCCTGGACTGCGAGCGGCCACGTTGCCAAACGAAAAGGCCGCGTCGCCAGCTCGATGCAATAGGCATAGCGCGGGTCCCCGGCATAGCGAGCATCGCGCAGCTCCAAATAGTAGGTGCCGTCCGCCGGTGCTTCGAACTGGATGATCGGGTCGGCGCCGAACCGGTTGTCACTCATGGCGACCAGTCGCCCCTGTGCATCATACAATGAAAGCAAAGGATCCATCAGATAGATGCGAGGTCCCCGAACGACCATGCCGTGGATCTTGTGTGTCACTCGCTGAGCAAACACTTCGGCCGTTAGACGCTCTCCTGCCTTCAAGTCGAAAGCGTAGAAGTCCCTATCTTCGGAACGCTCACAGATCCCACTGACGGTGGCTGGCAGTTGGACTTTTTGAGCCTGTTCGCGGCGGTCGTTGGGCTCTTTCTTCTCTGGAATCACGGGGAAGTCCGTGACGTGTAGCTGAGTCACACTCGATACGGCCTGCCCCGTGGCGACGCGCAGCTCGTGCTCCCCGGTCGGCTGGTCTTGCGGTATCTGGCAGCGGAATCGGAACGGAGTCCCCTTGGACGCCCGGCCGCGCCTCGGTGCCGGTTTCGGCTTCTCTTCCAGAAACGTGAACCTCAGTCCCGGCGGATCCGAAAACACGGCACGCGTGTCGTCCAAGGTGTAGTTCGAACGGATCTCGAGTTCGACCGTCGTTCCCCGTTGCACGGCGACGGGATGGACGATGGTCAATTGCCGAAATCCGACTTGAGCCCCTACGGGGGAAATCGCCAAAGACACCCCGGCGACAAACCCTGCCAACCCGGCGAAGAGCGGCAACCATGACAAACTGCGGAAGATGGATCGCATATCGTTACCCGAAGAGTTCCGGTATCGGAGTACCCTCGCACAGCAGCACCGGACGACCATCGGGAGCGTGATGGATCGTGTCGAGGGGGATCCCCAGCTTTCGATAGATGGTTGCGGCGACGTCTTTCGGAAAATACTCGCCAGCCACCGGTTTGGCTCCCTCGTCATCCGTCGCACCGACGACCTGACCACCCGGAACACCTGCGCCCGCGAAGACGGCCATCGATGCGGTAGCCCAGTGATCGCGACCCGACGCCGAATTGATCTTCGGTGTGCGTCCAAAGTCGGTGAGCCAGACCACCAATGTCGAGTCGAGCATCCCCTGCTCTTCCAGGTCTTCCAGCAAGGCGGGAAAGCCCTGATCGACCGGCGGCAACAGACGCTTCAGCGCCGCGAAGTTGTTCTGATGCGTATCCCAGCCGCCGCTGGTGACCGTCACGAAACGGACGCCCGCCTGAATCAACCGGCGAGCCAGCAAGCAACTCTGGCCAAACGTGGTGCGCCCGTACCGATCACGCATCTTGTCGTCTTCCTGACTCAAGTCGAAAGCCGCTTGAGTCGACTGCGACGTGATCATGGAGAAGGCCGATTCATAGTATGAGTCCATGGCGGCCAGAGCATCCGGACGCTTTTCCACGTCGCGCTGAAATCGGTCGAGTGTCTCCAGCGCATGGCGGCGACGGTCGATGCGGTCGAGCTTCATGCCGCCGTAAGGCGATACGTCGCGCACCTTGAAGTTCTTGTTGTTCGGATCCCCGGGCAACTCGAAGGCGTTGTACTCCAACCCCAAAATACCGGCCAGTCCACCCGAAAAACTCCGGTCGACCTGTGTGCCGATCTGCACAAAAGGCGGCATGACCGTCTTGGGCCCGAGTTCCTTGGCCACCACCGATCCGTAACAAGGAAACGTCAGCGTGGCGTTGAATTTGTGCCCCGACAACATCAGCGCGTCGGCAACACCGTGGCTGGCATTCTGCGGGTTGAGACCCCGCAACAACGTGTAGCGAGGCAACGCCTGGGCCAATTTCGGAATCTGGTCACTGAACTGGATGCCCGGCACGGCGGTCGACGTGACTCCGAACTCGCCGCGCACCGCCGCTGGCGCCTTGGGTTTGGGATCAAAAGTATCGTGGTGACTGACGCCGCCTCGGCACCAAACCAGAATGCACGCGATGTCACCGGAAGCGGCTGCACCCCGTGCCGCCCGAGCTCGCAGCGCCATGGGCAGACTCAGCCCCAGTGGTGCCAGCGAACCGATCTCCACCAAGAACCGTCGACGCGACCTGCGCTGGCAATTCGAATCGCCAGTGGGGAAAAAACCAAGCATTCCAATTCCTCCTGCGGCTTCGAGCGGGGGGACCGCTTCAGGCGGGCAGCCGTGTAGGGACAGCCGAACCGTGCGACCATCCATCGGCGCATTTTAATCGGTTGAGCCCTGATTTGGCAACTCATGCGGGAATCCCCAACGCGGGCTGCGCCCGCAAGGGTGAGGGGGGAGGGGTGAGGGGGGAGGTGTGAGGTGTGAGG
>Ga0256839_1004848_pt1 | contig 12838 bp, 16 predicted proteins | sample 354166metaG_FD_185968 | JGI IMG/M metagenome (GOLD analysis project Ga0256839, IMG submission 185968) | Hydrothermal vent microbial communities from Mid Atlantic Ridge, Atlantic Ocean - 354-166 | ecosystem: Environmental > Aquatic > Marine > Hydrothermal vents | place: Atlantic Ocean: Mid...
GCTAGTTTGTATAGTGCTCATAGATACTTTAGCACTTTCATCTGCATTAGCAAGCAAGGAAAGTATTGCTAGTATATTCATTATTTTCATCATTCGTTCTTCCTAAATTTTACAAATTTACTTAATTAATAGGGTGTCTATCGTTAAAACTAGCAAGAGATAAACTAATTATTTCAAACTGATTATTTTCATGAGAAATTGTACCTAAAATATAATATTTAATACTGAAATAAAGGTGTAATTTTATATGGGTCAGGCGTTGAAAATATACCCTCTACTTATGGTATAATCATACCACTAAAATCCAAAAGGACGCATTATGCCTAGACGACCACGTATTGACCTAGCAGGTTACCATCATGTCATCACCCGTGGGGTAAACGGTGTATTAGTCCACAACATATGGCACTCTTCATAATTTTCAATAAGATATTGTACAGGACTTCTCATTTGAAGAGAATGATGAGGGATAATTGTATTGTAATCAATTAACCAATCTGCCATCATTTCATTAAAAAGGTTCATATCTGTAAAGAGTAAATCTTCATGGAAATCTACAAACTGTTCTTGAATGGTTCTATTAAAACGTTCATTGTGTGCATTCATCTTTGGACTTCTTGGGTATGTCCAGTAGTGTGTAAGACCTTTTTCTTGTAAGAGTGTTTCAAACTCTTTCATAAATTCACTACCATTATCAGAGAGTATAGCAAACTGTTTAGGTTGTGTATGAAGTTCAATCGTACCTGTAAGACCATCAATCAGTGCTTCTAATACTTTGGCTGTATCTTTAGAGTGTTTGCTTGGTAAGCCTACTGCAAAGGAGATACGACTATTGGGGTCAACGAGTGTCATGATATAGCGTCTAATACCGTTTGAGACTTTCTGTATAGTATCTACTGCCCACAGGTGCATCGGTTTTGCTTTGAGGTTTTTTGGTTTTCTATTTTTGAACTTTCTTTTTTTTGCTTTGACTTTACCGTTACGGTCTATGCGTAAAGGGGTAATACGCATTTTATCTTTAGCTTTAGCAATCACTCTACCTATGGTGGATGCTGAAAGTACTGGTAGGTTATGTGTTTGGCACCATAGTTTGAGCATATGGTAGAGTTTAGCTTTTCCTAGATTGGGGTATTGCTCTCTGAGTCTTTTTATCTCTGAAACTATCTCTTTTGGTACTTTTGATTGTCGTTTAGATTTGGGTGCTTTTGATTTAGGTTCTAAGGCTTCTATTTTGTTATTACTTTTTTGCAGTATTTGTTGATAACGGTAGAGGGTTCGTTTAGAGATATCAAAGGCTTCCAGTGTTGCAGAAAGTCCATACTTTTGATAAAAGAGAACTATTTTATATCTTCTTTGTGTTTCTTGACTTATCATATCATAACGATAGCAATAATAGGCAAATCTTTCAAACCCTTTTATTCCATGAAATAGATAATCTGTTTGCATTGCTCTACTCCTTTACAGAGTGCCAGATGTTTTTGAACTTATGCAGATTATATGTAAGTAGTAGGGTGTATTTTCAATGCCTCATATAGAAGCCACCTCTACAAATTAAGTAGATGTAGAGGAAACCAGAAGAACAAGTAATACTTTATCTTCTCTCTATTTTTGTGGATATTCTGGATGACAATAGTTGATACCATCTATTGTTCCAAGAGAACAACATCCATCAACTATACCCATACTTTTTAAGCCAGTATCAAATGCCCAATAGTGATTATAGCTTCCATCTCGAAGTGATGAATATGCTATCACAATATCTTCTGCATTCGAGTCCTCTGCGACAACAATATCTGCATTTAAATCATAAACATCTGTCACCTCTACCATGCATCCAGTTTTATATGCATCAATAGGGGATCCCACACCATTTGCATATAATTCTTCATAAAGTTCTTGAATTTCATGAAGACCAAAAACACCAATTTCCAAATCACTATCAATTTCCACGCCATATTTAGCAGCTATATCTTCGGCAGTTTGCACATGCTCCACTTCAGAATATGTAGCTATGTCATATAAAGGAGAAAGACTTATATTGCTATCATTTAAATGATAATCATAAAGAGTCACATAGAGATCATGTGCTAACTTTTCTTCATTGGCAACATGCTCTATTGTCTCCAAAAGTTCTTCAGTTATAGTCACGAGTGATTCAGGATTTTTATTTCCCCCATGATGTATAAAATTACCTGACAACAAGCTTGTTGTCATTATGGCTGTTGCCAACATTGTCTTTTTCATTTGTTCACCTTCTTGCTATTTGTATTATTTTCATAAACAGTATTGCATTTGAATTATGAATCGAGATTTTATCTTACAATTGTTACTTCTTTGTTACTTGTCAAGTTGAACCATGTGCCAACTGATACCTATTCTTTTTTTGTTAATTTGTTTTGCAGTTATAATAAATGTATGAGAATTTAATGTTGAAATTGCGTTATGTTTAATGTGTTTACTTATTGATTAAATATATCTATTTTACAGAAGATGGAGAGGATGGTAATCCATGGGATAAAAAAGAAAAAAAGGGTCAAAAAAAAGGGTCAGGCGTTGAAAATATACCCTCTACTTATGGTATAATCATACCACTAAAATACAAGAGGACGCATTATGCCTAGACGACCACGAATTGACTTAGCAGGTTACCATCATGTCATCAACCATGGGGTGAACCGCAGTGATATCTTTGTGGAAAATAGTGACTATGAGGTGTTTTTGGGTATTGTTTGTAAGGCATGCAGGGCTTATGGTGTGGTGTTGCATGACTACTGTTTGATGTCTAATCATTTTCATCTTTTGGTAGAGACTAGCAGGGAAAACCTCTCACTTTTTATGAAGCATATCAACTCCAATTACGCTATCTATGCGAACAAAAAGCAGAAACGTTCTGGGCATTTTTGGCAAGGGAGGTTCTACTCTAGGTACATCAACTCTGAAGCCTACTACTACACCCTCATACGTTACATAGAGCAAAACCCCATAGAGGTGGGCTTGGCATCACGTGTGGGAGAGTACCCCTATACACTCGCAGCCCTCATAGCGAATGGACAAACACCACCACCCTGTACCCTGCACTCTAAACTACTTGAAGAGCTAGACTATGAGAACATCCAAGAGATGCTAGGCGTAGAGCTAAACGATGAAGAGCTAAAAACACTCTCTGAGATACAAAAACAAAAGCTACTGACGCATGATGGTACAAAATCTATCGCTTTTTCTAAGACACTAGGGCAACACTTTCGAGGGAAAGAGAGAGACCATGCTATCTCTCTAGCACTCCAAGATGGCTATACGCAAGCCAATATTGCCAAGCATCTTGGTGTCTCTCGCTCTCTTATCTCAAAAATCGTGAAAAAAAATTGTGTATTTTCAACGCCTGACCCCTATAAAGAGATGGATGCTTTGGGGAGGTTACGTACGCCTTTTCTTTTTGTTGTCTCTTATGACCAAAGTAAAATCTTTGTGCAGGCACTCGATAAACTAGATAAAGAGATCTACTACAAGCTAGAGGATTGGCGTAACTATCCCGTGCAGAAGCGTGCAAAGGACTTTACATTTTCTAAGTCTCCTGTGGCTTTTGATAGCTACAAAAAAGCTTTAGATAAAATACTCGAACAGATACGCTCTGGTAATACCTATCTACTCAACCTAACCTTCAAAACCCCCATAGAGACCAACTACACTCTCAAAGAAATATTTACTTATTCGCGTGCCAAGTTCAAGCTCTACTTTAAAGATGAATTTATCTGCTTTTCTCCAGAGCGTTTTGTAGAGATAGAGGGAGAGACCATAGCCACCTACCCTATGAAAGGGACGATAGATGCGAACATCCCCCAAGCAAAAGAGAAGATACTCTCAGATACTAAAGAGATGGCTGAACATGTGATGATCGTGGATTTAATGCGTAATGACCTTGGCATCGTAGGCTCAGATGTGAAGGTAGAGAAGTTTCGTTATGTCGAGAAGATAAAAGCGGGTCAAAAAGAGTTGCTCCAAGTAAGCTCTAAAATCACTGCCAGACTCCCAGAGGACTGGAGAGACAACATAGGCACACTCCTCTCACAGCTTTTACCTGCTGGGTCTATCACAGGAACCCCTAAAAGAAGTACTGTAAATATCATCAAAAAAGTCGAAAACTTTGACAGAGGTTTTTACACAGGTGTGTTTGGCGTATTTGATGGAAAGTCTTTACGCTCAGGGGTTATGATTCGTTTTATAGAAAAAGAGAAGGGAAAGCTCTACTATAAAAGTGGTGGAGGCATCACTATAGACTCGAATGCAAGGTCTGAATATGAAGAACTGCTTGACAAAATCTACCTTCCTTTTTAAATACTATTTGTTTTTTTATACATTTAATGTAAAATATTCTTACATAAACTTAAAAAAGGTTGTAATATGTTGAAAATATTTGCAAGTGTTGCATTGTCTATGGTATTGTTTTTCCCATCTTTTAGTCTTGCTGAAGAAACGGTAGAAGAACCTCTTATAGTACCCGAAACTCAAGATGTACCAGAAGAAATATCTATAGATACAGAAGCTCCAGAGCAACAGGAAGAAATACCTACTGAAACCATTGAGCCTTCCCCTGCAGATGAAATATCTCAAGAAACTAATGAACACAGTACACAACCCAGTACTGAAGATGAAAATATGCATGACTCAAACCAAGAAGAAACACAGAAGTACTCATCTGAACAATCAGAAGTTCCTACTGAAGAAGTACAAGAGATAGAGAAACCTTCACAAGAGGAAATAGAAGCACAACAAGCAGAAGAAGCTGAATTACGTGAATATGGTGCAGGAGAAGAACCTATATTAGAATAATTACTTTAAAAAGGTTCTCTTTCTTTTCTGCGTTTCCAGACGTAAGATTTGTCATTCTCTATTGTAGTAAAATACAACTTTCCTGACTCTCTCCATGGGTCAATGACAATACCGTCTTTTATAGATTTAGCACCTTTAGAAACAACAAGTAATGCATTATGTTCTGAAAAATACTTTCCTATATTTGCTCCAATAAGATAAAAAGAAAAATGTTCATAATTTTTTTGTCCTAAGTGTACATACAATGCATCACTCCAATGGTAACAAAGCCCTTTTTCTCGTAAACCTATATTGACTAAAAAATTATGCCATAAAGGTGGAGAAGTGAGTTTAAACTTTTTAGTGAGTATTTGAGTTTGCCTGAAAATATCTTGTGCAAGTAAAGTACTCTTATGGTAGGGTATATCCTTGTGTAATGCTTGTAATTTTGAGTTAAGTTCTTCTATTTTATAATTAGGACCTAGTATAGGTTTTACGGTGCATCCTACAAGTAAAAAAAGGAAGAAGAGACACTTAAAAAAATATCTGGGCATATTGCTTGGGTAAGTATCGCATTAATACAATCATAAGGATTATCATGGCAAGAGCATACATCCATATTAATTTAATATTTTTAGAAATTACATATCCACCCATTAGACCCACAACAAGCCCACCAATATGTGCAGACATATCTACAGAAGGAATAGAAAGTCCTATGACTAAGTTAATCCCGATAATAATGGTAAAATCTTTCATAAATGATTTAGTATGCTCTTGAATATGATCTCTATGGGCAAGGAAAAATCCTGCTAATCCTCCAAACACCCCAAAAATAGCCCCTGAAGCACCTACTCCCACACTTTCAGGATGTATATACAAAGAGACTAGAGACCCTAAAATCCCAGAAAAAATGTAAATGGTAATATATGACTTTGTATCAAAATACTCTTCAAACCCTCTGCCGATGAGATAAAGTGAAACCATATTCATAAGTAAATGTGTCATACCTCCATGCAAAAACATAGCAGTTCCTAGACGCCACCACTGTGCATCTATTACCGTGTAGGGACCAAAAATAGCTCCCATTTTCACAAGTGTATCGACATCAATATCTATTAAATTTTTACTTAATAAGGCTGTCAATAAATATATAATACTATTTGAGAGTATAAGCGTATATGTTATTTTATAGTATTTAAATGAGTGCTTCATATCAGATTAATATATTGCTTCAGGAAAAATAACTCCATCTATCCTAAAGTGTGCTATTTTAGCTATCTCTTTTTCATGGTGTATGAGTACAAGAATACGTGTATCAAAAAGATACTCTTGTGCTATAGGTTGTATTTGTAAAGCATCATCTTCTTCGCATACCATATATGTAGCTCCTAGTGCATTTGCAAAGATAGCTTCTTTTAAAGAGTTTACTGTGACGGCAAAAGGAATATCATTGTCTTTACAATATTTTGCCAAATCATGTGAATCAACGATAGGTTCCAAAAGTACAATTTGACTCGATTGTGACCTTATTATATCTTCTTTTGAAAAGATTTTATAAAACTTTTCACCCTCTATCCATGGATGTCCTACGATAATCATATTATTTCCTTTTTTCTTTTTTAACCCACACACTCATCTGAACAATAATACTTTCCATTTATAATCAAACTTTCCTTGACCGTAACATATGTCTTGCATTTTTCACATTCGACAAGGGTATCTTCCTCTAATTTTTTTTCATTGTTAGTTTTGCCAATTTTAGGAAAGTTCCCTCCTAAAAACTTGTAAATAGCAAGCCCAATAATAGTAAATATGATGAGTTTTAAAATCACGCTCGACCTTTAATATATAAGTAATTTCGTTGGTTTTTTTGTACTATATCATACTCTAACTTATGCTCCACGTCTGATACTTCATCAAAAACCCGTGAGCCTTTGTAAAAAAGATACTGTGTTTTCGCATCAGAAATCTCCTCTGTCAGATCCAATAACAACTTCGTATTTGTCACCGCACGTGAGGTAATAAGCCTAAAAGGTACATGCTCTATAAATTCTACACGCATTGCCTCTACCTTCACATTCAAAATGTCTAAATCTATACTGGCATACTTTAAAAAGGAAACTCTCTTTTTAAGAGGTTCAGCCAAGACTACTTGCGTGTTTGGTAAGGCAATAGCAAGTACTAGCCCAGGGAAACCTGCCCCTGTACCTACATCTAAAAGCGTCTTGGGGGTATCTATAAAAGTAAGAGGAAAAAGTGAGTCTATGATATTGATATAAATAGCATCTAGACTCTTGGCACCTGTAAGATTATGTATCTGGTTCCACTCATGTAGTAAAGATGCAAACTGCTCTAGTCTTTCTATAGCTACAGAAGTAAGTGCTATCTCTTCCTTGTCTAGGTACTGCGATAAATTCATTAAAGCATATGTCCCATTTGGTCTTTTTTAACTTTCAAATAAGACTCATTATATTTGTTTGGGATGATTTGTATAGATAAACGTTCTACTATCTCAATACTACCTAAGCTTTCTAGTTTACGTGGATTGTTGGTAAGTAGTCTAAGTTTAGCTATTTCTAAGTACTTAAGTATGAACTCAACTATCTCATAAGTACGTTCATCTGTTTTAAACCCTAATTGATGGTTTGCCTCTATGGTGTCAAATCCTTTGTCTTGTAGAGCATAGGCATTAACCTTGTTAAGTAACCCAATATTACGTCCTTCTTGACGGTGGTATATAATAAGTCCACCCTCTTTAGCAATAGTCTCTAGTGCAAAATCAATCTGCTCACCACAGTCACACTTCACTGAGCCTAACACATCACCTGTTAAACACTCAGAGTGCACACGTACTACGGGTGTATCTGAAAGGTTATCCGTATAGATAGCCAAATGCTCTTTGTCTTTTTCATCTTTAAATGCTTGGATGTTAAAGGTGCCATATTTGGTTGGTAATGTTGCTACTTGTGATATTTCTATACTATTCATATAATTATTATACATGAAAATTAGAAATTAGAAATTAGAAATTAGAAATTTTAGTGTAAAATAGTACAAATATTTATTTAAGGCTCATTATGTTCGCACGTTTTAGAAGAAAAAGAATCAACCCCGTTCTCCGTGACCTACTTCAAGAGACACATCTGTCTGTCAATGACTTCATCTACCCACTCTTTGCCAAGAGTGGAGCAGGCATTAAAACTGAAGTAGCCTCTATGCCTGGTGTGTACCAAATGAGTATTGATGAGATAGTCAAAGAGTGTGAGATACTTAAAGATCTAGGCATCAAGTCTATCATCCTTTTTGGTATCCCTGATGTGAAAGACTCCGTAGGCTCGGACGCGATGTGTGAACATGGCATCATCGCTCAAACTGTAAGGGAAGTCAAAAAAGTACACCCAGATATGTTTGTCACGACAGACCTCTGTTTTTGTGAGTACACAGACCATGGACACTGTGGTGTCATAGACCCTGTACTAGAGACAGTAGATAACGACATCACCCTAGACAACCTAGCCAAACAAGCAGTCGTTCATGCTCAAGCAGGTGTAGATATGATTGCCCCATCTGGTATGATGGACGGGATGATACAAGCCATAAGAGTAGGACTTGATGAAGCAGGTTTTGTAAACTTACCCATCATGTCATACTCCACTAAATTCTCTTCAGCTTACTACGGACCATTTAGAGATGTAGCAGAGTCAAGCCCAGGTAAAGGTGACAGAAAAAGCTACCAAATGAACCCAGCCAACCGCAACGAAGCCATAGCTGAATCTGTAGCAGATGAAGCAGAGGGAGCAGACATCCTCATGGTAAAACCAGCTCTAGCCTACATGGACATCATCAGAGACGTACGCAACAACACGACCCTACCACTAGCAGTCTACAACGTAAGTGGCGAATACTCCATGCTCAAAATGGCAGCCAAAGCAGGTGTCATAGACTATGATGCGGTGATGATGGAAACATTGCTAGGATTTAAACGTGCGGGTGCGGATATAATTATTACGTATCATGCGAAGGAAGCGGCGGAGATTTTGCAGAAATAATTTTGCTATAATAAACCACTTCCTTTTGGCATTATCTACTACCAAAAAGACGAACAAATTATTATTTTGGCTGTGATGCAGTTAAACCGTGAACCTTTTTATTGGGTGGAGAGGGAGTGATGTAGAGTGTGCTTTGTAAACGCACCTTTAAATCATTTCCTCTGCAAATTTTATTGCAGTTTTCTTTATAATCTCAAAGGACATACCTAAACCTTTTTCTTTCAAGATATTCTTGGTTTTACTCCAAATTGAATTACTTCTAATATCATCTAAAAAATCGTGTCCTTTCCATGTCAAACGGTCAACCTTGCAAGATACTTCACCACTCACCATCTTTTTTATGCTTCCTTGTATTAATTCTGATTCAATTAATAACTTAATATGATATTGATATTTTTCTTCGTCATATTCAGATAAGGATGCACATATATCATCCTCATTTTCTATCTTCACAAGAATATCTCTAATAACTTCCCAATCTCTTTTCATTATTTACCTTTAAAATTTTACCCTTACGGCGAAAGTGTAATTTTATTCCTATTTCCTTACATGGAGCATTACATGTGTACCTACAATTTTACTCGTTGCCACGTTGTACGTGATAACGCATACTCCCAATATCTTACCCAAAAAATACTCATTTCTCTAGCCCAAGTCTCCTACGTATTCCCACGTAAAGCATAGAAACAAAAAAACTTTAACTCGTAAAACTCTTCCTCACATCAGCCACAGAAATAAAAAGCTTATGCTCTTCATCTTTAAATGCTGTAAATCCAAACTGTGTATAGAAATCCTCTACTCCATCTTTGGCGTCTACTACTATCATGGGGAATGCCACCATCTCACTAGCTTGTAGTAGTTTTAGCAGTGCATCTACAAGTAGCCATTTACCATGACCTCTTTTTATATATCGTTTATCTACTGCTAGTCTGGCTATGAGACCTGCTTGTATACTTTTACCATGTTTGCTTTGTTTTCCTTTTGGGAGTAGTTGTAAATCTACATTTACCATAGTAAGTGTATAAAAACCTATGATTTTGCTGTCATCATCTTCTATGACGTATGTTCTGCTGTTGTCTTTTGCTGCATGTTGGTTCACCATCAATTTTAAGTAATTGTTTAATGCCTCCACTCCACAGTCAAAAGCTTTTCTATCATGCTTCTTTTTATCTAACTGTACACTCTTCATTATTTGTAAAACTCAAATGCCTCTGATAATTTTTTATTCGCTACAGCTGGCTTGTCTAGTGCTTCTATGAAAAGTAAATTGTCTTGCTTACTAAGCGTAAGTGTCTCTTCTTTTTCCATAATTTTTGTGGCTTTTTCTATGGCTGCAGACAAAACAAAAGAGTTAATGCTCGATATACCTGTCAAGGCTGCTGCTTTAGAGAGTAACGCTTGGGTATCTTCACTCACTCTTGCGGTAATACGTGGTGATGCTGTTGTCATTATGTATCCTTATATGTGTCATTTTGGCACACTTTAAAAAAGTATATCACTATTTAGCTATAATGTCAATACTCATACTCCACCTCAACCTTCACTTTTCCACTCCAGTCACTTCCACTTATCTCATATATTCCATTTATCATAGGCACTTCTAAGGTAGCTTTCCCTAGTGTTTCATGTTTGTCATCTGAATTTATATTATAATCTAGCTCATAGGGTGTCACTTCTAAAGTTAGTTTATTTTCATTATCTAAAATATAACTATTAAACACTACTTGGTTCAATACTTTTGCTTCTCCTGTATTTGTATATTTATAAAGCTTCAAATATCCACTGTCTAACATACGCTCGTCTATGGCATTTGTGAAATTCCATTTTTCTTGAGCTTTTAGTGAATACACGGTACTTTCAAAGACTATTTCTGGCTCATCTGTCAATAGTTCATGCAAATCACTCACAGTTGCTTCAACTAGTGTAATACGCACATGCTTTTTAGAAGTCAAAAATGTCGCAGCAAATCCCCAAGCTGCCATATTTTGTGTAAGAGAACTATGGTTCTCATGAAACAACACGTGAGTATGTGGATTGTCAAAAAATGTATCATTTACTGCTTGTACACCGTCATTTGCTGGGTTTTTTCCATCTGCTAAAAGAAGCTTTGTTATAACCCCATCATTTAAATCATCTCGTGTTGAACTTTCAAAACCTATTTGTATGTCTTCATAATATGAACTATTCTCATCAAGGTTCTCTCTAATCCAGTCATAATGCATATGTGCCACTTCTGATGGTTGATTGACAAGTGTGTCAACTACATACACAAGGTCCTCTTTACTTGCTGCAACATTTCCTTTTACAACTCCTTCAAAAGAGAGCCATTTTTTTATCTTTTTATCCGAAGAAATATTTTCTAAGTTTTTTTCTATCAAATACCTAGATACCAGTGTGCCCATACTCGCACTGATGATGTTTACATTTATTGTCTTTGTTTCTCTCTGTATATATTTTATATATTTAGCAATGATAAGTGCATAGCGTGGTATACCATTTTCTGTATTTTCGACATCATTTATGTCTTGAGAAGTATAATACTCAGGTGCTGTACTACCATAGTAATCTGTCATAACGATAATGTCTTTTTCACTATCTTCCATATAATTTTTCATCGTACTATAACCTGTTGTTTGCACAATATTCTCTAGCACATCATCACTCTCATCTTTACCATAAGTATCTGTTTGTTTTTCACCTTCTTGATTGTACCCATGTATATAAATATTGACTACCCTGTTAGAAGTATTTTCATCTATAGTTACGTTGCTTTCTATAGAGTTATCCATTATTTCTGAAAGATTCGAAGTTGGGCTGTTGTCCTCTCCACATCCAATAAATATCAGTATTGTAAATAGTAATAAAATATGTCTCATTTTATCTGATTCCTTTTTTAAAAATATTATATATTATACCTAAAGATAGATTTTCCAGATAGTATCAAGTGCATTTTGTGCAGACTCGACATCTACATACTCTTCACCCACTTCAACCATAAACTGTAAAAACTTAGCAATGACTTTTTTTTGGGCATCGGTGTATAAATCTACTTTGTCTACACCCAAGCCTCCAGCTTCTAGCACATAAATAGTACTGTCTATCGAGAAAGACCCTTCTTTGTAGTGATTTACAATGTACGTCATGTATGCAGGAAGTACCCACTTGATGCCTGCTGAGTCCATGTAGTACATCACATCTGAGTACGAAGAGAGGTATTTGTCTTGTATATCTGTCCACTGGGTCCACCACATCCTGTCTAGGTTTCTGCCTTTTTGTATGAGTACATCTCTTTGGCGTGTCTCTATTCGGTCAGCTTGGTTGATGCCTATACCGTCTTTAAGTAGTACACCTTCAAAGGCTGTTTTTATCTCTTCTATCAGTTGTTTGTCTGTCATTGTTCTATTGTCCTATTTATATTTCATGTACTTTAATTGTGTTTTATATAAGATTATAGGTTAATAACACATTAAAAACATTGTCATACCTTTTTGCTATAATTTCATCTATGATTATAAAAAACAAAACTGCTTCTTTTTTCGCAATACTTATTATCTTATTTATGGGATATATACTCTACTGGGGTACTACCAAACCAGTAAGCGTTGTCGTACAAGCAGGACATGAAGGACGCGTTAGTGGAAACACGGGTGCCGAGTCTAAGCTGTACCGCGAAGAAGCGTGGAACATCCTTGTAGCAGATGAAGTGGCAAGGCTCTTGAGGTCTTGGGAGATAGATGTAAAACGTATGCCTGCTCGCGTCAAGTTTACCCGTGCAAAGATAGCTGTCTCCATACACTTTGATGGTGCGATACAGTCTTGTGCATCAGGAGCTAGCATAGGCTACCCTAATGATGACTCACATGCCTTTGCACAAAGATGGAAAAAACTCTACAGCAACTACTTTCCTTACAAGTGGCAAAAAGACAACTTTACAAAAAATCTTAAAGACTACTACGCTTACAAGTGGATACGTGCAGAGA
>Ga0256839_1004849_pt1 | contig 12837 bp, 15 predicted proteins | sample 354166metaG_FD_185968 | JGI IMG/M metagenome (GOLD analysis project Ga0256839, IMG submission 185968) | Hydrothermal vent microbial communities from Mid Atlantic Ridge, Atlantic Ocean - 354-166 | ecosystem: Environmental > Aquatic > Marine > Hydrothermal vents | place: Atlantic Ocean: Mid...
TGGCGAGGGCGCTCTCGGCCAGGCGGCGGGTGCGTGGCAGGTAAACCTCCAGGATGCGCTGGCAGTAGTCGATCTGGTGGCCGCTGATGGCGGCGATTTCGGGCACCGTGCAGCCGGCCTCGGCGAGCCTGACGATAGCGGTGCAGCGCAGGTCCTGGCCCGACGGAGACACAGCACCCCGCTGTCCTCGTCGGTTCAAGGCAGACGCAAATATTATTTTCGCGCCGCACGTTCCGGAGAGCAGGACCGTACCGCGAGCACCATCGATGGAGGTCCGCCCCCCGCAGGCCTCCAGAAAGCACTCCTTCTGCCCGTGCGTCCAAACGACCTGGCGCGGCGACATCCGGCAATGGCCTGCGGTGCCGGTTCAGCGCAACGGCCCGGAGCGTGACCTCGGCACGGGCCGCGAGCGCTTCGAACGGGCTTCGAGCGTCATGTCGCCCGAACACAGCCGGGTGCCGTCGCCGCCGGTCGCGGGGTGCAGCCCGGCCTCGGCCAGCCCCCGGGCGGTCTCCACCGAGCAGGCGATGCCCTCGCCGATGCGGCCGCGGGCACGCAGGATGACGCGCGCGGCGGGATCGCGGCGGTGGCGTTCCTCGCGCGGCGCCTGCAGGGCGCGCAGGGACTCCGCGTCCACGTCGAGCAGCTCCCCGATCCGTTCCCCGCCACTCTGCTCATGCCGCTTCGCCCGGGCGAGCGACGGGGGAGGGCGGAGGACCGCCCAGAACTTGGGCCGCAGAGGCCCCTACTTGTGCTTGTCTTCCTCGCTGACGGTGATGCCGAGGGGCTCGCCGGGGTCACTGGTGGGCGGACAGGGATGACAGGCGCGCCCCACCTCCCCGGCCAGGGCGTGCTCGGGCGAGCTGCCCGGTCCGTGGGTGCCCGGCGCGGCGCGGTTCACGACCCTGGAGAGTTCGCTTCCCGCCTTGAACTTGACGACGCCGCGGCGCTCGGCCGCGCCGCCCGCGCTGGCGTCCGCCGCCGTCCACAGAAGAGCCGTAAGAACGATGAGGGCGAAGCTTCGCACAGCTGGCATCTCCTATCAGCTCGACGGACCCGCATCATCCGACACAGGCCTCCGGTCCCCGCGCACGGGACCGGTCACGGGTGCATACAAGGGACGGAGCGGGCGCCTTAGCGCTCGGGACTTTCGGTGGTCACCGGCTTCCTGCTGACCGTGACCGGTGGTCCCTTCGGCCCGCCCAGATCCGGCGCGGGAAGGGGCGGGCTGACGAGGTCCCCGAACCGCTCGCCCTCCTCGCCATCGCCCCCCGTCGCAGAAGCGCCGGTAACGATACGTCTGGTCCGGGAAGACGACGCCTCGGAATTCGCCGTGTTCTCATGTAATGCCTCGATCGCCGCAGGACTTCTTCGCGCAGATCGCCGCCCAGACGATGTCGTCGTGGAGGCACTGCTTGCGTGCGTGAGTGCCCGTGGAGACGGCGACGCCGCCAACCACGGCCAAAAGCGCGCATTTTAGCCAATTCCCCCCCGCACCGCTCCCCTCCGGAAGGGACGTGGCACCCTGCCCTTTCGGCACGTCGACTGTCAAGCCACACCGGGTGTCGATATTCTACGGTGCGCGGCCGGTGATCGAGCACGGCGTCCGGTCCGCCCGCACGCTCGCGCGCCCTGCTCGCGCCCGCGAAGCTGCGCGTCGTGGTGGTGGGCGGCTGCACACCCGGGATGAAGCGCTGCAAGACCCCGCGTGACCTCTCGCGGATCACCGTAAGCGAGGGACAAAAACACAAGTGAACCACCGAAGGTGGAGGTGGGCAGGGCCCGCCTTCCCGGCAGTGGGAAGTACGAACCGCCCGAAGGCATCGCATTCACCATGCGCCGGGTCCCCTGCCGCCTTCAGACATCGAGCCGTTCGCTCCGGCGGTCGGCCCACCAGCCCGCTCCTCCCCGGCCCATTTTTCCTCGGCTGCGGCCGCGGCTAGCCTCGGAGGCAAGGCTGGAGGCACGGCCCCCTGATCCGCATCCTCGCCGCGGACGGGCGCACCGTGCTCGGCCCGAAGGTGGAGGACGGGGTGATCCTCCTTTCGCCGATCACCAGTGCGGCCGACCTGCCGGAGAGGGTGGGCGATCTCCAGGAGCCCGTCCGGTCACGCGCCGTCGTCGAGTGAAACCTGCAGCCCGGGCAGCCGCCCCCGCCCTCAGGTGATCCCACCGAGGATGCCGTGCAGCAGGGCGGTGATGCGGTCCTCGTAGCGTTCCCAGGCCAGCTCCGCCGCCCGGCGCCTGGCCGCCTGCGCCATGACGAGGCGCAGGTCCTCGTCCTCGTAGAGATGCGCGAGGTGCCGCGCGATGCTCGCGGGATCGCGGACCGGCGCCACGTAGGCCCTCGATACCCTCGCGCACCAGCCTGCGCGCGGGTGGCCTCGGTGGCGATCAGTGGCAGGCCACGGCTCAGCGCCTCGCCCACCACGAGCCCGAAGCCCTCGGCCAGCGAGGGGAAGACGAGGACGTGGTGCCGCTCCGTGGCGTGCAGCAGCTCCGCACACGGCAGCACGCCCGCCCGATGCACGCGTGGATCCATTTGCGCCTCGGCCAGCGGGCGGCAGGGCACGTCCCGACCCGGCTCGGCGAGGGTGAGGGGCCACGGCTCGTCGAGAAGCCGCAGCGCCTCGAAGGCATAGGCGATGCCCGTGTGCTGGTGCAGCTAGCCCCCGAAGAGCACGCGCAGCGGCTCGCCCGGCCGACGCTCCGCAACCGGCCCCGGCGCGGGCGGCGGACCAGCCGTAGGGGACGACCGAGATCCGCGGTGGCCGGACCGGCGCTGCGGAAAGGCTCTCAGCCACGAGCCGCGAGGGGACGACCATGAGATCGGCCAGCGCGAGTTCCGCGTCCCGACGCGCGAGCTTGCCGGAAGGATCGGCGAGCACGGCAATGGTCCCGGCCCTTTCGGGGGCAGCTCCCTCTCCTCGCGCAGCAGATCATGCCAAGCCCGCCAGTAGGGCGCGGGCAGTTCGTAGCCCCCCGATGCCCTTCCTTCGCGCCGCCTCGAAGGTCGCGAGGGCCCCGTCCTCGTAGGCGTAGACCGCGCGTACCCGCCCGTCGCGTGCGAGCGCCCGTGCCACCGCCTGGTCGAGGGCCGCGCAGACGGCATCGAGCGGATCCCCGCGGCCCGGCGGCCGCCCCCTCCGCCCGAGGCGTTCGGCGAGAAGCCGTGCGAGGTCGCGGGCCGGGCGCATGCGCACGCGCCTGTATGGGATCTCGGCGAAGGTGCGACGGGCGAGCTCGCGTTGCAGCCGCGGCAGCCTCCGCACGAGCCCGAGCAGGATCGGAGGCAGGGCGATGGCCGTCCAGAACACCGCCTCGGGCCCGTACCGCGCCACCGCCCGTAGCAGCGCCCGCACGTTGGCGTTGCCGGTGGGATGGACGAGGAAGAGGGTCACGGGGAGGGGGCGTTTCCTGGTGCGGAACTCCCCTACATGTGCATGCGTTTCGCGCCTTTTCGCCGTGTGCCGGACCGGCATGGGTGGCGGACGCGTCCGCGCGGGCTGCGGTTCAGCGCGTACGGCTGCGGCGGTGTTCGATGGCCTCCTCGTAGATCCGCATCAGCATCTCGTAGTTACGCGCCGCGGTGTACTTCTCCTCGTATTCCCGGCGGGCCTCGCGCCGCATCTCAGCGACCCGCTCCGGGTGCGTGAGCATCCAATCCACCTTTTCCGCCAGATCTTCCGGATCGCCGGGACGGAAGTGCAGCCCGGTGTGGCCGTGTTCGACCAGCGAACCGTGGCTCCCAAGGCCGCTGCACACCATGGGCAGCCCCTTCGCGAAGGCCTCAACGAGCACGCGTGGAAAGTTCTCGTAGCACTCCGACGGGAATACGAGGAAAGCGGCTTGGCCCATGAGCTCATAGACCTCCTGCGGCGGCTTCCGACCGAGATACTCGATACCGGGTATCGCTGCCGCCGCCCGCTCGACGTTGCCCCGCAGCGGCCCGTCGCCGATGATTCTGAGCGGAACACGCCCGCCTAGTCGCGACCAAGCGCGAAGCAGCGTGCCAACACCCTTCTCGGGCGACAGCCGCCCGACGAAAAGCGCGTATCCTCCCCCGTTCTCGCCAGGGCCCGGATCTGGATCGAGGAAGTTTGGCTTCACGCGGATGCGCTCGGCCGGCAGACCCGCAGCCACGAATCGCTCACGGGCGAAGTCCGTGAGAGCGATGAAGATGTCTACCTCTTCCCATGTGCCCAACACACGGTGCAGACCCAGCATCGCCGCCACGACGGCGCTCTGCGGCCTACCACGCCAGCAGCCGTACATCATCCCGCGCCACGGCAGCCGCCCGAGGCACTCTTCGCACACGCGCCCATCGCGGAACAGAAGCCCATTGACGCACGCCAGCCGGTAGTTGTGCAGCGTCGCGACCACCGCCCCGCCCTCCCGCGCGGCGGCCCGGATCACCGCCGGAGACGCCGCGGGGAAGGTGTTGTGCACGTGCACAATGGTTGCCTTGTGCCTTCGCACGATCCCACGTATCCGCCGTACCGCCTCCGCGTTCCACACCGCGCAGCCGGCCTGTCTCCATGCTGGCAATGCCTCCAACGCGAGATTTGGAAAGAAGATCGTCTCCACGCGGCTCCCGTACGATCTCATGAGGCGCGTTTCGACGTCGACAACCTCGTCTTCGCCGCCTCTAATGCGATAAGGACAATGTACGATGATTATCATTCGCACCGCCCCCCAAACCCTTCCGTCCCGCCCTGTCGTCACGACTGCAAGCTCAGTGCGACCCTACGGCGGCTCGTCCGCTATCTCAAATTCGCCGGGCCGCCCTCCTTTCCGGTGCCGCGCCCGGCATCAGAGCGCTACGCACCAGCCATAGGGTCAATACGGTATCCACATAAACAAAGTTATTGTTAAAACCCATGATTAAAACGTGCAACACGCTGATCGTAGCCCCTCCCCGGATGCCACTCATAAATAGAGCCAATGATGCTACAACCAATGTCCCGCCAATGATTCCGTATTCATAAACTATCCTTACAAAATCATTGTGAGGATGCTCAATGCCATACCCAAACAACACTTTCGATGCCCCGGAGCCATGCCCAAAAACCCATTGCCTCCATTCTCCTTGGGCTATCGCCGACAGCACAATCCGATACATCTCCATCCTTCCCTGTACAAGGTAATTGCTATCCAGATCCCTTCCTGTAACCCACTCCGCGATCACCGTAATTACTTCGACGATCTCTCTATAGTAAACCACAAAAACGAATAAGCCCAATCCGTAGACTACAAAAGTGCCCCAAGCCGGCACGCGACGTTTGCTCGCTCCCCCCAGGTACGCAAAGATCACCCCGACCACCGCCGCAAGGAGGGCGCCCCTTTTGAACGTCACGGCAGTCACCCCCAACAGGAACGCACCAAGCATCTTGTTTCCTAACAACCACGCTACAACGGACAGTACTGCTATATCGAAGGACCAGTCTACTTCGGCCGAGCTGACCGAGCCTATCCAATCAAACGTGAAGCCCCCAGCTGAAATAGCGAGAGATGTACTAACGGCGAGGGCACCAAGACCGACTATTGCAGCTATTCTTGCCCACGTAACCCGATCAATACTCGCAGAAAACAAAAATACTGCGTATAGCAAAAGTACGCGTAGCGCCGCTGGAAACGACTCTACACCTAGCCAATTCATCAGATCAGCGGTCACCACCGCCAGAACCATCAGCCCGTATCCGACGACGTCGCGGGCACGGATCCAGATGCCACCAGGCGTATTCCGAGTGCCATAGGCTTGCCAAAGCAAACCTAGGACACCAACTGCCGCGTACCCGCTATACCACGCCAGCCACACAAGGAGGCCTCCACTCCGAGGGCTCAGTGCTATGAACCGGAGTATTACCAACAAGGCGACCAAGAGCGCTCCCAGAACACCCGGTGCTACGGGAACCCTTCTGATCACCCGATTTGCAAGGAACATCTCACCTGTGCCTTCCCACCGAGTTTAGCAACTCCTTCCCGCTCCCGCGCGCCAGCTTGCTCTCAGGTTCTCACCCGCGTTCACCCTTGCCCGCGATGCCCTCGAACCAGTGCCTCATGACCGCCGCCACTCGCTCCGCTCCGAAGGACGTCGCAGTTCTCCTAGCCTCGTCTCCAACGCGCTTCCGAACTTCAGGCCTCTCGATCATCATACGGAGGAGACGCGCCCCCTGTTCGGGATCGTCCGCATCATATCTAAATCCGTTCACCCCATTTCTGAGAAACCAGCAATCTATGCCCGACTGCTCAGTTACTATCACCGGCAACCCAACGAGCATCGCCTCGTTCACGCACTGAGGCCACCAATCTTGCCGGCTCGGATGAAGCAGGATATCTGCATGGTTGTACACTTCGTACATTTCATCCCATGGCACATGCTCTTTCAGAACAATACGCATGCCAGCCCGGTACGCCGCACGACTCACTTCCTCCTTGAGAGGACCACTCCCAACCAAGCAAAGCTCGACACTTTCTTTTATATTAGCACGCCGGATAATGTCGATGGCACCCAACGGGTTTTTTCGTTCTACGAGGCGTCCCACTACGAGAACACGGACACGTCCATTACTCCCACTCCCTTGCTCTGGGGCTCTCTTGCCTTTTGGCCACACAATCTCCTCGTGCAAGGTGTTATTACCAATATTCACGACAGGAGGATTCACTCCGATTTCGCGGAGCCACTTCACCGTTCGCTCGCCGTAACAAAATATCGCCTCGCAGGTATTGTAGTGACGTTTATAGTAAAGCCTCCCCCAGCTCACGGCTTGGTCCTCGCAGCTGCCGGACCAGCCAAACAGCAATGGCTTCCTCGTGCCCCTCCGAGCGGCTACGCCCGACATGACGGCGGTCGGCGACGCGTTGCACAGCACCAGGATATCCGGCCGCTTCGCGTTCAGCGCCCGTCCGAGTCCCGGTCTCGGTACAACGAGGCGCCGGCCGAGGATGGCTAGTTCGGTCGTGGCCATCCGCGCGGTCGTCACTCCGTGTCGAGCATAGAGTTCCTCCGCTCTCTCGAACGCCGGCGGCGGCGCGTCGTGATACAGCACAACCACGTCGTACCATCGCGCCAGCGCGGAGAAGAGCGGGAGACGGTAAGGCGCCAGCATGTTCGTCACGAACAGCACGCGTCGTCGCCAATTGTGTCCGTTCACCGCCCCGTCCAACCTACGCTCCGAAACAACTCCGCCAGCTGCTCGGCCTGCCGTATCCGAAGCCGGTTTTGTACCCATGCGTGTGCGCTCGCAATCAGTTCAGCTCGACGCGCTGGAGATTGCTTCAGACGCACGATCGCCCTGGCCAAGCTTTCTGCGTCCTTGCTGGGGACGAATTCCACCATCTTTTCCGCATCCGCTCCCAGCATTGATTCGATCGAATTTAACCGAACCGCGACTACTGGTATACTCTGCGAAAACGCTTCATAGAGAACACGGGGAAAGCCCTCCGCCAAGCTGGGAAGAACAAAGACGTCGTGGGTTCTGTAAAAGCGAAGTATTTCTCCCTTGGAGCGCGCATAGCACTCCCAATGGATTCTGCTGTCCACGCGTAGCCGCTGAGCATGTTCTTTGAGCGCCTGTACGTAAGATGCCGGCCCCGTGCCCACGATGGTCAACACTATCTGCCAACCGTGGTTAACCATTAGTGCTAGCGCATCGATAAGGTATCTTATTCCCTTCCGCTTCGTGATCGAACCTATATAGAGTGCACGTATCGTATCCGCTTCGAATAAATTGCTACGTTGATAGAAGTCGGACTGGGTGATATCTAACATGGGCCGTGCAAGCGTTACGTTTTCTATACCCATGTCCTCTAGACGCCTCTTCGTAGTCATTGCGTGCGCAAGAACAAACTTCGCAGGTACCGCGCACGATTGCTCTGCCCATTCGATGATGCGCGTCCGGATCCTGTGTTTTCCACTTTCTGGCGCCACATCTCCCACCTCAAGCCAGTCGGCAGCGAAATACACTGCGTAAGGAATAGACAATCTGAAGAAAATCTGACAGCTCACGAGTCCCTTCCGCGTAGGCATGACAACGTACGCACCCCGCGCCCTTGGGGCTAGGCGGAAACAGGCCCATATCCAGGTCCTCCGGTTGCGCCTCGGGATGGGATAGACGTCAATCTTTGGGTGGTCGATGTGGTAGCCGTATTTCGGATAACCATGGGAATCATAGAACTCTGGATCTCCTTGCTCCACCTGAGACAGTATCAGCGCGAGCCGAACCCCTTCCTCTGCAAGGGCATGATACAGATAGTAGTGATTCCTGTTCAAAAAAAATTTTCCGCCGTAGGGGGCCAGTACCGCGCCCCCGAAACAAGCGACATCATATTTTGTCGGCAAGGCGCACCTCGCAGTCCGACTCCTCAAGACAGCCGGCGATCGCCTTATGAAGGCGCTCTTGGGATTCCTCCCGTAGTGCCTGAATTCGCCAGTGAATGGTCGAGCGCTCGACGGCCAGGGCGATCTCGATCTCCCGCAGAAGCCAGTCGCGTCGGGCTTCCTCGCCCACGCCTGCCACAGCACTGGGCCGCAGCACGCGCCCAACCCCGAGGGCTCCGAGAATTGCTTCTGCCCGTCCGTCGCCCGGTATTCCGAGCACGGGTGTTCCCGCGCGCAAGGCTAGCAGGAGCGAGTGGACCCGTGCCCCGACCAGCAGCGCGGCCTGCCCATACATCCCTGCCAGGGTCTCAGGGTCGAACTCCTCCCTGAGAACTATTGCATCGGGCACCGTACGCGCCACGCGCTCTGCCTGCGCCACATCCCAGACCTCCCCTCGCCTTCCACCGACAGCGTGCGGCACCACCACGCATTGTAACCCGTATCGCTGAACCAGTAGAGTGCTCACCTCGATCATCGTCGTTGCAGCGTCTTTATCCATGTCGACTCTCGGCGCTGCAACGAAGAACCTCCCCGCACGCAATCCCAAGCGATCACTCAGCTCCCTTACTTCTCGACTTCCTCTCGGCTCGATCCAGAAGGCGAGATCCAACGCGTACTCCGCGCGGATCCCAAGACCCTCCAAGACTCTAATCGAGGCACGGTCGCGACAGAACGCGAATCTTAATCGATCACCGATCTTCCTAATCGTTCTCCTGACCACAATTCCTCTAAGAGGATGAAATGACTCCGGGCCAAAGCCATAAGCAACGCCGATCCGTCGCGCCGCTTGCAGAGGACCAAGACACCAGACACCGGCTGTGGCGGCATAGGACGACGATGTCAAAAGCGGCGAGCTTCGAGTAACCACTAAGTCCGCGTCGGACAGCGCATCGCACCACGCATGCAATCGCCCCTTCGATCCTGCGCTCCAAGTCTCGATTGGACCCCAAACACGTCGTCCTAAACCACGGCAGTACGGGGATCTGACCGGTGCCGGCGCAAACTCCACCCCCGAAAAGCGCTTGGCACTAAAACGGAACGCATCCCTCCATGCCGCCTCTTCCGCGGAATAGATAGATCGAAGCACGAGCGCAGCACTGGGTACTATCCGCCGAAGGAGGTGGATGGCGCCGTAGTGGATTGCCGCAACGCCACGGTTGCACTCATCACCGCAGTTTACGATTACAATGCGCGTCATCTCAGCTCCACGGCCTGCAGACTGCAAGAAGCTGCTCAAATTGACGTTCCTCTGCCCCCCCCCCGTTTTGAAGAGTTCGGCACCTACGCATAGGATTGTAGACCCATCTTGCAATTATCTTGAATGCGAGGCGGCCGGGCCTTCCAGCGCGCCTGTACAAGTGACTCGTAAGCGTCGATCGGAAGCCGCATATCTCTACAACCTCGAAGTAAGGACACAGAGTTTCTGCCAACTCAGAGGGAGCGAACTCTCGTACGTGGTGACACGAGTGTAATCCGTTATTACGGCGATACGGGGTTGTGAAAATAACGATCCCGTCCTCACGCACGACGCGGCGCGTTTCTTCTGTGAGCTTGGCGGGATCGGATACATGCTCGATGAGCTCAACACACGTAACGATGTCTCCGGACGCGTCCGGAATCGGGATTTTGGTCGCGTCCGCGTTAATGAGCAGTGGAGCCCTCACACGGGCGCGGTCGAATTCACGCCGGCATAGCTCAAGTGCGACCGTGTCGCAATCCACTCCGATCAACTTTGCAGCCGAGCCGAGTGTTCTGCGCAGACGGTAAAGAAGTACGCCGTCACCACAACCCACATCGACCACGGTGAGAGGCGACCCGCGCGCCCGTTGGATCGCCCCTCCCATTCGGCGGATGACCTCAGTCACCACCCGGTAATTCGCGTCCAACGCGGGGCTGTAATGCCGGATACCGTTCTCCGCCTGTCTCCAGTGATAGGGCCCATGCTCTCGGTACTTACTCGTAGGTGGATTCATCCCGGATGTCCCCCGTGGTCGACGAGCGGACTCTCTCCCGGTCTCACTTTGTCGCGCGGCTTCGCTCGGGATTGAGTCCGCAATACCCAAAGCGCGCCTCCGGCTCCCAGCGTGTGTCCAATGACTACTCCCCAGTCGCCGCCTACCGCTTCGGCCGTTGCGTATGCAGCTCCACCCAGCACGAAGAGTTGCACAACGCGTGCGAGTGCAGGCGAGCTAGAGCGTCCAGCCGCCCACGCCTCCAGTTCCTGCTGTGCCAGCAACAACTGAAGGCATCCCGCGAATAGCAAGCCGAGGGCCAGTGTGCTCGCGTGCACCTCTCCCAAGAACAAGCCGAGCACCGATGCGTACGTACCAGCTCCTGCAACGTAAGACGCGATACATAAGCTCTGAAGGCCGCGCAGCCTGACACACCGGCTTCCCCGCCGCCCGACCTCCGGCACCGCGAACCGTGCATAGGCGGAACTCGCACTTGCGGCCAGGTTCAATACTATCGATGCCAAGCGGAAGCGTCCCGCACTTTCCGTACCAAACGCGGTCCCCAACCAGACGACGGGTATGTTCGAAATTGCCGCTGCGGATAGCGTGGCGAGATATGCAGGCAGGATCCATGTCGATCTCATTATCCCGGCATCTACACGCGGCCTGTCGAAGCGCATGAGATTCCGACTACCGATTTGGCGTAACACTGCCCCCCACAGGTAAAGAACCAAGGCCAGTTGCGAGGCCGCGTACGCGAGACTGTAAGATACCGGCGCGGATAAGGCCCCATGTGTCGCCAGCAGGATCGTGCCGAGAACGACCTTCTCCAAGATCGCGGACAGAGGTATGCGGTTACCCTTCTTGAGAGCAAGCAGGATACTCCTCGGCGTCTGAGCAAATATTGATCCCGATGACGAAAACAGTATCACAGCAAAGGGCACAAAGTCATCCTTCGTTTCCCCAAAAATCGGCCAAGATAAAAAGTCGATAGCGCTTAAGATCAGAAACACCCCGCTCAGGCCAAGGGATGCGAAGAATATATAAAAATCTACTAAGAGAGCCGCTGTCAGAAGATCATGAAAATCATACGAAAGCGCGTGTTGCCGGGCCAGATGGGTAGAAATGTACGGGGTGGTTTTTATCGCCACAAGACACTTGATAAGCATTGACACAGCCAAGAACACGGCGATCGAGCCGTATGCACGAAGTCCGAGAAGGTAGACGGCGAGCAGGTTTACACCTGTCCCGATTACTATCGCCAAGACTTGAAGCGCGTTCTCGATAACCCATTTCGTAGGCGCGATCCGGCCGTCCTCCGCGCTCATGCCGCGCAAGGGTCGAACTCCTGTACAGCGGACGATCCGGCCCATTCGTGCCGGTTGCGCCGCTCCTCGATTCGGGTCCGCGCTACGCATGTCACAGCGATGCCATGTCGGACGTTACAATCCGCCGCGGGACAGTTGGTTTGTCTCCCTGCGAAGCTCTTGAAGGCAGCGGTTGCCGCATAGCAGACTCAAGACAAAGAGCATGTTGTTGACCAGATACCGCCGCCACAGCCGCCGCGGCTCCGTCATCAGACGAAACAACCACTCCAAGCCACTCCGCTGCATCCAGCGGGGCGCCTGGGGCTTGCGGCCGGAGAGGAAGTCGAAGGCGGCGCCGACGCCGACGAGCACGGGAACGCGAAGTCGGGGTGCCATCTCGGCCATCCAGCGCTCCTGCTTGGGTGTGCTCAGCCCCACCCAGACGATGTCCGGACGCGCTCGGTTGATCATCGAGGAGATGTCGTCCTTCTCCGCGTCCGTAAGCGGGCGGAAAGGTGGGCACCAGGTTCCCACGATCTCGATGCCGGGGAAGCGCTCGCGAAGTTTCTGCGCGAGCAGGTCCTCCACACCCGGTTCACCCCCGTACAGAAAGTGCCGCCACCCTCGCTCCGGCGAAAGACGGCAGATCTCGGTCATGAGGTCCGGGCCGTAGACGCGGGTCATGTGCCGATATCCGGCTTTTCGCCCGAGCCAGACCAGAGGCATACCGTCCGGCGTCACCATGAAGGCCCGGTTGTGGATGCGCTGCAACTCGGGGTCGCGCTGGGATTCCATGACGCCGTGCACTCCGGTTACGCACACCCAGCGCGCACCCTCTCGTGGCACCCCCTCCTGGATGGCCCGTGCAATCAACTCGACAGCCTGCGGCAGAGAGATCGCGCTTACCTGAACTCCGAGGAGATCATACCTCGGATGCTGTAGGCCAGACGCAGTCTCCACTGTTGTGTTGATCATGCCGCCTTCACGAAGTCGCGGGTGTAGATGCTGTCGGTACGGCCGGCCTTGAGCTCGTCGTAGATCCAGCGGTAGGTCTTCTCGAGGCCTTCCCGCAGCGGGATCGACGGCTCCCAGCCGAGCTCGGCCTTGATACGGGTGTTGTCGGAATTGCGCCCACGCACGCCCTGCGGCGCATCCAGCTTGTACCGCCGCTTCAGCTTCACGCCCGCGATCTCCTCGA